>JABAOE010002884.1_pt1 | contig 13547 bp, 12 predicted proteins | sample 7062141 | NCBI WGS metagenome assembly JABAOE01 (sample SAMN14538627, study PRJNA623070) | marine sediment metagenome | biome: marine biome [ENVO:00000428]; feature: marine pelagic biome [ENVO:01000023]; material: deep marine sediment [ENVO:00002113] | place: India: Gulf of Khambhat ... | reverse complement strand
ATCGGGTTGCCCGCTTTGTCCGTCACCCACCCGGGATGCAACATCGAGCCCATTCTTGCGGCGAGCCGAACTTTATTGTTGGCGATGGAACAGGTAGCCGCGTCGAACAACACCGGAGGCTCGTTCTTCGCGGGGGCTGCGATGGACACAGGGTTCGTTCCGAACCACGGCTCGGCCCCGAAGGTTGGCACAACCGCCGGGCGCGTCGCGGTCATGCACATGCCCACCATGTCTTTTTGCGCCGCCAGCATGGCATGATGACCCACCGCGCCGAGGTGGCGCCCGTTGCTCATGGTAACAATTCCAACCCCAACTTCCCCGGCCTTCTTTATTGCAATGTCCATGGCTTGGGGACCGAGCACGATCCCCAGACCACGATCAGCGTCAATGGTAGCCGTACTCGGGGACTCCCGCACAATGCGCCAGCTGGGGGTGGGATTGAGCTCCCCTTCCCTAAATCCCCGGACATATTCCCGCAACATGTTGGAGACACCGTGGGAATCCACGCCACGCATGTCAGCGGCCACCAACACATCGGCGCCGATGGCAGCGTCCTCCGTCGTCAATCCCATCTTTTCAAACACATGCCCGACGGTCCGGCGCAAACCTTCCGGTGACACGCGAACTTGGTCGTCTGACTGAACTTTGAATCGATCCAACATTTACCCTATTCCCTCTTCCAAATGGGCAAACTACACGTCGCCCCAAGTTCTAGCTATTTTTTAGTTCAAAACAGCTATGGCTTCCACTTCGATGAGGAACTCTTCCCTGGCAAGCCCCTTGACGATAATCAGGGTACTGGTGGGGGGATCCACCGTCATATACTGGCTACGAACCTTTCGTTGCGCCTCTCGATACTTCGCATCCGTGATATAGACCGTGGTTTTGACTATATCGTCGAGCGATCCCCCCGCCTCTGCTACTATGGTTTTTAATTTTTCAAAAACTTGCCTAGCCTGTGCTTCGATATCTCCTACCCCCACAACGTTGCCGTTTCCATCAGAGGCTGTCTGACCGGAGATAAAAAGCAATTTGCTCGAATCGGTGAGGATCGCCGTCGAAAATCGTGGCCTGGGGTCTTGGAGACCTTTGGGCTGAATAATTTTTTTCATTTTTCTTTTACCGTGAAAGACCGCAAAGCTTACTTAGTCATTTTCCCAACTGTGGCCAGCCAGGCATCGGGATCAAAGCCGTGGGGCCCAATGGCACCCGCATAGGTAACAATCCCATTCTTGTCGATGGCCACCAGACGGTCGGGTAGCGCGCCATACCTTTCGGCTGTTGCATTGTCCATGGTGTCCAACAACAATGGCACCTTGAATCTCATTTCCTGGATAAAGGACTTCGCTACGGCGTTTCGTTCCTCTACGGTTTTCGGCTGCAAGAAGCAGACACCTTCGTCGAGGTTTTTTGCGGATACCCTACCGTCCATGGGGTGCGCCTCGGAAACGTAAATTCCCAAAAATGTCACCTCACTTTTGTACTGCTCATAGATATCATTCAAGCGCCCGACCTGGGCGCGGAACGGACCTCAGGTATACGATCCGAACGCGAGAGCCACGGGACGACCCCGGAACGAAGATAACCGGGATTTCTCTCCCGTGCGGTCGCCCTCAGGTGACAGCCTTTCCAATTCAAAGTCAGGAGCCTCACCGCCTGGTGGGGTTACTCTGCTTTCCCTTTCAATTTTTACTCTTTGAAGCCGCTCAAACTCCTCCCGCGAGATGTTCCACTCTTTCATTTTTTTCTGAATTTGCTCTTCATCTTGAGGGAAGGTCCCGAGAGGTATTGATTCCGCTCGTTTTGCCATAGCGCCCCCTTTCGAAGGTTTTACCGAGTGCCTCGATTATCTAAAGGACACATATCACAGGGTGGGAGACTGTCAAGATACTCACAAACACCTACCCCCATTTGCCGCTCATAGAAAAATTTCTTTTTGCAACGAAGGCACATTCAAGGAATCGGTTGACCTAATATTTCATTTAATGTTTAAGTAGGGCCCACAAGGAGGCCGATATGAAATTTGTAAGACTTTATAGTGGATCTGACGGCCAATCGCACTTTGAGGATCTTGACCTCTCCCAATATGCAAGCCTGCAAGCGGCGAAGGGCGTGGTTTTAAGAAACGTGGCCCCGGATCAAGGCAGCGAGTGGCACAATGCGCCCAGCCGCCGGTTACTCGTCACTCTGTCCGGTTCAGTGGAAGTCACAATCGGCGATGGAACCTCGATGACCTTTGGACCCGGGGACGTCTTCCTGGCAGAAGACTTTACCGGCAAAGGCCATACCATCGCACCCAAGAACAATTGGACCCGAGCGATTGTCGAACTTTAGAAGGCAAGGTCATTTCCCACTTCTTACCTTACGGGAGCGTTCCGCTTTTTCCGCTAAGGTGGGTCCAGTAGGAAAGTCTTCGTCCATCGCTATTGACGATGACCGCCCCGTCCACATCAGTACGAGCCAGGTCGGCCCCTGATTGGTCGTACCGGTTTAACACCCCCTGAGCCACCCCGCGACTGCCAACGGAAAATATCGCCAGCTTTGGCCTAACAGCCTCGACGAACGCTTTTGAATTCGCGGTGCGGCTTCCATGCCGCGGGGTCTTTAACACCTGGCTCTCGAGTTCCCCTCCCATCCCGATTAGTCTCTCCTCGTCATTTTTGGTAATGTCTCCGGCAAATAGGAAATGGTGTTTGCCATAACTAACCCGCAACACAACGGATGAACCATCACCGACGTTATTTGCTGGGAACAGAACACAGCTCTGCACTCTTCCAACCGCCTTACAATCATTCCTCCGGTACAGTGTGACTCGCTTGACCCCTAGCCGTTTTGCCGTTTCTTCCAACTCAATATATCGTTGTGTTTCTCCTGCAACTGCCCCGGACCACAATTCCAGAGGATTAAACTCTTCCAGGATACTCCTCATGCCGCCGTAATGATCGATGCGAGGATGACTGATAAGAGCGTAGTCGACCTCCCGAATCCTTCTCGAGCGCAAAAACGGCGCGACGATAGATCGGCCGGGATCGTACCGGGGGAACGAGCTCCCACCGGCGTCAATGATAAGGACGCGGGAGCCGGGGAATTCTAAGACGGCAGCATCCCCATGACCGACACTCAAGTAAGTAATCCTTAGATCACTACGGCCCCACCTCTGCCGCCACCAGTAGGAGCTGTCGGCCACTAGGGCCAAGATCAAAACACCAAGGACCCAGTAGACTTGTTTCCTGTGTCGCAAAACAAGGACTGAGCAAATGGCCAGGTAAATGATTCCGAGTTCAAGCAAGGTCGGTTTCGGAACGTTGATCACCCCCATGGGCAACTCGGCGAACGCTTTTACCAACCAGAGAGTCAAAGAGAGAATAGGCTTGGCAACCCAAAGCAGAGGAAAGGCAAGGTGAGTCGAAAATAATGAAAGGAAACCGATCAGGAATCCTAATGGAACCACGATAAAGCCAATGACGGGAACTAGAATCGGGTTGGCGAGAAATCCAGCCAGCGAAAGGCGACCGAAATGATAGGTCACGATGGGACCGGTACCGAGGGTCGCCAGCACCGGCACTGCAAGGTATAGGGCAATTTGCGGCAATCGCCTTTGCAACCAGTTCTGATACGACTGCAAGCTGTCACGCGGCTTCAGCGATCTCAACTGTTGAATTCTTCGTAAACCCCAGACAATAAACAACACGGCAAGGAACGAAAGCTGGAAAGAAGTGTCCATTACCACTCCGGGCCAGATTAACCCGATGAGCATCGCTGCAAGCGCAAGACTGATGTAAAACTCTTCCTCCCGATCGAACAGGACTGACAGCATGTAGACACCGACCATAATGGCGGCGCGCACGGTCGGGATCCTCCCTCCGGCAAGAGCCGTATAAAACAGAACCGCAACAAACGATAGAAAGGTGGCTATCTTGAACAGGTTCCATCGTAGCATCACGGTCGTGCTCAAGGACCCGAGAAACCGAACTACCATGAAAACGACGAGCCCCAACATCCCCACATGGAGACCGGAAATGGAGAGGACATGCGCCACTCCGGCCTTTGCAAAGCTCTCGCGCGTTTCCCGGCTTAGTCCTCCCCTGTCACCTATAATCAGAGCCTTTAACAGACCCGCCTCCTCGGAAGGAAGGTTATTATCCAAGAAGTCCCCGATTTTCCTACGTGTCTGTTGGATCCATTTCCAGGCGCCTCTGTTGTCTCTGTGAAGGAGCTCCACCTCACCATCGTCTTCGAGAAATCCCGTTAAGTAGATACTCCTTCGTGCCAGATAGGCGCCGTAGTCAAATTCCCCCGGGTTGCGCGCCGGACGAGGCGGACGGACCCTTACCCGGAGCCGCACCCGGTCACCGTAGTACCACTCCCTCCGGGCATCATTTACCGTGACAAGGACCATTCCCACCGCCTGTTGCGCCCCCAGCGAATGCCAGAGGTATTCCGCCCTGAGCACCCATCGACTCCGTGTCGACTGCCTTTGCGGTTCCCGACTTAGGACGCCTTCCAGCTCGACGACCTTCCTTCCATCCGTCAGTTGCCGGAGATGGTTTTCAGGAAACACAGGGGCCAGAATACGCTGATGCATTGCATATCCCACAATGAATGCAATCGCGGCGAAGAAAAATAGCAAGGCCCGCTTCGGCTTACCCGAAAACCAGGCGTAAACGGATGTCACGATGGCGGTGAGGGCAGGAATCAATGCTAGGGTCAGAGTTAATGAAACTGCAGCCTGACCCGCAAGCAAGGACAGAGCCGGAATAACTAAAAATGAAGCCGGGTATCTTTCAAGGGGATCCTTCCCGGAATCGGCGGAAGGAACGGAGGGCATGAGATTCAATCGTCCGTGGAACTGGGATTTAGGGTCTCAAGGATTTCACGGGCCACTTTCTCATTGATCGATGGGACTTTCAATAGATCCTCTAACGTCGCTTCTTCAATGCGCTTGAGGCTGCCCAGGGAGCGCAGCAGCGCACGTTTTCGGTTCGATCCGATTCCGGGTATACGATCCAGGACCGAGTGCAGGGACTGTTTTGATCTCAGCTTTTTGTGATGGGTAATGGCAAAACGGTGGGCCTCATCCCGCACACGCTGAAGGAGAAACAAGGCGTTGGAATGCCGACTCAAAGTAACAGGGTTGGCTTGACCGGGACGAAAGACGCGCTCTTCGGTGCGCTGAATATCACGGCTCCTCGGCGACGATTGCACGCGCATCTTGGCCAGGGCGATCACATCAATGTCCTCTACGCCTAGGTCCTTCAAAGCAGCCAGGGCCATGCCCAATTGCCCCTTTCCACCATCCACAACCACGAGATCCGGAAAGTCGCCTTCTTCGACTCCCCGTCGGAATCGCCGCTGCAAAACCTCGTGCATCATGGCGAAATCGTCTCCCCCCTTCACCGCCTGCGGTGAACGAATTCGATAGTGACGATATCGCTTTGTATCCGGCTCCCCGTCGAAAAACGTCACCTGGGACCCCACCGCTTGCTTGCCGGAGATATTGGAGATGTCATAGCACTCGATCCTCTGTGGGTAATGTTTGAGCCGAAGCTTCTGCTGCAGCTCGAGCAGCATGGTCTCTCTTTCCTTCTCTTTGTTGTGGCGCTCGGAAAAACTCTGGCGGGCGTTTTCCACCGCCATCTCCAGGAGTTTCCAGCGATCTCCCCTGCGCGGGTTTAACAACGTAACCCGCTTGCCCTTTCGTTCGCCAAGATAGTCCTCCCGCACGGCTTGATCTTCCAGCTCCAGGGGCAAAAGAACTTCATCGGGAACAAAACGGTCCCCCTGATAAAACTGGGTGAGTAGGGACTCCAGCAGATCTTCGTCGGTAAACTCGAGGTCATCAAAGGAATAGGCTTGATTCCCGGTAAGCTTTCCCTGTCTCACGAACAGCACCTGCACTTCCACGAAGCCCCCTTCACGGTAAATCCCAAAAATGTCCTGATCGGCCCCCCAGTGGGAGACCATCCTCTGCTTCTCCAGAGTCTGTTCCACGGCCTGAATCTGGTCCCTGATTTTGGCCGCCGCCTCGAATTCCAAGGTTTCAGACTTCTGATCCATCCTTGTTTTCAATTCCCCCAACAGTTCCCGGCTCTTTCCTTCTATGAAAAGGAGCGCCTGCTTGAGCTGTCCCTCATATTCCTGGGGGTCCACCGGTAGAACACAGGGCCCCAGACAGCGCCGGATCTGATATTGAAGACAGGGGCGCGCGCGGTTCTTAAAATTATGGTCCGTACAGGTTCGAAGCAGAAAATGCTTCTCTATAAGATCGATGGTTTCCCTTGCGGCAAAAGCCGAGGAATAAGGCCCAAAGTAGCGGTTTCCGTCTTTGACAATCTTTCGAGTGGCGAGGATTCTAGGCCAGGGGTGGGTCACCGTAACTTTAATGCTGATGTAGCTCTTGTCGTCCTTGAGCCGGATGTTGTAGCGCGGCTTGTACTGCTTGATGAGGTTGTTTTCGAGAATGAGGGCTTCTTTCTCATTGGTGGTGACCAGGGTTTCTACGTCCTCCACACGACGCATCAGGAAGTCGATCTGGCTTCGACCGTCACCCCCACGGAAGTAAGCCCTGACCCTGTTTCTGAGGTCCTTGGCCTTCCCAATATAGATGACCTTGCCACCCCGGTCTTTCATCAAATAGACACCGGGGTTGGTTGGAAAGCTATCGAGTTTGTCTTGGATGGACGACAAGAATGATGCCGAGGCTATTCGTCGGCCCCCCGTGCGACCAGCGGATCTTTGAGACCCAGTTCCCTTTCTTGGAGTTCGTTGATCTGGTCTCTGATTTCGGCGGCTTTCTCGAATTCTAAATTGACCGCCGCGCGTTTCATTTCCTTTTTGAGGCGCTCGATCAATTTCGGAATCGCTTCCAGTGAAGAGTATTTTGCACTCTTATCTGCAGCCATGGGAACCGTCACGTAATCAGCCTCATAGACTTGAACCAGCGGAGTGCCCAGGGACTTGACCACCGTTTTGGGAGTGATTCTATGCTTCTTATTGAATTCGGATTGCAGCCCCCGTCGCCGGGTGGTTTCATCGATGGCCTGTTTCATGGATTGCGTCATGGAGTCCGCGTAGAGAATCACGGTGCCATTCACATTACGGGAAGCCCGACCAATGGTCTGAATCAGAGACCGCTCGGAACGCAGGAATCCTTCCTTATCCGCATCAAGGATCGCCACCAGAGATACCTCAGGGAGATCCAGCCCTTCACGCAGCAGGTTGATGCCCACCAGAACGTCAAAGGTCCCTTTTCTGAGCTCTCGAATAATTTCAACCCGCTCGAGGGTTTCGATGTCCGAGTGCAGATAGCGAACCTTAACGTTTAAATCTTGAAAATAGTCCGTCAAATCCTCCGCCATCCGCTTGGTCAAGGTCGTGACCAGCACCCGCTCGTGATTTTCCGCCCTCTTGCGAATTTCCTCCAGAAGGTTATCCACCTGGGTTCTCGCCGACCGCACCAGGACCTCCGGGTCCATGAGACCCGTGGGGCGAATGATTTGCTCCACGGTCGTGCCGCGGCTTTTTTCCAGCTCGTACTGAGCCGGTGTCGCCGAGACGAAGATCGCTTGATTCAAAAGCTCTTCGAACTCCTCGAAGTTCAATGGACGATTGTCCAGAGCCGATGGAAGACGAAAACCATACTCCACCAGCGTTTCTTTGCGCGACCGGTCACCGCGGTACATCCCTCCAATCTGGGGCACCGTCACGTGGCTTTCATCGATGAAGAGAAGGAAATCCTTCGGGAAGTAGTTTATAAGAGTAGGCGGCGGCTCTCCCGGTTTTCGGCCGGTGAGGTGCCGGGAATAGTTTTCGATTCCCGGGCAAAAGCCCATTTCCGCCAGCAGCTCCAGGTCGTACCGTGTCCTTTGCTCGAGCCTCTGGGCCTCGAGGAGCTTGTTCTCCTTGCGGAGCTCGTCAAGCCGCGTCTCCAGTTCCGACCGGATATTCTTAACCGCCTTTTTCAACGTCACCTCATTGGTTACGTAATGGCTCGCGGGGTAGATGGCGACTCGATCCACACGGCGATGGACCTTGCCACGCACCGGATCAAACTCCTGTAACGACTCGATCCGATCGTCAAAGAACTCGATTCGAATGGAAGAGCTATCCTCATAAGCGGGGAACACCTCCACCACATCTCCTCTGACCCGGAAGGTGCCGCGATGAAAGTCGTAGTCGTTCCGCTGGTATTGGATGTCCACCAGTTTTCTCAGGACGAAGTCACGCTCTACTTTCATGCCCTGTTCCAGATAGACCATCATTTCGAAATAGGCTTCCGGTGACCCCAGGCCATAGATACACGAGACGCTGGCCACGATCAGGGAGTCACGCCGCTCCAACAAGGCCATGGTGGCGGCATGGCGCAGTTTATCGATCTCATCATTGATGGAAGCGTCCTTCTCAATGTAGGTGTCCGTGGAGGGCACATAGGCTTCCGGTTGATAATAGTCGTAGTAGCTGACAAAGTAGCGAACCGCATTTTCTGGAAAGAGCTCTTTGAATTCGTTGTAGAGCTGAGCGGCAAGGGTTTTGTTGGGTGCAATGACCAAAGTCGGCTGGTTCAACTTGGCGACAACATTGGCCATGGTGAAGGTCTTTCCCGACCCCGTGACGCCCAGAAGCGTCTGGTGGGTGAGCCCCTTCTTGGCTCCTTGAACCAGTTTTTCGATGGCCTTCGGCTGGTCCCCCTTGGGCTTGAAATCCGTGACCAAGCGAAACTGGCCTTCTTTTCTTTTTCGCTCCATTTTTTAAAAAAATATCAAGGAAGCTTCGGGGGAGCAAGCAAGGGCGCGAATCAAGGCCGCACACTCCTCTACAGAGCTTCTACTCCTCCCTCCGTTGTCATTCCACTTAAAAAATCTCAAAATGAAGCACCATTATGGGCAGGGCTGAGAGGTTCGCAAATGGAACAGTAGATCAATAGACCGCATTGCCCCTCCACTGCTCCACCTCTCCAATTTCCAATGCTCCAAGGCGCAAAGCGCCTTATCGGGGTTGACTACAATGGATTTTACAGATTATCTGATTCATATTCGTAGGTTCTGTTAACCCCTTCAGCAAAGGGGATCGCCGGGAGGATCTCACGGCAGTCAGAGACGAGAGGGAGTAAATATGTTTCGCGATTTAAGGGAATTTGTGGATCTCCTTCAACGGGAAGGCGAGCTTTTGTCCGTCACAGAAGAGTTCTCACCCGATCAGGAAATTGCCGCCGCCATTCGCCGGGTGGAAGAAGTAAAAAGCCTGGCCCTTCGGTTACCCCGGGTCTCAGATTACCCGTTCTCAGTGGTGGGGAGTCTGCTGGGACACCGAAGACGCGTTGAGTTGGCCTTTGGAAAGCCAAAAAACCTGTTGGCCGACTACGCCGAGAGACGCAAGCAGCTCGTGCCGCCGAAATCAGTTACCGACGGCCCGGTCAAGGAAGTCGTTCACGACAAGTCCATAGATATACCCCGGCTCATACCTGCGCTCACCCATCACGAGGGTGACGCCGGCCCTTATCTGACCAGCGCTATCGCCGTGGCCCGGGATCCGGAGACCGGGACCTTGAGCTGCGGGATTCATCGCGTACAGATTAAAGGGGGAGATAGGATCGGCATATTGCTCAACAATCCCCCCATTGCCGCTTTCCACCGCAAGGCTGAGGCGAAAAATCAACCCCTTCCCATAGCTTTCGTCATTGGCTGTGATCCCCTGACCCTGCTCGGTTCCGTCCTTCGGGCTCCAGAGGGGGAAAAGTTTGCCATGGCCGGAGGCCTCGCTCGGCGGCCGCTTGAACTGGTCCGCTGCGTGACATCCGACCTGGAGGTGCCGTCCCACGCGGAACTGGTCCTTGAGGGAGAGATTCTTCCCGGAGTGAGGGAAACCGAAGGCCCCTTTGGGGAGTCTTCTGGATACTATCTCACGTTTGAATGCCCTGTCGGGAAAATCACGGCCATCACCCATAGAAAAGACCCTATTTATCATGCCCTGGTTCCCTTCAGCGGAGAGGATTCAACTTTGTCAGAATTCTTGTGGGAAGCTGAGAACTTTCCCAGGCTAAAAGAAAAGTTTCCTTCCCTGGTGCGGATTCACATCCCCCCGAGAAGCTTGGGATTGAGCGTTCTGGTGGCCGTAAACCCCATGCCTCATGCGGACGTCAAAGCACTCATCCAGGACATCTGGGAGATGATGCCCGTGGCCAAAAATGTTGTGGTCGTGGATCACGACGTACCGCTGGAGGGAGGCGCGGACATCTGGTGGGCGCTGTCCACCCGATTGCGGGCCCAGGAGAGGCTATGGACGGACACGGGAGGCCGGGGCATGGGCATTGATCCGTCAGCCCAACCAGGCCAGCCGGTAACCCGTGTAGGGGTCGACGCCACCGCGCTCGCAGACGATGCCACCCTCTTCCGCCGAGTGGAAGTGGCTCAGGCGGTGCGAGATAGAGTCAGCCGAGTCCTCAAGCCGTACTTGGAATAGAGAAAATCCCCGTGACACGTCACCAGATCATATTTGACTTTGACCACACCCTTGCAGAGCTGGGACCCCACGTGGACTGGCGACAGGCCATACAAGAGATCGAGAGCATATACCTGGACGAAGGGATCCCGCCAAGGGTCGTGGAACAGAGCAAGGGTGTAGGGTTTAAACTCATGCGCACGGTCTATGACTTCATGCTCGAGGCTCTACCCTCAGCGCGAAGCCAGGAGATCCAGGGGCGAGTCTTCCATGCCCTGGAAAGTTATGAACTCCGGGGCGCCCACAAAGCCGAGCCCATGGACGATACCGAACGTACACTGTCCTGGTTAAAAGCCAAGGGATTTGGGTGCGCGATTGTCACCTCCAACGGAACAGCCGCGGTGGGCCGCGCGGTGGAATCCATGGGTATCAATCATTGTTTCGACGGAATCTTTGGCCGTGACCCTGCCCGCAGGTTAAAACCTTACCCGGATCAAAACCAGTCTTGCCTCAACACTCTGGCGTGGGATTCAAAAAAGACATTGCTTGTTGGTGACAGTCCCGACGACATGCAGTCCGCAAAACCCCTGGCCATCTTTGCCGTGGGCGTCGTTACGGGTAGGGCCAAGGCAGATCAACTGCTGCAAGCTGGCGCTCACTGTATCATTCAGAACCTGAGCGAGCTTCCTTCCCTGGTGCAATCAACCTAGCGGTTCAGGGTGACGGGAAAAATCCCCGGTCTGCCCATTTTTTTACATCCGTCATCAACCATTCCGTCGGAATCTCCTTGCCAAGGCCCTTTTCCTTCGCCTTTTCGTATACCATAGCCCCGGCCGTAGCGAATTGATTTCCCGTACCGGTGTTGCTGGCAAACAAGTTTATCTCCTGCTCACTCTTTCTCCCTTTCACCTTTCCTTGCAACAATTCGCCGAGGTCAAAGAGTTTGTCGCTCTGGCGTGCCAAATGGTCCTGTTCGTCCCACGCCATTTGCGCCCGGGAGCTGATAATAATGAGCGAGCTTCGTTCGAAGGTCGTGTCGTCGAGCTCCCGGCGTTCATCCTCGTTGAGGTCTCGATGGGTTTTGTCCCGCCCCGCTGAAATGGACGCGACATGCATGCCCGGTTTGAGCCAGTTGCCGTCAAACAGGGGCGTGTTCGAGTTCCCCATGCAAAGCACGATATCCGCACCATCCATTGCCTTTTCGGGACTGTCCACGGGGATGATTTCGGCACCGACCACGTCTGTCATCTCCTCGGCGAAGAGCCGGCGATGATTCGGGTTTGGACTGTACACCTTAACTCGGTCCAGCTTTCGAACCTTTGATACCGCTTCCAGGTTTGTTCGTGCCTGTTTGCCGGAACCATAGAGAGCCACCTGTTTCGCGTTAGGATTGGCCATGTAATTGACTCCCACCCCGGTGGTGGCTCCGACCCGGATGGCTGAGAGGCTGAAGTCATCCATAATTGCCAGGGGTTCGCTGGTTGTTAAGCTATAGACGATGACCCATCCACAGTATTGATTCCCGGCGTAATGTCCGCTGGCCCGATCCTTCCGAACCTCTCGAACGATGGAATCCAAGCGCACAGCCATGACACCTCGACTGGGTAGCAGACCGGGAATGCAATTAAAAAAATAGCCGTAACCTTCCTGGTTGGGAACGGTTCGAATTCTTTGCCTGGGGAGATTTTTTCCCATGCCATCTGCCACTTCCCGGTACGAATCTTCCATGGCCTGAATGGTTTCCTCCATGGGCAGGCACTGTCTAACCTCTTCGTCATTCAGAATTAACATTCTACCTCCATCATGAATTCTCCTTCATTCCACCGCGGCTGGAACATGTACCGTCCCCAGGCTGGTCCAAAAGCTCGCAGGCCTCCAATGATTTTGCATCTTCAACTCTGGGAAGTTGGCTAACCCATGTCATCGCTCACGGGATCCCATCGGTGACAGGTCAAAAATGCACAAGCTATGCTGGAAATCGTGGGTCTTATATCCGCTCCCGAGCGAAGCTGTCAAGGGTTTCCTTGTGTAGACAGAGTGTTAAAAGCGTGATATTTAAAGGCCCATTGCACTGAAAGGAGTAACACCGTGGAAAGAGAACGAGTAAGAGAGAGAGAACCTATACCGCTGGAGGAAGGCGGACACTACGAGGAAACTTTGCGGCAGTACTCCACGGCCAGGGACCAAGCCAAAACGGGAAAAATTGTTATCCGGGCTAAAGAACTCCCCTGGCGCCAGGGTCGTCAGGGCCTTTCCAAGAGGTATCTGAACTGGCATAAAGTGGCGGATGGGGCTGTGCTGGAAGCCGCAGCACAGGGTTGGACCTGTTTCATCCAGCATGTCAAAACCCATTCGGGAAAACACCGTCACCAGGGCGGCATTCAGCTTTTCGTTCTTGAAGGAGAAGGATACACCACGGTGAACGGCGAGAAGGTGGACTGGGAGAAATGGGACTTGATTATATTGCCGGTCCAACCCAATGGCTGCGAGCATCAGCACTTCAACAAGTCGCCGGGACAAACCGCAAAGTGGATGGCCTTCCGTTACCACCCCTTTTCTGAAGTCTTGGGAAACATGTTCGAGCATGTAGAGGACCACCCGGACTGGATTGCGAAACAAAAAGCAGCCGGTAAGCAAACCTGAGTCTTCATAATTCTCGTCAATGGGTTAGCGGTTCTTCGATGGGCCCTTACAACCTTGATAGCGAAGGGTCGCTAACCTGCTGGAACTGTCGTGGGTGACACTTGACCCGTCACCCCAACACGTCAAGTCTAGATCACCGGATGTTGACGGTGGTTGCCGCAGAAATGGATCGCCCCACCGCAGGAACTATCGCCTTCAATTGGTAAACTCCGGGAAAAAAACGTCCTTCCACGGTGGCACGATAACTCAACTCGCCTCCGGAAGGCTTTAGGATTTCCTTACCCAGCACCTGGTTGAAGTACCTGCCATGGGACCAACGCCATAAAACCCGCCCCTGCCGGTCCTGGACAAGAATCTCATAACGCTGAGAAGTCGTAAAATTGAGGCGGAGGGTTTCTGCCCCTTCGTTGACGATCTTGAGATTGAGGGAAATGGACTCGCCCGGTATGTAACGTGCTTTATCCGAC
>JABAOE010003753.1_pt2 | contig 13551 bp, 12 predicted proteins | sample 7062141 | NCBI WGS metagenome assembly JABAOE01 (sample SAMN14538627, study PRJNA623070) | marine sediment metagenome | biome: marine biome [ENVO:00000428]; feature: marine pelagic biome [ENVO:01000023]; material: deep marine sediment [ENVO:00002113] | place: India: Gulf of Khambhat ... | reverse complement strand
GCAGCCGAACGCCCAGATGTCGGCGCGCTGATCGATTACCTGCCCGCGCGCCTGCTCGGGACTCATATACTGTGCTGTGCCCAGCACGATACCTGCTTGGGTCATCGTTGGCGTGTCGATGAGTCGAGCGTCGGATCCGCTCATCGCACGAACGTCGAGCGCCTTGGCAATGCCGAAGTCGAGCACTTTGACCGTGCCGTCGGGGCGTAACTTGATGTTGGCGGGCTTCAGATCCCGATGGACGATGCCTTGCCCGTGCGCAGTCTCGAGTGCGTCGGTGATCTGCGCCGCGATTGTCAGGGCCTCGTTGGTCGACAGCGCGCCTTCGGCGATACGTTCCTCGAGCGTTGGACCTTCGACGAGCTCGAGCACGAGCGCGATCGTGTCATCGCTGCGCTCGAACCCATATATTTGTCCGATGTTCGGATGATTGAGCGAAGCCAGCACCTCGGCCTCACGCTGGAACCGCGCGAGGCGGTCCTCGTCATTGGCGAGCGACGCCGGAAGCGTCTTGATTGCAACGTCGCGCTTGAGGTTCGTATCGGTGGCCCGATATACCTCGCCCATGCCGCCGGCGCCGATGGGTTCGGAGATTTCATAGGGACCGAAACGTGCGCCGGCGTTCAGTGCCATCGCTACTTGATTCCTGTTTTATCTAGACGTACCAGCATCGCGGTCCTCTAGGTCGCGCCGGCGCGCGCGGACGGGTCGACCCGTTTCTCGATTCTTCTTAGCCGAGGCTAAATCTCAACCTCGGTAGGCGTTCATCCTACAACATAACCAAGAATTTCAACATCTTGTAAAGATATCGCTACAATTCTGCTGCGCTTTATTGCAACATTACGCCTGCCGAGAAGCCTAAGGGTCAGTCTGGGGCATGAAAAATCTCTCGAATTTCGTTGCCGAGCTCTTTCGGCGCAAGGTCGTGCGGCTCGTCGGCGCTTATCTCGTTATCTTCTGGGCGCTCGGTCAGGGCTACGCATCGTTCTATCCGGCGTTTGGGCTGCCGGATTGGACGCTACGCGCCTTCGTAATCGTCGGCATTGCGGTGGCGCCGGTGTTCGCCTGGTTTTCTTGGAAATACGATATCACCCCGCCGCAGCTCGTTCGCGACCATAAGGACGTCGAGGAGCACAACCCGGGGCTCAGCTGGGCCATGCGCCGCCACGATAACGTCGAAGCCGGCTTCATTCTCGTGAAGTGGGAATCTGCCGACGGCACGATGAATGAGAAACGTTTCTTTAAGCCCGTGTCGATCGGTCGCGGACCGTCGAACGACATCGACTTCGCCGACGACCGCGTGAGCCGCCACCATGCCGTGCTTTGGGCCGAGGAGGGCGCCTGGCGCGTTCGAGATCTCGATAGCGGCAACGGCACGTTTCTGAACCGGACGGCCGTCAATGACTCTTCTCCATTACCGCAATCCTGCGAGATACGGTTTCACGCGAACGGCCCCATGATCGCCGTGCATGTCGACAAGCCCGCGGAGACGCGTATTTCCTAGCTCCCTAGCGGCTCGAGTTCGAGCTGGACGGGGCACTCAGCACGTATCGACGAAACGATCGTTTCGTTTCGCTGTCAAATTGTGAAACAGGCTTCAACTGGGCTACGAACGTAGAAGACGAATCCAGTGTCTGCCCTCGACGCAAGGAATCTAGAGAAGATCGTCTCCGGCGGCCAAACGGGAGCCGATCGCGCGGCACTCGACGTCGCCATGGCTTTGGGCATTGAGACTGGCGGCTGGGTTCCACACGGGCGGCGGTCGGAGGACGGCAGAGTCCCTGTGCGGTATTCGGGGCTCATCGAGACGGACACCGAGTCCTACCAGACCCGGACCGCGCTCAACGTGCGCGATTCGGACGCAACCTTGATACTCAGCTTCGGAGAGCCAACCGGCGGCACAGCGTTAACGCTGAAGCTTGCGCAGTCATCGGGTAAGCCGTGTCTGGCAGTGGACCTCGAGTCTTTATCGCAGGAAGAGGCAGCGGGACGTGTTCGTGAATGGCTCGTGGATACCGGCGTGCGTGTGCTCAACGTGGCAGGCCCGCGCGAGAGTGGTGAACCGCGAATTACGGCGGCCGTAACGAGCGTGTTGACTGAAGCGCTCGCTACTGGACGACCCGCGCCGACGTAATCGAGACAGCGTAGTTCTGGCCCGCCGCAATCGGGCCGATGCCTGTTGCGAGCTGGCGCGTAGTACCTGCCGCAAGTGGGCCCGCGAACGTGCGACCGACCCGGCGCGTTGTACCTTGTGCATCCGCATACGCAATCGTGACGCGGATATCTGCGACGGCGGCGCGAGTCGGGTTGCCGATCTCGATTGCAAGCATCGAGGCCGCGTCCAGTCCCGTGCGCAATGAAAGATACTGGCCCGGGTTTGCGGGCAGATCGAGACGCACGACGGCATCCCGTGCCGCCTGACCTGCGGCGCCGGAGGATTGCGCTGCCTCGCGGTAGGCTTCGAGCGCCGCGCTGCGGTCGCCACGTTGCTCTGCCACGGAACCGAGCCCGTAATAGCCTTCGGCCGTCGGTAGTAGGGCGAGGCTTTGACGTAAATCGGTCTCCGCCGCGTCGCGTTGCCCTAGCTGCGCCCGCGCGTAGCCACGACGCAAGTAGTAGTAGAAATACTGATCGTTGCGTGCAATTGCGTCTGCATAATGCGCTTCGGCTTGCGCGTCCCGGTTTTGGCGGTAGTCGATATCGCCGAGCAGGGCGTGAAAGTGACCCTCGCCCGATACGAGTCGCACGGCTTCGAGCGCTTGCGCTTCGGCGTCTGCGAAATCGTCATTCGCGAGCGCAGTGCGCGCGTCCTCGTAAGCTTCGTACGCCGGCGCGACGCGGTTCATCGCCTCGAGGGCTTGCGCGTAGCGCTCGCGGCCGAGCTCGCCGCCTGCCGGTAGCGTTTCAGCCGTTGCACGGTTCGTCGTGACGCGCTCAGCCGACGGCGGATGACTGGCAAACAATCCTGCGAGCCAGCCCTGCTCGGGCCGCTCCTCGGACAACCTCAAGAAAGTTTCTTGCAACGTGACGGCAGCCCGCGGGTCGTAGCCTGCCCGCGACATATAGACCATGCCGTAGTAATCCGACTCGAGCTCGGCCTCGCGACCATTGCGCTGATTGATGAGCTGTGCGCCCAGGCTCGCCGCGCCGACCGCAAGGCCCGAGTAGTCTCCGCGACCGGTCGCAGCCGCCGTCGCAAGCACGGCCGTCTGCAGCAGCATGCCGCGCTGCATCGCGAGCGCGCCGTGGCGGGCCGCGGCGTGAACGATCTCGTGGCCGAGCACTGCGGCAAGTTCCGCTTCAGAGCCGAGCTCCATGAGGAGCCCGCGGTTGATCGCTATCTTGCCGCCCGGTAACGCCCACGCGTTCGGCACGGGGCTGTTGAGAACGACGAACTCGTAGGGCAGGGCGCGGTCGCTGACGTCGGCGAGCCGCTGACCGACACCGGCTACATACTGAGTCAGTGCGGGATCGATGACGTAGTCGCCGCCCTGCATCTGGCGCGACGGCGCGTACTGCGCTTCGCCGATCGCAACCTCGTCCGCTGCCGATACGAGCGCGAGCTCACGGTTGCCCGTAACGGGGTTAACGACACAGCCGGCCAGACTCGCGGCCGCGAACGTAAGAACGGCCCACCTAAAGCGCATAGGGAATCACTATCGATCGTGCGAACGCCAATGACCTCATATGGGTTAGTCTACAGCACGAGCCGGAAGGGCCTGCGCGCGCGGCATCGATGGCCCTGCGCTGATCGTTTGACCATTACCCGTAGGGAACACGAGAATGCTGAATGGCTCGAGTGGAGATCACATGCGAAAGTCATTGCCTTGCGTAACCGCGTTTGTGCTCCTGATTGCACTGGTTGCTGACGCTCAGTCGCAGAGCCGGGATGCTCTGGATATTTACGTTTTCGATACCGAAGGCGGGGAGGCCGTTCTGTATATCGCCCCAACGGGCGAAGCGATGCTGTTCGACACGGGCGGCGGTGACCCAGCCGCCAATGAGCGGGATTTTGCAAGGATTCTTGCGGTTGTCGAGGAAACTGACATTCCCGTGCTCGACTACGTGATCATCTCTCACAATCATCGCGATCACGTGGGTAACGCCGGGAATCTTCCGCGGCTGCCCGTAAGAAATATCCGTGAGTTCGTCGATCACGGGCCTTATACGACGGAGCTCCAGCCAGCGCAGCGTGATGGCTTCGAGCGCTATCTGGCGCTACGCGAAATCGCCAAGGCGAGGCGTGCGGTACCCGGTGAAGTGTTCTCGTTCGGCGAGATCGACGTCTACGTCGTGGCCTCGTCCGGTGAGTCGATCGCACAAGCATTGCCCGGCGCCGGCGCGCCGAATCCATTCTGCGCGGATCACAGGCCCAAGCGAGATGTACGCGGTATCGAGAACGACGAGGTCGTCGGCGTCGTTGTCCGCTATGGTGAGTTCGAGTTTCTAGAGCTCAGTGACATGATCTGGAATCACGAGGCGCGTTTGGTCTGTCCCGACAATCTTCTCGGAACCGTGGATGTCTATCACACGACCGGACACGGCGGACAATGGGGCTCCAACCCCGTCATGGTCCACGCGGTGCAGCCCCGAGTCGCCGTGATGAACAATGCGCCCGTCAAGGGTGGTCATGCCGATACGTTTGCGACGTTGCGTGGCTCGCCGGGTCTAGAGGATGTCTGGCAAACGCATTTCTCCACGCAGAACGCGGCAGAGAGCGACAACTCCCCGGAACAGTTCATTGCCAACGTCGAGGCGGGACCGGGGCATATTGGGCACTACATTAGGTTCTCCGCTCGGGCCGACGGCAGCTTCACGGTTACGAACAGCCGCAACGGGTTTAGCAAAGACTATCCGGCGCGTCGATGNNTGGTGGTGATGGGTGGACTTGAACCACCGACCTGCGGGTTATGAATCCGCCGCTCTAACCAGCTGAGCTACATCACCACGGGAAGGCGATTATAGGTCAGGAGATCGCAGCGTGACGAGCGTCGGGACGCGCCGCAAGGACGGCGCGAAGGTTCATCCATCAAGTCTCGTATCCGGGCGCGCCCGGGACGAGATACCCTCGCCGTCGCAGGTGTCGTTCTACACGAGAGTCCAGCTGCGTATGTAAAATCTGATCGAGCGTGAGGTGGCTAGGAGGCGATTCGCTGTAGGATTGCATCGAAGATGATCAGGCCCATACGAAATCAGTTGCGCGCTTGGAACGTCGTCGCCCTATGGTTGTTGGTTGCGGCCTGTACGCAGCAGCCTGCGCGCGACGTGGTCGTTCGAACCGCTCAAAGCAGCATGCCCTCCGACTTGAACGGCTTCTGGGGGCGCGACTACATTCGCGGCGATGACGTCAACCAAGCCCTGAATCAATGGTTTCGGCGTATGCGTCGCGCTGCGCCGAACCTCAGACCGGCCGGATTGCCGGAACTGGACAATGCTGGAATCGTTTCGTCTCCACGTGACGTGCAGTCGGTCCTTGCGCTTGCGCGCTTGGCCGATGAGCTCACGCGCCCACGATATTTCACGATCTCTCAGACTGAGTCTGAGATCAAAGTCGAGAGAGAAGACGACTTTGACATCTCTTGTCAGTTCCAAGATGGCGTAGCGCAAGGCGCGGCAAATCCCTATGGACAAGAAATCTGTGGTTGGGACGGAGATATCTTCATCTCCCGTCTGTTCTTGCCGGACGGCTTGCTCGTAAGTCACCGCTATACAGTTGCACCGCAAGGCAATGAGCTGCATGTCGCGACAACCGTGTCGCTACGCTATACGGGAATGTCGTTTACATTAAGTCGCTTCTACAACAAGACGGAGCGATCGCCCTCCATGTTCAACTGTGTCGATACGCTCAGCATGAATCGAGTGTGTACGACCGAGGAGGGTTCGCCATTACTCGACTGAGCCACATCCGTAATGCGCTGTTCGTGCCCGTTTTTCTGGGTCTCACGATGTGGTTGTCCGCGCAAGACGCGGCAGGCCAGTCGCTGTCGGATGGTGGCGCTGCACTAAACGCCCAAGGGCGTGAGCTGTCTGAGCTCAACGTCTCAATCGCGGTTTTCGAGACGGGTGTCCCGGAAGATCCGCTCGAGCAACGTCGCTTGCGCGTGGACGCAAATATCCGCGAGGTCGAAGCGATTCTGCTGCCGTTCATGTTGCGCCAGGTGCTCGTCGAGACCAACGAGTGGGGCGCCGTGCGCGTCTTGCCTACGACGGATCCGGCTGCTGAGCTGCTCATGACCGGCGAGATCGTCAGATCCGATGGGGACGCGTTGGACCTCAGAATTAGCGCAGTCGATGCCAGCGGTTTCAGTTGGATCGATGATGTCTATCAAAGCGCGCCGGCAATGGACATGAGTCAAAGCGAGGACAGCTTGGATCTGTATGGTTACCAGGCGCTTTTCGCATCGATTGCGGACGATCTACAGGCCGCTCGCGGTCGCCTCGACGAGAAGACGCTTTCGAACATCATTGATATTTCATTTCTACGTTACGCATACGAGCTCGCGCCGTCGGTGTTCGACGGCTATGTGGCCCAGACACCTGAAGACAGGTTTGTCATTCGACGGCTGCCGGCCGAGGACGATCCAATGTCGGCCCGCATCGAACGAGTTCGCCAGGTGGAGTATCAGCTGATCGATACCGTTGATGAAGAGTTTCAGGAGCTACATACCGAAATCAGCGCGATTTACGATCTGTGGCTAGACTACCGCCGACAAGTGGCCAGCTTTCAAAGCAGCGAAGCGCGACGCGTACAAACCTCTACAGTTAGTGCGCTACCGGGTAGCTATGAGGCTATCCGAACGCTATACGACAATTACAAATTGGCCAGAATGCAGGAGCAAAGACAGGACAGTCGCGCACAGGCCTTCAGCAACGAGGTAGGTCCGACCGTCGAAAGAATCGAGTCGCGCGTGGCCGAGCTCGAGCAATGGCTCGTGCAACAGTATGACGAATGGCGCAGGCTTTTGGCGGACATCTTCGTGCTTGAGACCGGCCTCGAGAATTAGATTGCTGAGTGAACCCGTGACATCGGCGTTTACGGGAACCCGTCGGAACCTACTTCAATGCGCTTAGTGAGCGCCTCTTCGGGGTCGGTCGAACCGTCTATCTCGGCGCGAGATTCAGCTGGTAGGGGCTCGGCGCGCCTCGCCGGCTGTATGCGGCTCGACGGCTACCGCGATGCGCGGTAGGGCAATATGTTGTGGCCCATTTTCATGCAAACCGGCATATCTTGTGTCCGGTAATAATTGAGTGTAGGCTTGGACTAGCCGCGTGGGAACGGCTTTCGTCCGTGCGGCACTCAGTCGATGACCTGTCACGGGGGGCCGGGGCGGCACGGTGATCAAAATAGCGGGTCTGGACAGTCTGCATAAGATTGTCGTTCTCAACCCCAAAGGGGGTTGTGGGAAGACTACGCTGTCAACGAACCTGGCCAGCCTTTACGCGCACTCCGGCATCGTGCCGACGCTCGTGGATCTCGACCCGCAAGGCTATTGCATCCGCTGGCTCGAAAAGCGGCCCGCCGAGTTGCCGGAAGTCTACGGTATTCAGATCGACGCCGGCGCTGCCGACGACTCCCAAGACGCCCGCCCGGAGATTCCGTCCGACGCGGGTCTCGTGATCATAGATCTGCCTGCAGCCATTCCTGATGCGCAGCTTCACGCCTATACGTACATCGCCGACAGCGTGTTGCTGCCGATCGTGCCTTCGGAGATCGATGTCTACTCGGCAGCGCGTTTCATCGCCGAGCTGCTACTGGACGTGCAGCTGGACCGGCGTGAGCAAAAACTTGCAATCGTCGCGAACCGCGTCAAGAGCCGCACACGCAGCTATCGGATGCTCTTGCGCTTCCTGAGCAGTCTGAAGATTCCGATGATCGCAACGCTCAGGGACAGCCAGAATTTCGTGCATGCTTGCGCGCACGGGATCGGCGTTTGTGAGATGCCGCAATACCGGGTCAAGGAGGACGTCGAGCAGATACGCGCGATCGTTCGTTGGCTCGATAAGCGCCGCGGGGTGACTAGAGACCGTCAGGCGCTGATCGCACAGGCGGCTTATCGGCAGGCTCAAGAGCGCGGGTCCGAGAGCGGTGACCCGCTCACTGACTGGTTATCGGCCGAGAAGGAAGTCGACTCGATACTCGATCGGGAGACCCAATAGCCAGTGCGTTGCGCAGCATACGCCACGTTGCCGGTGGTCAAGGGCGAGCATCGATTTCATTGGAACTTATAGGAGTAGTGACTTATGGCCACAATTGTTAGCAGCAGAAGCGAGAAGACGAAACCGGCCAAGGTTTCGAAGAAAGTAGCTCCCGAGACAGACCCGCCGAGCGAGGGCGAGGTGCGCCTGCTCGCATACCGCCTCTACGAGAGACGCCTGGCGGACGGCATTGGCGGAGATGCTGCGTCGGATTGGGTCGAGGCAGAGCGCTTGCTCGCGGAAACCCCGGACGAGGGTGCCGAGCTCGACTGACGGACGGTCGCTGGTCGTTTCGTCGAGGCGTCCGTAAGACGCAGACTGTCTGCTCCCGTGGGATTCGAGCGCGGATACGGTCCTCAGCGTGTACGTGTGCTCTCGCCGAACGTCACGGCGCGCTCGATGCGCTCGCCTTCGCGCTCGACGACGACCGTGCTGTCTTCGCCGGGCTTGACGGTGCGCAGCACGTACATGAGATCGTAGACGTCACGGACCTCGCGTCCCGCGAGCTCGACGACTCTATCACCGCGCTGCAGGCCAGCTTGGTCCGCCGGACCACCCGCGCGCACCGCTGAGACGAGCATGCCGGGCCGATCATCGGGTGATCCCGTGTAATCCGGAATCGTTCCGAGGGAGGCGCCATAGCCGCGAATGTCCCCCTGCGGTGCGGGTGCATCGGATTCGCGATAGGTCAAAGCGTCGATCCCGGTCAGATCGGAAGCAAGCTCCGCGACGACGTTCGCGACAAGCACGCCGCCCGCTGCATTGATGAGCGCCGTGTCGTCGCTTGGCTTGTGATATTCCTCGTGGGCACCTGTGAAGAAGTGCAGCACAGGGACGCCGGCCGCGTAGAACGGCGTCTGGTCTGAGGGCCCGTAGCCGCTACCGCCTAGCTGGCAACGTATACGTAGTGCCTGGCAGACTGGCTCGATGAGCTCATTCCACTCCTCAGCCGATTCGCTACCGATGATCGCGAGCGTGTTTTCGCGCAGGCGACCGACCATGTCCATGTTGAGCATGGCGACGAGACCCGCTGGCGCCGTACCTGGCGGTGGCTCACGCGTGAGTTGGCTCGAACCCAAGAGTCCCGACTCCTCACCCGTGAAAGCTGCAAAGACGACGTCGCGAGTCAGCGCATCGCGACGCTCGGCAAGTACGCGCGCAGCCTCGAGCAATGCAGCGACGCCGGAGGCGTTATCGTCAGCGCCGTTGTGCGGCTCGGTCGATTCGGGCGCGAGGGAGTCGCGACCGCCGAGTCCCAAGTGATCGTAGTGTGCACCGAGCAATACGGCCCCTGGCAACCGTTCGCTCGCCGTCAAACGTCCGATAATGTTCTCGACGTCACGCGTGTGCTCGACGAGTTCCGCTGAAAGACTGACGCTAGCGTCGCTCACGAGCAGCCGTTCGGCCCATGCGCGTCTCAAGACTGCAACGGGTATGCCCGCATCGCCCTGCGGGTCTACCTGCAGTGCTGGTAGCGGCGTCTCGTCTTCGCCGTCGATCGCAAGGTCTGCGACGAGCAATCCGATCGCGCCGCGCTCGCGTGCCGTGAATGCCTTGAACCGCAGATCGCCGAGCCGCCGCTGATTCTCCTCGTCCTCGAATATCCCGTCCTTCGGCGTATAGCGGCGTACGAGGACGATACGACCGGTCACATCGAGATCGGCGTAATCGTCGATGCCATGATCCTCGGAGACGATGCCCCACCCGGCGAACACGGCAGGGGCCTCGACACGGTCGTTTGCGGAAAAACCCGTGATGACGAAGTCATCGTTGGGCAGGCGCACATTATTAATAGTGATTGCGGAGGACGGACCGCGCTCGACATCGACAATGGCTTCGAACGTCTGACGGAAACTGCCGTTTCCCGCGGCGGGTTCGAGCCCGATTTCTACGAAACGCGCCTCGATCCAGTCTGCTGCGGCCGCTAGCGCTTCGGTGCCGAGGCCACGCCCGCCGCGTGCATCGTCCGCAAGCCATGCGAGATCGGCGAGATAGCGGTCCGCCGGACGTGTCATGACAGCCGGTTCGGCGTCGATCCACCGCGCAACGTAGACGTCCGTCTCGCCGGGCGCGCGCTGATTGCGATTCGAGCCGAACGCGAGTTGGCTGCCGTCAGGCGAGAACATTGGAAAGCCGTCGAAGCCTTCAGTGTAGGTGATGCGCTCGAGCTGTGTCCCGTCGACGTTGACTGTAAACAGATCGAACTCTCGGCCACTCGGGTCGTGGTGGTTCGTCGAGAAAATAATGCGTCTGCCGCTAGGGAAAAAATAGGGCGCAAAGTTGGCCCCGCCGAGATAGGTCACTTGGCGCTGATTGGAGCCATCCGCGTCGGCGACCCAGATTTCCAGTTCGCTCGGGCGCACGAGTCCCTCGGCCAGCAGCGACTGGTAATCGGTCAGTGCCTCGCCTGTCGGGCGCGATGCGCGCCAAACGATTTGCGAGCAGTCTGCCGAGAAGAATGCGCCACCGTCATAGCCTGGGGCATCGGTCAGACGGCGGACGTTGCCGCCGTCGGCGTCCATGCGGTAGAGGTCGAGGTCGCCGTCGCGCGTTGACGTAAAGACAATCGAGCCGTCGCGCGAGCAGACCGTGGCCTCGGCATCGTAAGCATCCGTGTCTGTGAGGGCCACGAGGTCCGAGCCATCCGGCGCGGCGCTATAAATCTGATAGCTGTCGTAAATCGGCCAGACGTAGCCGCGCGAGCGATCCGGTGGCACGGGACATTGCAGGTTCGACGCGTGCGTCGAGGAATAGACGATGCGCTCGCCCGAGGCAGCGAAGTAGCCACAGGTCGTGCGGCCGTCACCCGTGGAGACCAGAGAAACGGCCGCCGGGTCGCTGACGGGCATCGTAAATATCTGATCACACGCGTAAGGCACGCGTGTGGACTGAAAGATCAGCGATTGGCCGTCCGGCGACCAGTAGGCTTCGGCATTCTCGCCGGCGCCGGCCGTCAGTTGGCGAACGTTGCCGAGGTGCGCTTCCCGCGGATCCTGCAGAACACCGGCGGATTGCGCGTTCGCATGCGTCGCCGGCAACACCGCGAGCAGGCTCGCGCAGAGAAAGGATCTGGCAGTAGGCATAGCGCCATTAAATCAGAGGCAATCTCGAAGCCGCAACCGACGCAGGAAGCCTAGTCGTACCTTCTGTCCCGATATTGGATCCAGCCACCCGGGTGCTCGCCGTCCGGGTCATGATGGGTCCAATGGACGACACCGCCGAGATCATTCCATTCGTAAACGCCACGGAAACCGACTGGCCGTCCGCGTTCCAGGTCCGCAATTCGCGGTGCGATATCGATGTTGTGCGCGATTAGAACCGTGTGGCCCGATGCCAGCTCGACGATGAACCGTTGGTGGCGTGCGCCGTGCGTGTCGTCGGCCAGGAGTCTCGCGACCCGGCCCTCGTCCGTGACCAGCACATCGCTGCGGCGGCTCGCGAAGGCTTGCTCGATAGCCCCTTGCGCGGTTGGAGTGACGGGCAGCTCGGAGGGCGGCCCCTCGTGTGTTGCCCGCAGCCAGAACAGCCCCAGAATCAGGCTCGCACCGAGGAGCTGCGTGATTTGGCGCCTTGTGATGAATCCCTTCGGGGGCTGTCGATAGCGCATCGCGGAACGCTCAGACGTATACGTAAACGATTGTGTCAAATGTGCTCGTGAAGTGCATCTGCAGGCTTAATGACAGCCTGGTGCTTAGCGCGCTCGGAACGGATACGTGACTCGGGCGCTCGCTGTCAGGGGAAAATGATGCAGACTAGCCACGTTGCCGTGCTCGCCGCCGTTGCGTTCGCAATCCTAAGTTGGCAAAAGATCGATTCCGGTGCCGGTTGGATCGAGTTGGACCTCAGGGCGCGAGCCGAACGCGAGATAGCGTCGATTCTCGAAGATACGGATGAGGTATGGGTTGAAGTCGACGGCCGCGATCTAACCATTGACGGAACCGTGTTATCGGCAGCCAAGCGAGATGAGGCCGAGTCGCGCCTCAGTGATCTGTGGGGCATAAGAACGGTAACAAACCTCATCGAGGTCACCGAGACCGCTGAGATCGTCGCGCCGCCGTCATCGGGTTTCCCGGTGACGGCAGTACCCTACCGGCTCGTTGTTTCATTGACGTCCACCGACACCGTCCTCGATGGCCTCGTCCGCGACGAGCCGACACGGGCAGCGCTGCTCGCAGCCGCCGCGGATCGGCCCGTCGACGGAACGCTTCGCGATGCGCTCGAGGTCGAGCCGAATACGCATCCGCAATGGAGTGAGGCAACGCGGGAGATTGTGCAGGCCGTCGTCGCGTTCCCGGACGTCGAAGTGACCTTTGCGGATCATGAGATCTCGGTCATAGGCCAGGCCGGCTCGCGGGAAGAACGGGATCGGGCGCTGCTCGCAATTCGTTCCGCCGTTCCGTATGGCGTAATCCTCCAGACGGATCTGACCGCGCCGCTCTCGGCCACGGCGGCTCAATGCGAGAGGCGCTTCAACGAGCTCTTGGCGCAGCGGCCGGTCGTCTTCCTACAGACAAGAACGGCTTTGTTGCCGGGCAGCCGCGGCTTGCTCGACTCACTTGCGGCTACTTTGCAGGACTGTCCCGACACAAGCATCGAAGTTGCCGGTTACGCCGAGTCGACGAGCGATTATGGTGCGGCACTTCGGATCAGCCAGTCGCGCGCCGAGGTCATAGCGGAGCACCTGATAGCTCGCGGCGTGGAGGCCGGTCGCTTGTCGGCTGTCGGCTACGGTGTGAAAGACGACGCGCAATCGGGCTCTACAATTCAAGCCCAGGAGAGGAGCTCGCAGATGGCGCTGATCGTTCGGGGACACTGACGATGGGCTACCTGATCCTACAAATGCTCCTGAGTCTCGCGGTGGCGTTTGCGATCGGTTTTGCTGCGGCCTGGCTCATTCAACGTGCACTCTTAGAGAGAAGGACAAAGCAGCTCAGAGACTGGGTGACTGAGGCCGAGCAGGTTTGCGAGCGTTGGGAGGCGGCGTTGGCGCANNGTTTCCGAATCGGCACGGGATAACGCAACGACGGGACGCGCATTAGAGGGCAAGATCGTGCATCTCGAGCGCGTTGCGGAAGCTGAGCGAACGGACGCGAGAGATACAGCCGATTGGCAGAAGCGCTATGAGGATCTCGACGCGACGTACGCGGAAACCGAGCAGCGTGTCGCTGAGTTGAAGAGCCGGCTGGCGCGCAGGAGGCAACAGAATTCGCCGGCGCCGCGCATGCGTGCCGACAAGGACAGGCCAACAATCTCGGCTGGCGCTCGAGAGCCGACTGACGATCTCAAGCGCGTATCTGGAATCGGGCCCGTGTTCGAGCGGGCACTCAATGAGATGGGCATCTATCGGTTCGAGCA
>JABAOE010002242.1_pt2 | contig 13553 bp, 13 predicted proteins | sample 7062141 | NCBI WGS metagenome assembly JABAOE01 (sample SAMN14538627, study PRJNA623070) | marine sediment metagenome | biome: marine biome [ENVO:00000428]; feature: marine pelagic biome [ENVO:01000023]; material: deep marine sediment [ENVO:00002113] | place: India: Gulf of Khambhat ... | reverse complement strand
GGAGAAGATTCGCGAGGAACTCGATGAGCTCGAGACGGCAGTCGGCACGCGCAGCGCGGACAGCATCGAGGAGGAGTTCGGGGACCTGCTGTTCGCGATCGTCAACCTCGCCAGGCATCTGGGCGTCGATCCCGAAAAGGCCCTGAGAAGCGCCAATTACAAGTTCGAAGCCCGCTTTCGCGACATGGAGCGAAGCATTGCCGGAACGGGCAAATCGCTGGCGGATTTCTCGCTCGAGTCACTCGACAAGGAATGGCGGGCGGCCAAGCAGCGCGTGGGCTGAGCCCGGTTCACCGGCCGTTCATTTTCGATTCAGGCGCTGTTCAGTGCGCCACGTTTAGGATTCATCCCAGGCTGACAAGAAGTCAGTCGCCAGCAACTGGAGAGGATGATGAAAATCAAGCGAATCAGGACGGGCATCGCCACGGCGGCGGCACTCATGGCCGTTTCGACCGGAGCGAATGCCGCGGTCTACGACTATGCAAAAGTGATCAGCTCGACGCCGGTCGTCCGATACGTCACGGTACGGACTCCGGTGCGCGAATGCTGGCAGGAAACCGAGTATTACACCCGCTATGAGGGTCGCCGAGGGTCGCCTGGGACCACTCTGGCGGGCGCCGTGATCGGTGGCGTCATCGGTCATCAGTTCGGTAGCGGCCGGGGCAACGATGCGGCCACGATCGCCGGTACGATGATCGGTGCGGCAATTGGTCATGGTCCGGTGCGGCGCGTGGACTATGCGCGACCCGTGGAGCGTTGCGAGACGCGCTTCCGTAATCATCAGGAACAGCGCATTGACGGTTACGATGTGATCTATCGTTACAGGGGCCAGAAATACGCCACGCGCATGCCGTACGATCCCGGCAAGAAGATCAAGGTGCGAGTCGACATCCGGCCCGCCGGGTGATACAGATACGGCATGAACCCGATGCAACGTCTGGCTGTATTCGTCTTGTTCGCCGCGCTGGCGCTGGGTCCTCTCAGCGCCAGTGCGGACGATCCTGACAATGCCACGTTCATGGTCGCGCAAAGCGACAGCGGTAAATCGCTGTCCGAAGCCGTCGAACAGGTGCGTCGCCAGACCGGAGGCCGCATCCTGAGTGCCGAAACCAAGGTGGAAGGCAACCGGGAGGTTCACCACATCAAGGTGCTGACCAAGGACGGCAAGGTCCAGACGCACCGGGTCCAGGGACGCAGGCGCGGAGGCTGACCGTCATGCGCTTACTCGTCATAGAAGACGAACAGACGCTGCGAGAGTCGCTCGCGGCGAAACTCTCGGATGCCGGGTTCGCCGTCGAGCAGGCCGGGGACGGCAAGGAAGGCCTTTATTTCGCGACCGAGTATCCAATCGACCTGGCCATCGTGGATCTCGGGCTGCCCGAGATGTCCGGCCTCGATATCATTCGCAGCGTGCGGGAACAGGGCAAGACTTACCCGATACTGATTCTTACCGCTCGTGACCGGTGGGAAGACAAGGTGGCCGGACTCGATGCCGGGGCCGATGATTACGTCGTCAAACCTTTTCATGTCGAGGAAGTCACGGCGCGTGTCAACGCGCTGTTGCGGCGCAGCGGAGGTTGGGCTTCGTCGAGGCTGAATGCCGGGCCGATTGAACTCGACATGTCGCGCCAGGAACTCAAGGTTAATGGCGCTGCGATCGAGTTGACGAGCTTCGAATACAAGATCATTGAGTACCTGATGATCCGGGCAGGCCAGGTTGTCTCCAAGACCGAGCTGACTGAACGGCTCTACGATCAGGACTTCGAACGTGACAGCAATGTCATCGAAGTCTTCATCGGGCGGCTACGGAAAAAGATGGATCCGGATAACTCGATCAAGCCGATCGAGACATTACGTGGCAGGGGCTACCGTTTCGCACTCGAACGCGGCCCGGCTGACTGATGAATTCCCTCAGCGCTCGCTTGCTGATTTCGGTCAGTGTCCTGTTGTTGTTGTTTTTCGGGGCGACGATCGTCGTTCTCGAGACCGCGTTTGTCAGCGCGGCGGAGAGCGCGCAGGAAGACATACTCGATGGTCATCTGATGGCAATTCTCGCGGCTGCGGAAGCGACGCCGGATGGGGGCCTCGAACTTCCACCCGACCTGCAGGAGCCGAGATTCGGCGCCATCGGCTCAGGCCTGTATGCCGAGCTGCGCGATCATCAGGGAGAGGCCGTCTGGCGCTCGCGCTCGTCGCTCGGCATCGAGATCCCGAGCGGTGAAGCGCCCGCAAGTGGCGTGCGCCTGTTCCAGGTCGAACAGCTGGCCGACGGTACACCGGTGCTTACCTTGAGCCTGGCCGTCCAGTGGGAGCTGCCCGACGGCAACTACCGTCCTTTCGTGTTCAAGGTTGCCGAGAGTCTCGAATCATTCAACGCCCAGATCGCCAGGTATCGGACACAGTTGTTCGGATGGTTTGCCGCTGTGGCGCTGATCATGTTGCTGGCGATCTCGATACTGTTGCGGCACCTGCTCAGGCCTCTGCGCCAAATCGAGAACGAGATCGGCGAAATCGAACAGGGTGAGCGGATCGCGTTGTCCGATCGCTACCCGACCGAGCTGTCTGGCGTGGCCCGCAACATGAACCTGCTCATCGACAGCGAGCGTGCCCGGGCTGAACGCTACCGGAATACGCTGGACAATCTCGCACACAGCCTCAAGACGCCGCTCGCGGCTATGCGGTCACTGCTTGCGGGCAAGTCTCCAGGGAGTGAATCGGGCCGCATTGACGAGCAGATCGACCGGATGGACGAGATCGTCCGTTACCAGTTGCGTAAACCGGCGAGCGACCAGGTGCAGAATCTTGTGCTATCGCTGGTCCCTGTGGGCACCGAGATACAGCGGCTGGTCGAGGGCCTGTCCAAGGTCTATCACGAGAAGTCGCCGGACATTTCGGCCGACGTCGAGAACGGTCTCGAGTTTCGTGGCGACAAAGGCGATCTGCTGGAGATCGCGGGTAACCTGCTCGATAACGCGTGCAAATGGTGCCAGCGGCAGGTTCGGCTATCGGCCGGACGGTCCGGGAACGGCGACCTGTCCCTGGTCGTCGAAGACGACGGGGCCGGAATACCCGAGGAAGCGGCGGAGGCCTTGCTGGAGCGGGGCACGCGCCTGGACGAATCGACACCGGGGCACGGCATCGGCCTGTCCATTGTCAGGGAGATCGCGGAGTCCTATGGAGGGCGCCTCGAGATTGCCCGCTCGGAACTCGGAGGCGCCGAATTCCGCGTTACGATCCCCGCTTCTTAGTCAGGTGCAGGATTGGCTCGACGAGTTCCAGGGGCATCGGGAAAACGACCGTATTCGTGCGTTCGTTCGCGATCTCTTTGAGCGTCTGGAGGTAACGAACCTGTAAGGCCTGCTCTTCGCTCGCGAGGGTCCTGGCGGCTTCCGCGATCATCAGGGCGGCCTGTTTCTCGCCCTCGGCGTTAATCACCTTGGCGCGCCGTGAACGCTCGGCCTCGGCTTGCTGGGCGATCGCGCGAATCATGCTCTCATCGAGATCGACGTGCTTGATCTCGACATTGGCGACCTTGATGCCCCAGTTATCCGTGCGCTGATCCAGCAAGCTCTGGATGTCGGCATTCAATTTATCGCGTTCAGCAAGCATGTCGTCGAGTTCGTGCTGGCCGAGAACGGATCGCAACGTCGTCTGCGAAAGCTGGCTCGTTGCCTCGAACACGTTCGCCACGCGTATGACGGCTTTCTCGGGATCGACGATCCGGAAATAGATAACCGCGTTGACCTTGACCGAGACGTTGTCCCGCGAGATCACGTCCTGTGTCGGAACGTCCATGACGACGACGCGAAGGTCGACCTTCGTCATTTTTTGGATGCCCGGGACGAGAATGATCAGGCCGGGGCCCTTCACCTTCTGGAAACGTCCGAGGAAGAAGATGACACCGCGTTCGTACTCCTTGAGGATCTTGATCGTGTTGTAAATGATGACAACGACCAGCGCGATAATGATTCCTGTATAAGCTAACGGCATCGGATGTTTCCTCTCTCAATCTTTCTTCAATTCGTCCTTCGGTTCGATATCGAGCGTCAGTCCCGTCATATCCGTGACGACGACTTTCTCGTCCTTCGCGATTGGCACCTTGCTGCGCGCGGCCCACGCTTCGCCTTCAAGCCAGATTTTGCCTTCGCCGGTGAAGTCTGCCATGGCGACGCCGACGCCGCCGACGATGGATTCGACACCTGATACCGCGCCGCGGTGGCGAAGTTTCAACACGAAACCGGCCAGCCAGACGATGAGCAGCGCGGCGATGACGGCAACCGAGATGACGAAAGTCAGCGAGATGCCATACCCCGGAATGCCACTGTCGAACATCATGATCGCGCCAAAAACGAAAGCGGCAATGCCACCGAGTCCGAGCGCACCGAAACTCGGGGCGAACGCCTCCGCGGTCATCAATGCGAGTCCGACAATGATCAGTGCAAGGCCGGCGTAATTGACCGGGAGCACCTGCAGCCCGTAAGCGGCAAGCAGAAGGCAGATTACGCCGACAACGCCCGGGATGATCGCGCCCGGGTTCCAGCCTTCATACATGAGGCCATACAGGCCGATCATGCCGAGTATCAAAACAATCTCGGGGTTGGCGATCGCCGACAGGATCTTGATGCGCAGACTGGGTTCGAACTCTTCGATGACGACGCTGCTGGTCTCGAGCGCAACGGTCTCGCTGCCAACGCTTACTTCGTGACCGTCGATCATTGCGAGCAGCGCTGCATGGTCTTCTGCGATGAATTCAATGACGTTCTGTTCGAGCGCCTCGGTCGCGGTCAGCGTTGCTGCCTCGCGCACGGCCTCTTCAGCCCAGTCCGCGTTGCGTCCATGGCGCTCGGCGAGTCCGCGAATATAGGAGATCGCATCGTTGAGCACTTTGCGTTCCATCGATGTGCCGGGCTGTGACTCGGGCTCCTCTTCAGGCTCACCGTCGGCGGGCGCTTCGCTGTCGTCTCCATTGTCCGGCTCCGGAGTCACGCTGTCCCCGGTCAGCGACACGGGAGTTGCCGCACCCAGGTGCGTCGTCGGCGCCATCGCGGCAATGTGGCTGGCAAGAAGGATATAGGTGCCGGCGCTGTCCGCGCGCGCACCGTCCGGGTACACATATGTGGCCACGGGAACCGTCGACGTGAGAATGGCCTGGACGATGTCGCGCATCGGCGCCATGAGTCCACCCGGCGTATCCATGTCGATGATGACGAGTTCGGCACCGCTTGCCTCGGCATGTTCGATGCCGCTGATGATGTGATCAGCCGTCGCAACGCCGATGGCGCCCTTGATTTCGAGCTTGACGACCGTGCCGTCAGCGTGCGCCGTACTTGTCAGAAGAGCCAGGAACAGTGCAGTAAAAACGGCTATGGATTTCATGANNGACGACCTGAGCCAGTACGAAGTTGGTGAGTCCCAGATCCAGCATATCCTGCATGAGGGACTTGTGGATTTTGACTACGAAATCGTGCCGTTGTTGCACAAAGACAGCCTCGAAATGACTGATGAGGATCGCGTCGCGTTGCGCGATTATATCGCGGGTGACGAGGCCGAGAGGTTTGTCGTCACCCATGGCACGGACACGATGCCCGCTACTGCCGAGGTCCTCTCCGCTGTCGAGGGCAAGACAATCGTTTTGACCGGCGCGCTGACGCCGGCCCGCTTCAAGGCGACCGACGCGATGTTCAATGTCGGCATGGCGGTCGCGGCCGCGCAGATCGCGCCGCCCGGCGTCTACATCGCGATGAACGGCCAGGTGTTCGAGGCCGGCCACGTCCGCAAGAACCGCGCCGAGAACAAGTTTGAATTGACGTGATTTCCGGCACGCGCCCGCGATAGTCACTCGCGGAATGGCTCGCTTCGCTGCGCTTTAGTTCTCGCGAGCAACTTCCCGGACGCGCGCCTGTATTCCTACAAATCGAAGCTTATTCCCTGGGCCAACGGAAGTTCCGTGCTCCAGTTGATCGTGTTCGTCTGGCGGCGCATATACGCCTGCCAGGCATCCGACCCGGCCTCCCGGCCGCCGCCGGTTTCCTTCTCGCCGCCGAACGCGCCGCCGATCTCGGCGCCGGACGTCCCGATATTGACGTTGGCGATTCCACAATCCGAGCCCGAGTGCGACAGGAAATACTCGGCCTTCTGCAGGTTGTCGGTGAATATCGCGGAGGACAGTCCCTGCACGACACCGTTTTGCATCGCGATAGCCTCGTCGAGCGAGGAGTAGGGAATCAGGTACAGGATCGGCCCGAAGGTTTCCGTTTGCACGATGTCCCAGTCGTTCTGCGCAACTGCGATCGCAGGGGTAATGAAATTACCCGACCGATCGAGGCGTTCGCCGCCGCAGAGGACTTCGCCGCCTGCTTCGCGCACGGCAGTGCACGCCGCCTCGACGCGCTCAATGGCCGACTCGTCGATGAGCGGACCCATCAGCGTTTCCGGATCGAGCGGATCGCCGATACGCACCTGGCTGTAGGCATTGACCAGCACATTCTTGAGCTCATCGAATCGTGACTCGTGAACGAGCACCCGCCGGGTCGTCGTGCAACGTTGGCCCGCCGTGCCAACCGAGCCAAAAACGATTGACGGCACTGCCAGGTCGAGGTTGGCCTCTTCGTCGACGATGATGGCGTTGTTGCCGCCGAGCTCGAGCAGCACTTTGCCCATGCGCGCGGAGACGCGTTCGCCGACCTTCTTGCCGACCGCGCACGAACCGGTGAACGACACGAGATTTACGCGTTCGTCTTCGACAAAGGTCTGGGCCAGTTGGTTGCTGCCGTCATTGAAAAGGAAGAACACAGGCGGCAGATCTTCGCCGGCCAGAGCCTCGTTAATGATCTTCTGCACCGCGACACCGCACAATGCCGTCTTCGGCGACGGTTTCCAGACAATAACGTTGCCACAGATCGCGGCAATCAGCGCGTTCCACGAGTACACCGCAACCGGAAAATTGAAAGCAGAGATCGTGCCGACAACTCCGAGCGGGTGCCATTGCTCATACATGCGGTGCAGCGGCCGCTCCGAGTGCATCGTCTTGCCATACAGCATGCGGGACTGGCCGACCGCGAAGTCGGCGATGTCGATCATCTCCTGAACCTCACCATCACCTTCGGCCTTGATTTTTCCCATCTCGAGGGTGACGAGGCTGCCGAGCGCGTCTTTGTTGTCGCGCAGGGCATTACCGATCAGGCGCACGGCATTACCGCGGATCGGGGCAGGAGTCATTCGCCATGTCATGAATGATTCCCGGGCTTCCCTGATCAGGGCATCGTACTCAGCCGGTGTTGTCGAGCGTACGCTCGCGATAACATCGCCCGTCGTCGGATTGACAGACTCAATCAGTGGCGCCGACGAATCTTCGTAGCTTGCGGCACCGTGCCACGTGCCCGGGTTAACCGCTCCCAGCCCAAGTTGTTTCAATATACTTTGCATTGCTCTAACCCTCGGTTGCGCGTTGGCGGCCGGTCTCGCCACGGGCCACCAGTTCCGATGATTCGATATTCGAGCCGCCGTGTGCGTAGAACTGGCCGAACCGGTTTGCCAGGATATCGGGCAGGCTGAACTGTTCTTGCGCAACGAAACCCTCGTATTTTTTCGGATTCGAAAGCACGATATCCACGACGCTGCAGATACCGGCTGCCGTCGTGATCTGGATTGCGGACCAAAGACGTCCGGCAACGACCCGCGGATAGACCTTGTTGACGTAGTTTTCCTCGCGGAATTCGTTGTCCTGCATGCCGGTTACGGCGGCGTAGATGACGACCACGTCCTGCAGCGTCTGCGGCACCGCATTTTCGAGGATGCGCTTCAGCGTGTCCCGGTCGTGATTCAACTTCAGTCCGTTCATGAGCAGTCGGATCTGTTCGCAGTGGCCCGGGTAGCGGATCGTTTTGTAATTCATCGTATTGACCTTGCCCTCGTAGGTCTCCCACAGAGAGCCCAGGCCGCCCGACGTGTTGAAAGCCTCGTAGCGAGTGCCGTCGATCTCGATCTTCTCGAGACCTTCGAGCGGGAGGACGTCCACCTCCTTACCATCGACCACGCTCTGGCACATATTGCCATATTCGTTGATGATCCCGTCCGTCGACCAGGTCAGCGAGTACTTGAGGACGTTGTTCGGGTGTTGCGGCAGGGCGCCGACGCGCATCTTCACCGATTTGATCGTGTCGAAGTGCTTGATCAATTCGTTGGCGGCTATCGAGATGAAGCCGGGGGCAAGTCCACACTGCGGGGCAAAGACCTCTGTGGCACCTTCAGCCAGTTTGCGCACCGCCATCGTAACCTCGACGTCTTCTGTCAGATCGAAGTAGTGCAAGCCCTCCTGCCGTGCGACTTCGGCGACTGCGATATTGCAGAAATAGGGCAGGCTCGAAATGACCGCAACCGGCTTGTGCTCGCGAATGTGCGCAACCAGGCTCTCCTGGTCGGTTGCATCCAGGTCGAAGGCCGAAATGTTCTTGTTATCGTGGGCGTCGGCGACTTCGGCGGCGATGCCTGGCTTGGAGTCACCCAGCTGGACGTGATAATCGCCGGATTCGGCTAGTAGCCCGGAAATGAGGACACCGATCTTCCCGGCGCCGAGAACGAGGATTTCCTGCATGGAACTACTCCAGAAAAACAAAACCGCCGGCGTGACGGCGGAGATATGGCGCGCATTGTGCCAATCTCAAGGCAGGCTTTCCACACGAGGCTAACACGCTGATTGCAATAGAAACTTTTGCACCCTCAAGGTGGTACATGGCATAGTTCGCCCATCCAGCGGGCCCAGCGCCCGCATTTTGCTATGCGATAGCCCGGAATTGACGTGAGCAGAACCATTGGAATAACCGATTGGCACCCGGCGAGCTGGCACGGCAAGCCGGCGGCGCAGCAGGCCAGCTATCCGAACCAGGCGGCCCTCGACCGGGCCGTCGGGGAGCTGAGCCGTCTGCCGCCAATCGTCACATCGTGGGAGGTCGACGGACTCAAAGAGCTGATTGCCAGGGCGCAGCGAGGTGAGGCGTTCGTGCTGCAAGGTGGCGACTGCGCCGAGACGTTTGACGAGTGCACGTCGGAAAACATTGTCGCCAAGCTCAAGATCCTGCTGCAGATGAGCGTGGTCATGCTCTACGGGCTCAAGAAGCCGGTTGTGCGGGTCGGCCGGATGGCCGGACAGTACGCGAAGCCCCGTTCGGCCGACACGGAGACCCGCGAAGGTCAATCACTACCGAGCTTTCGCGGCGACCTTGTCAATCGCAGCGGGTTTACGGCAGACGAGCGCATACCCGATCCACAGATGATATTGCGTGGCTATGAGCGGGCGGCGCTGACCCTGAACTTCGTCCGCTCGCTGATCGACGGCGGTTTTGCGGACTTGCACCATCCGGAATACTGGGACCTCGGCTGGGTGGGTCATTCGCCGATGGCGGACGAATACCACGACATCGTCAAGTCGATATCGAATTCACTCGATTTTCTCGAGACCATTTCCGGGGAGCAGGTGCACAAGACGCAGCGGGCCGATATCTACTCGGCGCACGAAGGGCTGCACCTGCACTACGAACAGGCGCAGACCCGGTTCCTGGACAGGCGCGAGCGCTGGTACAACCTGACGACGCATTTCCCGTGGATCGGCATGCGCACGGCCGCGATCGATGGCGCCCACGTCGAGTATTTCCGGGGCATCTCGAACCCGATGGGCATCAAGATCGGCCCGGGCATGTCGAAGGAGTGGTTGCAGGAATTAATTGGCATTCTGAATCCGAACGGTGAGCCGGGCCGTCTGACACTGATCCATCGGTTTGGCGCCAAGGCCATCGAGGAGTGCCTCCCCGACCTGATCGCTGCCGTCAAGGAGACGGGCTCGCCGGTGCTGTGGGTGTGCGACCCCATGCACGGTAACACCGAAAGCACGGCCGACGGCGTCAAGACGCGGCGATTCGACAGCATCGTGGCCGAGCTCGAACTGGCATTCCGGGTCCACAAGTCGATGGGCAGCTACCTGGGCGGAGTGCACCTCGAGCTGACCGGCGAAAATGTCACCGAATGCACGGGGGGCGCGCGCGGCCTCACTGATGGCGACCTGGCGCGCGCCTACAAATCGACGGTCGATCCCCGGCTCAATTACGAGCAGGCGATGGAAGTGGCAATGCGCATCGCGGGACTGCACAAGGACTCGGCAAAGGTGATCCGCAACGGCGGATAATGTCCGGTACAATGCACGCCTTCTGCGGAAGGCGCCATGCGGTACGATCACATAAATATTCCCGGTAACGGTGAGGCCATAACGGCCAATACCGACCACACGCTGGTCGTCCCGGATTTCCCGATCGTGCCGTATATCGAGGGCGACGGCATTGGCATCGATGTCACTCCGGTCATGATCGACGTGGTCGACGCTGCAGTGCGAAACGCCTATGGCGGCGATCGTGCCATCCGCTGGATGCAGGTTTATGCGGGACAAGCGGCTGCCGACAAGTACGGCGACGACCAGTACCTGCCGGACGAGACGCTGCACGCACTCGAGAAGTACATCGTTTCGATCAAGGGACCGCTGCAGACGCCGGTGGGCGGCGGAATCCGATCGCTCAATGTCGCCATACGACAGACCCTGGATCTTTATGCCTGTGTCAGGCCGATTCGGTATTTCCCGGGCGTGCAGACGCCGATGAAGCAGTCGGATCTCGTCGACATGACCGTGTTTCGCGAGAATACCGAGGACATCTACGCCGGTATCGAGTACCCGACAGGTTCGCAGGAAGTCCAGAAACTGATTCACTTCCTGCAGACCGAGCTCGGCGTCACCGAGATCCGCTTTCCGGCAAGTAGCGGTATCGGGATCAAGCCGGTGTCCCGGGAAGGCTCCGAGCGGCTGATCCGCAAAGCCATCCAGTACTGTATCGAACGCGACAAGGCCTCGGTGTCCCTGGTGCACAAGGGCAACATCATGAAGTTTACCGAGGGCGCGTTCTGTCAGTGGGGTTACGACGTGGCCCGCACGGAGTTCGGCGCGACCGAGAAAGACGGCGGTCCGTGGTTGGCATTCAACAACCCCATAACAGACCGGGAGATCATCGTTAAAGACGTTATTGCCGACAACTTCCTGCAACAGATCCTGATGCGTCCCGAGGAGTACGACGTGATCGCGACGCTCAACCTGAACGGGGACTATATTTCGGACGCGCTGGCCGCCCAGGTCGGCGGGATCGGCATTGCGCCGGGCGCCAACATGGCCGACACGGTTGCTGTCTTCGAAGCGACACACGGCACGGCACCGGGCTTTGCCGGCAAGGACCGCGTAAATCCGGGGTCGCTGATACTGTCGGCGGAGATGATGCTGCGCTACATCGGCTGGACCGAAGCCGCCGCCAAGATCATGGACGGCGTTGCACGCACGATCGCAAACGGCGAGCTGACTTTCGACCTGGCGCGGCTGCGCGAGGCCATGCACCAGCCGATTCGCAAGGAGCGGCCGCACGATCGCAAGGATGTCGAAGAGGAACTCGAACACCTCGTGCCCGGAGCGAGACTCGTCGGAACGCGCGGCTTCGGAGAGGCCGTCATACGGCACATGAATGACTGACCGCGTCTTCGACAGCTCCTGTCGGGCGTGCCCGCGCCTCGCGACGTTCCTCGACGAGGTCAACGATCGCTACCCGGACTACTACTGCAAGCCCGTGCCGCCGTTCGGCGACGGCGAGGCCCGGCTGCTGATCGTCGGTCTGGCGCCGGGTATGCATGGCGCCAACCGCACGGGCCGGCCTTTCACGGGCGACCATGCCGGCATCCTGCTGTACGAGATGCTGCACAAGTTCGGGTTTTCGACGCACGCAGAGTCGGTTTCGGCCGACGACCCTTTGCAATTGCGCGACTGTCGCATTACGAACGCCGTCAAGTGCCTGCCGCCCGATAACAAGCCCGTCGGCGCCGAGATCAATACGTGCAACTCCTATCTCGCCAATGAACTGGGAACGCTTGCCGGGGATGCGCTCATTCTGGCGCTCGGCGGCATTGCACACCGGGCCGTCATCAAGGCATTGTCTTTGCGGCAAGCCGACTACAAGTTTGCGCACGCGGCGGTTCACGAACTCGGCAGGCTGCGCATGCTCGATTCGTACCACTGCAGTCGTTACAACACGAATACTGGACGCCTGACGAACGCAATGTTCGCAGGCATATTTGCGCAGGCTCGCGAGTTGCTGGATAAATAGGGGCGTGAGCGACCAGCGGCAATTCGACGTCAAGTCATTCCTGCGGAGCCTGACGCACCGTCCCGGTGTGTACCGGATGCTCGACGCAAAGCACAAGGTCCTTTACGTCGGCAAGGCACGAGATCTGAAGAAACGCGTCTCGAGCTACTTCACTCGCAGCCACGACTCGGTAAAGACGGCTGCCATGATGGAGCTTGTCGCGAAAGTCGAGGTCACGGTGACGAATACCGAGGCCGAGGCGCTGATCCTCGAGTACAACCTGATCAAGCAGCACCGGCCGAAGTTCAACGTCATCCTCAGGGACGACAAGAGTTATCCGTACATTTATGTCTCGACACGGCACAAGTTTCCGCGCCTGCAGTTCCATCGTGGGCCCCGCAAGGGGAAGGGGCGCTACTTCGGGCCATACCCGAGCACAAGTGCCGTCAGGCAAACACTCAATGAGCTACAAAAACTATTCATGGTGCGCCAATGCCAGGACAGCTATTTCGGCAATCGCACGCGGCCTTGCCTGCAGTACCAGATCAAGCGATGCACGGCGCCTTGCGTCGGTCTGATCTCACAGGAGCAGTACGCCACGGACATCGATGCGGCCATCGCCTTTCTCGAGGGCCGTAACCAGAGTGTTATCGATACGTTTGTCGAGCGCATGGAGCAGGCCGCGGCGGAGCAGCACTACGAGCAGGCAGCCCGTTTCCGGGACCAGATCTCGCGGCTCAAGGAGATCGAGGCCCGGCAGCTCGTCTCGAGAACGGCGAACAAGGACCTCGACATCATCGGTTTCGCGTCGAATGGCGCGATTCACTGCGTAACGGTTCTGTTCATACGCAATGGCGCCGTTATCGGCAGCCGCGACCATTTTCCGAAAGTTGCGGGCGAGGTCGACGAGCCAAAGATTCTCAATGCGTTCGTCGCGCAGTACTACCTGGGCCGCGATGTGCCCGGCGAGATTATTCTCGATTCGGCGATCGAGGATGAAGTCTTGCTCGAGGCGGAGTTGAGCCAGCGAATGGGGCGTAAAGTGGCGATCCGCAGCAAGGTCCGCGGCGATCGGGCGAGCTGGCTGAAGATGGCTATGACGAATGCCGAACAGGGGCTCAACCTGCAGGTCGCGAGCAATGCGACGATTCGACGCCAGTTTGCGGCGCTCGGGCAAGCGCTGGAACTCGAGGATGCGCCCGAGCGCATCGAGTGCTTCGACGTCAGCCATACGTCGGGTGAAGCGACGGTGGCATCTTGTGTCGTTTTCAACACCGCCGGTCCGGCGAAGACCGACTATCGACGGTTCAACCTGAAACCGGCGGCGGCCGGCGACGATTATGCCGCGATGGCCGAGGCCCTGCGCCGGCGCTACAAGCGGGTCAAGGCCGG
>JABAOE010018265.1_pt5 | contig 13558 bp, 12 predicted proteins | sample 7062141 | NCBI WGS metagenome assembly JABAOE01 (sample SAMN14538627, study PRJNA623070) | marine sediment metagenome | biome: marine biome [ENVO:00000428]; feature: marine pelagic biome [ENVO:01000023]; material: deep marine sediment [ENVO:00002113] | place: India: Gulf of Khambhat ... | reverse complement strand
CCTCGGACCCAACGGCGCGGGAAAGACCACGACGGTGGAGATGCTCGAAGGCCACCGTCGCCGTGACGAGGGCACCGTCCGGGTGTTGGGTGTCGATCCGGCCGAGGGCGGCCGCGACTTCCGGGCTCGCTTGGGCATCGTGCTCCAGTCGTCGGGGATGGACGGCGCGCTCACGGTCCGAGAGACCCTCCAGCTGTTCGCCCCGATGTACCCGGATGCTCGAGGCGTCGACGAGGTCATCGAGATCGTCGAGTTGGGGTCGAAGGCGGATGCCCGTGTGAAGACCCTCTCCGGCGGCCAGCAGCGGCGTCTCGATCTGGCGCTCGGCATCATCGGCGACCCCCGCCTCCTCTTCCTGGACGAACCCACCACCGGGTTCGATCCGGCCGCCCGCCGCCGATCGTGGCGCCTCATCGATCGGCTGCGGTCCCTCGGCACCACGATTCTGCTCACCACTCACTACATGGATGAGGCCCACCACCTGGCTGATCGTGTCGCGGTGATGGTGGAGGGGCGGTTGGTCGCAACCGGCACCCCGGAGGGGATCGGCGTCGGGACCGCCGCCCGGATCGAGTTCCGGATCCCCGACGACGCCGGGGATCTCCCGGAGCCTTTTGCCTCGGCTCCCCGCCCCGGGGGTGAGGTCCGCCTGGAGACCGATGATCCGACGGCGGCCCTCCACAAGCTCACCGGATGGGCGATGGAGCGCGGCATCCAACTCGAGGGTCTGGAGGTGACCCGTCCCTCGCTGGAAGACGTCTACCTCGATTTGATCGGTGGTGCCGGTGATGACTGAGGGGCGAACCTCGGAGCTCCGCCTCCTCGGCCACCAGGTGCGCTATCAGAACCGGGTCTTCTGGAGAACGCCGGTCGCCGCGTTCTTCACTCTCTTCTTCCCTCTCATGTTCCTGATCCTCTTCAACCTGCTGTTCGACGACGTCATCGAGATCGCCGGCAGGGACCCACTGACCGTGACCCAGTTCTATGCCCCCTCGCTCGCCGTCTTTGCCGCTGCTTCCGCGACCTACACCAACCTCACGGTGGGAACCGCCATCGCCAGAGACGAGGGCCTGCTGAAGCGGGTGCGGGGAACCCCGCTCCCACCGTGGATCTATCTGGCGGGCCGGGTCGGTTCGGCGATCTGGATCGCGTTGCTGGCGGTGGTGGTCATGCTGGCCGTGGGGGCCACCGTCTACGACCTGCAGGTCAGGCCGGTGACGATTCCGGCGGCGGCCCTCACGTTCGTCGTCGGCGTGGCGTGTTTCGCCGCTCTCGGATTGGCGATGGCCGGTCTGGCCAAGACCGGCGACTCGGCTCCCGCTCTGGCCAACGCCACGATCCTGCCGTTGGCCTTCATCTCCGACGTCTTCATTCCGATCTCCGATCCGCCGGCGGCGCTCACGTTCACGGCCGACTTGTTCCCGCTCAAACATTTCGTGCGGGCCTTCCAGGAGGCCTTCAGTCCGTTCGTCACCGACACCGCGTTCCGGTGGGGCGACCTCGGGGTGATGGCGCTGTGGGCCGTCTTGGGAATGGTGGCGGCGCGGCGCTTCTTCGGATGGGAACCGCGCCGCGTCGGCCGCCGCAACCACCGACGAAGGACCCGAACCCCCGGGTCGAGGGGCCCTGGCGCCGACTCCCGGCACCCGTAGGCTGGATGCCGTGACGGCGACTGCGCGCGTTTGGGGGAGCCCATCGTGAACGAAGAGAACATCGAGGAATTCAAGGTGCGCGGCGAGGAACTCCTCGCCAAGGTCAAGGAACTGGTCCGCGAGGGGAACGTTCGGCGGGTGATCATCGCCAACGAGGAGGGGGACACCATCATCGAGGTGCCGCTGACCGTCGGCGTGGTCGGCGCCCTGCTGCTGCCCGTGTGGGTCGCCGTGGGGGCGATTGCGGCCGTGGTCGCCGATTGCACCATCCGGATCGAACGAACCGAAGACAGTGCAGAGGAGAACGGCAATGGTTGAAGAACCGCGGGTGGCCGCCCGGGTGGTGGAAGGGGTCAAGGTGTACGGCGAGGGCGACACCGAGGTGAGGGCTCTCGACCGCATCAACATCTCCTTCGATGCCGGCAAGTTCACCGCGATCATGGGCCCATCGGGATCCGGGAAGTCGACGCTGCTTCACTGCGTTGCCGGACTCGATGATCTCACCGCCGGTGACGCCTTCATCGGGGACCAGCGCCTCGGTGACCTGAGTGAGAAGCAGCTCACCCTGCTGCGGCGCGAGAAGGTCGGATTCATCTTTCAGGCCTTCAACCTGATACCGACCCTGAAGGCATCGGAGAACATCACCCTTCCGATCGACATCGCCGGCGAGGACTTGGATCGGGGCTGGTTCGATTCGGTGGTGGAGACCATGGGCATCGCCGACCGGCTCCGCCATCGGCCCAGCGAGCTCTCCGGGGGCCAGCAGCAACGCGTCGCCGCAGCGCGCGCCCTCGTGGCGCGGCCCGAGATCGTCTTCGCCGATGAGCCTTCGGGCAACCTGGACTCGAAGGCGACCGACGAGCTGCTGGTCTTCATGCGCCGGGCTGCCGACGACTACGACCAGACGATCGTCATGGTCACCCACGACCCGATGGCGGCCGCCTACGCCGACAAGGTGGTGTTCCTGGCGGACGGCATCTGCGTCGACGAGATGGGAGCCCCGACCTCAGATGCGATCCTCGATCGCATGAAGGCAATGGGGGACTGAGGTGTTCAAGCTCTCCTGGAAGGGCGTTCTCGCCCACAAGGTGCGGCTGGGGCTGACCGCTCTCGCCATCGTGCTCGGGGTGGCGTTCGTTGCCGGCTCATTCGTGTTCACGTCGAGCATGTCGGCCGCATTCGACGACCTCTTCGCCGGGTCGACGGACAAGGTCGACGTGTTCGTGCAGGCACCCGGATCCTTCGGCTTCCAGGCCGGAAAGATCCCCGAGGAGACCTTGGCTTCCGTCGAGGCGGTCGAGGGTGTCGCCGTGGCTTTCCCCACGGTGCAGGGATGGGCTCAGATGATCGACAAGGAGGGGAACGCCATCGGAGGGACCGGACCTCCCACGTTCGGTTTCTCGTTCCTCCCCGAGGATCTCGACTTCACCATCACGGTGATCAAGGACGGGCGTCTGCCCCAGGGACCCGGGGAGACGGTCATCGACGTCTTCACGGCCGACGCCAATGGGTTCGTCGTCGGGGACACCATCGAGATCATGTTCACCACGGGCATCGAAGAGTTCGAGATCGTCGGCACCACCGGCTTCGGAGATGCCGACAACCTGCTCGGTGCCACCGCGGCCTCGTTCGATCTGGAAACGGCTCAGCGAGTCCTCGACTACGAGGGCTCCTACTCGACGATCACCGTCATCGCCGAGGAAGGCACCGACGCAGAGGACCTCAGCATCCGGATCGACGCGGCCGTCGGTTCGGACGACATCGAGGTGGTGCTCGCCGATGTCGAGTTGGAGAACCAGCTCGAGGAGGTCGACGAGGCACTGGGGTTCTTCAACACTTTCCTGGTCGCCATCGGGGTGATCGCGCTGTTCGTGGCGGCTTTCCTGATCAGCAACACCTTCCGGATCATCGTGAGCCAGCGCACCCGTGAGCTCGCCATGCTGCGGGCGGTGGGGGCCACGGGGCGCCAGGTGACCTGGATGGTGACCCTCGAGGCGATCATCGTGGGTCTCACCGCTTCGGTGATCGGGCTCGGGGTCGGTGTGCTGCTGGCGGTCGGGATGCAGCGGCTCTTGTCGGCTTTCGGCATCGACTTCCCATCCGGACCGCTCACGCTCCCCCCGGAAGCCATCTTCCTCGGGGTGGGATTCGGTCTGCTCTTCACCGTCGTCTCGGCGGTGCTGCCCGCCTACCGGGCCTCGCGGATACCGCCGGTGGCCGCCTTGCGGGTCACGGCGTTGGGTGGCTCGGCATCGCTGCGGCGGCGCGCCTTCACCGGTGCCGGCATCACGATCTCCGGTGTGGTGCTGCTTCTCGTCGGCCTGTTCGGGGACTTGTCCAACGGCCTGCTCCTCACCGGTATCGGGGCCGGCGTGTCCTTCATCGGGGTGGCCGTCATTGCACCGCTCTTCTCCCGATCGTTCGGTCGGATCGCCGGTGCTCCGCTCCCCAGGCTTCGGGGCCTCCCCGGCCGCCTCGCCAAGGAGAACGCAATGCGCAAGCCGCGGCGAATGGCCGCCACCGCTTCGGCCCTGATGATCGGAGTGGCCCTGGTGAGCGTCCTGGCCGTGCTGGCCGCCTCGGTCAAGACCACGATCAAGGACGCCGTCGAGGACGAGGTGATCGCCGAGTACCAGGTGCAGGTCGGCGGGTTCGTCGACCCGACGGTCACCGGGGTGAGTCCGGCGGTCGCCGCCGCGTTCCGCGAGTTGCCGGAAGTGGCCGTCGCCTCGACGTTCCGGATCGGGCCGTACCGGGATCCCGTCGACGGGGCCGAGTCCTTTCTGATCGGCGTCGACGACGTGATCGACCGGGTCGTGCGGTTGGAGATCCCGGAGGGTTCCTTTGCCGACCTCGGTCCCGGCGGCGTGATGGTCGACGCCGAGCATGCTGAGGACGAGGAGATCTCGATAGGCGACGTGATTCCCCTCGAGGTTCGCGAGGGGAAAGTGGTCGACTTCACCGTTGCGGCCACATTCGATGCGGATCTCTTCCAGGGCTCGATCTACGCCATCTCGCTGGCAGACTTCGAGACCTATTACGACCTCGGTCTCGATCGCATGGTGATGATCAAGCTGACCGACGGCGTTGATGCCGAAGCGGTGCGGCCGACGCTGGAAGCCATCGTGGCTCCCTATCCCAACATTGAGATGAACAACGCCGAGGAGTACGTCGAAAAGGCGGCCGGCCAGATCGATGCGTTCCTCAACGTCCTGACGGCGCTGCTCTTCCTGGCGATCCTCATCGCCCTGATGGGGATCATGAACACCCTGGCCCTGTCGATCTTCGAGCGGAAGCGCGAGATCGGCCTGTTGCGGGCGGTCGGCATGAGTCGCCGCCAGGTACGCACCATGATCCGCTGGGAGGCCGTCCTCATCGCCGTCTTCGGAGCCGTCATCGGACTGGTCGTGGGTGTGTTGCTCGGGATCGCTGTGGTGTTCGCGATCGGTCAGGGCCTCAAGCTCACGATTCCCGGCGGGAACCTCGTCCTCTACGTGGTCGCAGCCGCCCTGGGTGGGGTGCTCGCCTCGGTATGGCCTGCCTTCCGAGGGGCACGCACCGATCTGCTGGAGGCCATCGCCTACGAGTAGCGGCCTCGTCGGGCCCCGGGCGGCGCGTCCGGGGCCCGACAGTCCCCGACGGGGACCGACCCCGCCCTACCCGACCGTCGGTGCCTGCTTCGGAGGCCCGGTCGCCGCCGACCACGAAGGCGATCGAAGGCTGGGATGATGGTCTCATGTGTGGGCGTTTCGTCCAGGCACAGGACCCCGCGGTCTACGCCCGGCACTTCGGTGCCGAAGTCGCTGCTGAATCGTTGAAGGCTTCCTGGAACGTGGCCCCGACCGACCGGGTCTATGCGGTGGCCGAACACGAGGAGCGTCGACTGTTGGGAACGTTTCGCTGGGGCCTCATCCCCTGGTGGGCCAAGGACACCGGGATCGGAGCCCGGCACATCAATGCCAGGGCGGAGTCGGTGGCCACCAAGCCGGCATTCCGCGCCTCGTTCGGGGGGCGCCGCTGCCTGATTCCGGCCGACGGGTTCTTCGAATGGGAGAAGCGGGCCAGGGGCAAGCTGCCGCACTACATATTCAGAAGCGACGGTGATCCGTTGGCGCTGGCCGGGCTGTGGGCCTCCTGGCGTGATCCCGAGACGGAGNNATCATCACCACGGAGCCCAACGAGCTGGTCGGCCGCGTCCACGACCGCATGCCGGTGATCCTCCCCGAAGGGGCTTGGGACCGGTGGCTGGACCGAGGATTCGGCGATGTCGAAACGCTGCAGTCCATGCTGGGCCCGGAGTCGGGCGGGGTGCTCGCCGAGCATCCGGTCTCGACGCTCGTCAACAGCGTGAAGAACAACTTCCCGGAGTGCGTCGAACCGCTCGAGATCGACGACGAGGACGCCTAGCGACCGCTGCGGAGCGGGATCGAGTGTTCCCAGTCGCGCAGCAGGGTCCGCAGGGCGGCGACGAACGCCAGCGGCTGATCGAGGATCAGATGGTGGTGTGCCTCGGGGATCGAGACGACCGGCGCGTTGCGGCCCATCAGTTCATACATGTAGGCGGCCGTGTCGGGAGGCACCACCACGCTGTGTTCCCCTCGGAGCAGCGCCACCCGGCACCGTACCGACGCCAGCTGGTCCCGCAGCGCCACCATGGTGTGGCGGAACAGGTGGGGATCGAACTTCCAGGTCCAGCAGTCGGGGGTCTCGGTGAGGGAGTGGCGGGCGATGTGCTCGATGATCCACGGGCTGTCGTTGGGCTGCGGCGGAATGAGCCTGAAATGCCCCATGGCCGTCTCGAGGTCGGGATAGATGCCCGGGGACCGGAACGCCCGTCCCCGACTGCCCTCTTCGGATTCGGGATCGGGCCGGCGTACCGGGGCGTCGACGATCACCGTTCCGGCAAGCCGATCGCCGTGGGTCGCTGCAGTCTGGATTGCGACCATCCCACCCAGGCTGTGCCCCACCAGCACGGGGGGACCGGGGAACCCGGCATCCTCGGTGACCGCCATGACTTCTGCCGCCCACAACTCGTGGGAGTACGTCTCTCGTCGTCCGCTGTCGCCGTGGCCGCTGAGATCGAGAGCGGCGACGTGCCACTGGTGGGTGAACATGGGGGCGAGGAAGCTCCACCAATGGGCGTGGGCCGCCCCTCCGTGGATGAACACCAACCCGGGCGAGCCGATCTCACCCCACGAGAGGTAGTTGATGGGGGCTCCGGCCACGTCGATCTGATGGACGTCGTAGGGGGTGGCGAGCGCCCTGGTGAACCAGTCGGGTGTCATCACGCTCATGATCCCACGGGCGGGGGGCGCTCTCGTTGTCTGGCGCAACGGTCGGCGGTACGGTGCCCTGATGAAACCCGGAGAGGCTCGTTCGTGTTCATGACCGACCCGGGACGGGAGGCCTTGCACCGGGCGGCGCCGCTGCACCCCGCCGGGATCGAGCACCACCGTGGTGAGAGGGTCGCCGAGGCGAAGGCCCCCCAATCGAAAGCCGGCGCCCGCCGGCGAGTGTCGGCTGCACTACCCGATCGCCGCTGAAGGAATGCTGGTTTCACTGTTTTTCTTTGGGGGCGGGCTGGCGGCGCTCGGTCTCGGTGCCGATCGTTTCGTGCTCAGCGCCGCCCGCCTGTCCCGATCCTTTGGTCTCTCCCCGGTGCTGATCGGTGCGCTGGTGGTCGGGTTCGGCGCCGGAACTCCTCGTCTCGGGTTTGGCCGCAGCGCGAGGTGAAGTGGAGATCGCAGTGGGAAACGTGGTCGGGTCCAACACGGCCAATCTCACCCTGGTACTCGGATCGACGGCCCTGCTGGCCCCGGTGATCTCGCGGGTGAAGACCATCCGGCGCGAGGGTGCGGTGATGCTGATCGCGATGGCGGGTATGTCCTTGGCGCTCTGGAACCGTCACATCGATCGCATCGAGGCAGGGATCCTCCTCGGAGCGATGGCTCTCGTGGTGCTGTTGATGGTTGGATGGTCGCGGCGGGATCCGGTCGCGAACCTCGACACGGGGGCGGGATCGGGCAGCGTCGCCAGGGAGTTCGCCGTCGGCATCGTGGCTCTCGCCGCCACCCTCGCCGGAGCCGACGTCATGGTGCGCGGCGCGGTGCGCATCGCCGACGAATTGGGCATCTCGTCGGCGTTCGTCGGCCTCGTCATCGTTGCCGTGGGAACTTCCCTGCCGGAGCTGGCGACCGCAGTGGCGGCGGCACGCCGGGGCGAGACCGATCTGGTCCTGGGCAACGTCGTCGGATCGAATCTCTTCAACAGCCTGGCGGTGATGGGAACGGCCGGCCTCATCGGTCCGGGGACCATCGGCGACGAGTTCCGTCTGGCCATGGCCATGTCGTTGGGAGCCGCGGTTCTCGCCGGAGTGTTCGTGCTCTCCGGAAAGCGCCTGAACCGCATCGAAGGTGGGCTGCTGCTGGGCGTGTTTGCCATCTTCGTGCCGCTCGTGCTCTGAGCGGTGCTCGACGGCTCGCAAGAAGGGCCCGCCGGCCGCCTCGGGGGATGTCTTCTCCCCGAGCCGGTGTATCCCGTACGCTCTGATGGATGGCGAAGACCCATTACGAACGTCTGTCGTTCCTCGACAACACGTTCCTCGTGATGGAGGGCCCCACGACGCCCATGCACGTCGGGGCAACGCTGATCTTCGAGCGTGGCCCTCTCGCCACCGACGATGACGGCGTCGACATAGGCCTCATTCGGCGCTTCGTGGCTGCTCGGCTCCACTACGTCCCTCGCTACCGCCAGCGGCTGCAGTTCATCCCGCTCGAGCGTCATCCGGTGTGGGTCGACGACGAGCACTTCAATCTCGATTTCCATTTGCGCCATGCGTCGCTGCCGAGGCCGGGAACCGAGGTGGAGCTCCAGAAGATGGCGGCCAGAATCTGGTCGCAGCGGCTCGACCGGGGCAAGCCGCTGTGGGAGTGCTGGGTCGTCGAAGGACTGGAGGGCGACCGGTTCGCTCTCGTCACCAAGGTGCACCACTGCATGATCGACGGGATGGCCGGGGTCGATCTCCTCAAGGTGATGCTGGCGCCGTCGCCCGACGACGTGGTGGGTGAGCCCGACGAGTACGAGCCGCGTCCCGCCCCCGGACCCGCCGAGCTGTTGCGCGAGGAGTTCCTCCGCCGCGTGCAGGGTCCCAGGGAGGTGGGTCGCAAGCTGCGCGAGTGGGCCGAGGATTCGCGCGACCTCAGCGCCGATCTGCAGCATCGGCTCAGGGCAATGGCCGCATCGGCCGGTTCGGGATGGTTCCAGAACGCCTCGCCGACACCCATCAACCGACGTATCGGGCCCAACCGGCGGGTGGCGTGGTGGGACACCGATCTCGATCGCTTGAAGGACATCAAGAACGCTCTGGGCGGAACCGTCAACGATGCGGTCATCGCCATCGTCGCCGGGGCCATGCGCCGCTACCTCGCCGACGACCAGGGTGTCGACGTGGAGGGCCTCGACTTTCGCGCCATGGTGCCGGTGAGCATCCGCGGTGCCGATGAGGCGGGTGAGTTCGGCAACCGGATCACCATGTGGCTGGTCGATCTTCCCCTCGGCGAGAAGTCTCCGGCGGCGCGGATGCGGACCGTCGCGGCGGAGACCCTCCACCTCAAGCAGACCGATCAGGCGCTCGGAGCGGCCATGCTCACCCGGGGGGCCTCGTGGACGCCTTCGACGATGCTGAGCTTGGCGGCCCGGGTGGCGGCGTCGGCGGCGCGCCCCTTCAATCTGACGGTGACGAACGTTCCGGGACCCCAGCTTCCCCTCTACATGCTCGGATCCCGAATGCTCGCCAACTACCCGGTCGTGCCCCTGTGGGTGAATCACGGTCTCAGCCTGGCGCTGTTCTCCTACGACGGCCGGGTGGCGTGGTGTCTCTTCTCGGACTGGGACCTGGTGCCCGACGTCGGTGCGGTGGCCGCGAGGTTCGAGGAGGCGCTCGCCGAGTTGAGTCGATCGGCGGCATCGTCGCGGCGGGCCCGGGAGGCGGCCGCCCGCCGCCGACGGGGATGAGGAGAGCAACGGCGGCTCTGGCCGCCCTGATCGCCGCCGCCGGCTGCACCCCCGGGGCCCGGGAGGCGGCTCCCTACGAGGGTGTGTGGCAGTCGGTCGGGTACGGCTTCTATCTCGTGGTCGAAGCGGGTTCGGTCGACGTCTACGAACACACTGCCGTCTCCTGTGTGCTGATCTCGAGCGGGCCGGCCCGAGGCATCTCCGACGTGGTGACTCTCGATGACGACGGGAGGCTGGTGCTGGAGGAGCGAGGGCGGGTGCTCAGCTTCTTCGGAATCGATGCGCTCGGGGAGCGCTGCACCGAGGCGGTTGACCCGAGCGACACGCTGGCCGTGGCGGCGGCCTCGGTGGAGGAGCATCATCCCTCGCTGGGTGAGCGCGACCCCGATTGGGCGGCGCGTCGCGATGCGATCCTGTCTCGGGAGGGAGCCGACTCGGCCGTGGTGCTCGGGGCGCTCCAGGAACTGTTGACGCCCTTGGCAGACCCGCAACTGAGGCTGGCGACCGACGACGAGCCGATGCTGCCCGGCGGGTCCTGGTCGGCGGTACCGGAGCCGATCATGCGCCGGGAGGTTTCCGGCCTCGCAGAGATGGAGGGCCTGATGTGGGGAGTCATGCCCGAAGGGCCGGGGTACCTCGGCTTCGTCCGACTGGGCGGGTCCGGAGACGCCGAAGACGCCGAGCGGAGCCTGGCAGGCACTCTCGACCGGGCGCTCGCCGACGTCGATCCGCCGTCGCCACTGATCATCGACCTCCGAGTCCTCAGAGACGGCACCGAGTCGGCGGCGCTGCTGGTGGCTTCGCGGTTCGTGCCCCGGGAGACATCGATCGGCATGCGGGCGGTCCGGGTCGGAGATCCCGGTGAGTTCTCGGAGCCCGTGCCGATCATGGTGCGGCCCATGCCGACCGGGACCTATCCGGGGCGGATCGTCGTGATCATCGGGCCGGGCACCGCCGGGCCCGGCGAACTGCTGGCGCTGGCGCTGCAACAGGTGCCGGGGGCCGTCTTCGTGGGGGAACCGACGGCCGGGTCGCCGTCACCGATCCTGGTGCGCTCCCTGCCCAACGGCTGGTCGCTGGGTGTGCCCCATCAGCGGGTGTGGGACCCGGCGGGTCGGCTCCTCGAACTCAACGGCCTGGTTCCCGACGTGATGGTGAGTGGCGGTGCCGCGCTGGCGGAGGCACTCGCTCTCGCCGGGGCCTGACTACCAGGCCTCATCACCGATGGCGACCAGCACGCCCTCGAGTGTTCCCACCACGACGATCCCGTCCGCCGAGATGGCCGGTGAGGACAGCACCGAGTAGCCGGTGTTGGGCTGCCACTCGCAGAAATCGGGCCCAAAGCCGGCGGGGAAGGTTCCCACGGCGGTCCCGTCACCGACGTACACGCTCCACACGACCCTTCCCTCGGCGATGTCGACCGAGTAGAGCCCCCCGTCGTGGCGGGCGAACACCGCCTGCCCGGAGGTGACCGCCGGCGACGGCCAGTGGGGATAACAGAATGCTCCGGTCTCCACGGCCCAGACGGTCTCCCCGGTGGCCAGGTCGTCGCCGTCCCGTTGATTCGCGTCCGGCTNNTACGGCTCCCCGTAGACCAGGGTGTCGCCCACCACGGCCGGGGAGGAGCGAATGTTGCCCCAGTCGTTCTTGATCCCGGCGGCGTCCACGGCTCGCCATCGCACCGTGCCGTCGGACTTGTCGAGGGCCATGAGGGCCGGTTCCACGAATTCGGATTCCCGAACGAGCGCCACGATCACCAGGTCGTCCACCACCGTCGGTGCTGCGAACACTCGAACGGCGTCGGCGTTCGGGCCCCGGCCGGAGAGGCGCTGGCGCCACAGCACCGTGCCGTCGAGCGCCACGGCGGCCGCCTCCCGGTCCTCACCGATGACGAAGATCGTGCTCCCGTCGCTGGCGGCTCCGCCCCGGATTGGTCCCGAGACGCTCACGCCCCAGCGGCGTGCGCCGGTCCCCAGGTCGTACGCGGTGAGGTTGCCGTTGCCATCCCCCACGACGGCCATGCCCGAGATGATCAGAGGGTTCCCGAAGGCTGCCACCGCCAAGTCATCGGTCCACAGCGGCCGACCGTCTCCCACCGCCAGGCCCCACACCCGACCCTCGTCACCGGCCACGACGACCACGCCGTCACCGTAGGCGACGCCGTTGACGTCCAATTCGGCGTCGAAGAACCATTGCTCCTGACCGGTTGCCAGATCGAGAGCGGTCACCCCGTCCCCGTCGTCGGGCTCGAATTGGGTGGAGCCGGCGCTCCCCACGATCACCAGACCTTCGGCGATGATCGGGTTGTTGAGCCATCCCTGAATGCCGACGTCGGCCTGCCACAGGACACGCGGGTTGGTGATCGTGCGGGTGACGGTGCAACCGGTTCTGCTCGTCACACCCTGGAAGGTCGGCCAGTCGATCGCCTCCTCGGTGCAGGCCAGGACCCCGGTGGGGCTGCCGGCGAGAGTGGTCGACGTGGGTGTGGCGGTCAGCAGCGACGGGGCCGGGCCCTCATCGCCGGCGACGGTGGGCCCGCCGTCGTCGGAGCGGGTGACCCAGGCGTAGATGGCGATCCCCAACGCGGCCGTTCCGAGGATCGATATCACCCAGATGGTCCGTCTGCTGCGCCGCCGGTCCATGAACGTCAGGTCGCGCCGCCGACCCCGATCGGTGGCGAAGAAGCTGATGGCGTCGCGACGCCTCCGTGCCATGTCTGCTCCGGCTGCGATTGGCCTTGAGCGTAGAGGTGGTTGGGGGACAGTGGGTGCAGTTCACGTGCGGAGGTAGCGGAGACCGGCACCCAGGCCGGTTGCGGCGACCACATGCCAGGCGCCGTGCCACTGGAATATCGCGTCGGGGGCGCACCCCGGGCCGCCACCGATCCACCAGATCACGGCACCGATCCCGAACGAGATGAAGGACGCGATCACCCAACCGGGGTTCCGACCCCGCCGGTTCGCCCACAGGAGCGCCGCCAACAGCGCCCCGAGGATCCCCGTGGCCGGCCCGAAGAGATCTTCTGCCACCACCACGAGCAACGGCAGCGAGGATCGCCTGCCGGGGCCATCGTCGTGACGCTTCACCGGCGATGACGGCGGACAGGAGCACGACGATGGCCAGTCCGTCGAGCCGCCGCGCCGCCGGGGTCGCCAGGGCATGTGCGGCGAAGGCGGCCGCCCCGGTGGCGACGACTGAGAGCCCGAGGAGTCCCGCACCCACGGTGGGGGCCGTGGCGATGGCGACCCAGCCGACCGCTGCGATGGCCCAGGCCGACCACGCGGCAACTGGTTGGCGGACCGGCGCGGCACCGATGCGTTCGCAGTCGCATCCCTCGGCGATGCAGAGGGCCGGCTCTGCGGTGGGACCCAGGAACACCCACAGCACCGTTGCCCCGATGATGGCGACGGCAGCGGCGATCAGAACTCGGCGGTGCACACCCCCATGCTGGTCGGCATAACCTGGCGGCGTGGTCGCCAACGCCGACATCGCCGCCCGGCTCCGGGAGCTGGCCCGGCTCACCACCCTCGACGACGGGTCGCCTCAGTCGTTTCGGGTGAGGGCCTACGAGCGAGCCGCCCGGGCCGTCGAGAGCGCAGCCGACCCGCTCACAGAGATGTCGGATGAGCAGTTGCTGGCCCTCGCCGGCGTCGGGAAGAGCACGGCGGCCAAGATTCGGGAGATCATTGCGACGGGCTCGACGGCCCGGCTCGACGCGCTGCGGGGACGCTATCCGCCCTCCTTCCAGGAACTCACCCGCGTGCCGGGAATCGGGCCCAAGACCGCCTTGCTGCTGAGGGATCGGTTGGGAGTCGAGAGCATCAGAGACCTGCGGGATGCCCTCGGTCGGGAAGCGATTCGGGATCTTCCCGGTTTGGGGGCCAAGACGGAGG
>JABAOE010012758.1_pt2 | contig 13571 bp, 13 predicted proteins | sample 7062141 | NCBI WGS metagenome assembly JABAOE01 (sample SAMN14538627, study PRJNA623070) | marine sediment metagenome | biome: marine biome [ENVO:00000428]; feature: marine pelagic biome [ENVO:01000023]; material: deep marine sediment [ENVO:00002113] | place: India: Gulf of Khambhat ... | reverse complement strand
CGAGTGCAGGTAGAACACGTCGCCCGGATACGCCTCGCGGCCCGGCGGCCGGCGCAGCAGCAGCGATACCTGGCGATAGGCCCAGGCCTGCTTGGTCAGGTCGTCGTAGATGATCAGCGCATCCTCGCCGCGATCCCGGAAGTACTCACCCATCGCGCAGCCGGAGTACGGCGCTATGTACTGCATCGCCGCCGATTGGGCGGCGGACGCCGCGACGACGATCGTATGCTCCATCGCGCCGAATTCTTCCAGCTTGCGCACCACGTTGGCGATCGTAGAGGCCTTCTGGCCGATCGCCACGTAGATGCAGTTGATGCCGGTGCCCTTCTGGTTGATGATCGTGTCGATCGCGACGGCGGTCTTGCCGGTCTGGCGGTCGCCGATGATCAGCTCGCGCTGGCCGCGGCCGATGGGCACCATCGAGTCGATCGACTTCAGCCCGGTCTGCACCGGCTCGGCCACCGATTGGCGCTCGATGACCCCGGGCGCGACCTTCTCGATCGGGGACGTTTCCGTCGAGTTGACAGGGCCTTTCCCATCGATCGGCTCGCCGAGCGAATTCACGACCCGGCCGAGCAGCGCCCGGCCGATCGGCACCTCGAGGATGCGGCCGGTCGTCTTGACGGTGTCGCCCTCGGTGATGTGCTTGTATTCGCCGAGCACCACGGCACCGACCGAGTCCTGCTCCAGGTTCAAGGCCAGACCATAGGTATCGCCCGGGAACTCGATCATCTCGCCGTATTGGGCGTTCCCCAGGCCGTGAATTCGCGTGATGCCGTCCGTGACCGCGATGACGGTGCCGACGTCGCGAGCCTCTGCCGCGCTCTCGAAGTTCTTGATGCGCTCTTTGATAAGATCACTGATCTCGGAGGCTTTGATTGCCATCTTGGGATTCCTCTAGTTCGTCAGGGCCATCAGTTCGTCAGAATACTGGCCATCTTGTTCAACCCCGTTCGTATCGAGCCATCGATCACGAGGTCGTCCGCCTGCAGGCGAGCACCGCCGATCAGGTTCTTGTCGAGCTTGAAGTGCAGGTTGATGTCCCGTCCGAGGCGTTTCTTCAGGGCCTCGGTGATTCGCGCGCGCTGGGCGCCATCGACTGGCGACGCCGCCGTCAGCACGACGTCGACGCTGTTTTCGACGTCCGACTTCAGTTTGTCGAACAGCGCGGCAATCTCGGCCAGCACCATCAGCCGACCGTTCTCGGCCAGCAGCCGCAGCAGATTTCGGACCTGCGACGCGTCCAGCGCGCCGCCCGCCGCCTCGTGGGCCACGCCCGCGACGACCGCCGCCACCTGCGCCGTGTCGATCTTCGGGCTGTCGATCAGGCGCGCGACGCCCGCATCGCCAATCGCCGCGGCCGCCGCGTGGAGCGCATCCGACCACCCCCCGAGTTGCCCGGATTCCCGTGCCAGCTGGAAGACGGCCTCGGCATAGGGCCGGGCGATCACGGTCTGTTCCGCCATGGTCGATCAGATCTCCGCGGCTAGCCGGTCGAGCAAGTCCTGGTGGGCGGACTCATCTATTTCGCGGGCGATGATCTGCTCGGCACCGACGATCGCCAGCGCGCCGACCTGGCTGCGGAGTTCCTCCCGCGCGCGGTTGACCTCCTGCTCCACCTCTGCCTGGGCGGCAGCGAGGATGCGTTCGCGCTCGTGGCCGGCGGTCGTGCGAGCTTCCTCGACGATGCCGTTCGCGCGAGAATTGGCCTGATCGATGATCTCACGGGCCTGGCCGCGAGCATCGTCGAGCATCTTGCTCTTCTCGACCTCGGCCAGCTCGAGCGACCGGGCGCCTTTCTCGGCCGCGGCGAGCCCGTCGGCGATCTGGTTCTGCCGCTCCTCGATCATGCCCATCAGCGCCGGCCACACGAATTTCATGCAGAACCAGACGAATACGATCATCGCGATCGTCTGGCCGATTATCGTGGCGTTAATGTCCACCTGGCTCCTCCCGGAATGTCAGTGTGCGTCCACAGACGAGTCGAATCGAACCCGCCCGCGGCTCTAGCCGCCGAGGGCTGCCTGCAGCTGGCCGACGAACGGATTCGCGAACGCGAAGAACAGCGCGATACCGACGCCGATCATCGCGACCGCGTCGAGCAACGCCACGACCAGGAACATCTTGGTCTGCAGCATCGGTGCCAGTTCCGGCTGACGGGCGCAACCCTCGAGGAAGCGGCCACCGAGCAGGCCCATGCCGATGCCGACGCCCAGAGCGCCCATGCCAATCAGAATTGCAACCGCGATCGCGGTAAAACCAACTACAGTTTCCATTATTTGCTCCTACCAAGCATTTTGGACATATATATGAGATCGGGAACCGGGTCCTAGTGAGCCTCGTGGGCCTGGCTGAGATAAACGATCGTCAGCATCATGAATATGTAGGCTTGCAGCGTGATCACAAGGATGTGGAACACGGCCCAGCCGAAATGCAGCGGCAGCTGGTACAGCCCGAGCAACGCAATCAGGATAAAAATCAGTTCGCCGGCGTACATGTTGCCGAACAGTCGCAGGGACAGGGACAACGGCTTGGCCAACAGTGCCACGCTCTCCAGGACCAAGTTGAACGCCATGACCAGCGGCCAGAGGATCTTGGGCACGCCCAGCTCCTTCGGGCTCAACGGCTGAAGTGTCAACTCACCCAGGAATCCCCCTACGCCCTTGACCTTCAGCGAATAGAAGATGATCAGCGCGAACACCGACAGCGACATCGCGAAGGTAATGTTCGGGTCGGTCGTCGGGACGACCTTGAGGTACGGAACGCCCGCGAGTTCGGCCGCCTTCGGCAGCCAGTCGACCGGAATCAGGTCCATCAGGTTCATCAGGAATACCCAGACCACAATCGTCAGTGCGAGCGGCGCGATCAGCGGGTTCTTGCCGTGGAAGGTTTCCTTGACGCTGCTGTTGACCAGCTCGACGAGGATCTCGATGAACGTCTGCAGCTTGCCCGGCCGGTCGGGAGTGGCGGTGCGCGCGACGCGCGCGAACAGCCAGCACAGAATCAGCCCGAGCACGACCGCGAAGACCATCGAATCGACGTTCAGCGTCCAGAAATTGCCCTTGCACTCATTCCAGACCCACTCGCCCGCATCGTTCGCGCAGACCTGCAGGTTCTGCAGGTGATGTTGAATGTAGCCGGAGGTCGTCTGTTCGGTGCCTGCTGCCATGTCTTCGCCAGATGATTGATCGATATGGGGATTGCGGGAAGTGTGCTGCTTGTTGTTCTGGTCAGCTCGATTCGGTTGTCCCGGGCAGCTCCGTTTTCAGCGCCACCCAATAAACGATGTAGATCGCGATGTAGCCGATCAGGAACGGCAGCATCTCGACGCGCAGTACCCGGATGGCCACGATGGTCAGCGCCACCGTCAGGAAGATCTTGACGATCTCGCCGACGTAAACGCCGCGCATGAAGCCAGCGGGATCCCGACTCGCATCAACGCGAAACATGCGCAGCGCCTGGTAGGTGCCGGCCAGGATCCCGATACTTCCACCGGTCAGGGCCGACAGACCCGAGGCCGGTCCACCCAACCAGCTCGCACCCGCCGCGACGACGCCCGTCAGCGCGAGCTGCCAACCGGCAATCCGAAACGCGGCCGCCTGCAGCATACGATTGCCTGCTGTCACCCGGCTGCACGTCCGGAAATCGGACCGGCGCGAGCGGGGCACGGGTACAAAAAAAAACCACTGAGCCGCCGTCTTCGGGGGATTCGTGGCATTCCGCCAACAGACCCCTGCCGGCGAGCCGGCGTATTCTACGGCGTCGTCAGGTGGGGTTCAAGTGGCGTGCAAACGCCGGTCGCCGACCAAACTCATTGAATATGAGCGAGAATTCCCTCGAGTTCGTCCAGGCTGTTGTAGTTGACGACCAGCTTGCCGCGGCCCTTGCCACTGTGCTGGATGCTCACGCGTGCACCCAACCGCTCGGACAGGTCGTCCTGCAGCCGGCGGATGTCGGGGTCGAGACTCCTGCCCGCGGACTTCACCCGCCCCTCCGCGCCCTGCAAGACCCGCTTGACGAGGGCCTCCGTCTCTCGCACGGACAAGCCCTTCGCCGCCACCCGCGCCGCCACCTCGGCCTGTTTGGAGGCATCGGCGATGGCGAGCAGTGCCCGCGCGTGCCCCATCTCGAGTTCGCCCGACTGGACGCGGCTCTTCGCCGCATCGCACAGGTCCAGCAGGCGCAGCAGATTGCTGACGGCGGCCCGCGACCGGCCGATCGAGTCGGCTGCCTCCTGGTGCGTCAGATCGAATTCGGAGATCAGGCGGCGCAGCGCCTGGGCTTCCTCGAGCGGATTCAGGTTCTCGCGCTGGATGTTCTCGATCAAGGCGACGGCGATCGCGGCGGAGTCCGGGATGTCGCGGACGATGGCCGGGATCGCGGAGAGCCCCGCGATCTGCGCCGCTCTCCAGCGCCGCTCCCCGGCGACGATCTCATACTGCTGCGCGCCGGATGCGTCACGCTCGGCGACCGGCCGGACCACGATCGGCTGCAGCAGCCCCTGCGCGCGGATCGAGTCGGCCAGTTCATCGAGTGCCTCTGGATGCATGTCCTGGCGGGGCTGATAGGCGCCCCGGCGCAGCAGGTCGAGCGGGATCTCGCGCAGGTTGGTATCAGGGGTGGGCGCGGACTCCGACGGTTCCGGCGCCAGTTCGACGTCACCCAGCAAGGCATCCAGTCCCCGGCCCAACCCGGTCTTCTTGGCGGTCATGTTCACGTCTCCGGCCAGTCGTCCTTGCAGCGGGATTCTATCCCGAATCACGCGGCGTGACCCAGCACGCCGCCGGGACGCCATTGACCCCGGACACGCCGCGTCACGCCGCTCCGACCGCGGGTCGGGTGACCTCACGCGCGACGATCTCCTTCGCCAGCGCCAGGTATGCGCGCGCGCCGGTCGATCCGCGGTCGTGGAACATCACCGGCACACCGAAACTCGGGGCCTCGGCGAGGCGGACGTTGCGGGGGATAATCGTGTCGTAGACCCTGCGTCCGAAATGCCGGATCAACTGCTCCGATACCTCAGTCGCCAGCTTGTTGCGTGGATCGTACATCGTCCGCAACAGGCCCTGAATCTGGAGTGAGTGATTCACCGTGTTCCGCACCTGCTTGATGGTCTCGAGCAGCGCCGACAGCCCCTCGAGCGCGTAGTACTCGCACTGGATCGGGATCAGCGCGCCATCGGCCGCCGTCAGGGCGTTCAGCGTCAGCATGTTGATCGTCGGCGGACAGTCGATGAGGAGGTAATCGTAGAGGCCGCGCACCGGTTCCAGTGCGGTCCGCAGGCGCATCTCCCGCCCAATTTCCTGGAGCAGGCGCACCTCCGCGACCGTCAGGTCGGCGTTGCCCGGGAGAATCGAGAAGCCGCCGTTCTCGACCTGCAGGATCGCGTCCTTCGCGGCCGCGTCGCCGAGCAGCACGTCGCAGGTGGAGGTCTCGAGCCCTTCCCGCTCGATGCCGCAACCAGTCGTCGCGTTGCCCTGCGGGTCCAGGTCCACGATCAGCACCCGACGGTTCACGGTCGCCAGCGAGGCGGCAAGATTCACGCAGGTCGTGGTCTTGCCGACCCCGCCTTTCTGGTTCGTCACCGCGATGATTACGCCCATGTTCGGATTCTAGCCAATGGCGGGTATGAGTGTCAGACGCTGATGTCCGTCCCCCGCTCTCTCTCGAGAACGACGATATGCCGGTCACCCACCAGCCCCGGGACCCGGATGGGCTCGACCCGGGTCGCGACCCAGCCGCGCGGCAGGCACTTCAGTTCGTCGGCTGGCATGCGGCCCTTCATCGCCACCAGACGACCGCCGCTCTGACAGAGCGCAGCGCAGCGCTCGACGAGTTCGCGCAGGGACGCGAACGCGCGACAGACGATCGTATCGAACGGGTCAGCCGGGTCGTAGTGCTCGACCCGCGAACGCTCGACTTCGACGTTGCGCAGCCCCAGCTCGCTTACGACATGCCTGACGAACCGGACCTTCTTGCCGCCGGAATCCAGCAGCACGAACTGCCTCCGCGGTTCCGCCACGGCCAGTGGGATCCCCGGCAGACCGGCGCCGGTCCCGGCGTCGAGAATCGCCGCACCGTACAGATAGGGTCGCACCGTCAGTGAATCCAGCACGTGCCGCGTCACCATCTCCCGGGGATCGCAAACCGCCGTCAGGTTGAAAGCCCTGTTCCACTTGTCCAGCAACAGCAGGAATTTTGCCAAGGTGACGCCGGCGCCCTCGGGCAACGACATGCCGAGCTCGCTCAGCCCAACGTGCAGCCGCTCTTCCAGTTCCGTGTCGTCGATCACCACCGGGCACCGAACTCGCCGGCTGATTCTCCGGCGCCATCAGTATATCCAAACGCGATGCGGGGTCGGTCACGCCAGCCGGACGATGGTGCGCCCCGTGACCTGGCCGTCGATGTACGGCCGGAACGCCGCCTGCAAGTCGGCCAACGGAATCTCACGGTTCGCGATGTCGTCGATATGCGGCGCCCTCAGGTCGTCCGCGATTCGATTCCAGACCTCGATGCGCAGCTCCCGCGGCACCTCGACCGAATTGATACCCAGCAGGCTGACCCCACGCAGGATGAACGGCATCACGGTCGTCGACAGCTCGATACCCGCGGCCAGACCGATGCTCGCGATATTCCCGTAGGGCCTGGTCGTCCGCGTAAACCAGGCGAGCAAGTCGCCGCCCAGGTTATCGATCGCGCCGCCCCAGATCGCCTTCTCGAGTGGTTTCGTGCCGAGCTGGCGATGCCCGATCTGCATGACGTCGGCCGCGCCGAGCCGACGCAGGTACTGATCGGCCGTCGTCTTGCTCGTCATCGCGGTGACTTCGTAGCCTCGGCTGCTCAGGATATCGATCGCGATGCTGCCCACGCCGCCGGTCGCGCCGTTGACCGCGATCGGCCCGCGGCTCGGCGTCTGGCCGTTCTGTTCCAGGCGGTGAATCGCCAACGCGGCCGTGAAGCCGGCCGTGCCGTACGCCATTGACGTCCGCAGATCCATGCCGCCGGGCAGCGGCGTCAGCCAGTCTCCCGGCACCCGGGCGAATTCGGCGAAGCCGCCGTCGTGCGTCTCGCTGAGGCCGCACCCGCAGACGAGGACGGGATCGCCTTCCCCGAAGCGGGGGTCGGCCGAGTGCGCCACGGTGCCGGCGATATCGACCCCGCCGACCAGCGGGAATTTCCTTAGAATGCGACCCTCGCCCGTCGCCGCCAGCGCGTCCTTGTAGTTGATGCTGGACCACGCGCCACGGATCACGACATCGCCGTCGGCGAGGTCGTCCAACGTGATGGTTTCGAGCCGCGCGTCGACCGCGCGGCCATCTTCCGAGTGGATCCTGAATGCTTTGAATGAACCGGGGTCAGCCACCTGATTTATTCCGGCTAAGTCGCCGTCCCGTGCCGGGCCGCTATGGTAGTGAAAAACGGGGTCGAACCGCAATTCTGATCCGGCACAGCACACCGATTAAAGTTGGAAATCCCCTGCGAGGTGGCAGGCGACCACCGAACCGCGGACCGCGCGCAGGCCGGGCAGCTCACGCGCACAACGCTCCACCGCGTGCGGGCAGCGCGTGCGGAAGGCACATCCCGCGGGCACGTCCAGCGGCGACGGGACATCGCCCTCCAGCACGACGCCGCGACGCTCACGTTCGGTTCTCGGATCGGGTAGCGGCACCGAATCGATCAGCGCCCTGGTGTAAGGATGCAGCGGCCGCTCGTACAGGTCGTCACGACCCGCGATCTCTACGGCGCGGCCGAGATACATCACGACGATCCGCTGGCTGATCTGCCGCACGACGGCCAGGTCGTGGGCAATGAATATCAGCGAGATGCCGAGCTCGGCCTGGAGCTCCATCAGCAGGCGGACAATTTGCGCCTGGATGGTCACGTCCAGCGCGCTCACCGGCTCATCGCAGACGATCAGGCGCGGTTCCAGCACGAGTGCGCGCGCTATCCCGATGCGCTGGCACTGCCCGCCGGAGAACTCGTGCGGGTAACGGTTCAGCATTGCCGCGTCCAGCCCGACCCGCTCGAGCATGGACACGGCACGCTCCACGCGCTCGGTCTTGCCCATGTTCCGGTAGTACGTCTCGAGCGGCTCGGTGATGATATCGCGCACAGTCATCCTCGGGTTCAGGGAGGCGAGTGGATCCTGCAGTATGAGCTGCATGTCGCGTCGGACCTGTTGCAGTGCGCGTCGGTCGAGAGACCCGAGCGACTGACCGAGCAGCATCACGCGACCGGTGGTTGCCGGAACCAGCTGCAGCACCGCGCGCGCGAGCGTCGACTTGCCGCAGCCCGACTCACCGACGACGCCGAGCGTCTCGCCATCGCCGATCGTCAGGCTGACGCCGTCGACGGCGCGCAGGGTCTGAGGCGCAGCGAACAGCCCTTCCCCCGGAAGCCGAAAATGCACGCGCAGATCCTCCACGGTCATGATCGGTGCCTGGTCCCGAGGCTCGCTGGAGAGGGTCGATGCCGGCTCGTCCAGCCGCGGTACCGCGGACAGCAGGGACTTCGTATACGCGTGCCGGGTCGCATAGAAAATGTCGTCGGTGGTCCCCGCCTCGACCGCGTGACCCTCGCGCATCACCAGGACGCGATCGCAGTTGCCGGCCACGATGGCGAGATCGTGCGTGATCAGGATGATCGACATCGAGAACTCTTCGCGCAGCTCGCGCATCAGGGCGAGTATCTGAGCCTGGACGGTGACGTCCAGCGCGGTCGTCGGCTCGTCCGCGATCAGCAGCGTCGGCCGACACAGCAGCGCCGTCGCGATCATGACCCGCTGCCGCATGCCGCCGGACAGCTCATGCGGATACATATTCAGCCGTCGGCGCGCCTCCGTAATATGCACCGCGTCCAGCATCGCCTCGCAACGCAGCAGCGCCTCGCGCCGACCCAGCCCCTCATGCAGCCTCAGGACCTGTGACATCTGTTCGCCTACGCGCAGATAGGGGTTCAACGACGTCATCGGGTCTTGAAAGATCATCGCGATGCGGCTGCCGCGAATGCCGTTCAGTTCCGCCTCCGGCAACCCGAGGATCTGCCGGCCCTCGAAAATCGCTCGCCCCGCCGCGCGACCGTTGTCCGCCAACAAACCCATCAGGGCGAGCACCGACTGACTCTTGCCCGAACCCGACTCGCCGACGATGCCGAGCGTCTCGCCTGCGCGCAGCTCGTAGCTGAGGCTCCGCACCGCCTCGATCGGACCGTCCGGCGTGCCGAAGGTCACGCTCAGCTCGGCGACGTCGAGCAGGGAGGCCGTCACGATGCGCTCCGGTCCCGGGGATCCAGCGCGTCGCGCAACCCGTCGCCCAGAAAATTGAAACAGAACAGCGTCACCGTCAGGAAGAGCGCAGGGAAGATCAGCATCCACGGCGCGACCTCCATCTCCGACGCGCCCTCGTTCACGAGCGCGCCCCAGGAAGTCATCGGCTCCTGAACCCCGAGGCCGAGAAAACTCAGGAACGACTCGACCAGGATGACCTGCGGAATCGTCAGCGTAATGTAGACGACGACGACGCCCAGCAGGTTCGGCACGATGTGCCGACGTATGATGCGTGACGTCGACACCCCGCCGGCTCGAGCGGCCTCGATAAATTCGCGGTTCTTCAGGCTCAGCGTCTGCCCGCGCACGATCCGCGCCATGTCGAGCCAGTTGATCGCGCCGATCGCGATGAAAATCAGCACGATGCTGCGACCGAAGAAGACCATCAGCAGGATCACCAGGAACATGAAGGGCAGCGCGTACAGAATGTCCACGATGCGCATCATCACCTGGTCGACGCGCCCGCCGACATAACCCGCCACCGCCCCGTAACTGATTCCGATCAGCAGGCTGACCGAGGTCGCAACGATACCGACCAGCAGCGATATCCGCCCGCCGTGCAGCGTCCGGACAAACAGGTCGCGACCGAGCCCGTCGGTGCCGAAGATGTGCCCGTCGGCGAGCGACGGCGCCGCCGATACGGCCTCCCAGTCGGTGTAGTCGAAGCTGAACGGGCTCAACCAGGGGCCGACGACGACGAGCGCACCCATTGCTACAAGCGTGAACAGCGCAAACATCGCGGCGCGATTGCGCTTCAGCACCAGCCATGCGTCGTACCACAGGCTGCGCCCGGCCACCGCTGCGCGGGACGCGACGGCGCTCACAGCTTCACCCTGGGGTCGAGCCAGCGATACACGATGTCCACCAGAAAGTTGAAGACGATGATGAGCATGCCGTAGAACACCACCACGCCCATCACGAGGGTGTAGTCACGGTTCAGTGCACCCTGCACGAAATAACGCCCGAGCCCCGGCACGCTGAAGATCTGCTCGATCACGACCGAGCCGGTAATCACGGCCGCCGTGGCTGGCCCGACGTAGGAGACGACCGGCAGCAGCGCCGGCTTCAGCGCGTGGCGCAGGATGATCGTGCGGGTCGGGAGGCCCTGCGCCTTCGCCGTGCGCACGAAGTTGCTGCGCAGGACCTCGATCATGCTGCCCCGGGTCAGTCGCGATATATACGCGATCTGCGGCAACGCGAGGGCGATCACCGGCAGCACGAGGTACTGGAGCTTGCCGAACCCGAGCCCCCCGGCCGGCAGCCAGTCCAGGTGGACGGCAAACAGCAGAACCAGCAGCGGCGCGATGACGAAGTTGGGAATAGAGATGCCGACCATCGCGGACGTCATGATCGCGTGATCGGCCGCGGAGTTCTGCCGGAGTGCCGCCATCGTCCCGGCGCCGACGCCGACGAGCAAGGCCAGACACATCGCCAGGCCGCCGATCCGCAGCGATACCGGGAAACCGGTCATGATCAGTTCGGTCACGGAGAAATCGCGATACTGAAACGACGGACCGAAGTCCCCCCGCAGCAGTCCGAACAGGTAACGCCCGAACTGCTGATGCAGCGGCTCGTCGAGGTGGTAAGCGGCGCGCAGGTTCGCCTCCAGGTCGGGCGGGAGCTGCTTCTCGGCATCGAACGGGCCGCCGGGGGCCATCCGGATCATCGTGAATGCGAGCGCGATCAGGACGAATAGCGTCGGGATGGCGACCAGGAACCGCCGTAGCGCGAATTTCAACATCAGCTCAGCACCGCCCGCGAATCGATCCGTCCGGCATCAGTGCTTCAGGATATACAGGTTCTTGGTGTAGTGGCGGTCCATGATGTTCGCCATCCTGCCGCCCACCCACGGCCGCACCAGGTGCGTCGACACATAGAAATAGATCGGGATGATCGGCATGTCCTCCAGCAGCAACTCCTCCGCCTCGCCGAGAATCCCGGCACGCCTCGCGAGGTCGCCCTCTCTGCCGGCGGCGCGGACGAGTTCGTCGTAACGCTCGCTTGCGTAGCCAGGATGATTCATCTCGTTTGTCGAATACATCAGCTGTGTGAACGTGAATGCATCGTTGTAGTCGCCGATCCAGCCGCCGCGGAAGACCTGCGTGTCTTCGCGGCGGTTACGCGTGTCCAGGAAGACCTTCCACTCCTGGTTGGTCAGGGTCGTCTCGACGCCGAGCACCTGCTTCCACATCGCCGCCACCGCGACCGCGATGCGTTTGTGATTCTCGTTCGTGTTGTACATCAGGTCGATCTTCAGCGGCGCGTCGCGCGAATAGCCCGCCTCCTCGTACAGGCGTCGAGCTTCGGCCTCGCGTTCCGCTTGCGACCAGTCGGTCCATGGCGCCCGTCGTTGCTCGTAACCCGCAACCGGGGGGACCCAGCCGTACGCGGGCACCTCACCGGCACCGGCCACCTGCCCGGCGATGATGGCCCTGTCGATCGCCATCGCCAGTGCCTTGCGCAGCTCCCGGTTTCCCTTGAAAGGCGGCTTCGTGACGTTGAAACCGTAATAATAGTTGCCGAGGTATGGATCGATCCGGACCGAGTCCTTGTAGTTCTCGCGGACCCAACCGATCTGCTTCTGCGGGATGTCCTCCGTGATGTCGAGTTCGCCGGCGCGGAAGCGCTTGAGCTCGGCATCCTGATTTTCGGTCGGGTAGTAGTAGACCGTGTCGATCGTGGTGTTCTCGTCGTCCCAGTAGTACTCGTTGCGAACCAGCTGGATGTGCGACTGAGGAATCCATTCGACCAGCTTATACGCGCCATTGCTGACCAGGTTGCCGCCGCGGATGAACCTGGACCCGAATTCCTCTACGTTCTTGCGGTTGACCGGATACGTCGTCGAGTGATTCAGCAGCCCGGGCAGGTAAGGCGTCGGTCCCGTCAGGCGGATGACGAACGTGTGCTCGTCCACCGCCTCTGCACCCAGTCGCTCCGGCGGCATTTCCCCGCGGATGACCTCGGTCGCATTGACGATCGGTTCGAGAATGCTCGAGTAGTTGGAAAGCGTCGCCGGGTCGACGCTGCGGCGGAACCCGTACTCGAAATCGTGGGCCGTGACGGGATCGCCGTTACTCCAACGCGCGTCTTTGCGCAGCCGAAACGTGTACACGGTGCCGTCGGCGCTGACCCGCCAGCTCTCGGCGGCGCCCGGTATGACAGTGCCGTCCGGCGCCTCGATCGTCAGCCCCTCGAACAGATCGCGATGCACGTTGGCGGACGGCACGCCCTCGCCGCGGTGCGGGTCCAGCGTCTGGGGCTCGGCGCCATTGCCTCGATGAAGCACCTGGACCGCCGCGAGTTCCGTACCCGATTCGCCCCCGATCTGCTCGAGCGTACCGCCGGGGTCCCGGCTCCCGCCGCAAGCCGCGACGAGCAGCGCGGACAACGAGACCAGCGGGGCGATGTCCACGAGCGCCGCGCCCGCGGCGGTCCTCGACGGCATCCCGTTCAGGCGCTCTTGAGCTCGCGCTTCTTCAGATGCACGAGCAGCAGGGACACGGCGGCCGGGGTCATGCCGGAGATTCGGGACGCCTGCCCGAGGGTCGCCGGTCTGGCGGCCGTCAATTTCTGGCGAATTTCGTGGGAGAGGCCGCGGACGTTGGCGTAGTCGAGATCCTCCGGAAGCGGAGCCTCCGCGTGGCGACGATTCCGCTCGATCTCCCGGTACTGGCGCTCGACGTAACCGTCGTAGCGCGCCTGGATAGCGACCTGCGCATCGATCTGCTCCGCCAGTTCGTCGCGCTCGAGGGGATCCCGGGCACGAGCGCCGACCGTCCCGATGCCGGCAAGCCATGCGTAATCGACCCCGGGCCGCTTCAGCAATTCGAGCGCCTTCTGCTCGCGGCGCAGCGGGCCGCCGAGTTGCTCGGCCTGGCGCGAATCGAGATCATCGGGTCGGACCAGCTGCCGGTTCAGCCGCTCCGTCTCGCGCGCAATCGCATCACGCTTCAGCTCGAACTCGCGCCAGCGATCGTCGTCGACCAGGCCCAGGGTGCGGCCGGTCTCGGTCAGTCGCAGATCGGCGTTGTCCTCACGAAGCAGCAACCGATGTTCCGCGCGGCTGGTAAACATCCGGTACGGTTCCAGCGTGCCGCGCGTGATCAGATCGTCGACGAGCACGCCGATGTAGGCCTCGTGCCGCGCGGGCGACCACGAATCGTCGCCGCGAGCGCGCAGCGCCGCGTTGGCCCCGGCCAGCAGCCCCTGGGCGCCGGCCTCCTCGTAGCCGGTCGTGCCGTTGATC
>JABAOE010001534.1_pt4 | contig 13571 bp, 14 predicted proteins | sample 7062141 | NCBI WGS metagenome assembly JABAOE01 (sample SAMN14538627, study PRJNA623070) | marine sediment metagenome | biome: marine biome [ENVO:00000428]; feature: marine pelagic biome [ENVO:01000023]; material: deep marine sediment [ENVO:00002113] | place: India: Gulf of Khambhat ... | reverse complement strand
CGGGGAAACGGTACCGGCCCGATCCCCGCCCCCAGTGTCTCCCCCCACGAGGCCGCCCGCAGGCGGAATCCGGGGCCGGGTCTGGCAGGATCGTGACGTGCCGGGACGTCAACGACTCATCTTCGCCGCACTGGTCCTCGCCGGGATCGGCCTCTTCGTGGCCGCCGGGTTGATCGGCAACGACAACAGTCCCGATCAGGCGTTGTCGACCCCCGGTGTCGAGGGGCTGATCCCCCGGCGGGGCGACGAGGTCCTCCGCCAGCAACGGGTGGGAATCGATCTCGAACCGGGCTTTCGCCTGGTCTCGCTGACGATCTCCCCCGACGCCCGGTGCCGCCGACCCGTCGAGGTGATCAGCGAGGTTCGTCGGGTCGAGGGCCTGGAGCAGTACGTCTACCAACCGGCCGAGGGCAAGATCGTCGAGTTCCTGTCCGCCGACGAGAACTGTGTGGTCGCGACCATCGAGGAGATCGCGGCCCCGGGACGCCTCAGCGAGATCGAATGGACCTTCACCGTGGCGTGACGTCCTCCGGGTCGTCGACCAGGGCCCGGAGTTCCTCCATGGCCGCGGCGGGGTCGGCTCCCATCACCACACCGCGCATTCCCACCGCGCGGGCCGCCTCGACGTTGGCCTCCATGTCGTCGACGAACGCGACCCGCTCGGCGGGCGCCCCGAGTTCGGCGAGCGCGTGGAGGTAGATGGCCGGATCGGGCTTGCGCACGCCGACCGCGGACGAATCGACGACCACGTCGATGCGCTCCATCGGAAGCAGCGACCTCCATCCCCCGTTCTCGCCGGAGCCGAACTCCGCCACGTTGTTGGTGATCACCGCCATGGCGATCCCCCGGTCGTGCAGTTCCACCAGCGTCTCGGAGACGATCGCCCGGTCGGTCCCGTCCTCCCCGAAGCGACGGAAGAAGTCGGCGAGCGACAGATCGATCCCCAGCTCGGCCACCGCTGACTCGACCTGGGGCCACGCCTCGGCCAGCGAGACCTCGCCCCGCTCGAGGCGGTGCCAGACGTGATCGCCGTCGAGATGGTACGGACCGAACACCGCCGCGAAGACGGTGTCGACCGGGAGGCCGTGGTCGGCCGCGACCCGGCCGACCGCATCGATGGGCCGGCCCGAGAACACGCCGCCCACGTCCCAGCAGATGGCCTCGATCACGGCCGCAGCCTGCTCCCGCGCCCGGGAGATGTCCAACCCTCGACGGAGAGGGTGCGCGCGCCGGGCTCGTGGTCTCAGGCCGGCAGTTCGCCGGTCTCGAGCAGGGTCCCGAATCCCGCTTCGTCGATGATCGGCACCCCGAGCTCCTCGGCCTTCGAGACCTTCGAGGCCCCCGGCTCGGCCCCGACCACCAGGGCCAGGGTCTTCTTCGAGACGCTGCCCGGCGACTTCCCACCGCGGGCCAGGATCGCCTCCTTGGCCCCGTCGCGGGTGAACCCGTCGAGGGTGCCGCTCACCACGACCGCCTGCCCCTCCAGGGTCTTCTCGACGCTCTCGTCGACCTGAGCCGCCTCCATGCTCAGCCCGGCGGTGGCGAGCCGGTCGATGAGGTCGCGGGCCTCGGGCCGGGCGAACCACCCGTGGACCGCCTCGGCGATGATCCGACCGAAACCCTCGACCGCGGCGATCTCCTCCACCGACGCGGCGACGATCCGGTCCATCGTGCCGAAGGCACGCGCCAGGGTCTGGGCGTTGACGGTGCCGATCTCGGGGATCCGCAGGGCGAACAGCAGGTTGCCGAGCGGACGGGCCTTCGACGCCTCGATCGCGCTGCGCAGGTTGTCGACCGATTTCTGCTGGAACCCCTCCATGGCGAGAACGGCGTCGAAGTCGAGGGAGTAGAGGTCGGCCACGTCGTCGAGCAGCCCCGCGGTCACGAAGCGGTCGACGTTCTTCTCTCCGAGGAACTCGATGTCCATGGCGGCGCGGCCGGCGAAGTGCTCGATACGGCCCCGGATCTGGCGGGGGCAGCGGAAGTTGACGCAGTTGGTGGCCGCCGCCCCCTCGTCGCGCACGAGCGGCTCTCCGCACACGGGGCATTCGCCGGGGAACGTCCACGGGGTCGAGCCCTTCGGGCGCTCGGACAGGACCGGGCCGATCACCTCGGGGATCACGTCACCGGCCCGGCGCACCACGACGGTGTCGCCCGGGCGGACGTCCTTGGCGGCCACCTGGTCCTCGTTGTGCAGGGTGGCGGTGGTGACGGTGACCCCGCCCACGAACACGGGCTCCAGCACGGCGAACGGGGTCGCCTGACCCGACGGACCGATCGAGACCTCGATGTCGAGCAGCGTCGTGGTGCGCTCCTCCGGCGGCAGCTTGTAGGCGATCGCCCACCGGGGCGCCTTGGCATCGGCCCCCAGCTCGCCCTGGAGCCGGAGGTCGTCGACCTTCACCACCACCCCGTCGAACTCGTAGTCGAACTCGTGCCGGCGGGACTCGAGCTCCTCGACCCGGTCGGCCACCGCCTCGATCGACTCGACCGTGATGGTGTGGTCGTTGACCGGGAAGCCGAGCGAGCGGAGCCAGTCGAGGGTCTCGGTGTGGCTGGCCAGCGGGGGCCCGGCCTCGACCAGCCCCAGCTGGTAGCAGAAGAACGACAGCTCCCGACCGGCGGTGATCGAGGCGTCGAGCTGGCGCAGCGACCCCGCCGCGGTGTTGCGGGGGTTGACGTAGAGCTTCGCCTCCCGTCCCGCCTCCTNNGGGGCCCCGGGACCGAGGTCGGTCGGGATGTCGGCGATGGTGCGGACGTTGTGGGTGACGTCCTCACCCACCCGACCGTCGCCCCGGGTGGCACCCTGCACCAACCGCCCGCGCTCGTAGCGCAGCGAGATCGCCAGACCGTCGAACTTCATCTCGACCGAGAACGCGGGCACCTTGCGGTCCTCGAGCCGACGCTCCACCCGCTCGTTCCACGCCTGCAGCNNGCACGGTGTGGGTCACCGGTGCGAACGCCGTACTGACCGCCCCGCCGACCCGCTGGGTCGGCGAGTCGGGGGTGACCAGCTCCGGGTGGGCCTCCTCGAGCGCGACGAGTTCGGCGTAGAGACGGTCCCAGTCCGCGTCGGGGATCTCCGGCGCGTCGCGCTCGTAGTAGGCCTCGGCGTGGTGGGCGAGGATCCTCCTCAGCTCGGCGGCGCGTTCTGCGGCGTCGCCGGCAGAGGAGGACGGGGACGGGGACTCGGCCATCGAGGCCGACACTAGCGCCGGGCCCCGACCGCGAAACGGCCGCGTCGGGCGACCTGATGCGTAGCGTGGGCGGCGTGCTCGAACGTCTTCGTGCCCTGGACGGCGACGATCTCCGACGGTGGTTGCCGGCCGCGGCGTGGGTGGTCCAGCCCTTCGTGGTGGGGCCCCTGCTCGGCGACGCGCTCGACCCGACCCGGGACCTCTTCCGTTCGGTCGCGTCCTGGGGCGCCTGGGCGTGGTGGCTGGTCGTGCTGGTCGCGGTCGCCGCTCCCCGACCGCTCGGACTGGTCGTGGCCCGCGTGGGCGCTCCGGCCGCACTGCCCGCCGCGGTGTGGGCCGCGGCGGAAACCGACGACACCGCCGTGACCACCGTCGGCCTGGTCGGCGCCGCGCTGGCCACGCTGACCGTGCTCGCACCCGGCGTCGCCGACCGGTTCGTCGACGGTGCCTCCTACGGCGACGAGCGCCGGTTCGTCCTGCGGCCCCCGGGGCCGGTGCTGCTCGTCGTGCTGGCGCCAGTCTGGGCCGTCACCGTGGCCGGGCTCACGGTCGGCCCGCTCCTCCTGGCCGACGAGCAGTGGGCGGCCGGCGGGGCCGCGTCCGTGGTGGGCCTCCCGCTGGCCTGGATGGGGGGCTCGGCGCTGCGGCGCCTGGCCGGCCGGTTCCTCGTGTTCGTGCCCAACGGACTGGTCGTCCACGACCCCCTCGCGCTCCGGGAGCCGGTGCTGTTCTCACGGGTGGAGATCGCCGGCCTGGCTCCGGCTGCGGCCGACACCGACGCCACCGACCTGACCGCGGCGGCCCTGGGCCTGGCCCTGGAGCTCCGGCTCGAGACCGCGGCCACCCTCCCCGTGGTCACCGGCCGCACGACCACGGAGGAACGGCGGGTCGACGCGCTGTTGGTGTCACCCAGCCGGCCGGCGAGTGTGCTCGAGGTCGCCCACCAGCGGGGCATCACCATCGGGTGAGCCCGACGTCGTCGACCCGTCGGTGACGGACTGCCGCGCCGCGATCCCGCCGCCGACCACCATGTCGTCGACGTAGGCCACGATGCTCTGGCCGGGCGCGACCCGGCGATGGGGCTGGTCCCACGACACGGCCCCGTCGGTGACCCGACCCGCCACGGCCGCGCCATGGGCCGAGCACTGGATCTCGACCGGCCCCTCGACGGCGGCACCGACCCAGCGCCACGACTCCAGCGGGGTCGTGGCGACATCGAGGGCGGACCGCTCGCCGACGGTGACCGTGGCCGTGGCCGGGTCGACGTCGAGCACGTAGCGGGGGTCGGTCCCGCCCGCCAGCCCGAGCCCTTTTCGCTGGCCGACGGTCACGAGCTCCACGGCGGCGACCGAGCCGACCCGGGTGCCTCCCTCGTCGACGACCCGACCCGGGCGCAGCGGGATCCGGTCCCCGAGGAAGGCGACCCGCCCGTGTTCGTTGGTGACGAAGCACACGTCCTGGCTCTCGGGCTTCGCCGCGGTCCGCAGCCCCAGGCCCGCGGCGATCGACCGCACCTCCACCTTGGTCATCGTGCCCAGCGGGAGGAGCAGACGGGACAGCACCGCCTCGTCGAGCACGTGGAGCACGTAGCTCTGGTCCTTGGCCCGATCGGCGCCCCGGGCCAGGCGGGGTCCGGCCCCGGTGTCGACCACCCGGGCATGGTGACCGGTGGCGACCAGGGGAAACCCGAGCGACTCCGCCCGCCGCATCAGCCGATCGAACTTCAGGTGACGGTTGCACTCGATGCAGGGGTTGGGTGTGCGCCCCGCGGCGTGGTCGGCCACGTAGGGACCGACGACGTCACGCTCGAAGTCGTCGCCGAAGTTGAAGACGTGATGGTCGATGCCGAGCCGGTCGGCGACCCTCCGGGCGTCCTCGACGTCGCTGACCGCGCAGCACCCCGTGTCGCTCGGTCCACCCCAGAGCTTCATCGTGACGCCCACCACCTCGTGGCCCGCGTCCAGCAGCAGTGCCGCCGCCACCGAGGAGTCGACCCCGCCCGACATCGCCACCATCACCGGCGACGAGGTAACCCGCGCGGACGGGGAGGGGTCGAAGGCCATGTGAACAGCGTAAGTTCTCGTCCATGACTCGACGCACCCGCATCCTCGGGGTCGGCTCCTACGTACCCGAGCGCATCGTCACCAACGAGGACCTCACGGAGTGGATGGACACCTCCGACGAGTGGATCCGCACCCGTTCGGGCATCGAGCAGCGCCACTGGGTCGAGCCCGACACCACCACGACCTCCGACCTGGGGCTGGAAGCCGCCCGCAAGGCGATGACGGCGGCCGGCGTGACCGCGGCGGACCTCGACATGATCCTGTTCGCCACCCTCAGCCCCGACCACGAGTTCCCCGGCACGGCCTGCTTCCTCCAGGCGAAGCTCGAGCGACCCGAGATCCCCGCCATCGACGTGCGCCAGCAGTGCTCCGGCTTCGTCTACGGCATGGCACAGGCCGACATGTTCATCCGGGGCGGCATGGCCGACACCGTGCTGCTGGTGGGCGCGGAGATCCACTCGAAGGGCCTCGACGTGTCGACCGAGGGCCGCGACATCAGCGTGCTGTTCGGCGACGGGGCCGGCGCTGCGGTGCTCCAGGCCACCGAGATCACCGACCCCGCGACCGAGCCCCACATCTACTCGTCGCACCTCCACGCCGACGGCACCTACGCCAAGGAGCTGTGGACCGAGGCGCCGTCGATGACCTACGCGCCGGACCGCTGGAACAACGACTGGTTCGAGCGCAAGGCCCACTACCCGCGCATGAACGGCAAGACGGTGTTCAAGCACGCCGTCACCCGCATGCCCGAGGTGGCGATGGAGGCACTCGACGCCAACGGCTACGCCGTCGACGACGTCGACCTGTGGATCTTCCACCAGGCCAACCTGCGCATCAACTGGTTCGCAGCCAAGCAGCTCGGGATCGAGGACGACGACCGGGTGTTCAACACCATCCAGCGCTTCGGCAACACCACCGCCGCCACCGTCCCCATCGGCCTCGACGAGGCGCTCAAGGCAGGGCGGCTGGAGCCGGGCATGCTGGTGTGCATCGCCGCCTTCGGCGCCGGGTTCACCTGGGCCAGCAGCCTCGTCCGCTGGTAGCCCGCTCGCCCCCTCCGGGGTTGTCGGGAGGCGGCGGACTCAGGAAGGGGTGAGGCGCTCGACGGCCGGGGGGATGATCTCGAGGGCGGCGTCGACGTCGGCGTCGGTGGAGGTGTGACCCAGCGACAACCGGAGGGAGCCGACGGCCAGCTCCCGGGGCACCCCCATCGCCGCGAGCACGTGCGACGGGTCCTGCGCGCCGCTCGAGCACGACGACGCGGCGGACGCCCGCAGACCCTCGACGTCGAGCAGGAACAACAGGGCCTCGGCCTCGACCCCCTCCAGGCACACGTGGGCGATGCCGGCGGCCACCCGGTCGTCGTGCCCGCGGCCGAGCACCGTCGGGCGGACGCGGGGGCCGAGACGCTCGGTCAACCCGGCGACGAGCCGGTCCCGCAGCGCGGCGACCCGCGCGATCTCGCCGTCGCGATCTCCCACCGCGAGCTCGACCGCGGTGGCGAAGGCGACCGCACCGGCGACGTCGGGGGTGCCGGCCCGTCGTCCCCGCTCCTGCCCGCCGCCCAGGATCCCGGGTTCGAGCTCCACGCCGCTGCGGACGAGGAGTGCCCCCGTGCCCACCGGCCCGCCGAGCTTGTGACCGGTGATCGACACGAGCTCCACGCCGTCGATGGCGGTGCCCAGCTCGACCCAGTTGACGGCCTGGACCGCGTCGGTGTGGACGACGGCGTCCGGGGCATGCTCCCGCACCACGGCGACCAGCGCAGGGAGGTCGTTGATCGCACCCGTCTCGTTGTTGACGGCGATGAGCGACACGATCGTGACGTCGTCGAGACCGGTGAGCACCTCGGCCAGGGTGTCGGGGGTGACCTGCCCGCCCGGGTCGAGGCCGACCGTGACCCCGCCGGCGTGCTCCACCGGTTCGAGCACCGCGTGGTGCTCCCCCGCCGAGCACACCGCGGTGCCGCCCCGGGCACCGAGCACTCCCCGCACCGCGAGGTTGTCGGCCTCCGACCCCCCGCTCGTGAACACCACCTCGGCGGGGTCCCGCACGAGCGCCGCGGCGATCACGTCCCGGGCGTCGTCGAGGGCCCGGCGGGCATCACGAGCCGCTCTGTGGGCACCCGTCGGGTTGGCGTGGTGGCGCGCCGAGGTCGACAGCCAGGCGTCGCGCGCCTCCGGCCGCACGGGAGTGCTGGCAGCGTGGTCGAGGTAGACCTCGGCTCGTTCCATCCGACCAGCCTACGAAGTCGCCGTCGCCACGGCAGACTGCGGGCGATGCGGGGCTACCGACCCGAGACCTACGGCGACGGATTCGCCGACGTCTACGACGAGTGGTACCGCGACGTGAGCGACACCGAGGGCACGGTCGCCGCGCTCACGTCGCTCGCCGGCGACGGCCGTGTCCTCGAGCTCGGTGTGGGGACCGGACGCATCGCCCTGCCCCTGGCATCCGGGAGGCCGGCGGTGACGGGGGTCGACGCGTCGGCTGCGATGCTGGACCGGCTCGCGGCGAAGGACCCGGACCGAACGGTCACCGTCGTCTTGGCCGACATGGCGTCCCTTCCGTTCGCCTCCGGTGGGTTCGACGTCGTGTTCGCCGCGTTCAACACCTTCTTCAACCTCGTCGACGACCGTGCCCAGGCCGCCTGTGCGGCCGGGGTCCACGACCTGCTCGTGCCCGGTGGCGCGTTCGTGATCGAGGCGTTCGTGCCACCGGCCGAGGGGTTGTCCGACAGCGGCGTCTCGGTCCGCGAGGTGACCGCGGAGCGGGCCGTGATCACCGTGTCGCGCCACGACGACACCAGCCGCACCATCCACGGGCACCACATCGAGTTCAGCGACCGGGGCACGCGGATGCGCCCGTGGGTCCTCCACTACCGCACACCCGTGCAGCTCGACGAGCTGATGAACGGGGCCGGACTCACCCTCGAGTCACGATGGGCCGACTGGCAGGGAACCCGCTTCGACGAGACGGCCGAGACCCACGTGAGCGTGTACCGCCGCGGACGCCTCTAGTCTCGGCCCGTGGCCGGCATCAGGGTCGAGACCGAGTTGAACGCGACACCGGAGCAGGTGTGGGACGACATCCGCCGGATCGAGACCCACGTCGAATGGATGCACGACGCCGTCGGCATCGAGTTCACCTCCCCCCACCGGGAGGGCGAGGGCGTGACCTTCGACTGCGCCACCCGGATCGGACCGATCCGGCTGACCGACCGCATGGAGATCACCGACTGGGCCCCGGCCCGGGTCATGGGCGTCCGCCACGTGGGGCTGGTCACCGGGGAGGGACGCTTCACCCTCACGCCGGTGGAGCCGGACCGGACCCGCTTCGTCTGGGAGGAGACCCTGCGCTTCCCGTGGTGGATGGGCGGACCCCTGGGCGGCGTGGTCGGCGGCTGGATCCTCCGCCTGGTGTGGCGCCGCAACCTGCGGCTGCTCGCGGCCCGGTTCCCCCCGGGCTAGACGATCGGGTTCGCCGCGACCCACAACGCCGCCGCGACGAAGACCGCGGCCAGCGCCACCACGGCGCCCACCATCTCCCACTGCCCCCGCCGGGCCCGGGTCATCTGAACCACCATCGCCGCCACGATCGCCCCGGCGACGAGCCCGCCGATGTGGCCGCCGATCGAGATCCGGGGGATGGCGAAGGTGATGAACAGGTTGAGGGCCAGTACGGGCCCGAGACCGCTCGCCCAGATGCTGAACCCGGCGGAACGCTGGATCACCGCCACCGCGCCGAAGAGCCCGAACACGGCGCCCGACGCGCCGACGGTCAGTGCGGTCGGGTCGAGCAGCAGGACGCCGAGCGCGCCGCCCAGGAGCGACGCGGCGTAGAGCGCGACGTAGCGGGCGCGGTTGAGGATGCGCTCGAGCTGGCCGCCGAGGATCCACAGGGCGTACATGTTGAACAGCAGGTGGGCGATCCCGTCGTGGAGGAAACCCGACGTCACCAGCCGGTACCACTCGCCGTCGGCGACCAGCGGGCCGAACAGGCCGCCGTCGACGAGCAGCTCCCTCCCGATCCGGCTGGTCCTCCCACCCGACACCGCCCCGTAGAGCCACACGGCCACGTTGATGCCGATCAGCGCCTTCGTGACGACCGGGTCGAACGTCGGCGGACCCTTGTAGACCTTCTGCCCACCGTCGCGCACGCACTCGGGGCAGTGGAACCCCACCGACGCCTGGTGCATGCACGACGAGCAGATCGGCCGGTCGCAGCGCTGGCAGACCACTCCCGAGGGCCGGTCGTCGTGCCGATAGCACGTGGTGGCCTCTGATTCACGCGACTCGGCGCTCACGCCAACGAAGCTACCGGCCGAACCCCGGCCGAACGCAGGCGGGATCCACACGCCGGCGGTAGCTTCAGCCCTCGTGACGAGCGATGTTCTGGACGACGCGGAGCTCGACGGGTGTCTCGACCAGCTCGCATCCACCCCGAACCTCCTGGTCGCCTGCGACTACGACGGCACCGTCGCGCCGATCGTCGAGGACCCGATGAAGGCGCTCCCGCTGCGGGAGACGAGCGTGGCGCTCCGCAACCTCGCCGGCCTCCCGCAGACCGACGTCGCGGTCATCTCGGGCCGGGCCCTCCGCGACCTCGCGTCCCTCTCCCGGCTCCCGGCGGAGGTCCACCTGGTCGGGTCGCACGGCTCGGAGTTCGACATCGACTTCGCCCTGGAGCTCGATCCGATCCTGAGCAACCGCCTCGCCGCGGTGCTGGAGCCGCTCGAGGTCATCGAGGCGAAGATCGACGGGCTGCGCCTCGAGCGCAAGCCGGCCTCGGTCGCGGTCCACTACCGCAGCGTGCGCCGGACCGAGGTGCCCGACCTCCTGAGCTCGCTCGAGAAGATCGCGGCCGACGTGGCCGAGGTGACCGTGCGCCACGGAAAGAAGGTCTGCGAGCTGCTCGTGGTCCCCACCGACAAGGGTCGGGCCCTCGAGCGGGTGCGGGGCCAGGTCGGCGCGAGTGCGGTGCTGTTCCTCGGCGACGACGTCACCGACGAGGACGCCTTCGCCACGCTCGCGGGGCCCGACGTGGGGGTGAAGGTCGGACGGGGCACGACGATCGCACCCTTCCGGGTCGGCTCGCCGGACGAGGTCGCCGTGATCCTCGCCGCGCTGTGTGCCCGCAGGGCCGAGTGGCTCGCGGGGGCCGGGCTCGTCCCGATCCAGGCCCATTCGATGCTGTCGGATCAGCGGACGGCGGCGATCGTCACGCCGACCGCCCGCATCACCTGGCTGTGCGTGCCCCGCATCGACTCCTCGGCCATCTTCGCCGAGCTGCTCGGCGGGCCGGGCGCCGGCCACTTCTCGGTGAGCCCCGCCGACGCCGAACCCGACGCCGAACCCGACGCCCTCGAGCCGACGCAGACCTACGTCGACGACTCGATGGTGCTGCGCACCTCGTGGCCCTCGATGACCGTCACCGACTACCTCGACTGCTCCGACGGTCGTCCCGGCCGCCTTTCGGGCCGCACCGACCTCATCCGGGTGCTGGAAGGGACGGGACGGGCGAGGATCGTGTTCGCCCCGCGACTCGACTTCGGCCGCTTCCCCACCCAGCTCGAGTGCCGGGAAGGCGGCCTCGAGGTGGTCAACGCCCACGACCTGGTGGTGCTGCGGGCACCGGGACTGGAGTGGACCATCAACGACCAGGGACTGCACCAGACCGCGGTCGCCGAGGTCGACCTCGGTGCCGGGCCGGTCACCCTCGAGCTGCGCTGCGGCACGGCGTCGCTGCGACCGGACCGGGCCGACGAGCCCGACCGGCGGGCCCGCACCACGGCCTTCTGGTCCGACTGGGCGCGGGACCTGGAGCTTCCCGAGGTGGAGCCGGACCTGGTGCGCCGCTCGGCGCTGACCCTGAAGGCACTGTGCTACGGGCCGACGGGAGCCATCCTGGCGGCGGCCACCACCAGTCTCCCCGAGCTGATCGGCGGCGTCCGCAACTGGGACTACCGGTACTGCTGGATACGCGACGCGTCGATGAGCGCCTCGGCGCTCGTCCGGCTGGGTTCGATCCACGAGGCGATGGACCTGCTCGACTGGCTTCTCCGGGTCATCGAGAGCTCCGACGTGGGCCCGGAGCGCCTGTCGCCCCTCTACACCGTCACCGGCCATGCGCTTCCGCCCGAGGCTGCGATCGAGGAGCTGTCCGGCTATGCGGGGTCACGTCCGGTCCGGGTCGGCAACGCGGCCGATCATCAGGTCCAGCTCGACGTCTTCGGTCCGGTTCTCGAACTGATCCACCAGCTCGGGGAGATCGGTGCCCCGCTGTCGGCCAAGCACTGGCGCCTCGTCGAGGATCTGGTGGGAGCGGTCGACGAGCGGTGGACCGAGCCCGACCAGGGGATCTGGGAGATCCGCTCCGCGCCCCGTCATCACGTCCATTCGAAGACGATGTGCTGGGTGACCGTCGACCGGGCGATCCGGGTGGCGGCGGAGGTCTTCGGCCGGGCGCGCCCCGAGTGGGAGCTGCTCCGCGACGAGATCGCGGCGGACATCTTCGCCCACGGGTGGAGCGACGAACTCCACGCCTTCACGACCGCCTACGACGGTGCCGACCTCGACGCGTCGGTGCTGGCGATCGGCCTGTTCGGCCTGGTCGCGGCCGACGACCCCCGGTTCGCGTCGACCATCCGGGCGGTCGAGACGTGGTTGCGCAACGGCACGACGCTCTACCGGTACACCCACGACGACGGCCTGCCCGGTACCGAGGGCGGCTTCAACCTGATGACCAGCTGGCTCATCGACGCCAAGATGCTGGTGGGCGACGTCGACGGTGCCCGGACCCTGTTCTCCCGGCTGATCGAGCAGGCCGGCCCGACCGGGCTGCTCCCCGAAGAGGTCGATCCCTCCAACGGACGGGGCCTCGGCAATCACCCGCAGGCCTACTCCCACCTGGGGCTGATCAACAACGCCTGCAACCTCGCCCGCACCGGTTGACCGGGCCGGCTCAGAGACTGACCGGCGACTCGCTCATCCCGAGGGCGTTGATCTCGACCACCTCGGTCACACCCTCGACCCGGTCCCTCATGATGCGTTCGATCCCGGCCTTGAGCGTCTGGGTGGAGGCGGGACAGGTGACACAGGCCCCCTTCAGCTCGACGGTGACCACACCGGTCTCCTCGTCGACGTCGACCAACTCGATGTCGCCCTCGTCGGCCTGGATGGCGGGCCGGATGGCGGTGATGACCTTCTCGACCTCTTCGCGCACCGCGGCTCCCCGGCTTCTGTCCGACACGTCAGTGTGGCAGTCCCCCACGCCAACGCCGACCCCTGATCCCGCATTCCCCTTCTAGCCTTGCCGTATGGGACCGAACGCGCTGCTCGCCCACCAGGGCGGCTGGGACGAGATCCTGATGGTCGCGGGTCCCGTCGTGGTCTTCGGGCTGCTCCTGGCCGTGGCCCGGCGTCGCGCCCTCCGAGCGGCGCGGGCCCGGACCGACGATCGGTCCTGAGCGCCGTCGCGCGNNCTGAGCGGCGACGGCCCCGCCACGCGTCGTTCAGAGCAGCGTGACGTCGCCGCCGAGGGCGGTCAGCTTCCCGGGGAGATCGTCGTAGCCCCGGGCCACGTGCTGGGCGTCGGATACGACCGTCTCCCCCTCCGCCGCCAGTCCGGCGATCACGAGGGCGGCACCGGCGCGGATGTCGTGGGCCCGCACCGGCGCGCCCGACAGTCGCGCCACTCCCCGCACGACGGCGTGATGGGAGTCGGTGCGGATGTCGGCACCCATGCGGCGCAGCTCGTCGACGTAGCGGAACCGGCCCGAGAAGAGGTTCTCGGTGACGATCCCCACGCCGTCGGCGGTGGCGAGCAGGGCGACCAGGAACGGTTTGAAGTCGGTGGCCAGGCCGGGGTACGGGAGCGTCGAGCAGTCGGACGCGCGCAGGCGGCCGGGGGCCAGCGCCCAGATGCCCTCGGCGTCGGGTGAGATGCGCATGCCCATCTCGCCGAGCTTCTGGCACAGCATCACCATGTGGTCGTGGCGGGCCCCCTCGACGGTCAGCTCGCCACCGGCGATTCCGAGCGCCGCGAGATAGGTGGCGGCCTCGATGCGGTCGGGGATCACCCGGTGTACGACGGGATCGAAGGCCGTCGCATCGTCGACCCCCTCGATCGTCAGCGTCGACGAACCCGATCCGGTGACCGCAGCTCCCATGTGGTTGAGGAACTCGCAGAGGTCGGCGATCTCGGGCTCGCGGGCGGCGTTGTCGATGACCGTCGTGCCCTTTGCCCGGACCGCGGCCATCAGGAGGTTCTCCGTCGCCCCCACACTGGGGAACTCGAGCAGCACCCGGGC
>JABAOE010000427.1_pt3 | contig 13572 bp, 9 predicted proteins | sample 7062141 | NCBI WGS metagenome assembly JABAOE01 (sample SAMN14538627, study PRJNA623070) | marine sediment metagenome | biome: marine biome [ENVO:00000428]; feature: marine pelagic biome [ENVO:01000023]; material: deep marine sediment [ENVO:00002113] | place: India: Gulf of Khambhat ... | reverse complement strand
GTGATGTAACGACTGATTTCATCAATCGTATGCGACGAAGAGATCAGCTCCTTGCGGGTCGGGGTGTCGATCCCGTAGTAGCATGGGAAACTGGTCGGCGGACTGGACAGGCGCATATGCACCTCGCTGGCCCCCGCGGCACGGATCATCTTGATGATTTTTCGGGCTGTCGTCCCGCGCACCAGGGAGTCGTCAACCACGACCACCCGCTTGCCTTCGATAACATCGCGGACCGGGTTCAGCTTCAGCTTGACACCGAAATGCCTGATCGACTGCTGGGGTTCGATGAAGGTTCGTCCCACGTAGTGATTACGGATCAGCCCAAGCTCGAAGGGTATCCCGGATTCCTCAGCATAGCCCATCGTCGCAGGGACGCCGGAATCAGGCACGGCAATCACCACGTCCGCATCGACATGGTGCTCCCTTGCCAATTGTCGGCCAAGCTCCTTGCGAACCCTGTATACCTGCTCTCCGAAAATGGTGCTGTCAGGACGGGCAAAATAGACGAATTCAAAAATACAGGGTGACGGCTTCGTCTCCTTGAACGGCCGGAAAGATTTTAAACCGTGTTTGTCGATGAAGATCATCTCGCCCGGCTCAACCTCGCGGATGAATTCTGCTTCGATCAGGTCGAAGGCGCAGGTTTCCGAAGCGACCACATAGCCTTCACCGAGCTTGCCAAGCACCAGGGGCCGGAAACCGTTCGGATCCCGTACGGCGACCATGCGGGTCTCGGTCAAAAAGACGATACTGTAGGCGCCCTTGACGGCGAGCAAGGCTTCAGCGATACGCTCAGAGAGCAAATCGCTTGACGATTTTGCCAGCAGGTGGATCAGGACTTCCGTGTCGGAGGTTGTGGAAAAGATCGAACCTGACTGCTCCAGCTGATTGCGCACATCCTGGGCGTCGACCAGGTTGCCGTTATGCGCTACCGCAATACTGCCGCGGGCATAATCGACCATGATCGGCTGGACATTTTTCAGGTCACTGCTGCCGGCAGTCGAGTAGCGAACGTGACCGATAGCGTTGCGGCCCGGCAACTTGTTGAAAATCGAATTCCTTTTAAAGCGGTCAGATACCAGCCCCATACCACGGTAGGCATGCAGATCCTTACCGTCGCTGGAGACGATACCGCAGCTTTCCTGGCCGCGATGCTGCAGCGCGTAAAGCCCGAGGTAGGTCAGGTTGGCGGCCTCCGGATGGCCGAAGATGCCGAAGACTCCGCATTCATCTTGAAACTTGTCGAACATAAGGTCTCATTTCTCCACGACAAAGATTTGCCATTGTCCTGTTTTCCCCGTTCCGCGTCACTCGTTCCGCGTCCCGGGGGGTTAAAGTAATTCCTCACGGATATAATTCACAGCATTCTGGTAGAGCCACAAACCCATCCCCTCTTCCGGCAATTCCGGCTCCCTGGTCCAGCGCGGGTGGTGGGTGCGATGTACATACGCTTCCGGGTGCGGCATCAGGCCAAAGAGACGGCCAGTTTCATCGCAGATGCCGGCAATCGCAGCCATGGACCCGTTCGGGTTGAGCGGATAGTGCATGGCCGGCGCCCGGTAGTCAGGGTCACAGTACTTGACAGCAGCCAGGTGTTTGGCCTCGATCTCTTCGAGCAGGGCATCGTTTGCAACCACGAATTTGCCTTCACCGTGGCGCACTGGCAGATACACGCCCTCCAAGCCACGGGTAAAGACACAGGGTGACTCCTGGTCGACTTTCAGGTAGCACCAGCGGTCCTCAAAACGGCCGCCGTCATTAAAGGTCAAGGTGGCCGACTGGGAGCGATAATCACCATTCACTGCCGGCAGAAGGCCCATCTTGGTCATCAGCTGAAAGCCATTACAGACTCCCATCACCAACTTGCCATCGGCAATGAAACGCTGCAACTGGTCAGCGAGGGAATCCTGGCTGTTGCGCACTGCTGCATGCTTGAGACGGTTGGCACCGGCCTTGGCGCTGCCGAGGTCATCACCATCAAGAAAACCACCGGCAAGATTGAGAAAATGGTAGTCATCGAGACAGGCCCGGCCGGCGAGCAGTTCGGCGATGTGGACAATATCGCATTCAGCGCCAGCCAGCTCGCAGGCATTGGCAACTTCGCGTTCGCAATTGGTTCCGTTACCGGTTATGACAACGGCTTTGACGGTCTTGGCCATGATTACATCTCCTTCAACGGCGCCTGCCAGGCCGCTTTCAACTCATCGATTGAGGTTGCCACCGCTGCGCCGTCAACTCCACGGATGCACAGGGTTCCGGCCGTCGTCACCTGGCCGATGCAGCGACAGCTCTGGCCGTTGAACAAAGCCTCGAAAGAGTCCTTGTGCTCGGCCTTGATGGTGACCAGCAGACGACTGGCCGATTCTGAGAAGAGCAACGTTGCATCGTTCAGCCCTGCAGGCGCATCTACCTGATCGAGCGCGACATCCATGCCAAGGCCGCCGGCAAATGCGGTTTCAGCCAGCGCCACGGCAAGGCCGCCGTCTGACAGATCATGGCAAGAAGCGATCAGCCCCTGCTTTTGGGCCGCATTGACGGTACGGTAGCGGAGCATGGCACTCCGGGCGTCAACCTTCGGCACATTCGCACCGATTTCATTGTGCAGCGCGTAGTATTCCGAGCCGCCGAGTTCGTCTTCGGTCCGGCCGAGCAGGTAGACCAGGTCCCCGGCCCGCTTGGCATCCATGGTTGTTGACAGGCGAACATCATCGATCTTGCCAATCACGGAGAAGAGCAATGTCGGCGGGATCGAAATCTTGGTGTCGCCGATCTGATAGTCGTTCTTCATCGAGTCCTTGCCGGATATCAGAGGCACCCCGAAGGCCAGGCAATATTCGTAAAGGGCCTGGTTGGAGCGAACCAGTTGTGCGGCCTTGTATTCGCCGTCCGGAGTCTTGTCGCTCTTGACCGGGTCACACCAGCAGAAATTGTCGAGACCTGCCACATGATCGATATTACCGCCGACAGCAACATAANNATTGCCGCCGACAGCAACATAATTACGCAGCGCCTCGTCGATGGCATTGGCGGTCATGTGATAGGTGTCGAGATCAGAAAACCGAGGGCAGATGCCGTGAGCCGTCACCACTCCCTCGAAACGGTCCGCCAGCGGCCTGACCACGGCGGCATCGGAGGGCCCATCGTTGACAACGCCGGTCAACGGCTTGACTACGGTGCCGGCCTGGACCTCGTGGTCATAGCGGCGCACCACGCTTTCCTTGGAACAGATATTGAGGCTGCCGAGCAGTTGCTTGAGGGTTGTCTCGACATCGGCAGTCGGTAACTGCGGCTCACTCGTCTGCGGCGGCACCCAGCGTGCAGGAATCTGCAACTGCGGCACACCGTCGTGCAGGAATTCCATTGGCAGCCAGGTAACGGTCTTGCCCTCGTAGAGGCAGTGATAGTAACCGGAATCGGTAAACTGCCCGAGATCGGTTGCTTCGACATCCATCTCTGCAGCCAAAGTCAAAAACGCATCGACCTTGTCAGGCGGCACTGACACGGTCATTCGCTCCTGGGCTTCCGAAATCAGGATCTCCCAGGGCTGCAGACCGCTGTATTTCAATGGGCAGCGATCCAGGTGCATCTCGAAGCCGCCGGTATCCTCGGCCATTTCGCCCACGGAAGACGACAGTCCGCCGGCACCATTATCCGTAATCGAATTATAGAGACCACGATCACGGGCAATAATCAGAAAATCGAACATCCGCCGCTGGGTGATCGGATCACCGATCTGCACCGCAGTCACCGGCGAACCCTCATGTAATTCCTCGGAAGAGAAAGTAGCACCGTGGATGCCATCTTTGCCGATACGGCCACCGACCATGACGATGCGGTCACCGACCAAGGCCTGCTTCTCATGGCATGGCTTGCCATTGAGCTCTGCCGGCATAATTGAGCCGGTACCGCAGTAAACCAGGGGCTTGCCGGCAAACCGCTCGTCGAAAACGATCGAACCATTGACAGTCGGGATGCCGCTCTTGTTGCCGCCATGCTCGACCCCCTCAACCACACCGTCAAAGATGCGGCGCGGATGCAACAGGCGCGGCGGCAGCGGTTTATCATAAAAAGGCGAAGCAAAACAGAAGACGTCGGTGTTGAACATCAATCGGGCCCCCATACCGGTACCGAACGAGTCGCGATTGACGCCGACAATGCCGGTCAGTGCACCGCCGTAAGGGTCGAGGGCGCTCGGCGAATTGTGGGTCTCGACCTTAAAGACAATGCTCCAGTCATCTGTGAAACGAATCACGCCGGCGTTGTCTTTGAACACCGACAGGCAGATGTCCTTGTCGCCGGCCCGTTCACGGATATCGCTGGTAGCCCGCATGATGTAGCTTTTAAAGAGTGAATTGATCGCCTGCTTTTCGCCGGTTGTGGTGTCTTCGTAGTCGATAGCAGCCGCAAAGATCTTGTGTTTGCAGTGCTCGCTCCAGGTCTGCGCCAGAGCTTCAAGCTCGCAATCGGTCAGTTTGGCGCCAAGCCCCACCTCTGCACGCCGGGCCTGGACCTGCGGATCGGCGACAAAGCCCTGGATAATCTTCATCTCCTCCAGGGTCAGTGCCAGCATGCCTTCCCTGCTGATCTGCATCAACGCATCGTCGGACACGTTCAAATCGATTTCACGGACTTCGACCCGGTGGCTGCCGACATCGACCTTCGGCACAACAACCGGCAGGCCACGTTCGCGATCGAATTCACTGGCCGGCACGATCGTCCAGCGCTGGATCAGGCCATTGGCGAGAAAACCGGACACAATCCGTTCCGCTGCAGCAACATCAACATCGCCGCTGAGCAGGTACTGCACCGAGGTGTAAACAGCCTCGGAGCCGGCAAACCGCCGCCCGCTGATGTACTGGATCGCCTCGCGTGCCGTACGACCGGAGTTATCCGTCACACCGGGGCGAAAGCCGACTTCGATGAGGACATCGAAATCATGGGCCAACGGCTTGTTGATCGCATAATCCTGGATCACCGGGTCGCTGAACGGCCCGGCGGCGGCAGCCTCAACCTCTGCTTCCGAGAGCTGCGCATCGACGGTGTAGACATCGAGGGTGCGAACGGAGTGCAACTCGATACCGAGGTGCTCACGTATTTCACGCTTGACCCGCTCACCACGGGCGTCGCGGACATTGTCTTTCAGACCGACTACTATTCGCCAGGCCATTTTTACTCCTTGGAACAATTTAAGTTTGACACTAAGGCGTCAAGACACTGGGGCAGAACAATACTTCTTGTTCTTAAGGGTTCCTGATCATCACATGTGCTTTTCAAAACCTTTGTGTCTTCGTGGCTGATTTACAAGCTTCCGAAAACTCTTTTGAAGATCGTATCCACATGTTTCAGGTGGTAATTAAGATCGAACGACTCACGGATCTTCGCTTCACCAAGAGCGCTGACCACGTCATTGTCTGCCAGCAGCTCCTCCTGGAAGTCCTTGCCCTCCTCCCAGACCTTCATGGCGTTGCGCTGTACCATACGGTAGGCATCCTCGCGGGAGACACCGGCCTGGGTCAGGTCGAGCAGGATCTTCTGCGAGAACACCAGACCACGCATCTGGTTGAGGTTCTTCAGCATGTTCTCGGGATAGACGACCAGGTTCTTTATCAAGCCGTTCAGGCGACGCAGGGAGAAGTCCAGGGCCACCGTGGCGTCGGGACCGATATAACGCTCCACCGATGAATGGGAAATATCCCGTTCGTGCCAGAGGGCAACGTTTTCCATCGCCGGAATAGCAAATGAACGGATGTAGCGGGCCAGGCCGGTCAGGTTCTCGGTGAGGATCGGGTTGCGCTTGTGCGGCATGGCCGACGAGCCCTTCTGCCCTTTGCTGAAGAACTCTTCGGCTTCGAGAACCTCGGTGCGCTGCAAGTGGCGAACCTCTACAGCAATTCGCTCCATGGACGAGGCGATAATGGCCAGCACCGAAAAGAACTCGGCGTGGCGATCCCGTGGAATGACCTGGGTGGATACCGGCTCCGGCTTCAACCCGAGCTTTTCACAGACGTACTCCTCGACCACCGGGTCGATATTGGCAAATGTGCCTACGGCGCCGGAGATAGCCCCTGTGGCGATGTTCTCTCGAGCAGCATTTAGGCGCGTCAGATTGCGATCCATTTCTGCATACCAGGACGCCAGCTTGAGGCCGAAGGTGACCGGTTCGGCGTGAATGCCGTGGGAACGGCCGATACAGACCGTATCCTTGTGCTCCAGAGCGCGCTCCTTGATCGAGGCGAGCACCATCTCCAGATCGGCAATCAGCTCGTCGGCAGCCTGGGTCAACTGGACAGACAGGCAGGTGTCAAGGACATCCGAGGACGTCATGCCCTGGTGGATAAAGCGGGCTTCAGGTCCGACGAATTCGGCGACCGAGGTCAAAAAGGCGATCACATCATGCTTGACTTCGGCTTCGATGGCATCGATGCGTGCGATGTCAAAATCGCCCTTTTCACGGATTACTCGCACTGCCTCGACCGGGATAACGCCAAGCTCAGCCATTTTTTCACAGGCCAGGGTTTCAATTTCCAGCCAGATTCGGAAGCGGTTTTCCGGCTCCCAGATTTTGGCCATCTCCGGCCTGGTATAACGAGGGATCATGCTTTTACTCCTTTTGGTCGCGTGACGAGTAGCGAGTTACACGTTACGCGAATTATTTAAAGATTTCAGATTGTCTCGTTCCGCGTTTCTTGACCGGGTCCGTAAATTCAGCCTGAATATCTAGGCTGCCCAGACCACCGGCTTATCCTGAAGGCCAACCAGCAGGTTCGGGGCGCAGCAGGTCTGTGCACCAAGAACCCGGGCAGCCTCTTGCAGGGCCAACTCGGGACGATTGTTGGTTTCGCTCAAATGTCCTAAAAAAACTGTTTCCAACCCGGGCCAGACCAGGCTATTCAACAGCCCGCAACCATCCCGATTAGAGAGATGACCGTGATGGCTGCGAACCCGCTGCTTCAATCTCCAGGGATAAGGCCCGTCACGCAGCATCTCCTCGTCATGGTTGGTTTCCACGACCAGCACCCGGCAATCCTGCAGGCAATCGGTCACCAGCCGGGTGACGATTCCCAGGTCGGTGGCGATACCCACTTTGCCATCCTCACCGGTCAAGGTGAAGCCGACCGGGGCGAGAGAATCATGAGTAATCGAAAATGGTCTGACAACCAGGTCGTCGATCGCAAAAGCGTCGCCGTCAACAAACTCGCGTACGCACTCGGCCTTGCCGATATCCGGCAGAGCACGGGCCAGGTCGGTCTGCAGATACACCGGCAGGTCAAGCTGGCGAACCAATGGTCCGAGCCCCCTGACATGATCAGAGTGTTCATGTGTAATCAGCAGCGCGGTCAGGCTCTCGACGTCAACCCCGACCAGCTCCAGGCGTTTTCTTATTTGTTTTGCAGAGAGGCCGGCATCTATCAACAGCCGTGTCTTGCCGGACTCGACCAGGATGGCGTTACCTTTACTGCCACTTGCCAGCAGGCAGACTTTCATCTTTGACCTTCATTGTCGTTGTGGCCGGATACATAACCCATGAGAGCGCAGGATGCAAGAGAGAAGCGTAGCAAAAAAGGGGTTACGTAAGATTGCGATGTCGACTCAGGCATTTGAACTGACAGCAGGCAACAACATGTAAAAAGTGCTTCCGGGCATTTTGTCCGGGTCATAACCGGGGCTTTCGACCCAGACGGCGCCACCGTGCAGGTCGACGATTCCCTTGACAATACTCAGGCCCAGCCCTGCGCCGCGGCTCTTGAAGGCGACCTTGCCGGTGGAATGTTCCTCGACATCGCCAATTTCGTAAAACTTGTCAAAAATAGCTTCCTGTTCATCCGCTGCGATACCGATGCCCTTATCAACAATGGCAATCTCGACATAAGGCACTTTTTGCTCGCTGATCGGACAGGCCCCGTCGGCACCAACCGAGGCAAATTTTTCCGGCTGCCGTGTGCGGGCTACCAAGCGAGTCTGCACAGCAAGATGGCCGCCATCGGGGGTAAACTTGATGGCATTATTGAGAACGTTACTGATCGCCTGGACAATACGTTCAACATCACATTTCACCAGTGGCAGGTCCGTAGCGAGATGAAGTTTCAAAGACTGCTGACGCAGGCGAATCGATGGTTCAGCTGCATCGATGGCACGCTGGACCAGTATGTTGGCGTCGACATCCTGACTCACCAGGTCAATTGTCCTGCCATCTATCATCGAAACATCGACCATGTCACGCACGATCTCCGAGAGCCGGTCTCCAGCCTTGGCAATATGCCGAACCAGCTCAAGCGTCTCTTTATCAAGAGATTTCTTACGTTCACCCAGAAGCAGCTCCACGTACCCCAGGATAATGGTCAAGGGAGTCTTCAGCTCATGTGAGGCCAGGCCCAGGAATGAATTCTTCATCTGGTTGAGACGTTCCATCTCGCTGGCTGTCCGCTCCAGGTTCATGCGAACCTCTTCTTCCTTGGTGGCGTCGCGAACGATAATCTGCATCAGCCGACGCTTATCCTTGTCGACAGCAACCGATATCGAGGCGCGTCCGATCAGGCTGCGCTGGTCCATTTCCCGCCAGAACCGAATCTCAGATTCCCCGACGTGTTTGGCTGAGGCCTGCTGGTGACGCTCAAACTGGGTCTCGATATCACGACACTGGATCAACTCCAGGAAGGAGAAGTAGTTGCTTCTCTCCATCTTCGACTTGGGCAAGCCGAAGAATCGTTCGGCAGCCTTGTTGGCAATGACGATATTATCATCTTCGTCGCAGACCAAGATCGCATCACTGGCGTCATCGAGCAGTGAGCGGTACATCTCCCGGCTCCTGCCCAACTCGGAACTGATGCTTTCCAGGCTTTCATAGGATTTCTGCAATTCGAGGTTGGTGCCTTCGAGTTCCTCGTAGTTTTTGCCCAGCTCCTCGTCGCGCTCACGTAAAGATTTGGCCATGTCGGACAGGGTGTTGCCGAGCATGGCCAGTTCACGGGTTTTGAGCTTGGGCGTCTTGACATCGAAATTGCCCGACGCGAGGTTTTCCGCCATCTCACACAGGCGCCTGATAGGCAACACCAGGTCATAGCGTGAGAACAGGACCACCAGGCCAAAGGCAACGATCAGTGCGGCAGTGAGCACAAGCACCGTGGACCCCATGTGGTCCATCATCAGTTTTGTCAGGACGGCATCCTGGAAACCGACACGTACCCGGCCAACCACCTTGTCGTCGTAATCGTAAATGGGCACGGCAAAGTCATAGAGCTTGCCGAGTTCCTTGGATTCGAGGATCGCGATATCCGGAGAAAGATTGTCGATGTATTTGACTGTAGCGTTGTTCGGGTAACCGGACTTGTTGTGATAAAGGGCCACCCCGGTAGGATCCTCCACCAGGCAATAGGAGATATTCGGGTCTTTACTGACAGTCTCCTGGCAGATTTCATCGATGCCGGAGATTTCATTGAGGGGAAGCCCCAGGTTAACGACGGATTCGACCTGGTTCTTGATTGCCTTGGCAAAGGTTTCAGCGCGCTGCAGAATGCCATCACGGTAGCTTCTGCGAAAGCTGTCGACGTTGACACCCGTATTCACCGCAACCGTAAGAATCAGGGCGAGCAGGCTGAATATCAGAATGCGTCTTTCGAGTGAATTTTTCATAAGTTACGGAGATTCCCCCGAGCTTCAGGCCGGTTGGATGGTGACAGCCTGACCAACTCACTGCAAAACACAAACATAAACTAGGTTTTAATATCATAAACTGACCATAAAGAGCAACCGGCAAGGCCTCAAAAACGATTAAAAACGGTTGACCGTTATTAGGTGATTGGTTATCATCCGTCCGTCGAAACTCTTTCTGTCTGCACGGTCCACCGTCAGGCATCTTCTTTTTTAAAAAAAACCTATCGGGAGGACGAGTAAATGTCGGTAAAAGTAGCCATCAACGGCTTTGGTCGTATCGGTCGCAATGTACTGCGTGCAGCACAGGAGTCATCAGAGTTTGAAATCGTTGCCATCAACGATCTCACCAGCCCGCAGACCCTTGCGCACCTGCTCAAATATGACTCCGTACACGGCGTCCTCGCCGCTGATGTCTCTGCCACAGGCGACGGCATCCTGGTTGGCGGCAAGGCGATCAAGGTCTTCAGCGAACGCGACCCGGCCGCCCTGCCCTGGAAGGCACTCGGCGTTGATATCGTCATTGAATCGACCGGTTTCTTCACCAACGGCAAAGACGCCGGAAAACACATCCATGCTGGCGCAAGGAAGGTCATCATCAGTGCCCCCGGCAAAGAGGTCGACCTGACCTTGTGCATGGGCGTCAACGACAACGAATATGATGCGGCCAACCATAATATCGTGTCGAACGCATCCTGCACCACCAACTGCCTGGCTCCGGTCGCCAAGGTTCTGCAGGAAAACTTCGGCATCGTCAAGGGCCTGATGACCACGGTCCACGCCTACACCAACGACCAGCGGATCCTCGACCTGCCGCACAACGACCTGCGCCGTGCCCGCGCTGCAGCCATGTCGATGATTCCGACCACCACCGGCGCCGCCAAGGCAGTGTCCCTGGTCCTGCCGGAACTGAAGGGCAAACTCGACGGCCTGGCAGTTCGTGTGCCAACCCCGAACGTCTCCCTGGTAGACCTGGTCGTGGAAACCGAAAAAGCAACCACCGTCGAGGACGTCAACGCAGCCCTCAAAGCCGCCGCCGAAGGTCCACTCAAAGGGATCCTGGCCTACTGCGAGGAACCACTGGTGTCTATTGATTTCAATGGCAACCCGGCCTCATCAAGCGTCGACGCTGCCACAACCAGCGTGATCGGCGGCACAATGGTCAAGGTCATGAGCTGGTACGATAATGAATGGGGTTATTCAAACCGTATCGTCGACCTGGTCAAACTGATGGCCAAAGGTTAATGTCAAACATCAAGGGCGGGTTTTCAACCTGCCCTTTTTATTGATGAATCAGGACGGAACAACGCCATGTTAAACAAACTCTCTATCCGGGATATCGACTTTAAGGGCAAGCGGGTTTTCTGCCGCGTCGACTTCAACGTACCCCTTGACGACAAGAACCAGATCACGGACGACACCCGCGTTCGCGCCTCAATGCCAACCATTCGCCACATCGTCAATAATGGCGGTCGCCTGATCCTCGCCTCGCACCTGGGGCGCCCGAAAGGCGGCCCGGAGGCCAAGTTCAGCCTGGCCTCGGTAGCCCCTTGCCTCTCCCAGTACCTCGGCAAGCCGGTCACCATGGCTCCGGACTGCATCGGCCCTGACGTCAAGCGCATGGTTGAGCAGATGAAAGACGGCGACGTCATTCTCCTCGAAAATGTACGCTTCCATGCCGGCGAGACCAAGAACGATCCAGGCTTTGCCAAGGCGCTGGCGGAGAATGCCGACATCTATGTCAACAACGCTTTCGGCACCGCCCATCGCGCCCACGCCTCCACGGAGGGCGTCACCCACTACCTGCAGCCAGCCGCGGCCGGATTCCTGCTGGAAAAAGAGATCAAGTACCTCGGCCAGGCCCTGGCCTACCCGGACCATCCTTTTGTTGCGGTCATCGGTGGTGCAAAGGTCAGCGACAAGATTGCCGTCATCGAAAGCCTGATGGAAAAAGTCGACACCCTGATCATCGGTGGCGGCATGGCCTACACCTTTCTGCGCGCCAAGGGCCGACCGACGGGCAAGTCCCTGGTGGAAGAGGATCGCATCGGCCTGGCCAAAGAACTGCTGCAGAAGGCCGCAGACAAGGGGGTGACCCTGCTTTTGCCGCAGGATCACGTGGTCGCAGCCGAGTTCAGCCCGGATGCCGAGCATAAAATCTGCAGCGACGCCAACTTTCCGGCCGACTGGATGGCCCTGGATATCGGCCCGGCCACGATCGCGACCTATAACGGCGCCCTCAGGAATGCCCGCATGGTAGTCTGGAACGGCCCCATGGGCGTTTTCGAATTTGACGCCTTTGCCGAAGGCACCATGTCCGTTGCCAAAACCCTGGCCGACTCCAAGGCCCGCTCCATTGTCGGTGGTGGCGACTCGGTCGCCGCAGTCATGAAAGCCGGCGTTGAATCGAAGATGACGCATATTTCCACCGGTGGCGGCGCATCGCTTGAATTCTTGGAGGGCAAGGTCCTCCCCGGCATCGCAGCCTTGACGGACGCATAAATCATTTAACGCAAAGACGCAAAGGCGCAGAGAGAAGCAAACGTCTGTATCTGTTTGTCTAAAGCCTTTAAGGCGCGTGATTTTTTTACAGCTTTATTTCCGGTTAGGAGAAATTGACATGAGAACACCGATGATAGCAGGCAACTGGAAACTGCATAAAACAGTCAGCGAAGCAGTCCAACTGGTCAACGGCCTCATGCCGGCCGTCAAAGATACGCAAAACGTAGATATCGTCGTCGCTCCGGTCTATACAGCTCTCGGCAAAGTTGCCGAAGCGATTTCCGGTAGCAACATCAAGCTGGCGGCGCAAAACTGCTACTCTGAACCTCAAGGGGCCTTCACTGGCGAAGTTTCCCCACCCCTGCTCAAGGATGTCGGCTGCCAGTACGTGATTATCGGCCATTCCGAGCGTCGCCAGATTTTCGGTGAGGCTGACGAATTGATCAACCGCAAGGCACACGCCCTGGCCGAGACCGGCCTCGGCATTATCCTCTGCATCGGTGAAACACTGGAAGAGCGTGAAAGCGATCAGATGTTCGACGTCTTGCGCCGCCAGGTACGCTTCGGCCTGAAAAACCTGACCACTGAGCAGATGAAAGATGTCGTCATTGCTTACGAACCGGTGTGGGCGATCGGCACCGGCGTCACCGCCAGCGACGAACAGGCCCAGGAAGCCCACGCCTTCGTGCGTGCCCTGGTCGGCGAACTTTACGACGAAGCCACCGCTGCAGCCACACGCATCCTCTACGGCGGCAGCGTCAAGCCCGGCAATGTCGACGGCCTGATGAGCCAACCCGATGTCGACGGTGCCCTGGTCGGTGGAGCAAGTCTGCAGGCCGATGATTTTGCCCGGATCGTCAATTTTCAACCGGTCGGGTAATTGCCGAGAATCTGAAATTCGGGCTTTTCTCTGCAAAACAGATATGTTAAAGTGCCGTCCTTCTTTAGAAGAACGACATATTTAAGGGGACATCATGAACTATATTCTGCTTTCCATTCACATCCTCGTTTGCCTCTCGCTGATCGGCATCGTCCTGATCCAGGGCGGCAAAGGGGCTGAAGTTGGTGCCGCTTTCGGCGCAGGTGCCAGCAACACGATTTTCGGTGCCTCGGGAGGCCAGTCTTTCCTTGGCAAACTGACCACCGGCGCAGCTATCATCTTCATGCTCACCAGTCTCGCGCTGGCAATTTTCTGGGGTCAGCCAGGCTCATCAAGCCTCATGCCTGACCAGGTTGTGCCGTCTTCGGCTCCGACAGCCATGCCGACCCAGAGCATGCCGCCGGCAGCACCGGCACAGGATGCAAAATAGCGATTAATTCGTTGTCAATTTTGTTGACAGAGCAAAACCATATCAGTATAAATACATCGCTTGCCGAAGTGGTGGAATTGGTAGACACGCACGCTTGAGGGGCGTGTGGGGC
>JABAOE010024112.1_pt2 | contig 13578 bp, 20 predicted proteins | sample 7062141 | NCBI WGS metagenome assembly JABAOE01 (sample SAMN14538627, study PRJNA623070) | marine sediment metagenome | biome: marine biome [ENVO:00000428]; feature: marine pelagic biome [ENVO:01000023]; material: deep marine sediment [ENVO:00002113] | place: India: Gulf of Khambhat ... | reverse complement strand
CAAGAGAGTTGCCCGTGTGGAGACTTTCAGTACTCTCAGAGAATCTTGATTATTTGGGTGAGTGAGTTTTCTTGCTGCGGTGGGCACGCCTCGGGGAACAAGGCTCATCAGAAGAGCAACTGCGGTCCAGATGCCTCAGGACGAAACACAATAGCTGAGCATCCTTATTGACCCGAAATCGAAAAAAGAGATGTGTGTGTGGGTATCCAGCAGGCTGCATGGAATCCTGAGCTATGTCGGCAACGCGGGAAAGCCAGAAGAGGAAAGTGACCCAGCCCAGCCCCTCCCTCAAGCGAAATCGATCCTGGTCCGCTGTGGAGGTTGGGCTAAGGAGGGAGTTGAAATTCTTTCCAGGGCTATCTCTTCGCTAGGATGGGACAAAATTCCAAGATCCTAGGCGTGAAATCCATGGCGGTCTCGTAGGAGGGCTCATTCTGGGAGTGTTGGCAATGAAGGCGTCCATAGAATTTGGATCCAAGGTTTAGGTGTGTTTACAGTTATGGTAGCTCGATGGGCCATCGCGTATTGTTTTTATAATGGCTTAGACTTTCAATTTGAGATGGGATCGCTGCCAATGACCCGCGGTTTGGTAGTTCGCTGTCTCTCAAGAAAGAGCCAAACGACAGCATGTTGGAAGCGACTGCTACCAAGGAGCTACAGCCGGCTCTTGGGAGCCGGCGTAGCAGGTAACAACCGTGGTGGAGGGCACCCGCAACCGAACTTATTTTATCCCACGATACGGGTACCGGTGAGGGCTAAGATGAAAGGTGCCGCAAGCTTGCAAACCACGTTTTAGGAAAGCGTTTTCACTCTCCCACTCCAGCCTACTCAGACTCATTCAGGCCAATTCTAACCATGGTTTAGCCAAATCCCGAACTTTGGCTGGAGTAGGTTCGAATGGGTTGGAGTAAGGTGGGCTTGGGCACAAATTGAGCACAATTGATCTTCGTGAGAACAGGGGAAGTGATTTATGGGGCCGGACTTGCGTGGTTCGGCGTAAACCTGTGGCAAGATCGATCGGTTGCAGAACAACAAACCAGCTAGTCGGTATTCAAAGGGAGTAGAGTTTATGAATGACTCAGAACGACCCAAAGCAGAAGTACACGGCGTCATTTGCCCTCATCTGATCGAATATTCCGTTATCCCGACTTCTCCCCAATCCGCTGCCGGTCTCAATGTCTTCAGTGACATCCGGAATTGTATTGTTTGGGGCGTTGATGGGGCAGGTATGGGCGGAGGTTCTAGCAGACCTGAGTGCAATGGTTAAGACATGCCTTGTTCGACCAACCCATTCTCGATCGTGAAGCCCATTCGTTCTATAAGCCGAGTGAGTAATGTGAAATGGGCACGCGAGTCAGTCGCAACGGCCAGCTGTTCAGCCGTCGCCAGTTGTATTGTATACACCAGGGAGGCGGAGGTTTTCAGTAGGGCAAGGCCATAGTCGAAGAGATCCGCTTCTCTGCCGATAAGCCTTCGCTGGCTGAGTTGACGGATACCGGCCACCGTAAAGGGAGTCGTCTCGAACGAAACATCCTTCAGACGAACCATCAAGGTCTGCTCGGCATGGCCATCTTTGTGACGCCCAGTGATGTCTGTACCGTCGAACAGACCGCGTTGGAATCGGCGATTCTCCACCAGCGCGCTATGAAAGAGCCCACGCCAAACTGAATCTGTTAGATCACGATCCACGGCGATGCAGGTGTCCGGATTGAGGGGTCCGCTGACGTTGTAACCCTGCACCAGTCGCTTGCTTGCCAGGAGGTCGGGGAAGGAATCTCCCATACGTTCGGGGAAGGCCGTTGTCCCGCAGAAAGGACTGACTTGTATGGCCATATAGTCCCGGAAATGCACCTGCTGATACCGCTCCAGCAGCCACTGCAAGGTGCGCTCGTGGCACAGATGGAAAGGATAAAATATGACGCCGGATCGTGTCATGCCAGTGATTCAGAATAGCTGCTCTGCAACAGTATCGGCAAGCTGTCGTCCCAGGGGCAATGGAACGGAAGCTGGTATATTGCGCCACAACGATTCTAGCCGTTTGAAAATGAGGGGCAGCTACAGCCGGCTATTGGGAGCCGGCGTAGCAGTTAACGACCGTGGTGGAGGGCAGGGGATTTGAACCCCCGACCCCTACGTTGCGAACGTTGTGCTCTCCCAACTGAGCTAGCCCCCCACCTGGAAGATGGTGATGAGTGCTGAATCCCACAAAACTCAAGAGATCAGAAGAACTGAACTGAGCGCCGGATGGGTTACCCGCGGGAATAGCCAAGGCACAATTACCTTGCCTGAAGGGTCGCGGAAGGAGAACAGGGAGGATATCCAGCGCTCGCGATCCCGTGAGGGGTATTATACACAACCATTCGACGAGACTCTACCGGAACAATGGAGGATTATTGGTAGACGACGCGGAGTCGGGTGAGGAAATCTTCTAGTTCCACGAGGTGTTTCTCAATGGTCTCATGATCGAGCTGTCCTGCCGCAAGTTCCAACTTGCCACCGATTTCTGTAATTTTGTCGAAGCCGTAACCGCCCCCATCACCTTTCATCCGATGACCCAGCATCTGGATGGTCTTGAACTCTTGTTGAGCCAGCGCCTGGTGGAGAATCGGGAGATCATTTTCCCGGTTTGCCAGAAAACCGGGAACAATATCCTCAAGATCACGGTCGATTTTTACGATAATTTGGTCCGCGGGTTCTGGATACGTGGGGTCCGTCATGAAATCACACCTGCTTCATTATCTTGCAGGGCTTCCAGCAAGGTGGCTTTGTTCACTGGTTTGATACTACGGCTGCTGCAGGCTGACTCAAAATCCTGCAGGTGAAAACTACTTGAGTTAGCCTGCGAACGGCTGTAGGTGGCTGACGTGTCATAGCCTTGGGATAATCGACCTGCTGGCCGTTTCTATTGAACGGCCGCTAACCGTCATGAGAATCCTGGACCAAGGATAAAAGGCCGGCCGGCTTCGTCCGATTACGTCCTTCTTGCTTCGCCTGGTAGAGGGCATGATCTGCAGCTTTGATGAGATCAGCGGGGGAGGTATTTCTATTGGGAACAATGCAGGCGTAGCCGACGCTTATTGTGACAACCTCTCCATCTGAGTGTTTGATAGAGAGGGTTTCAACCCGGCGGCGGAGACTCTCTGCAACTTGCGCGGCACCATCGATGCTGGTGCCAGGCAGCACGGTGACGAATTCATCTCCTCCGTAGCGGGCGACAAGGTCACCTGGACGATTAACAGCGGTCGAAATCGTCGCAGCAACCTGCTTCAGACATTCATCTCCCGCCGGGTGGCCCTTGGAATCGTTGTAGTTTTTGAACCGATCAATATCAAACATGATAAGGGATATAGGGGATGACTCACGCACGGCCCGCCGCCATTCCTGATCCAGAAAATCGTCGAACTGGCGGCGATTAGTGATACCGGTCAAGCCATCCAGACAGGAAAGACGAAGCAGCATCTGATTTGCTTCCTGCAGCTGACGCATAACCTCGAGCAGTTCCTGTTCCCGTGCCCGACGGCGGTCGATTTCATGGACGAGACGCAGGACCGATCGCACCCTGATTAATAGCTCGATCTTGTTGTACGGTTTCGTCACATAGTCCATAGCGCCGGCGGCAAAAGCTAGTTGAAGATCAACTGAGTCGGTCTTCGTCGTGACCATGATGATTGGTGTGTCGCGGAAGCGGTCGACCGCCTTAATCTGACGGCAAGCCTCGATACCGCTCATCTGGGGCATCGAAATGTTCATAAGGATGAGGTCTACGCGTCCGGGGGCTTGTTTCCCACCGTCGAGGCCAAGGCCCTTGAACGCTGCCGCGGCGGAATCTGCGACAAGAATATCTTCGTAGCCAGCCGCGGACAAAATAGACTGCAACAGTAGGCGGTCGTCGGCGGAGTCATCGACGATGAGAATGCTCATGAGACCAAACACCTTTTAAGTGTAAGCTCGCGGAATGGTAGCAGTTAGTTCTGGTAAACTCCAGGATAAAGCTTTTTAATGCAAGGTTGGCAGAGGCCATGACTGAATTGGGCTTCCGAATGTTCGCCCAGGTACTCTTCCAGCTGTTGCCAAAACCCGCCGTCGTTCCTGATCTTCTTGCACGAGGCGCAAATGGGAATGAGGCCGCGAAGCACTTTCACTTCCTTCAGCGCGTGTTGGAGTTCCTCGTTGCTGCGTCGTAAGTCGGCCTCACGTTCCTTGCGTCGGTCAATTTCGCTCTTGAGAGTGAGCGCCGATGCCACTCGAACGAGTAACTCGATATCTTTGACTGGTTTGTTGATATAATCGATGGCGCCGGCAGAAAAGGCTTCCTTCAAGCTAGTCTGATCGTTTTTTGCGGTGACCATGATCACCGGTATGTCCTGAACATGTTCTGTCTGCTTAATCTGTTTGCAGGCGGTTACCCCATCGACGACAGGCATCATCACATCCATTAGGATCAAGTCTATTCTTGTTGAAGCCTGTTCCCCGTGGAGTTTCAAAGTCCCAAAGGCTGCCATGGCCGATTCCGCCGCGACAATATCTACATAGCCGGCCTTCGTTAGGATTGACCGGAGCAACAAAATCTGGTCTGGGGCATCGTCGACGATGAGAATCGCCATATGTTTTTAGGGCTCTGTATGAAAGCGACTGAGGTTACAAGGGAATCCAACTTAACCCTCAGTATAGCAAATATGTGCCGGATTGTTACTTGAGTCTGGCCCTGACTAGGTCGCTTATCTGTTTACCGTCAATGGTCTGACCGGCAAGGCGAGTCATGATCGTCTTCATAACGGTCCCCATTTCCTTTAGAGAATGGGCACCGGTTTCCGCCAGCACCGAAGACACGATTTGTTCAAGTTCCTGCCGGGAGATTGCTTCGGGGAGGTAAGCTTCGATGATTCGGATTTCCTTGCGTTCTTTGTCTGCTAGCTCTGCCCGGTGGGCCTTTTCAAACTGCTCAACTGACTCTCGACGCTGCTTGATGAGAGTAGCCATGACCCGGCTCATCTCGGCGTCGTCCAGATCTTTCTTGAGTTCGACCTCTTTGTTTAATACTGCGGCTTTGATCATCCGAATAACATCCATTCGTAGTTGATCTCGTGATTTCATGGCGAGTTTGAGATCTTCGGTTAGGCGATCACGCAGTGACATGAGAGTCTCGTGCTGGAGATGTTGGAAAGATGGGGCGGAGCATACTCTGCTCGTTTCCGTCAGTCAACGAAGCGAGCACGAATGGCATTCGTAGCCCCCGGGTTGTATGATGATTAGCGAGAGGAGGTCGGGCTACCGGCGCGTCATCTTTCGGCAAGGAGGGGGGTGTCGATGTCGTTCATTATGGCCAGTCTTTTCATTGTGTTGCTAGTGGGTACCGTGGGGTGTCAGGCAGCGTCGGCCGTATCCTCAATATCAGGATCTTCGCTGACCTCCATTCTTGAGATTCCTCGGGATGTCCAACGAATTGCCGTATTGTACCCAAAATCTGGAAACCCCGACGTGGCCGAAGCGTATAATCGTCTTGAAGGAGCAACCTTCCGGTTGAAGGTGCATCGCCCGGAACTTAAGATTGTGGATCGCCTCAATTTGGCGGCTGCTCTTGCAGAACATCGATTACAACTTGCCGGAACGCAAAAGGAGGGCAGCGTAATCCGGATCGGTCGCGTGCTCGGGGTAGATTCCATCCTAATCTACCGAATCGCGGGCCCATCGAATCGAGATCGGATGTGGGCCCAGTCCTACCGAGATTTGCCACCGATAACGGTGACGAGCAAAGTAATTCGAATTGAGACCGCTGAAGTCTTGTATCACCGAGTAATTGTCGCTCGGATCGAAGATCCGCCTTCCTGGTGGTGGCAGGAAAGCATAGACTATCAACGATTGAGTCGAGAGGCGATCGAGCGCGGAATCATAAAAACCGTATCGGAGTTGGCACAAGCGTTTAAGTGATGCAAAGCTAGCCTGCGGTTTTTCACGAGGGAGGAACGGGCATGACAAGCGAGATGACGGCACGAGACGGACGAGGGATAATTCTGATGATAGGCCTGGTAGGAGTCTTTCTATTGAGTCTTGGCGCATGTGTCGGTGACCCGTCTAAGCCTGCGCCGACTGTAACGCAAGAACGGGTCCGGAGTCATGCCGATCAGACTTTTGAGAAATTGAAACAAGAAGAACTAGATCGCGCAGGTGAGCTGGCTGTGACCCCCTAAAAGCGCATATCGAAAGAGGCCAGGAATAGAATAATTACCTGGTGCGCTGAGCGTCGAAACGATGGAGCCAGCAAAACGAGAGACTTCCTGAAGTTATGTATTATTTACGGAATTTGGTTATCGCTAATTCGATTTGTATAGGACTTTTCGCTGCACAACTGGGAGATGCGAGGGACCTTCTCCCCCCCAAAGCACAAGAAAAGACCGAAATAGGGGTGACGAAGACGCCGTCATTCAATGAACAAGAGGAAGGGGTCCCCCAGTCGCTCTTTACCTGGATCAAGATGGCCAGAGGGTATGAGGTGGAATGGGATACCTTTGGGCGAAAAGGATGGTATACACAGGACCCCCGGCTTAAACCGATCGAACCAGGATCAGCTTTCACGCCGGATACGCCGGTGATCTACATCGTCTTTGAGGTTGCTCCCCTCGAAGATCCTGCGCAGTTCGGAGTGCAGTGGTTTGTAGAGAGCCCGGGGGGACAGCTAAACCCCGAACCGGTGGGGAGAGACGTTCTCGAGGTGCCGGGGCATGAACGGTACGGCTACCTCGAATTGAAGAAATCAGGTAAACTGTGGCCGTTGGGACAGTATGTGGCGAAGATCTTTATTACACCGCTAGGCCAACAGCCGTTCCATGCTGTTAATCAAGTAGGAACGATGCGCTTCACGATCGTCGATACCTCGGTTGTTATGCCTTCCAGTAAATAGCCAAGGTGCGAGCAAGATCGTGACATGCCGCGTACTTCTACAATCAAACATCCGAATGTCGACGGCGTGATTACGATGGGGGAGCGTGTCAAGGTGACAGATCCGGCGAAACTGACCCTGCTCTATGAACGGTTCCGAGATATCTGTCTGGTGGAAAAGGAAGTCTGGAAAGAAATCTTCTTGCCGCGGGAGTTTACCTCAGGTCCGATTAGAACGACTATCCAGGATCGGTATGATGTCGAGATCAAGGATCCCACGATTGAAAAAACACTCGATGCTGCCATCCCCCGAGGCAGCATGGCCTTGGATATGGCAATTCACGAGAGCCGCGCCCACATTTCATTCTTCAAAAGATCATGACTAAAGCTGTTCCAACGCCGAGATCCGAGCTTCAATCGGCGGGTGCGTTGAGAATAAACTCATGAACCCGCCAGTTCTTCCCGAGATTTTCATTGTCGCGAGTGTGTCCTGTGTCGAGTACTGGTGCTGAGCGCGGGTGACCCAGCGATCGATCGCGCGGAGCGCTGAAATCATGGAGTCTTTGCCATATACCCTGGCTGCAAATGCATCTGCCCGAAACTCCCGACGACGTGAAAACCAACTAATAACGATGGAGGCCAGAATACTGACGACGATCTGGATCACCAGCGATAGCCCGAATCCCAACATCGCCTGACCACGTTCTGCAAAAATGCGGCGTACCCACATAGCGATGTAAAACACGAAGGTATTCATCAATCCTGCCAGAATAGTCGTGGCGAACATGTCGCCGTTATACACATGGCCCATTTCGTGTGCGAGAACCGCCTTTACCTCATCTTCTCTCAGGTTTTGCAGCAATCCGTTTGAAACAGCTACCATAGAATTGTTCTTGCTAGGGCCAGTTGCGAACGCATTGGGATCGGGTGAATCATAGACCCACACTTCAGGCATAGTGATGTGCAGGCGTTGAGCGATTTCCTGCACGGCACCAAAAATGGTCCGTTCAGCGTGGGAACGAGGCTGGGTGATCCGTTGACAATTGAGCATGGCGCGGGCCATTTGTTTGGAAAATGCCAAGCTGATGAATGCGCCGCCAAAGCCAAACATGGCGGCCCATACCAATGTAGAGAGGTTAACCGAGCCTCGGAGATCGATTCCGAACATCGGCAGGATCACATTGATCAAGATGGGCACGGTGACAGAAAGCGTCACCATGATGAGAATATTGGCAAAAAGCAGTAACCCCATGCCTTTCATCCACTTCATCTAGAGCCTCCTTGAAGACAAATCTTCACCTCAGCTGAGGTGTGTAACTGCGTGGCCACAATATTAATATACTACATCCAAACTCTTTTCTTATAATTTATCGTTAGGTGTACGTTTCTTAATAAGGCTACAACGTCAAAAGTCAAGATAGTGGAAGTCGCTGAAACTCTGAGGGAAAGTTGACCCATTCCCAATCTTCCTGTTAGAAAGACCGCACATTGTTGAAGGCTATCATGCGATATTCGCGCACGATCGGCACAGCTGGGTTACTCACAGCCCTTCATGTGCCGATGGGACAGGCAGTCGAGGTTTCTCAAGAGGATCCGCCGCATATCGTTCCGGTCGGCGGTGATGGTGTGCAAAGGACTCTGGTGACACTCGATAGCTACTCCTATTCGCCCAACCGTCTGGTCGTCGAAGTCGGGAAGCCGGTGGAACTGACACTGACAAGTGCGACCACGATTACGCCGCACAACTTTATCATCAACGACCCGTCGGCTGGTTTTTCGATCGAGCAAGAAGTCAGTGCCGGAAAAACTGTCACTCTTACGTTTACCCCGACTCATTCGGGGATTTTCTCGTTCTACTGCGACAAACGTCTTTGGCCCATGCCTAGCCATCGGGACAAGGGGATGGAAGGGAAACTTAAAGTCCGTTAATCGTGACATGTGAAAGATGCTGCCATCTGCTTGGATATTGGGCTGTCGAGTATCGGTTAGAAACTGACCAAAGAGGTTTCGTACGCCATCCAATACGCTCAAGTCCCAGCTACTGCGCGGTCTCCTCAGACAGGTCTCGCGTCTATTTTACACGACGTTGGTGGTCTTACCACCAGAAGTGCGTGATCAAGTCAGCGTGGCCTATCTGTTTGCCAGGACGGCCGATACGATCGCTGATACGGATTTGATTGACCGAGCGCACCGCCTGGCTTTTCTCAGCCAACTCAAGGGACAGTTCGCCAGTGAGCATATTTCCTGGGCGCTGATTCAGAACATACAGAGGAGTGTAGGGAAGTGCCAACGGGATTCAGCCGAGCGAGTGTTGCTCGAACGGTTGGACGAATGCTTTCGGCTCTTTCTCGACTTCTCGGAGGATGACCAATGTCGGATTCGGCGGTTGATGACAACACTCATGCAAGGAATGGAAATGGACCTTACAGTGTTTCCCGGAAGGTCCCGCGATGATCTTGTGGCCCTTAAGANNTTAAGACAATCGATGATCTAGATCGCTACACCTACTACGTCGCTGGCTGTGTCGGAGAATTTTGGACCGATCTCATGTGCGCCCATCGCAAAGCTCTCGCCACATGGAATGTGCGAGAGATGTCTGCTGATGGAGTGCACTTTGGGAAAGGGCTTCAACTAACGAATATCATCAAAGACATCGCGCATGATCTGGAGAAAGGGCGGTGTTACGTTCCAGAGGCAATGCTTGCGGAAGCAGGGCTGAAGCCACGTGACTTGTTGGACCAGGGTAATCTTGCGCGGTTTAGGCCGGTGTTGCGCAACGTCGCGTGCATGGCCACAGAGCATCTTGACCGAGGCTGGCTGTACACCATGTCGATCCCTCGTCATGAACTGCGTCTGCGGCTTGCGTGCATGTGGCCAATTCTTTCTGCCGGTGAATCGCTCAAGCTCGTACTAAACTCGGCTGACCTCCTTAACCCTGCTGTGAAAGTGAAAATTTCTCGTGGCAAGGTCTATCAGATCATGGTTATGACCACAGGCACTGCCGCTTGTGGGTATTCAGGGACCGCCTACTGGGGGCATCTACGGAAGCAGATCATGTGAGGAATGACCATCCGATCTCTGATGCCCTTCTTGGTTTTTCAGATCATGGGGAAAGCCGCAGCAAAGTGGTTGGACGCTGTCAGCAACAAGATAAGTCGGTGGATGACGGTGTGTGTATAGTGGGCAGTGTTCCATAGGAGTTCCTGGGAAATCCCGAAGATGAGCGACAGACCATTATGTATTGTCGTATGATGATGCCTTCCTACGACAGCGTACGCGTCTTTTCCCTCACGAGATGCTTACCTAATTAATATTTCGCCCCTATGCACCACCTAATGCCGAGAAGAACCTGTTCCACCGGGAACCTGTTCGATGGCTTTTGGTAATGGGATGATTGTACTTTTGTGTGTGGGCAGCAGGCACAGATACTTGACCACACTACCGCGTCCCTACTTCTTCTGCGGCTCCAGCAGCTTTTCACCCTTTTTGAACACGCCATAGATGGCTTGCGATGGACATGCGTCCAGGCAGAGCCGGCAGCTTTCGAGGCAGCGGGCTGCGTCGAACTTAAAGGGTGGGGTCGAGAGCCAGGCGCCGGTCGGGCAGATAGGGACGCAAATGGCCTGGTGGGTACAGCGGTCGGGGTGGCGGATANNCGCGCGCGATCATCATGGGTTTGACTCCTTCGAATAGTGCTTGCGAGAAGATCTCGAACATGTTCTTGTTCGGGAGACTGCTCACTTCCACTCCTTCACGAGTTCTTTTAGTCGATCTTTGAGTTCGGGAATTTGCTCCAAATTATTCTGAATGGCGCCGATAATTTTTTCTAGCCTGGCCTCGCGGAGCGCTTCGTGATCCTGTTTCACCAAACGATCATAGTCCTTGTATGCCTGAGGGTGTTTAGACTCTAAATGTTCCCTGGCGTCTAGTAGGGCTTGGCCCAATTCCCATGGCTCTGGCTTCACCTGGGGCACAATTGTAAATGAACCGTCGGTAAACACGGTCACGGACGTACCAGATTTACCGGTTAAGGGGACCGCAGTTTGGATTGTCTTGCCTTCGCAGGCTCTCCAGTCCAGTGTCAGTCCTGGAAATTGTTTTATGAAAGCCACCTTTTCTTGGTTGGCCTTCCATTTGTCTTCGGCTGGCATATCGTTCGATACAACGTGTGAGGACCTAGGTCTGCCTCATCGGTGTGAGTTCTTTTGGAATCGGGTGGTTTGGCATAAGCAGCCGGGTGACGATCTCGCCTTTCAAGACATGCCGCTCCATGATCTCGGTCACGTCAGCCTCTGTGCCAACCCAATACCAGACGCCTTCAGGGTAGATCACGACGCTGGGGCCAAGCTCACAATGGTCGAGACAGCCGGCCTTGTTCGCTCGGACAAGCCCTTTGAGGTTCAGCCGTTTTGTTTCACTCTTGAAGTGGGCGTGGAGTTGCTCGGAACCCAAATTTGCGCAACACCCTCGTGGGTCGCCGGTGGGGCGCTGGTTAATGCAGACAAAAATATGACGCAGAAATGGCGGCATGGTAGAGTCGTGCTATGCCGGCATGGTGGCCGTGTTGAGGCGCTCGATTAGAAGCCTGACATCGTTCCCAGCAAGCAAGGGGGACTGTCCTGGTGCGGCACTTAAAATGGTCATGATTTCCTGTAGCCGCAGGGACGCGCGGCGGGATTCATCGCTTTTAGTGAGTTCAGAATCCAGGCCGGCGATTAACTTGTCGCACTCTGCCCGGATATCGCGGAAGTCTCTCTGTAGATTCTTATGCATCGAACAGGAAGTGCAATACCATTTTGGGCTTTGATCTGAAGCGGGTGAAAGGCGGTCATAGGGACGGCCGAAGAAATCCTTGCCAAGCGAAAATTTCATGAGCGGGCCACCGGTTACCGCGCAGGCCTGACAGGCTTCGTTGGCCATGTTTTTCTCCTTCCATTTAGACCAGGAGGTACGCAAGCGGTGGCATCTTACACCAGCGTTCTTCGGGCTGTCTACCGAAGGAGCGCGAGGCCTGTGTGCGGAAAATCTCGCAAGCGTGTATAGTTTGGGTGGGTTGCGCGTCCACATCATGGAATCTGGGCGCTTCGAGGGGGGGCATGATTATCGGCATTCCAAAAGAGATCAAAGATCACGAATATCGCGTGAGTCTTACACCGGACGGGGCATCGGCTTTGTGTCGTTCTGGGCATGAAGTATGGATTGAACCTGCCGCGGGGCAAGGGAGCGGGTTTGGTGATGATGAGTACCGCAAGGCAGGAGCGTCCATAGCCGGCTCAAAGGACGAGGTGTTCAAAAGAGCTGAGTTGATCGTCAAGGTGAAAGAGCCCGAGCTATCCGAATGTCGCCTGTTTCAGCCCAACCAGATCCTGTTTGCCTACCTCCATTTGGCGTCTCTTCCTGAGCTGACTAAGGCTCTGCAGGATAAAAAGATTACGGCGGTTGCCTATGAAACTACGGAAGCAATAGACGGTAGTCTGCCCATACTCAAGCCGATGAGTGAAATTGCCGGGCGTTTGTCGGTGCAGATTGGTGCCCATTATCTGGAGAAGATCCACGGTGGTCGCGGGGTTCTGTTAGCTGGAGTACCGGGTGTGGAACCGGGTAGGGTGGCTGTGCTCGGTGCAGGGGTGGTAGGGGGATCTGCGATTCGCATCGCCGTAGGCATGGGGGCAGGGGTGACTGTCGTCAACCTCGACGTGGAGCGGTTGCGCGCCCTTGATGTCTTGTATGAGGGACGCATCGAGACACGCACCGCGAGTGTTGCGGCTATCGAGCAGGCGGTGTGCGAGGCCGATCTCGTGATCGGGGCGGTGCTCGTTCCTGGCGCGAGGGCCCCTAAGCTTGTGTCGCGTTCATTGGTCGCTCAAATGAAGCCGGGCTCTGTCGCGGTTGATGTCTCGGTAGATCAGGGCGGGTGCTTCGAGACTACCAGGCCGACGACCCATACTAATCCTGTATATGTAATCGAGGGCGTGCTCCATTACTGTGTTGCGAATATCCCAGGAATTGTCCCAAGGACTTCGACCTCCGCCTTGACTAACGCAACCTTGCCTTATATCGTGCGCCTTGCCTCTGATGGTGTGGACCAGGCGATTCGAGCTGATCCCGGATTGGCCAAGGGAGTCAATCTCAGGAATGGGCAGGTCACTTGCCAGGGCGTGGCGGCAGCGCACGGGTTGCGTTTCACCCCTATCCTGTAAGACAATCGCATCGCAGTTCCATCCCCTTGCCAAGTGTCGGGGCGTAGCGCAGCCCGGTAGCGCACTGCGTTCGGGACGCAGGGGTCGGAGGTTCAAATCCTCTCGCCCCGACCAAGCCCAACTTGCTCGTGCCGTATGCTCTCTTACTAGAGGAGTGGTGCACACGCATGAGCACGTTAGGATTCTGCATTGCTCGACCCAGAGCCAAGATGAGGGTTCTGGATGAATATGCTTGAGGTTCACGTGTTTGTCGATAACCTACCAGCCTCTAGTAAGGTCGACTAGGCGGTGTATGTTATTATGTATAATTAATGCTCAGTATTTGTTGGCAATCGCGGTTGACCTGCTTCACCAAAGGCTGGCCCACTCATTCTTCGGCAGAACCTGCTTCCGGTTTGCCCCTCCCCCCCTAAAACCCGCCGCTTGCGTGAAACTGGCATTACGTACTCGCTGAGAACACAGCATGATAACAAGTGGCGAGTGGCCTCCTCGCGTTTGGATC
>JABAOE010012196.1_pt2 | contig 13581 bp, 17 predicted proteins | sample 7062141 | NCBI WGS metagenome assembly JABAOE01 (sample SAMN14538627, study PRJNA623070) | marine sediment metagenome | biome: marine biome [ENVO:00000428]; feature: marine pelagic biome [ENVO:01000023]; material: deep marine sediment [ENVO:00002113] | place: India: Gulf of Khambhat ... | reverse complement strand
TTCATGTGGTGGGTCATGATGGTGGCGATGATGCTGCCCAGCGCGGCGCCGATGATCCTTTTATTCGCGACGGTCAATCGCAAGCAGCGCGAAACCAGCCATCCCCATGTCGCAACGAGTATATTTGTGGCCGGTTATCTCACCGCTTGGGCTAGCTTCAGCCTGGTCGCAACGATCCTGCAGTGGGGGTTTGAGAGAACCGGTATCCTATCGCCGATACTGGTCGGAACCAACGTAATCTTCGGCGGCGTCCTGCTGCTCGCGGCGGGCGTCTACCAACTCACCCCGATTAAGCATGCCTGTCTTCGCCACTGCCGATCGCCGCTTGCATTCCTTAGCACCCATTGGCGGCAGGGCGCCCGTGGCGCGCTACGCATGGGCCTTGTGCACGGCGCTTTCTGCGTCGGCTGCTGCTGGTTCCTGATGGGGCTNNGGTGATGAACCTTTACTGGATCGCGGGCCTCGCGCTGTTCGTTCTGTTCGAAAAGACTGTTCCCGCCGGCCACTGGCTCGGCTACGCGGCCGGTGTCGCTTTGCTCGTCTGGGGTGCCGGGATGCTGGTGCTTGCGTTCTGAAAGGAGTTGGTTAATTGCTTATTTCTCTCCGTAATTGCCATTTCTCAGATTTTTAATCGCTCATTATTAGTATGCGAAGTTTGGGAGGAAGGCCTTTCTCGGGTTTTGTTTGGTCGGTGAAACTTATTTAAATAGTAAGATGCTTTACACATTCAGGGGTATCGTTTCTGGGCGAGTTAACGAATTTTGAGACAGGGTAGGCTTCTATTTTTTCATCCGGATAGGGACTAAGCATTTTGCTTAGCATATCTACATTTGTCTCAGGATTAAGCCAGATGTCTTCATCCTCAGGTTTTAGAATGACTGGCATGCGATCATGGATAGGTTTTAAAACCTGATTAGCGTCTGTTGTTATTATTGTAAAGGTTTTTACCTCTTTTCCCTCAGGATCTCTCCATGCCTCCCAGAGCCCCGCAAAGGCAAAGGGTTCCCCTGATTTCAAAACCACGCGATAAGGGATCTTTCCCTTTTGCTTTGGATCTAATTTCCATTCATAAAACCCATCGGCTGGAACAAGACACCTAGATCTTCTAAAGGGTTTCCTAAAACTTGGTTTCTCAGAAATACTCTCTGCTCTTGCATTGATCATTCGGTTTCCAATGGATGAATTTTTTGCCCAGGAAGGAATCAGTCCCCATCGGAATAACGCAAGGTGATGTTCTTGTTGCTGATAGATGATTACAGGGGCATTTTGGGCTGGTGCGATGTTGTATCTTTTTGGAAGGGAGATGAGGTTTTTACCAATGACAACCCCAAATCGGTCCATCAGTTTTGTGACATCAACCCCTTGTGAGTAGCGACCGCACATTTTGCACCCATTCTCCTTTTAAAGTCTGAGACAAACCTACCGTGTGATTGAATCACAGGTTCGCCCGAAGTCCGAATCGGGGGTTTATCCCAGGTGCAGGGAAGCCGATCATCTCTTGATAGCTGGAATTTAAGAGATTGTCAATGGCGATGAAGGCTTCCCAATTTGGGGTAGGCGTCCAGATCATTGCAGCATTAATGAGTATATAGGGATCCAAATAGCGGTCACCCGTCGGGATCGCTGAATCCAAGACCTTTCCCACATACAATAAATCCATGTTTATTTTATAGGAAGAAACCAGACCCCATATCAGCGTTAAGCCCCCGCGCCATTTTGGGCGGTTCCTCAATTCCTCTGTGATGTCTTCAATATCCGTTTTAAGATAAGTGAGATGGGACTTGGTCTGAAGGTTTGGATATGGACGCTTTGTCATATGTAGAGTAAGTCCCCTTGTGGTGATCGTGGAACGGTTCACCAGACTTGGTGGAGGTCCTTCGTCGAAATCGATGGTGTTTCGGTACCTACTGGTAAAAAGGGTTCCCCCTATCTGGATACGGTTGCGCCAAATCGAGCGGGTCGCAGAAACCTCACCACTCCATCCTTTTTCCGGGGCCAGATTAAGATTCCCAACAATGGGATGTCCCAGGGCGAAAAAACTGGGAAGCTTAAAACCCTTACCCCAAGCCGCATAAAGGCTGGTCTTCTTGGATGGTGCCCTGTAGGAGAGGGCGATTCGTGGACTCATTTCAGGGGAAAAAACCCTTGGGACGTCAAGCCGAACACTTCCCTGTAAAACCAAACCCATCGACAAGGTTTGTTGAACTTCGATAAACGGCGCCCATAAACTGCGATCGAGCTCGAAGCTTGTTGGAATTTCTCCTGCTCCTAAGAAGAGACTCCCGTAACTGGATCCCCACTCCATTTGGCCTTCAATTCCAACCATTAATTGCGCCCTATCGGTTAAGAAAATCAGGTTACCGATGCGGGCTGAGATCACGCGATAGTGACTGTCCGCCGCATTGGGAGGAATACCAAGGGGATCTCTGACTCCCGGAGCGATGCCGGGGAAGTCCAATGAACCATCACGGTTGAAATATGAAAAATGAACCAGAGTCTGCCAAGTCGGGAAAATGTCATGGGAAAGGTTAATTCCTACTGAAAGCTCACCTGCATCTCTTTGCTCTACCTCTCTGGAAACTGCATATTGGGGTCCACCGCTATCCTCAGGGAACCCCTCCGTATGGTTGTCCGTGTAACGGATGACGGAACGGATTGCTGTGGTGTCAGATTGTTCAACAGAGAAACTTCCGTTTAAGGTGAGGTTCCTAAAATCACTGCCCTCGATCAATTTTCCCGCATCAATATAGGAACTGCTCAAGGAATAGCCTATCCCCTTGAGCTTTCCCCGGGTTTCCAGTGAGGCGTGGTAGTCGCCAAACCGGCCACCCCGCATCTTAATACTTGTGACCGGCTGATCGGTAGGCTGCTTTGTGAAGATTTGAATTACACCCCCCAGGGCATCGGATCCATAAATCGATGAGAGGGGTCCGGGAACGATCTCGATGCGTTCTATATTTTCAGGGTTCAGGCTTGAAAAATCAAAGGAGCCTCCGCGACTATTTGTAGGGTCGTTGACTTTTACCCCATCAACCAGGACAACGGTATAATTCGGGTCGCTTCCCCGAATGTAGACGGAACTTACACCACCACGGCCTCCAGGCTGGTCAATATGAAGCCCCGGAACCTCTCGAAGAAGATCAGCTGCGCTGGCGGGTTGTTTTTCCTCAATCCGTTCCGGCGTTATGGTTGTTACGCTCAAAGGCTTCCTGTGTAAGTCAGGCGGTAGGGAACTCCCGGTGATGACAACCGGCTCGAGTCTTATCTTAAATGTTTCCTGGTCGGATCCGGACTGGCCGAACGCAAAAGAGGCGGAACACACGGAGATGGTAAAAAAAAATACAAGGAGAAACCATAGATGAAGCAGGATCCATATTACCCCTCTTGGATAGGCTGGCGCCCCTGTCAATAATATTCTTTTACACCTGAAGTTCAACGCTATCAGATACCCCGAGGTATAATAATGTGGACAGGCTACAGCATTTCATGTTGAAAGAGGAACTGCTTTTTTTAAATTTATCATTTATGGGGGGAAATTGCCAGAAGTGGTTCTTTACACACAAGAAAATATATTTTTAATCATCAGATAATGCTGGGGTCCACAAAAATGAAGAGATCTTAGAGATTTGGGGAAAAATTCCTGGATAATTTTTGAAGAAAAGAGGAGAAAAGTTTATTTTAAATGAAGCTAAACCCTATTCCGTTTTTGAAGCTTTTTATTTTGGAGTGGATTTTTACAAGGAAAGTTTTCAAATGTCGGTCTAACAAGATACCTGAGCATTGATTTAGAAAGTGTTTCCTTGGCAGTAAATTAAAAAAAGGTGTTCGGCGTTCTCCTAAACAATTTATTTCAGACAATATTTCCGGGTGTCCTGGGTTTATTTTCAGTCCTTGTTTATAGGCATTGAAAGCCTTTTGCTTCTGTTTGCACAGACAGTAGACCTTTCCCAGGTTAAGAAAGAACTCTGCTTTTGGGAGTTCCGTTTCAACTGCTTTTTGACACAGCCGTAGGCCCTCCTTCCGGCTTCCCCCCACCATTGCAACCGTCAGCCCATAAAAAGATAAAAGCTCTGATGGGAGTTCCTCCGAATCCTGGGTTCTCAACCTGTCGATGGCGTGGTAGAAAATACTGTAGGCCTGGTGTGGTTTTCCTTCTAGGATAAAATTGCGCCCTTTTTGAAGACTTTGCTCTACGCTAATGTGTTGATTCATTAAATTTTTATTTCAGAATCAGTTTTTCTCATCACTAATCGTATCTGGCTGTTCCTCCTGGTTCTTTAAATTTAGCATAAAAGCCGGATTTTGAAAAAAATGCAGATTAAAGCTTTGGTTTTGCTTTTTTTCTGCAGAAGTCTTTTGAAAACGGTAGGTTAATTCAATATATCATTCCCCCCAAAACTGGAAATTTCATGATTCAGGATGCTCAGAAATGAACACAGGAATAGGAAATGGGGATGGGACTTGGGTGAGAAGCAAGATTTGAACTGGAGGCAATAGAAGATTGGGTTTATGGTTTTCCGCTTCCGCGGGAATGACAAGTTTTAGTCGTAAACTTTTACTATCCGCAGAAGGATCGGGTTATTTAAATCTTCACCCCGGTGATATAGTCAAAGTGATCAATGAAGGTTAGGGTGGCTATGTCTTGGTATTTTTTCTCCATCTCTTTTAACCCTTCCCTCATTTCTTCTTCCTTAAAACTCGTGAGAACAGACATGTAACAGTTCTCCACCATTTTAAAGTATTTTTCTTTGGCAATGGCGTGGGGGTAGTCCAGGTAATCCCGATCGACCTGGAAGCCGGTTTTTTTTAAAAGTTCCTCGAGTTCATCGGGGTTGGCGTGCCAACCTTCACAACGGAGAAGCGCTTTTTGGAAAAGAGGGTATTGAACTTTCGGAGGGACATGGACAAGGAGAAGAATGCCCTTGGGCGTGAGGTTTTGATAAAGATTAGAGAAAAACTCCTTTTTCTCAGTCACGTGGTGGATGGTTTCCTTAATCAGAATTTTGCTGAAATTCCCAGGGTGGCGAGAAAAGGAGAGGGCATCGAGACAAACTTTCTGAATCGGCGAATCTTTGGGAATTTTTTTGAGCATTTCTTCAAAGGGGTCAACACCGATGATGGGTTTTTTGAGGGGAATCTGCTTGAGGATATCCAAGGAATACATTCCGGTGCCACAACCGATATCGATCAGTTGGTCATCTTGATGAAGTTGCAGCTTTTTAACCATTTTTGTTGTAAGGGAACGCACGAATTCGGGAGAGTAATATAGAAAATCATCATACTGTTTGGCCAGGCGTTTATAGTGAGTGTTTATGACATCGTGCATCGTGAATTTCCTTTCTCTAAAATTTTACAATCTAGGGAGGGAATCGTTGTAGGGTTATTGGGGGGATTGAGGACGCGTAAGGGACTGGGTTTTATTAGATTGATCAATCACTAATGCTACCTTTTATAAGNNAGGAATAAGGTCAAGGAAAAAAACTTGCTGGTGGCGTTTAGAGCAGTGGGATAAAAAAATGTTTTAGAAGTTTCACGCTACTCTTCTTAATGTTTAAGGATGGTTTTTAAGAACTCCCGTGTTCTTTCTTGCTTCGGGTTGGAAAAAAGGATTTTTGGTATATCATCTTCTACGACCCTTCCCTTCTCCAGGAATATAACCCTGTCAGCGATTTCTTGAGCGAATTTCATTTCATGGGTCACAATCAACATGGTGATTTCTCTTTCTTCCGCCAATTGCCTGAGCACGTTCAAGACCTCTCCCACAAGCTCTGGGTCAAGGGCCGAGGTCACCTCATCGAACAGCATGATTTTAGGATGCATGGCGAGGGCGCGGGCGATGGCCACACGTTGTTTTTGCCCTCCCGAAAGTTGAGCGGGATAGGCGTTTATCTTATCTCTAAGGCCTACCCAGTCCAAGAGCTCCCTGGCCCTTGATTCTGCCTCATCCCGTGGGGTTTGAAGGACATGAATAGGACCTTCAGTGATATTTTTAAGAACGCTCATATGAGGAAAAAGATTGAATTGCTGAAACACCATCCCCAACTTCTCCCTGATTTTCTTTAAGTGGGATGGGTTAGCCGGAACCGTTTGTCCATTTCGTTTCATATACCAGATCGACTCACCCTCAATTTCGATAGCTCCAGAGTCTATTTTTTCCAGTGTCATTAATGCCCGCAGGATGGTGGATTTTCCAGAACCACTGGGACCAATCAAGGCTACCTTTTGGGAAGGGAAGATGTCCAGGTCCAGATCGTTTAACACCTTTAAGGGGCCGAAGGATTTGCATACCTTGAGCATTCGGATCATCGGCTCTGGGGATGTTTCTTTAGACGGAGGGGTTTGCAAAGCGTCGCTCCAGTTTTTGAATGAACCGAGAGGATATCAAACTGACCACCAAAAACAAAAGCCCAACAAGGGTTAAGGGCTCCAAATAGCGAAAGGTTTCTGCCCCGATGAGCTTTGCAGTTTGTAGAAGTTCCATCACTGTAATCGCGGCAAGAAGAGGGGTGTCTTTAAACATGGCGATCAGATAATTTCCTAAAGCGGGAATCACCGGTGGAATGGCCTGGGGAAGGATGATGGCCTTCCATGTCCGAAAGGATCCGAGATTAATAGCGAGGGCTGCTTCCCATTGGCCCTTGGGAATCCCCTCGATGCCTGCCCGATAAACTTCTGAGGTATAAGCGCTGTAGTGCAGGCCCAGTGCCAGTATTCCCGTAAAAAAAGGTGAGAGGGTTATCCCAAAATTTGGGGCCACATAGAATAGAAAATAGATTTGAACCAGCAGGGGTGTGCTACGGATAAACTCTATGATAAGAGTGGATGTTTTGGAGAGAAGACTGTTTTTTGAGCGTCTCAGAATCGCCCAAACAAGACCCAGTAGGAGGGCCAGGGACATCCCTACAAAAGTTGCCTGAAGGGTGACCCAGAGGGCCTGGATCAAATTGGGCAGAATGCTTACCGCAAAGCTCCAATCAAAGGTCATTGAAGTCCTCCATAATCTCTCCCGACAGACAGTCTTCGCTCAAGCCCCCTAATGGCCCAGGTAATGCTTAGGGCCAGAAGGAAATAGAGCACCAGAACCAGGGCGAAGATTTCACCGGATCGAAGGGTGGCTGACCGGAGGACCTGCCCTTGGAAGGTCAAGTCACTCAGTGTGATCATGGAAACCAAGGCGGTATTCTTGAGCAACTCGATCAATAGGTTTCCGAAAGGAGGGAGCATGGCCAGGAATGATTGGGGAAGAATAATCCGAAAAAGGGTTTGTCGAGAGGTGAAGTTCAAGGCTGTTGAGGCCTCATATTGTTCCTTCGGTACACTTTGAATGGCTCCTCGAACAATTTCTGATCCATAGGCCCCGTGATTGAGACCCAATACAAGAATTCCTGCGGTCATGGCGTCTAGGCTGACGCCAAGCATGGGGAGAGCAAAATAGGCCCAGAAAAGCTGGACCAGGGCGGAAGTTCCACGGAAGAGGTCAATATAGATGGAGCTCAGCAAGCGGATGATCCTCAATCGGGATAAACGCCCAAACCCGCCCATGAAGGCAGCTAGTATGGCCAAAAGTGTACCGCCAAGGGCCAGTTCAACGGTGGTGATTAAGCCAGAAATCAGTGTTGGCAGGAGGTCAAAGGGGGGGGACACCGGAACAATTTCTCCACAATGAAGGGGAACCACTCAATCTTTTGATTGAATTACGATCTTAAAACGTTTTTTAGGAACCACATAGTGTTTTAGCGGTTACCTCTCCGGGTAGATGGTCCTTGGTAAATCCAAAAGGCTCGATCAGTTTGAGGTGGGCCTCGGATCCAATAAAACCTTTGAGGGCTGTATTAAAGGCTTCAAGAAAATCCGAGTCTTCTTGATGAAAGCCAAAGGCACCGTATCCGATGACAGATTTTCCATCGATCACCGGGTCACGAAAGGGTTTTGCCTGCTCAATGTTTGTATCTTCTGCTTTGGCGAGAAGGTCCTGGATGGTGAGGCTGGTTCCCGCGTAGGCATCGATGCGGCCTGCCTGCACGCCTGCCACAGCGCTGGGCGCATCGGGTAGGACGAATATCCGCTCGTGAGGAATTTCAGTGGCAAGGGCATACTGAAACTCGATGGCTCCCGCAACGACGCCCAATCGGGCGTTTGGATTTTTTGCCACATCTTCGTAACTGTGAAGCTGTAGTGGATTTCCTGTTTGAACCATGAAGGCCTCCCCGATGGCATAGGTGGGGTTGGAAAAGTAAATCTGCAGACACCGCTCCGGGGTGATATACATTCCTGCTGCAATCAGATCAAAACGTCTTGCTTTGAGACCGGGAATCAGGGAACCGAATTCAGTGAGGACACCCTTGATTTGCTTGATTCCCATTTTGTCCAACACCGCTCGGGCGATTTCAGGGGCCTCTCCGGTGAGACGATTCTCTTTGCTGTCAAAGTAAGCGTATGGGGCCTCGTTGGCGTAGCCCAGCCGGACCATATCCCCTGCCCGCAGCCTTTCAAGTGTAGAGATCTTTTCTGTCTCCGATTGGCTGGTGGGTCTTTCGCATCCCATGAAAAGGATTGGAAATAAAAAAAGAACCAGCAGGGTTCCGAAAGTAGGAATGGGTGATAAGAGCTTTTTTGGGAAAAAAACTGTTTTCATCCTGTGTTTTCCGGTTGTAGAGGTGTGAAATCTCGGCTTGCGATGAACTCGGGTCGTGGCGTTAGACCATGAAAGGGTTCATGGAGAGGGTTTTCGATACTGTTATAGACAAAAAACACATTGCTTCTGGGCCATGGGGTGATGTTGGAGTTAGAGCCGTGCATCATGTTGCAATCAAAGAAAATGACCGATCCCGCTGGTCCTGTGGGAGAGATGATACCGCCCTTTTGCACCAGTTCTTTTAAGCTTTGGTGATTGGGTACACCATAGTCTTGTTTTCTCAGAGAAGACTGATAGTGGTTTTCCGGGGTTTTTCCCACGCAGGAGATATAGTATTGATGGGAACCCGGAATAACCATAAGGGGACCGTTGAAGGTGTTGTTCTCCGTTAAGGTAATACTGCAACTGACTGCCCGCATTCTTGGCATTCCATCCTCCATGTGCCATGTTTCGAAATCAGAATGCCAGTAGAACTCTTTTCCATTAAAACCGGGTTTGTAGTTGATTCTGGATTGATGGATGTATACCGGGCTCCCCAGTAGGTGCATGGCCACTTCTAAAATTCGGCACTCCCTGGAGAGACTTTGCAAAAGTTTATTGGTCTTGTGAATGTAGAAAATTGACCGGACCTCTTGGCTGTCGGGTTCTAGGATGGTCTCAGGGGCACCTTTTACATTGGGCAGTTCGGATAGGCGTTGGAGTTCTCTCAGAAAGATTTCAGCCTCTTTTTCTGAGAATAAACTGGGTAGAAATAAATAACCCTTTTCAGAGAAAAAGTCGGATTGCTCTGGAGTCAGGGGACCATCTTTTCCGTAAACCACCGGGTCTAAGCGCTTCAGGATTTGGGGTTTATCAATGATTCTGGAAGGGTAGGGGGTTTTTTGGGGGGAAGGGATTTGGGTTTGCGGGCTCATGAATTCCTCCAGGTTTTCCTTGATTTATGATGAAGATATATTTTTTTCTTCAAGAAGTGGATAGGTACCCTCTTCGTCATGGACCTCTCCCCCGGTGAGAGGGGGGGTAAAAACACAAATCATCCGAAGCGCGGTTTTTGCCCGAAGGATGTGTTTTTCATGTCCATCCAGAGCATACATGGTTCCAGGGTTGATGGAATATCTAGGGCCATCGGGAATGACTTCCAGCTCTCCCTCTCCTTCAATACAGTAGACGGCTTCTAAATGATGCTTATACCATATCACCGTTTCTGTACCTGCGTACAATACGGTGTCATGAAAGGAAAAGCCCGTGTTATCCTTTTTCAACAGAAATCTGCGGCTTGTGAAGGTTGGGGCGGTAACTTCTCTTTCAGTTCCTTCAATTTCGTCAAGGGTTCGGACGATCATTAAAAGGTCCTCAATCTGATTTATACCGTAACGATTTTTGATTGATAAGCTTGAGACAATGCGGTCTTGATACTGTCCCGAAGAATATCCAGACCCCGAATGAGTGTTTCTTCGTCAACAATAAGGGGAGGCATTACCTTGGCCACGTTGTCCTCAGGGCCTGCTGTTTCCATAACCATACCGCGGTCAAAGGAGGCCTTTCCGATCAGTTTGGCGACTCCCTCTTGTGAGCAAGAGAGACCTTGTATGAATCCACGGCCCCGATTCTCCTCAAAGAGCTCGGGGTATTGTTCGGTTATTGCTTCAAGGTTTTTTCGGACCAGATTGCTTTTAGATTCAATTTTTTTTGAAAAGTGGTTGGTCTCCCAGAAAGACAGGGCTTCGGTTGCGGTGACAAAGGCCAGATTATTCCCTCTGAATGTACCATTATGCTCACCGGGTTCCCATTGGTCCCACTCCGGTTTGATCAAGGTTAGGGCCATGGGCAATCCGTAACCGCTAATCGATTTGGAAAGACAAATAATGTCGGGCTCAATGCCTGCCTCTTCAAAACTAAAGAATGGACCTGTTCGCCCACACCCCACCTGTATATCATCCACGATGAGCAACATGTTATGACGCCGGCAGAGCGCTTCAAGGTTTTGAAGCCATTTACAGGTTGCGACATTGATTCCCCCTTCGGCCTGTACCGTTTCGACGATGACTGCCGCAGCGTGATCCACGCCGCTTCCGCTATCGCTGATAAACCGCTCCATATAGTCAATGGTGTCCAACTCTTCGCCGAAATAACCGCAGAAAGGCATGGTATCCGACAGCATTAAAGGGACCCCGGCCCCATTTCGCTTAAATGCGTTTCCAGTAGCTGATAAGGATCCCAGAGTCATCCCATGGAAGGCGTTGGTGAAGGAGATTATTTTATTTCTGCCTGTTACCTTTCTGGCGAGTTTCAGTGCAGCCTCCACGGAGTTGGTTCCCGTGGGCCCTGGAAATTGGACCTTGTAGCTTAAACCTCGGGGGTTGAGTATGACGGAGGTAAAGCGATCCAGAAACGCCTCTTTTGCCGTTGAGGCCATATCCAGGCTATGGGTTATTCCGTTGGCTTCAATGTATTTCAGTAACTTCTGCTTCATCCGGGGATGATTGTGACCGTAATTTAAAGCCCCTGCGCCGCTGAAAAAGTCGATGTACTCTCTGCTGTCTGTATCATACAAAAAACATCCCTCTGCTTTCTTGAAGGTGGTGGGAAAACTACGACAATAACTTCGTACCTCTGATTCTATGCGTTCAATGATTTTCATGAGTCAGTACCTCTTTATCAATGTTTGCCGGATCGAAGGGGCCAATCCGAAAAAGATGCTCTGGTGCGTGGTCACTTTTTGGAAATAAAGCTTCTGAAAACTCGGGATGTTCGATGAATTGGGTTCCCAAACGTTGGGGGAGGCCCGTAAAAAGGGCTCTCGATGGGGCATTGTTTGGAGAAACCGTGGTTTCAATGAAGGATATTTTCTGACAGGCGGGCCGCTGTAGAAGGTTTAAAATCAAAGATTGGCCAAGACCTTTCCCTCTTAGCGCATGGATAATTCCAATTTGCCAAATAAAAAGAACATCCGGTGAGTTTGGAGGAATATAAGCGCTGACAAACCCTACAAGCTCATTTTTTTGTTCAGCAACGACGCAGGTGTTGGAGAAATGCTTGCATAGGATAAGATAACAATAGGTTGAATTGAGGTCTAACACCCCGGAATGTTTCACGATATCCCATATTTTGGGTCCGTCCTCAATTTGCGGTTTTCGGAATGAAATTTTGTTTTGTTCCAAAAAATCCCCTCGCAACCGAAAAAAAAGAAAAAAAGAGCCTTCGGGCATCCTTTGGGTCAGGAGGCCTGGGCATCAAAGTTATGGAATTTTCAAAGATCCGTTTCTTTTTCTACCGGATCTTTGCTCGCCGCCGAAAAGCTTGGCCGGTATCGGCGATCCGACCTATTAATGGGTTTCTGCAACGGCAGGTGGCAAGCCTAAAAGCAGCTTGCTTTTTTTTGCTAGATCCCTTTGGGATATAATAAGCAGTTTTTTTGGAAATTCGGTGTTTCTAAGGGTTTCTTCGCATTTCATTTTGAATGAAATGACCGCCAAGTAAACTTAGTTACACTAACACAGGGGGAAAAACAATGTCAAGGTTGCCCAAAGAGGCCGCGGTGTTCTATGTGTAAATTTATTATTATTTTTCAGTTTGTTGTGGCTGTGCTGATTATTTTTATTTTAATTTTTTGGAGTTTGGTTCTGATGGTCAAGCCCTTTGTTTGCCATTTCAAAGTTGATTACATCGAAGTGTTAATGGTAAGGTTCCACCATTCTTCGCAATAGGTAATGAGAGATTGGAGCAGGGTATGAGTGAGCGGTGGATGAATGATTTAAGAGATTCCTTGAACCAAAGGTCCTTCGGGTTTTCTGAAATCGATGAACCCAAAGGGGGGATTTCCTTGGAGGTGGCTGATGAGGATTGTCTGGTGGAAATTCACCCGGATCGCTCCCTTGTCTGTCTTTTCGGTCTTGATTTAGATGAACTCCGGGGGATGATCTCCGGTAGTGCCACAGAGGATTTATCGGGTGATGAACTCCAGAGGGTGGCAAGGGACAATCTACGTCGGATCATTGGGGCCCGTGCGATGGTTCTTCGCAGATCGGGGTATGTAGAGGAAATCCAGGCAACCGAGGAATATTATGTGCTTTGTTATAGAAAAGTATTGGAGGAGCAAGAGGGAGAGAAAATTCTGGAGTCGATACGGCAGTGTCTTAAAATTATTGAAGGAAAGAAATAATCATAAGTGGGGGATTNNCACCGCATTTTTTGGATACGGCAGGGGAAAAGGGGTTGGCAAAATTCAGTTTACATGTTAAAAACATCGCTTACTCTGTGGAAACAGAGAAAAATCGTTTTTCCCCGCCTACCCTATTGGAGGATAGAAAAAAAATAGTTAATGTCTAAACGCCGCAGTAAATCCATTCTCACTAAATCCAGCACACGCTCAACCCAGCAGCCGGCCACTGTATCTGCCATTGAGATGGGTGCCCGTCAGCGGGAAATTTCCGTTTCGGAATTCTTTACAAAGAACCGGCATCTGTTGGGCTTCGACAACCCAAGAAAGGCCTTGCTTACCTGTGTGAAAGAGGCCGTGGACAATGCTCTTGATGCCTGTGAAGAGGCTGGTATTCTCCCTGATGTTACCGTCAGGCTTGAGGTGGTCTCAAGCAGGGGGACTACGCCTCCCCCCAGCCAAGCGAACCGTTTTCGAATTACGGTTATTGACTATGGGCCAGGGATTGTCAGGCAACAAATTCCCCCCATATTTGCGAAACTGCTTTATGGGTCCAAGTTTCATCGGCTGCGTATGAGCAGAGGGCAGCAGGGAATTGGAATATCTGCCGCGGGCATGTACGCACAGCTTACGACGGGGAGACCGGTGCAGATTATCTCCCGGACAAGCGATAAAAAACCTGCCCATTATTATGAAGTGCAGATTGATACCAAGAAGAATGAACCCCGGATTCTTGAGAAAAAGCAAGTGGACTGGGAAAACCACCGCGGCACCCAGGTGACTCTGG
>JABAOE010005358.1_pt3 | contig 13581 bp, 12 predicted proteins | sample 7062141 | NCBI WGS metagenome assembly JABAOE01 (sample SAMN14538627, study PRJNA623070) | marine sediment metagenome | biome: marine biome [ENVO:00000428]; feature: marine pelagic biome [ENVO:01000023]; material: deep marine sediment [ENVO:00002113] | place: India: Gulf of Khambhat ... | reverse complement strand
GATGGATGGTGGAAAACGGGTCGAGTTTGAAAAGGAAGCTTTGAAAAAGGCACTCGAATATGGCTACACGAGGTCAACAGCCATGCGGAAGAAGTTCGATGAAGCCGGCCTCGATCCTTCGTCGGTCAGGGAAAGAAAAGACCTGGAGAGGATACCCCTGACAAGGAAGTCCGAATTGAGAGACATCCAGCTGAAAGAGCTTCCCTTTGGCGGGCTTTCGGGGTGTGAGATTCAGGAAATGAAGAGAATCTACGTTTCTCCCGGCCCTGTTTACGAGCCGGAAGGGAGAAGGGAAAGTCACTTCAGATGGGAGAAGGCTTTCGTTGCAGCGGGCTTTCAACGGGGAGATGTGGTGCAGAACACGTTCATGTACCACATGTCGCCGGCCGGACTCATGTTCGACGAGGCTCTGATAAATATCGGCTGTGTCGTCATCCCCGCCGGCGTGGGAAACACGGAATTGCAGGCCCGGACCATGAAGGAGCTTCCCGTGACAGGATACGTGGGAACCCCCTCTTTCCTCATGACGATTCTTGCGAAGGCACAGGAGATGGGCTTTAGCATGGAGGGTGATATTGGCCTGCGTGTTGCACTGGTCGCAGGTGAGATGCTCCCCGAGTCCCTGCGAAGCCAATTTTTGGACGAGTTCGGCATAACGGTCAGGCAATGTTACGGCACCGCCGATGTCGGGTCCCTCGGGTACGAATGTTACGTCGCGAAGGGGATGCACATCCCGGACGAGGTGATTCTCGAGATCGTCGATCCCGATTCGGGGGCCCAGCTCGAGGACGGCGAGACGGGGGAAGTGGTCGTTACGCTCGCAAGCGCGGTATATCCCCTGGTGCGCTTTGCGACGGGGGACCTTTCCTTCGTTGTCGACGGGACCTGTCCCTGCGGGCGGACCTCGAAAAAGCTCGGGAGGATCGTGGGAAGGGTCGATCAGGTGACAAAGGTAAGGGGCATGTTCGTCTATCCGACCCAGGTTGAGAGGCTCGAGGAGAGAGTTGCTGAGGTTGCGCAAATTCAGGTCGTTGTGGGCAGGGAAGCCCACGAAGATACGTTGTCGATCTTAACGGTTCTTCGCGAAGGAGTTTCACCCTCTGACGAGATGAAAGCCAAAATCGAGGAAGGTGCGAGAGATCTGATGAAGCTGAGGGCTGTTTGCAGGTTTGTCGAAGCAAACGAGATCGTTGAAGAGGGCAAAAAGATCGTTGACACGAGAAAGTGGGACTGAGATGCGGCGGGCATCAGAACCCCGGATTGAATGAGAGGGCAGGAGGTGATGATGGATACGAAAGAGCTTGGTGCAGCGCTGGAGAAGTACCTGAGGACAGAGACATTTCCCCTGGGAATCCTGTCTGTCAAGGATGCGGGTGAAATCCCGGAAAAATCAAAGGTGCCGAAAAGAGACCTCCATGCCCGGCTGGCAATCTGCCAGGGTGTTTCCATCGCCAGGAAATATGGCTGGACCGTCGCCATGGGAAAAGAGGATGTTTCATGCCCCATAGCGAAGGCGGTCTTCGGTTTTGAGGAGCGCCTGCCCTACTATGAAGAGGGGAGCCTGGCGACAGGGATGTACACGGAAAGCAAGGAAGCGGGCAAAAAGATGGAGGAGGCGCTCGAGAAGTACGCCTTCGGTGAGTACAGCCACGTTGTTTTCGGACCCCTGTCCCGCATTACCTATGAGCCGGACACGGTGCTCGTTTACGGCAACTCCGCCCAGGTTCTCCGTCTCGTCAACGCGGTTCTTTTCAAGGAGGGCGGGTCTATCACCTCGGATTATTCGGGAAGGGGAGACTGCTCCGACATCATCATCAAGGGAAAAAAGAGAGTAAAGCCCCGGGTGATACTCCCCTGTTACGGAGATAGAATCTTCGGGATGACGGCCGACCACGAGATGGCCTTTACCTTTCCCTTCGCCCATGCAGACGAGGTGGTTTTGGGGCTCGAGAGAACACACAAAATGGGGGTGAGGTACCCGATTCCCCAGTATCTCAGGTTCGAAGCGATATTTCCTCCGTCCTACCAGGAGATCGAGAAATTGTGGATGGAAAAGGAGTAAACTTCCAGGCACTGTCTTTTTCTTTTTTCGGTTGAGGATTAACGCTCCCGGGTTTTGGCGCCGATCGATCCACCCCCTTTCCAGCTATTGCCCCGAGGGGGAGACGGAGAAAGGAAGAGGGGAGACCGCCGCGGGGACAATGTCTATGTATCAAACGCTTCCAGAAGTCGAGATAGAAAGCAGGATCAGGCGGTTTCAGGCCCTCCTTTCCGACTCGGGAGTGGATGTGTCGCTGATAATCTACAACCCCGATCTCTTCTATTTTACCGGTGTCGTCCAGCAGGGCATCCTCGTGATCGACAGGCAGGATGAGCCGGTCTTCTTTGTACGGAGATATTACGAAAGAGCCGTGGCCGAGTCGCCACTCAGGCATATCATCAAGATCGAGTCGCCAGCGGATATCGTGCGACATCTCGGCAGCCGTTTCAGGGATGTGAGGAGGATCGGCCTGGAACTGGATGTGATACCGGTGAATTTTTTCAAACGCTTGGAGGAGATATTGAGAGGAAAGGAGTTCGTCGACATATCCCATCTGGTAAGAGGCGCGCGCTCCGTTAAGTCTGACCTGGAGATAGAACTCATGAGGAGGTCGGGGAGAAAACTCGTCCGGATGATGGAGCACGCGGGGGCATGTATCCGGAAGGGGAAGAAGGAGCACCAGGTCATTGCCGATATTACGAGGTTTGCCCTCGACGAAGGGCACATGGGCACGATCAGGATGCGGAACTGGAACCAGGACATTCCCTTCGGGCACGTCCTTTCGGGAGAATCGGGGGCCATGGGTTCATTTTCGGACACCCCCCTGGGAGGAAAGGGAAGGCACCCCTTTACCCCATTTGGCCCCGGTAACAGGGAAATAAAGGAAGGGGAGCCGGTAATCGTTGATATCATGTGGGTCGAGGATGGGTACATAACGGACATGACCCGCGTGTATTCCATAGGGGAAATAAAGGATGCAGAGATCACCGGGGCTCACAGCCTTGCCATGGCGATCCTGAGAAGGGCAGAAAAGCGGCTGAAACCGGGTCAGAGCACGAAGGCAATCGAAAAGGAGTCGAGAATGCTCGCCGCGGAGGGGGGGCTCAAGGATTTCTATATGGGTCTTCCCGGCAACAACGTCAAGTTCCTGGGGCACGGCCTGGGAATCGAGATAGACGAATTCCCCTTTTTCGCCGATGGTCTCGATTTTGTGCTCGAAGCGGGAATGACCTTCGCGCTGGAACCGAAGTTTGTTCTGCCGGGGAAGGGGGCCGTCGGGGTTGAAAATACCTATCTGGTCAGGCAGAACGGATTCGAAAATCTTACGGAGATGGAAGAAAATATTATACTAATAGAGTAAATCCGTAAACGAAGAACGGAAACAAAGCTCCTGGAGGTATTATCTATGGTCAGGCTCCTTGAAAAGGAAGAGGCACTGCTCATGGTTGTTGACGTGCAGGAGAGGTTGGCCCCTGCAATGGATCAGGACATTTTCCCGGGGATTGCCAGGAACATTGGAATCCTCATCCAGACAGCACGGATAAATGGTCTCCCCATATTTGTAACGGAACAATACAGCAAGGGTCTCGGTCCCACGGTTCCCGAGGTCATGGTAAAGATTGGGGACTACGATCATGAAACGTTTGAAAAAATGACCTTCTGCTGCTTGAGAGACAAAAATATTCTGGAAGCCCTTTCCGCCTCCGGCAAGAGGCAGGTAATCCTGTGCGGGATGGAGGCACACGTGTGCGTCTATCAAACGGGGATAGACCTTTTGAAAGCGGGGTTCGAGGTATACCTCGTCACCGACGCCGTCTGTTCGCGAAGGAGGCAAAACATGGAAGCGGGGATCAGGGGACTCCTTGCTGCGGGTGCCGTCGAGATTACTACGGAGACGGTGGGGTTTTCTCTTTTAAAAATTGCAGGGACGCCCGAATTCAAGAAGTTTTCTCAGCTGATCAAGTAGGGGCTCATTTTCAGGAAAGCCCCGGGCCCACGGGCAAGGCCGGTGATCAATGATCTGCTGCGCATGGGGTAAAAAAACAACGGCTACACGATGTATCTCCGAATGGTAAAAATGCGGTGGGTCCTTCATATCCTCCTGATTGTCACGATCCTTGCGCTCTTTGTTCGGAACGCGAGTTCCCTTGAGCCACAGGTAAGGGAAAGGCTTCTGGTTAAAGGAATCGAATACTACCCGGATGACCTCGAAAATAGCCTGGGAAGAGCATTTGAAAGGATGTTGTATACACGCCTGTCACGGTACTTCGAGGTTGAAGACCAAAAGGGAGACGAGGGTGATGTCTGGCCATACACCCTCGAACTATCGCTGACCCGCATAGGCGACGGAATTTCCATTGACATATTGCTCACGGATAAAGGGGGCGAGAAAAAGAAAAGGTACCTCACCGGGAAGAACACGGGTGAAATTCCCGGCCTGCTCGAAGACCTCTCTTCGCGGCTGAGTACCATTGCCTACGGCAAGGAGGTGACACGAACAACAGGCGTGGCGAGTGCATCGAAGGTGACACCCGAGAAAAAGCTCGATGACGCCCCCTCCCGACTCGCAACCCTCCTTCCCGGAGGGAAACTGCGCTTCTCTCCCTCCTTCGGAGGAGGTTATTTCAGATTCTCGGGGGGGGACGTAAACCTGGACGGAAAGGATGAGATTGTCGCGGTAAGTGACGACGGGATAACGGTGGTGAGTATCAAAGAAGATGCGCTCTTGAGCCTGTACACGTACGAGTTGAAAAAAGATGAGAGGGTGCTTTCCCTCTCCTGCGGGGATATAAACAGGGACAGGAATTCTGAAATTGTCGCCACTATCGTCGGTGACTATGGCGTGAGGGGTCTCGTCGTGTATTTCGCTCCCAAAGAGAAGAAATTTATTCCCGTAATCCTTGAGAATGTATTTTTAAAAACGATCAACGGAGAGAATGGAACGTTTCTCCTTTCCCAGTCAGTCCTCTCCGGCGGAAAGCCATCGGGGAAACTGGAGATCACCCGGCTCGAGGGCACACAGATACAGGTGCTTCAGGCGATTCACATCGAGGAGGGTATTTCCATTGAGTACAGCACACCCGTTTGGCTCAATGGGTCCTATTCGGTGCTCGAGCATAGGGGAGGTACGATAACGCTTCGCGGGGAGAAACGGTTGACAACCAGGCTTGATGGTATTGTGGAGGACATAAGAACCATCGATCTGGATGGTGACGGCAACCAGGAGATCATGGTGTTTCTCTCGATGACGGAGCAGAGCGGATACTTCGAATCCCTATCGGTGAAGAAAGGTTTTGCCGTCGAGGTATACAGAATTACTGGAGATGCTTTCCAAAAAGATTACCGGTTCGAGAACGAAACGCTTGAGGCAGGCGGTTTTTTCCCGAGGTTTTCATCTTCGGGAGGTGTGAAGGAATTTGTCGTAATTGCGCTTCAGGGAAATGATTTCTTTCCCCCGTCGATAAAGTGGAAGGAAGTGAGGGTACGCTGAGAATCGTTCCTTTTGATCTTTTCGTTTCAACCGGGTGCAATTTTTGTGTATTATATACTATTAGCCACGTGGCGGTGTAGCTCAGATGGTTAGAGCATGCGGCTCATATCCGCAGTGTCCGGGGTTCGAATCCCTGCACCGCCACCACTCATACCCATTATCAATTTTCAAATAAATCGAAATAATAGTACAGAAGACCATTGACTTTTCCGAAATAGTTCACATACAATGAAGCAGTCCGCCGAATTGGAGAAAATATTTCATATTTCGTAAAGAGATGGAAATGTTTTCACCAGAGTATATAATAAATTTCCTATCTGCACGGACGGGTATCTCGATAATACTCCTAGACAACAATGAGGGAAGCATAAAAGAGTATGGTGATGAGGGTGTCGCCGGTTCCCTTCTTGAGTATCTGAAGGTAAGTTCCCCAGCAAAAGATGAAAGCAGGGTTCAGTTAGACGGGAAGACATTCGATATATGGAGTGAAAGAGATGGCGGGAGGGAACTGTTCATCCTGAAAAAAGTGGATGATAAGGTGGAGCTGGAAAAAAGGGTTCTCGATTACTCCTTCATCAGGGATAGCGATATGGTCTTTAAAGAGATTCTTCACGAGATCCGCACCCCTCTTGGAACGATAAGGAACTTTCTCCATATCGTGACCGAAGAAATGATGAAGCATGGCGGAGGAAGAAGAAAGCGGGATGTGGCGCTCGATAATCTCGAGGCGATGGGCGAGGAGCTGGCGAGGGTCGACGCCATGCTGGAGATGTTTCGGGGAGATTGGTACGGTGATTACAGCGAGCGCTCAACGTCTGATCTCGTGTATGAGTCACGGATCATGGAAAAGATATACGGCAAGGTGGTTGAAGCAAAAGGTGTGACATTTTCCGTCGAGGGGCCGGAGAAGGGGGTTTGGGTATCTGCCCCTCCCCGCGCGGTGCGGCAGGTTCTTTCCAACCTCATAAGAAATGCCTTCGAAGCGGTAGACACAGGGGGTGAGATCAGCGTTCGGACCGCCAACGCTGGGAATAAGGGCCTGCTGGAGGTTGAGGATAACGGAGGCGGAATTAGCGAGGAGCAACATCCCGGCCTTTTTCTGGAGCCATTGCCGTCTAACAAGGGGGAGGGAAGGGGCTTTGGGCTCTGGATCACCGGGAAGGTTGTCAGCAAGCATGGTGGATCGATCGAGCACGTTAAAATTGGCGGAGGGACGATCATTCGCGTGTTGTTTCAAAAGATCGGCGGGGTATATTGATGAAGGCGGCCACAATTCTCATCGTGGAAAACGATGTCCCGTTCATGAAATCGATGGTTGCGCTTGTCGAGAGCAAGGGCTTTTCCGCCAAAGGCGTGAGCAGTGTATCTGAAGCGCTGAGTTTTCTCGAGGGGGAAAGCGAAAGAGTCGTCATCGTTACTGACATAAGCCTCGAGGGGGAATCGGGGCTGGACCTTCTTGCAAAGACAGGCATCATGAACCCGAACATACCGGTGATAGTCATAACGGGTTACGCTTCTCTTGCGTCTGCAATACGGGCCCTCAAGCTCGGGGCATACGATTACATCACCAAGCCCTTCGAGCCGGAGATTTTCTTTCACTCGCTGAGAAGGGCCTACGAGAAGCTCATGACACATCATGAGAAAGTCAAAACGGAAAAGAAGCTGAAGAAGCTCGTCAGGGAACTGGAGGCAAAGAACGAGGAGATAGAAAAACTTTCAGAATTCAAATCATTCATGATATCGATGACAAGCCACGATTTGAAAACCATACTCACCGTCTTGAAAGGATATCACAAATTGCTCTGGGAGAGGTGTTTCCCGAAATTAACGGATCAGGACAACAAGGTTTTCGACGAAGGGGCGAAGAGCCTGAAGAGGGCTCTTCTCATGATTGAGTCGCTGCTCGATTATCATGCGATAGAGATGGGTTCGATCAGGCTGCAGATGACGGAATTTTTGGTCGAAGACGTGGTGAATGAGTGCGTCGACTTTCTAAAGCCCTACGCGGAGATGAAAAATGTTACGTTATCGAACAAAATAGAAGATGGAAGAGGGCTCAGCGCTTATGGGGACAGGATGAAGGTGATACAGATACTGGATAACCTCATTACGAACTCGATAAAGTTCGCATCTTCCGGGGGGATGATACAGGTGCGGGCGAGAGAAGCCGGCGATGGCATGATAAAAGTTTCCGTCAAGGATACGGGGATCGGAATTCCGAAAGCGGAAATAAAGAAAATATTATCGAGCAACCCGGCGATTTTCAAACGGGAAGGGACCGGGATCATAGGGCTCGGTCTTTCGATATGCAAGCGGCTGGTAGAAATTCAGGAAGGAATGCTCGAGATCGAAAGCGTTCCGGGAGGGGGAACCGAGGTTTCATTCACCCTCCCCGCAAAAAATAAGTAAGAAAAATAGTACAAGGTGGAAAATTATTACCTATATGTGTGAAATATTTTACCCATATATATTTTTAGGGATACTTTTGAGCATATTTGTTCTTTTTGTGATGAACAGTTTTAACTTGCAAAAACGGTAAGGTACAAAATATATTCACACTGTGGGCAAATTTTATCTCAAAAATGGCATGCAAATTGGTATGAACCGGTCTGTCAATACGCATACGAGGTGAAAAAGTGAAAGAGAAAATTCTTCTCGTAGATGACGATCCCTCCTTTTTGAATTTGACGCGCTCCTATCTCATGGAGAAGGGTCTCGAGGTAGCTGTTGCTTCCAACAAGAAAGAGGCTGTTGAAACATATGATAGATACAATCCGTCTCTGGTCATTCTCGACGTTTACCTGCCGGATGGGAACGGTATCGACCTCATTCCGCGCTTTAGAAACGGCAACAAGTTCCTCCCCATAATTTTAGTTTCGGGACAGTCGGAAATCGAGGAGGTGGTGAGGGCGATGCAGATGGGCGCAACGGATTACGTGAAGAAACCCTTCGACTACGAGGAGCTGCTCATAAAGATCAACATGGCCCTTGATGGCACGAGGGAGAAGAAAGAGCTCGATGAGCTAAGGAGCTTCAAAGAGCAGGATGACGAGTACAACCTCCTTTTCGGCCTCTTTGACTCCATGAACAAGGTCAGGGCGATGGTGGACCAGGTCGCGGAGACCGACATAACCGTCCTGGTAACGGGGGAGAGCGGAACGGGAAAGGACCTCGTGGCAAAAGCGATTCACAAAAAATCAGTGAATAAAGATAATACCTTCGTGAAGGTCAACTGCGCGGCGCTTCCCTAGGAGCTGCTCGAGAGCGAGCTGTTCGGCTACGAGAAGGGAGCCTTCACGGGCGCCTACAGGAGAAAACTGGGGAAGTTTGAACTTGCATCCTCGGGATCGATATTTCTCGATGAGATTTCCGAGATGCCGGTAAAGCTCCAGTCGAAACTTCTCCAGGTCGTTCAGGACAGGTCCTTTTCCCGCGTCGGAGGGGAGCGGGATGTGGAGGTAAATACGAGGATAATCGCCGCAACGAACAAGGATCTGGAGAGTGCGGTCAAGGCGGGGACTTTCAGGGAGGACCTCTATTACCGGATAAATGTGGTGAATGTACATGTCCCGCCGCTTCGGGAGCGGAAAAACGACATGCCCATCTTCGTTGAGCGCTTCCTGGAAAAGTACAGCTTCATGTACAACAAAAAGAATGTCAAGGTATCAGATACGCTGCTGGACCTCTTCATGAGATATTCGTGGCCCGGCAACATAAGGGAGCTCGAAAATTATATCAAGAGGGTAGTCCTCATGGAGAGCGACATCCAGGTCATTCAGGAAATAATACGGAAGAAGGAGGTAGAGGTACTCACGGTGAAAGAACTGGCGAGCACGTCTGCCACCGGCGGATCTTTTGATTTTGAGAGTGAAAAGGGACTGAGCGATATGATCGAAAAAATCGACGCGAACGCTGATAAGATCCCCCTCAAGGAGATCTCGAAAATAGCTGCGAAGCAGGCGGAGAGGAAGGTGATAGAGAAGGTTTTAACAGATGTTCGTTGGAACAGGAGAAAGGCGGCAAAGATACTGCAAATTTCCTACAAGGCGCTTCTGTACAAGATGAAAGACTGTGGTATAGTCCAGAATGTTTGATCGGGAGCTTTATTTGTTATAGTAAAATACTGCTTCGGAGCTGTACTGAAGCAAACCGCGTTGTGATTTGTAAGATATTGATATATATGCTGAATTCAGTTTCAGGGTGGCGGTAGCGTGCCAAGATAATAAAATACACCGTGCAGGAGAGAGCAGCCGATGGAATGGTATCTGGTGTTCACCAAGTTAAACGAAGAGGAGAAGGTTGCACGGCAGCTTACCGGTGCCAATATAGAGAACCTGTTTCCGAAAATAAAAAAACAGCGCATGAGGATGAGAAAAATAATAACCGTTACCGAGCCCCTTTTTCCGCGGTATATATTCACGCGGATTGACCTCGAGGAAAAGTTCCGCACCATAAAGTACACACGGGGTGTCGTAGGGTTCGTCGATTTTGGCCTGGGGCCCATCGCCGTTGATCAGAACATAGTGGATGATATCAGGGCGAGAGAGAAAGACGGCTATGTTGACTTGGGCAACAGTAACAGAAGGTACAGGAAGAATGAGCTTCTGCGTGTAAAGAGGGGGTTGTTCAAAGATATGGATGTAATTTTTGATGGATACCTTTCGGGGGAAGAGAGAGTTTCCCTCTTGCTAAACAGTATGAATTCTAATATTAGATTAAATATACATAAATATTACCTGTAAAGGGAAAAGCATATGAAAAAAATTATTCTTTGCTTTATAATGATAGCGTTCATGGGGTGTGGTGCGCGAATAACGACGCCGATCGTTACCTCTCCGGAGAAGGGCGATCAAGCAGACCTCAGTGCAAAGGAAACGAAAACCGGGGAATCTTCGGTGAACCGGGAATCGTCCCAGAAGGCCAAAGGGCAGGCGTCCGGTTTTGTTTCACCGGCAGGGGGTCAAACAGACGAGTACAGGATGGGGCCGGGAGACGTCCTGCACATATCAGTCTGGAATAACGAGGAGTTGACCCTGGACGTCATGGTAAGGCCGGATGGGAAGATATCTCTTCCCCTCATTCAGGACGTGACTGCCGCTGGGCTCACCGCCGAGGAGTTGCGCTCCATAATAGAGGTTCGATTGAAGGAATACCTCATAGAGCCCGTTGTTACCGCAACCGTTAAGGAAGTCAACTACCCGAAATTTTTCATCATGGGTGAGATAAATAACCCCGGAACCTATCCATTGAGAGAAAAAATTTCTGTATTGCAGGCGATTTCCCTCGCAGGCGGATTTACCGAGTTTGCCTCACCGAGGAATATACGGCTCATCAGGGACAATGGCTCTTTGAGAGAGAACATAAGGATAAACTACTACGATCTGATCAAATCCGGGAACCAGGATAAAAACCTCTTTCTCGTTCCTGGCGATACGGTGGTGGTTCCCTGAGTTATAACCTGGTGCCGGATAACATATTGAAGAAAATAATTGCGATTATAGTAGCCATTATGTGTATCGGAATTTCGGAAATATACGCATATGACTGGATATACAGGCCTTCTTTGCGCGTGAGCATCACCTGGGATGACAACATAGAAGACGAACCCATCGATCAAAAAGAGGATTTTTTCCTCACGATAAATCCCCGCATGGGAATGACGGGGAGAGGTGAACGTTCAACCCTGACTCTGGATGGGAGCGTGGCGGGAGAAGTGTACCGTGAATTCGAAGAATTCAATGAGATATCCAGCGTTACGTTTAACGGCAACTTGGATTATAATCCATCAGCAGTGACAAGATTTCGCTTGCCAGCTACCTTTATATTTACGCCGAGCGCTGAAACAGCAAGAGAAACCATCACCGTGGGTGGAGAAGATGGCGTTCCCGCAACGGCCCAGATTACCCGCCGGGCGGATCGGTACATAATAATTGTTGGACCATCTACTAGATATACGTTCAGTGAGAGGTTATCATCCACGATATTTGGACGATATCGGACAACTCAGTATACTGAAGATCTGGCTGACCTGGAAGATTACGTAGTTTATACGCTGGGTGGAAGCATGAATTACGCCCTTACGAGAAAAACAACCGGCGGAATAAACGCTTCCTATGAAACCTTCGATTTCGAGAGAGAGAACGATTCCGATGTCTACTCCAGTTCCCTATCCTTACGATATTTATATAACAGGAATGTTACCCTGTCTGCTTCCGGGGGTGCGTCTTACATTTCAACGGAGAATCAAGACAGCGAACTTGAAATGGTCGGTTCAGCCAGATGCAGCCTTAATTTTGAGCGAACCCGCTATTTTTTAAGTGTCCAGCGCTCCGTGGATGCAAGTGACTTTGGAAATACCGTTACCCGGGATAGTGCTCGGGGGGGCTTGGACGCCGATTTGAGCAGGCGTTTAGAAATGAGCCTTAATGGAAGGATCAGTCGCTATGAATCTTCCGATGGAACTGAAGACTTGATAATAAAAAGTATATCTGTACAATTGGATTACAAACCGCTTGAGCATTTAACGCTCTATTTACGCGGGAGCCATGAGGATCAGGATGAGAGGGCTGTTGCCGGCGAAGACCTTCGGATCAACAGGGTATCTGCCGGCTTCATTCTTTCGGCAAGACTCGGAGGAGCCTCTCCCAGGCAACGAGAGTAAGGATAAGGATATGCCGTTAAGGAAAAACATGAAATTTGCCGATTGGGTTGAACTGTTTCTTAGAAGAAAGTGGTTCATCGTTTTCTCCATTCTCCTGATCACCTTTGTTGCATCTGTGCACTGTGTCGTGTCGAAGGAAATGTTTAAATCAAAATCCACCGTTCTCATAATCCCACGGAAGATCCCCGATGCATATGTCAAGTCAACGGTAGCTGAAGATTTAGAATTAGAACAAAAGGTCAACACGCTTCAACACCAGGTTCTTACCAAAAATAACCTAAAGAGCATCATTAGGGAGCTCAATCTATTTTCTGAGCTTTCCGGGGAATCAGGCGAAAATGAGGCACTGAGCATGATGCGGGAGAGAATATATGTTGGCCTGATGGGGACCCGGAAAAAAAATCCCGAGCTTCGAAACGTCTTGGGCATTGAATATGAACATGAAGATCCTCAAACGGCTATGCTGGTAAATTCGCAGCTCACATCACTGTTTATCGGCGAAAACATAAGGAGGAGGGAGCAACAGGCCGAAGGGACAATCGAGCTTTTTTCCTCCCAGATTACAGAGATGGAAAAACAGCTCGAGGATAAGGACAGGGCTATCAGAGAGTTCAGAACAGCGTATCTGGGGGAATTGCCGGAGCAGCTCGATGCGAATTTGAGGATGCTCGAGCGTTACAAAGATGACCTGAAAGCAAACAGAGAGTCTCTGAGAGGCGCGAAGGACAGAAAACTCCTGATAGACACGCAGATAACAGAGCTTAAGGCCAAGACGGGTATCATAGAAAGCAAAGATTCCAAAATACCAGGCAGTGAAGATCAGGATTCCCTTAAAACCCTCTCCCTGTCCGCCCAGATAGCACAGAAAAGAGGCATGCTGTCGCAATTGCGATTGAAGTATACGGAGAGCCACCCCGAAATAAGGATCCTCAAGGGGGAGATCGAGGAACTGGAGAAAGAGCTCAAAAAGGATGGCAAGCATAAAGATGGCAGTGTAAAGCTTCTGAACGAGGATTATGCCTACTATTCACCGGAAACAGAGCAAATGAGCACGCAGATTTCGATGCTTGTTCAACAGAGGCGCGCGATAGATCTCGAGATAAGAAACCTCGCGAGAGATCAGGCAGAGATAAGCAAGCAAGTCGATCTTTACAGCTCGCGCGTAGAGAACACACCGAAGAGGGAACACCAGTTGAAAGAGCTAACGCGCGATTATGAAAATTTGAAAAATAATTATGAAAGCCTGCTTAGCAAGAAAATGAATGCAAGCCTCTCCAAGGATATGGAAACCAGGGAGCAGGGAGAGCAGTTCCAGCTTCTCGACCCCCCAAGCACCCCGACTAAACCGTATAAACCGGCCAGATTGATAATCATGCTCCTGGCGTTTTT
>JABAOE010001367.1_pt2 | contig 13587 bp, 14 predicted proteins | sample 7062141 | NCBI WGS metagenome assembly JABAOE01 (sample SAMN14538627, study PRJNA623070) | marine sediment metagenome | biome: marine biome [ENVO:00000428]; feature: marine pelagic biome [ENVO:01000023]; material: deep marine sediment [ENVO:00002113] | place: India: Gulf of Khambhat ... | reverse complement strand
AAAATCGTAGGCTCCCAGAATGAAAGAGAGATTAAGAGACTGGGCTCTATAATTGAGAATGTAAATGAACTAGAGGGGAGCCTGGGTGCACTTTCAAACACCGAGCTTAAAGAAAGAACAGACTCTTTTGTTGCTCATGTAAATAATAATCTCAATGGAAATGCCAATATTGAAGATGAAGAACACGCTCGGGTACTTGAGGATATACTTGAGGAAATACTCCCGGAGGCTTTCGGTGTTGTACGAGAAGCTGCCCGCAGAACACTTGGGATGAGACCTTTTGACGTGCAGCTAATAGGCGGTTTGGTACTCCATCAAGGGAAAATATCTGAGATGAAAACAGGGGAGGGAAAAACTCTTGTAGCAGCTCTTCCGCTTTTTTTAAACGGGCTCGCGGGCTATGGAGCGCATCTGGTTACGGTAAACGATTACTTAGCCAGACGTGACGCCACATGGATGGGGTCTATTTACAAATTCTTAGGGCTTTCTGTGGGTGTAGTAAATCATGACATCTCATATCTTGTAGAGTGGGAAAACCCAGAGCGCGCTCAAAATGCAATCGATAATAACTTAAGTGTTTGGCCTAATGAATACGCAGATATGGAAATACCTCCGGAGAAAAATCTGGACGTTCTCTCCGCATTTAAAACAAAACTTGTCGAATGCTCAAGAACAGAAGCATACGGCGCCCATATAACTTATGGAACAAACAATGAGTTCGGATTTGATTATCTTCGGGACAATATGAAGTTCTCGCTCGAAGATTACGTGCAGCGAGAGCACAATTTTGCAATTGTGGATGAGGTGGACAGTATTCTAATTGACGAAGCAAGGACGCCTCTTATAATCTCAGGTCCCTCTGAGGACTCAACCGAGCAGTACTATGAAATTGATAAGATTGTAAGAAGACTAAAACCAGAGGTTGACTTTAGCGTAGACGAAAAGACAAAGCAAGTAACACCGACAGAGGAAGGATCCACAAAAGTCGAGCAAGCCCTAGGCGTAACCAATATATATGACCCTGTGAATCTTGAGCTTCTTCATCATGTGATTCAGGGGCTAAGGGCACATAGCCTTTTCCACCGTGATGTGGACTATATGATTAAGGACGGCCAGGCAATTATAGTTGATGAATTTACGGGAAGGCTGATGCCCGGAAGGCGCTGGAGCGACGGGCTTCATCAGGCAGTCGAGGCAAAGGAAGGCATAGAGATAGAGAATGAGAATCAGACCCTTGCAACAATTACGATTCAGAATTACTTCCGTATGTATAGAAAGCTGGCCGGCATGACGGGTACTGCGGATACCGAGGCCTTTGAGTTTAAAAACATCTATAAACTGGACGTGAATGTAATACCCACAAATAAGCCAATGATCAGAGACGACAGGAATGATCTGATATACAAAACCGAGAGCGAAAAATACAACGCTGTTGTGGAGGAGATTGAAGAACTCCACACGCAGGGGCGTCCTATCCTTGTGGGAACCACTTCGATTGAAAAATCAGAGAAGCTGCACCACATGCTCACAAAGCACAAAATAAAACACCAGGTGCTAAATGCTAAACAACATGAGGGAGAAGCGGGAGTTGTAGCACAGGCTGGAAGAATCGGGGCAGTAACAATTGCCACAAACATGGCAGGCAGGGGAACCGACATAATCCTTGGGGGGAACCATGAGCATCTTGCAAACGAAATACTTCGTAAAGAATACAAGGTAGACCCTGCAGAGGCGGAGCCTGATCAGTTTGAAGATGCAATTCTAGAGGCTAGAGCAGTCTGTGATGAAGAGAAAAAAAGGGTTTTGGACATGGGCGGACTGCATATAATCGGAACTGAGAGACATGAGTCCAGAAGAATTGACAATCAGCTCCGCGGTAGGGCAGGAAGACAGGGCGATCCGGGCTCCTCACGCTTTTATGTATCACTGGAAGACGATCTTATGAGAATATTTGCGTCCGACACAATTACTAAGATCATGGACAAGCTGGGCTGGGAAGAGGGAGAGCCGATTGAGCATAAGATGATTAGTAAATCTATAGAAAATGCTCAGAAGAAGGTTGAAGGCCACAATTTTGATATTAGAAAACACCTGCTTGACTATGATGATGTGCTAAATACTCAAAGAGACGTTATATATACAAAGAGAAAAGAATTCTTAGCCGGCGGAGAGAATCTGAAAGAGAACTTATATGAGATGGCTGATGATATCACAGACGATCTTGCCGAGGCCACGCTGCCTGAGAAAATAAGCTCCGATACCATAGACCTTGGCGAGCTCAAGGAATCTTTGCAAGCGCAGTTTAATATAGAGATAGATTTTGAAGACTTACCGCAGGATGCTGTTAAAAAAGAAGATATATCAGAATATATTAGAGAAAAAGTGCATGCATATTATGAGCAAAAAGAGCAGGCTATTAGCTCCGACACTATGCGGCAGATCGAACGGTTTGTTATGCTGCAGACTGTAGACTATCTCTGGAAGGATCACTTGCTCAATATGGACCACTTAAGAGAAGGTATCGGGCTAAGAGGATATGCACAGAAAAACCCTCTAAACGAGTACAAGAGAGAGGGTTATGATATGTTCGGCTCACTTATGTACAGGCTCAGCAACGACGTATGCGAGAAACTATTTAGGGTTCAGCCGGCAAGCGAAGAAGATATTGAGAGACTCGAGAGAAGACGAAGGGCTGAGCAGCAGCAGATGGTTTTGAGCAGAGGAGAAGAACAAGAGGCTGAAGAGAAGAAAAAACCTGTTAGGAGACAGGAGAAAAAGATAGGAAGAAATGACCCATGCCCTTGTGGAAGCGGCAAGAAATACAAAAAATGCCATGGAAGGGCATAGCATACAGATAAGGTAAAAATATGGACAACAGACAAATTAGATTTTATCAATTCAAAGGCGGGAAGCCGCCGTTTTACTATTTCCCGCTTATGCTGCTTTTAGTATTGGTAATTATAGGGGTTTTAGCTTTTTTTGGACTATTTGTTGCGCTGGCAGTGGCAATTGGAGTAATAATTGTCGGGGTGCTTAGATTTATCACATCTTTTGGAAGCAAAAAAACCGACAAAGTCACCCAAAACCAAGACGGCAGCACCACTATAACTCTAGATGAGAGTGATTACGAGATAATAGAGAAGGACAAGGAGAACAAGCCTCAGTAATACCGGCTAAGCAGCTTCTTGTATTTCTTTCGCAAGACTAAAATCTTTCTCAGTTAATCCGCCCTCGCTGTGTGTTGAAAGAGTGATTGTTACTTTGCTGTACTCAATTAATATATCAGGATGATGGTCCACTCTTTCTGCTAGTATTCCTACCTTGGTTACAAAACCCATGGACCCAACAAAGTTTTTAAACTTAAACTGCTTAACTATTTGATTGCCATCTTGCGACCATCCCTCTAGGCCCAAAAGTCCTTCAGCAATCTCATTTTCTGAAAGTAGCGACATAATATTGCCTCCCTTATATATAAAGTAATAAATGCAAACTGGATAGTCAAAGAATTGTGATTTATGGTAATAGAGATGAGTAGAGTATTTATTGGAATAGGGTCTAACCTTGGGGACAGGCCGTCATATTGCAAAAGTGCGGTTCATGAACTGAGTGCTTTTGCAAATATAGTTAATATTTCCCCATTATATGAAACAGAGCCTGTTGATAAAGAGGACCAGCCGGAGTTTGTAAACGGTGTTGTAGAGATAGATACCGATCTTTCTCCTCATGAGCTGCTTACAGAAATAAACTCAATAGAGCAGAAGCTTGGAAGAGTAAGGGAGGAAAAATGGGGTCCTAGAACCATAGACTTGGATATTATATTTTATGATGACATCGTTGTTGAAGATAAGGATTTAGAGATACCTCATCCAAGAGCACACTTAAGACGGTTTGTGCTTGAGCCGCTTTGTGAGATAGCACCTGAATTCATCCATCCAATATACAAACTTTCTGCAAGGGATCTTCTTAATAATATTGACGACAACAAAAGGGTTGTAAGACTTGATGAGTCAACAGCTTCTCAACCGTAATTCACAAACAATCAACAATCTAGAAACATTAAATCAATACTCTTATCCACATAACACACATGGAAGTTATTTAGATATATACAATAATATAGATGAGTTATGCCGCAAAGAGAATCAATTACTAAACTTCTGTGAACAAAATAACCCATTTTCAACACTAACTTATCCACAGAAAGATACTATTTAGGAGATATTTGTAACTATTAATATGATTTTGCAGACTCAAGAGTGTTCCAGAGCAACATGGAGATTGTCATGGGCCCTACCCCCCCGGGAACAGGAGTAATGTAGGATACCTTTTGTGAGACCGCATCAAAATCAACATCACCTATAAGCTTGCCCTCATCGTTTCTGTTAATGCCGACATCTATCACAACAGCACCCTCTTTTACCATATCCCCGGTGATAAAGTTAGCGCGCCCTATTGCAGCTACCAGTATGTCTGCCCTTCTTGTGACTTCATCGAGAGGTTTTGTCCTGGAATGACATATTGTCACAGTAGCATGGCGATGAAGCAGAAGCATAGATACCGGTTTGCCGACTATGTTACTTCTGCCGACAACAACAGCTTCTTTACCTGTAATGTCTATGTCATAAAACTCAAGCATTTTTATAATACCGTGGGGGGTACAGGAGATGAATCTCGGGTTTCCTTCTACCAAAAGACCTACGTTGTAAGGATGAAAGCCGTCCACATCCTTTAGTGGAGATACAGCTCTCAGCACCTTTGTCTCATTTATGTGATCAGGAAGCGGTAGCTGAACTAATATGCCGTGAATGTTAGGATCATTATTTAGTCTATCAACCAGATTAAGAAGCTCCTGCTCAGTAGTTGTTTCAGGGAGCTTGTGTTCCTCAGAGTACATACCCGCGGTAGCACATGCTTTTCTTTTGTTCCTGACATAAATCTCAGATGCAGGATCTTCTCCTACAAGGACCGCTGCAAGCCCGGGTGTAATACCTCTGTCAGCTTTGAGTTTCTCTACTCCTTCAGCTATTTGAGCTCTTATATGCTCCGATACTTTTTTACCATCAATTATCTCTGCCATTATTCGCTCCTTCTAATTAATATTCCAAAAATGATTAAGGGGACCGTGCCCGCTTCCTATATCGAAAGAATTCTTGATTGCCGATGTTATAAAAATCTTTGCCACTGAGACAGCATCATATATTGACAAACCTTTTGCAAGTCCTGCGCAGATTGCGGCGGAATAAGTGCAGCCCGTACCATGAGTATTTTTAGTATGAACCCTCTCTGCCCTAAATTCATGAAAACTGCTGCCGTCATATAGAATATCTATAGCTTCATCAGAATTATCAAGATGCCCTCCTTTTATTAGAATGTTCTCAGGGCCTAGTAGTTTGATCTTCTCAGCCGCACTTTTCATATCTTTGTCAGACCTGATATCCATACCGGTTATCTCTTGCGCCTCAAGAATATTGGGTGTCAGTAAATCTATTTGAGGAAAGAGTTGATTAATCAAAATCTCTTTAGCATTCTCATACAGCAATGAATGCCCGCTTGATGAAACCATTACAGGATCTAAAACTATATTGTTTAATCCATACTCAGAAATTTTTTCCGACACTGAAGAAACAATCTCTCCGGTGGACAGCATTCCAATCTTTACTGCATTCACTTCAAAATCTTTCAGAACCGCATCTAGTTGAAGCATTACAAATTCGGGAGATAAATTCTCTATGCCTAGAACAGAGGCAGTATTCTGAGCTGTAACGGCGGTTATCACCGAGGCGCCGTAAACCTCTAGGGCGGTGAAGGTCTTAAGATCGGCTTGTATACCCGCGCCGCCGCTTGAGTCTGAACCTGCTATTGTAAGTGCTCTTGGAACCATTTCACTCACGGGATCATATTCTACTAAGATTTTAGAATGTTTACAAACCACCGTCTTTAAAGCCTAGACTTAATTAAAAATAGATGTAATATATATGCCACTTATATATTTCTGAAGGAGAGATTTTGGTTATGGCAGAGAATAACGAAGATATAATGTTCCCAGAGTTATTTGCAACTGATAATGCAGGCAGAGTAAGACTCGTTGCAGGTTACTCCAAGGAATCTGACAACTACACGTTCCCTAAATATATGGCCGATCCAGTAAGCTTCTCAGATGAAATAGAAGAAAGAATGCTAAGCCCAGAAGGCGAGCTTCATTCTTTTACGGTTGTCAGAAGAAGTATGCCGGAGTTCCCCGTTCCATATGCTCTTGCTTTGGTCGATTTTCCAGAAGGCGTGAGGGTAATGGCTCAGGTAGAAGTAGATGATCCCGAAAGCCTAAAGATCGGCGAGAAAATGGGTGTAACTTTAGGAACTGTTAAAAAGACAAAAGACGGCAAAGATGTAAAATCTTACAAGTTTTACCCTATTAAATAGTAAAAGTAATAAATTTTCTAACCGACAACAATAAGAGGGCTATACATTAATTATATAATGTATGGCCTTTTTTATTATACAGACTTTTATTGTTTACTTTTTAAGGTTAATCATATATTCTGATTGTATACAGTATTGAGTAGCATACCTATATGAAGAAGAACCTGTTGTGCCTACTTGTGTTTCCATTATTAATACTATTTCATGCTGATAGATCGTATTCTGTCGATACCTACGGTAGTTTTGACGACGATGGAACACAGCCCGAGAACTACGTAGAAGAAAATGAGCTGCTTTCTGTAGAAGTCTCTAAGTCCAATCTGCAACTTATTATTCTAGGAACTATCACCAACGGTAAAACCACCAAGGCTCTGATCAAAAATCCCGTTACCGGAGAGATTGGAAAATATATTGAAGGAGACAGGATTGATCTTGTAAATACTGAGAATGTGAGGATTCTTGAGATTGCAAATTGTATGATTCTGATTGAGAGATCGGGAAATCATGAAACTCTCGAGTGCAATAATAAAATGCCTACGGTGGTATTCAACAGAGCATCGCTTGCAAAATATAAAATTAAAAAACCCAGAAGCAGTGCGAATATATCCGGTGGTTTCAATACCGAGTATGACAGAGACATCATCTTAATCAGTGAGAGGCACAAGGTCGATCCGTATCTGGTAAAAGCTGTAATAAAAGCCGAATCAAACTTTGATCCAAATGCCGTATCCCACAAAAATGCGCAGGGCATCATGCAGCTAATACCTGAAACCTCAAGTGATTACGGTGTCGATGACCCCTTTGATGCAAAAGAGAATATGGAAGGCGGTGTACAGTACCTCAAAGACTTGCTCGACTATTTTGATGGAGATCTTAAGCTCTCGCTTGCAGCATATAATGCAGGGAAAGGATCTGTCATCAAACACGGTTTCACAATCCCCCCTTATCCTGAAACAACTGATTATATAGCTAAAGTTCTTGAATACTATAAAGACCTTAAAGCCAGCAATTATTCTGCCAGGCGATAAATCTAATATCCGGCTGCAATATCTAGGGAATCTATCCCGCAAATTATCAATTTATTGACAAGGTCCGTATACTTATCTAGAATAATAGATTCGCTAAATTATACTGAGGGCCCATAGCTCAGTTGGTTAGAGCGACGGACTCATAATCCGTTGGTCCCTGGTTCGAGTCCGGGTGGGCCCATACATTATATTGTGCGTTTAGATGGATAGAATAAACGAGACTATAGACAACTTAATCATTTACTATTCAGTAATTTCTGCCAACAAGAGAAGTACCGCTCAGTTTAATAATTTAAATTTACTAGATTGCGTAAGACGGAGGGACAAATGAGAGAACAAATATCCGTTCTCGAGGCGCTTCAGCAGATTGATATGGAGCTCAACGAACTTGAAACACACCTAAAAGAATACCCTGATAAAATATCCGCCTTAGAAGATGAAATTAGATCCTCAAAAGAAATACTCGAAAATCTCATTAGCCAAAAAGACGAATTTATCAAAGTAAGATCCGGATTTGAAAACGAAATTAGTCAAAATCAAGAAAATATAAAAAAGTCTGAAGAAAAGCTTTTTGAAATAAAAACCCACAAGGAATACCAAGCTCTACAGAAAGAAATTACAGAAACTAAAAGGCTTAATGCCGAGCTAGAAGATAAGCTCCTTGTAGAAATGGAAAAAATAGAAAATCTTGAAGCAGAAATTAACCAAAAAACAGAGCAGTTAGAAAAGAAAGAGTCTGAGAATCGAGAAAAAATCGACGAGTACCAGCTTGAGTTGGATGAGGTAAAAGTTGCGTATGAGCCTAAAAAACATGAGAAAGAAGAGAAAATTCAGGCACTGGACCCTGAAATACTGCCCATATATGAAAAGATCATGAAAAAAAACGGGGAAGTTCTAGCTGTTGCTAAAAACGAAATGTGTACAGGCTGTTACATGAACATACCGGCTCAGATGTTCAACGAAATCTTAACACTTACAAGAATAATTCAGTGCCCAAACTGCCAAAAAATCCTCTACTGTAAAGAAGAATCCAACAGTGAAGCCAAAACAGCCTAGTTTGCCCATGGCCTCTGAGAACGAAGACACGATTGAGATATACATTGACGGTGCAGCCCGCGGAAACCCCGGTGAGGCGGGGATAGGCGTGCTTATAAAGGAAACAGAGGATAGCAGGCGGGAAATAAAAAAATATCTGGGAATAACAACGAATAACCAGGCCGAATATACAGCACTTATAACAGCACTTGAATCAGCCCAAGTGCTCCGTGATAAGCCTATAAGAGTTTTCACAGACTCAATGCTGGTGGCAAATCAGATCAATGGTCTTTGGAAAGTAAAACACTCTGAGATAATTCCACTCAACAATCAGGCTAAAACTCTATTTAAAAACTTCAAAAATATCTCCATTGAGCATATACCAAGAGAGCAGAATTCCGAGGCCGACAGACTTGCAAACCAGGCAATCGATGAATATTCTTCATAATAGAAGCAAGTGAGCCGGGCAATCGCTGGTTTGCACGATTTCGTGCATACTGGAGGAAAGTCCGAACTCCATAGGGCAGAGCGCTGGGTAACACCCAGGTGCCGTGAGGCAACGGAAAGTGCCACAGAAAATAAACCGCCTAAGCTCTTATTGAGCCGGCAAGGGTGAAAAGGCAGTGTAAGAGACTACCGCGCGGGCTGGTGACAGCCAGCGGCAAGGTAAACCCCGCTCGGAGAAAGACAAAATAGGGAAGTGCTTTTTCGCAAGAAAAACGGGGCGGCCCGTCTTGAGCTTCCGGGTATGTTGCTAGAGGCACTCAGTAATGAGTGNNAGACAGAATTCGGCTTATAGGCTAACTTGCTTCTATTCTTACTAAAATAAACTCTTTTTTTCCTATTTTGACCTGAAGTGTATCACCTTCAGGAAGGTTTTCGTTGATATCAGTATACTTTTCCCCATCAATACTGAGCCCGCCCTGAATAATAAGTCTCTTGGCCTCTGCTCTGCTCTTTAGGCTCGCTGAAGACTCTACTACGAGGTCAAGTACGGTGCGTTCCTCATCCGCTTTGAGAGATACTTCCCTAGCATCCTCAGGAAATTCCCTGTTTGAAAATTTTGTATCGAAGTCTTCTTTAGCTCTATTTGCTTCCTCTTCTCCCTGAAGCCAGGCTGTAAGCTCGAAGGCAAGCGCCTTCTTTGCATCCATGGGGTGCTGGGATTTAAGCTTATCTATTTCATCTTGTGAGTGGTATGTTAGAAGCTCGTAATAGCGCCACATTAAATCATCCGATATAGACATTACCTTGCCATATATATCCTGGGCATTGTCTTCAACCGCTATGTAATTATTGAGTGATTTAGACATCTTACGGGTACCGTCAAGCCCCTCCAGTATTGGAAGCAAAATCGCTATCTGTGGCTCCTGGTTAAAATGTCTCTGGACATCTCTACCCAATAGAATATTAAATTTTTGGTCCGTTCCCCCAAATTCCACGTCTGCTTTTATCTCGGCAGAATCATACGCCTGCACAAGAGGGTATAGGAACTCATTAACTGAGATCGAGACCTCGCTTTTATAGCGCTTTTCAAAATCGTCCCTCTCAAGCATACGGGCTACATTCTCCAGCGCTGCTAGTTTTATTAATTCAGCAGCGCTCATTTTGCCAAGCCAATCATTATTGAACATGACCTCGGTTTTTTCGCGGTCCAGTATTTTGAAGACCTGTCTTTCATATGTCTCGGCATTCTTCTTAACCTCTTCTTCCGTAAGCGGCGGTCTTGTCTCGGAGCGGCCGGAAGGGTCGCCGATCATTGCTGTGAAGTCGCCGATAATAAATAAGACGGTATGCCCCAGATCCTGAAATTCCCTCATTTTCTTTAGTATCACGCAGTGTCCCAGGTGAAGATCGGGAGCAGTCGGGTCAAAACCGGCTTTTACTCTAAGAGGCTCATCATTATCTTTTGATTTTTTAAGTTTTGCTAGGAGCTCTTCTTCTGAGATTATCTCAGCCGTACCTCGTTTGATTATCTTTAGCTGTTCTTCTGGATTTTTAAAGCTCAATATTTAACACCTCTATCCTCTATAGGTAACTTTAGCTAAAAAAATATAGAATATCAGGAACTTTAGTCAATGGGAGCCGCATATCCAAGTTTAATCTGGTCAGCCCAAGAATATTATATAAACTAACAGCCTATGTCTGTAGAGATCAACAAGCGCAAATTCAGAGTCTTAATTGAGGCCTCTAAAATATCTGAAAAGGTAATTGAGCTTGGCAAAAAAATTACCCAAGACTACAGAGATAAGGACCTGGTAATTATATGCGTTCTCAAAGGAGGACTCATATTTCTTGCCGATCTTATTCGGCACATAGAAATAGAGGCAGAAATTGATTTCATCCGGGCCTCAAGCTATAAGGACTCGATGGAGCCGGGTGAAATTGAATTATTATGCGATATCAAAACTAGCCTTGGAAACAGAGACGTTCTATTGGTTGAAGATTTAATAGACACAGGTGCAACACTGGAGTTCATAAGAGAGCACGTACTTTCCAGGCATCCCAGATCACTTAAAATATGTGCGCTCATAAAGAAAGATAAGAGCCCCCAAACCGAAATAGAAATTGACTACTTAGGATTTGAGATTGAAGACAAATTTATTGTTGGCTACGGGACCGACTATGCAGAATAAGGACGAAATCTTCCCGATATATATGTAATTGACAACTAAGTCCGGTTAAACTTACTGGCAATAATATTTTGGAGAAGAAAATGGGATTAAAAGAACAAATTCCTGAGGACCTAAAAAACGCGCTCAGAAACAAGAACTCTCTTGAGTTGTCAGTTTTGCGCATGCTTCAGTCGGCTCTAAAGAATAAAGAAATAGATAAGAACAAAGAGGAGCTAACTGATGATGATGTGATCAGCGTCATAGGTGCAGAGATAAAAAAACGAAGAGATGCGGCAAAGGAGTTTGAAAAAGTGAACAGACCCGATGCCGCCGATCAAGAAAAGGCCGAGATCGAGATATTGATGAAATATATGCCCGAGCAGATGGGTGAGGAAGAAATTAGGAGCTTAGTTAAAAAGGCTGTGGAAGAAACCCAGGCGGAGGGGATGAAAGACATTGGGAAAGTTATGAAAGTCTTAATGCCTCAAGTAAAGGGTAAAGCAGACGGCACTGTTGTAAACAGCATAGTCAGAGAAGAGCTCGGCGAATAGCTTTGTGACAAAATTCTAGGCAATTTTTAACATCATATTAATAACCATCGTGTTTACTAAATAAGAGGGAAACTATATGGCAAAAGCTGCGAGAGCTAAAAAATCCGGGGCTGAAGGTATAAGATGGGATCTGTCCGATCTATACTCCGGGCTAAAAGACAAAAAAATTCAAAGAGATCTAGATGATCTCAACAAGAGATCCCGAGCCTTCGTGAAAAAATATAGAGGAAAAATTAACTCAGCAAACTTGACTCCAAAAACCCTTCTCAGTGCAGTCAAGGATTTAGAGTATATATCTGAGAAAATAGGAAGGCTTCTATCCTTTGCTTATCTGGTTTTTGCAGGCGACACCGCCAATCCGGAGAATGGTGCATTTCTTCAGATGGTTCAGGAGAAATCCACAGAGGCCAGAAAATATCTCATGTTCTTTGAGCTCGAATGGATCAGACTGAGCAATAAAAAAGCGAGTTCGCTTCTGGAAAATAAGTCGCTCTCACCTTATAAACATTTCTTAAAGCAGGAAAGAGTGTATAAACCCCACAGGCTGAGTGAAGCGGAGGAAAAAATACTTGATGAGAAAGCAAACACCGGATCACGGGCTTTTAGCAGACTGTTCGATGAAGTGATAAATACCATAAAGTTCAAAATTAAGCTCGACGGCAAGCAACAATCCCTAACCGAGACTGAGGTGCTTGCACTGCTTTATGATCCTGACCGCAGAAAGAGAAAAGCTGGAGCAAAAAGCCTGACAGTAGGGCTTAAGGAAAATGCTCATGTACTAACCTTCATATTCAACACTCTGGTGCAGGACCATTCTGTAAACGACAGGCTTAGATCATTTGGGGATCCTATGGATTCAAGGAACCTTAGTAATGAGATAGATAAAAAAACCCTAGATTCTCTCATGACCTCATGCGAGAGAAACTATGACATGGTAGACACATATTACGGGCTTAAGAAAAAGCTCCTTGGGATTAAGAAATTTTATGACTACGACCGCTATGCTCCAATCTCTCATGACTCACAGATAATCAACTACAAAAAGGGCAAGGATATAATTCTTGGATCCTTTCACGATTTCTCGCCAAAGATGGCCGGTATTGCGCGAAAATTTTTTGATAAAAACTGGATTGATGCCGAGTTAAGAGACGGAAAGCGCGGGGGCGCTTTTAGCCATGGCACGGTTCCTAGCGCTCATCCGTATGTTTTTACAAACTACACCGGAAGGATGAGGGACGTGATGACACTCGCGCATGAGCTGGGCCATGGAGTACATCAGTACCTATCAAGGAGCCAGGGATATTTCCACTCCGACACTCCTCTTACGACTGCCGAGACGGCAAGCGTGTTTGCTGAGATACTGGTTTTCCACAAATTAATGGAAACAGAGAGAAATCCTAGGATAAAACTTGCGCTCATATGCGGCAAGTTAGAGGATATTTTTGCAACAGTGTTCAGACAAGTTGTGCTTACAAGGTTTGAGGAATCCCTGCATCACGCAAGGAGAGGCCGGGGAGAACTCACCTCAGAGAATATTAATGAGCTATGGGCTGAGGCAAACGCAGCTATGTTTGGAAAATCAGTTGAGATGACTGATGACTACAGATACTGGTGGATGTATATACCGCACTTTATTCACTCTCCATTTTACTGCTACGCATATTCATTCGGCGAGCTTCTGGTGCTTTCGCTCTACAGCAAGTATATAAATGAGGGGAACCTATTTGTACCGAGGTATATCGAGCTTCTTTCCTCCGGCGGGAGCGACGCACCCGAGGTGCTTCTTGAACGGGTCGGCGTTAATATAAAGGATCCTGGTTTTTGGCAGGGGGGTTTGGATTTATTGAGAGAAATGGTGGATGAGGCTCTTGCGTTAGCTCAGGGCATAAAATAAATTTATCATACAGGCGGTGATGAGACATGCTAGAAAATATTGAT
>JABAOE010012574.1_pt3 | contig 13618 bp, 13 predicted proteins | sample 7062141 | NCBI WGS metagenome assembly JABAOE01 (sample SAMN14538627, study PRJNA623070) | marine sediment metagenome | biome: marine biome [ENVO:00000428]; feature: marine pelagic biome [ENVO:01000023]; material: deep marine sediment [ENVO:00002113] | place: India: Gulf of Khambhat ... | reverse complement strand
GTGGCTCGACAGGCCGAACCGGTACTTCGACGATGCCGCCGCCGACGCCTGGCGCCGGCTCGGGGTCGATCCGGCGCCGTTCCCCTCGGTGGCGTTCTGGGCGCCGCCGCGGGCGCACAGCGGGGACGTCGTCATCCCCGACACGGGGGGACGCCAGGAAGGGGTCACCGCGTTCACGTGGACGCCGCGTGAGTTCATCGACGAGGGGCTCCTCCGGTTCCTCTTCACCGACTCGAACGACGCCAGGAACCAGATCCCCTTCATCGAGGAACGAGTCCGCGCCCAGCTTCGCCGGTTCGCCGTCGATGTCGCCGGCGAACCGGGAGCCGTCGTCCTGCGCGACCCCTCCGAAGGCCACCGTCCCGGCGACACCGTCGTCCCCAATCCGGGAGAGCGGGTCGTGCGCGACCTGCGGGCCCTCGTCGACGCCGTCGCCGAGTTCGTCGACCCCGAGGAGGGGGAGCCGGAGCCGCGCTGGACCGGGCGGACCCAGGTCGGCACCGTGTCGGCGTTCATCCGCCGCCTCCACGCGGCCACCCATCGTCTCGGGCACCTCGTCCGGGCGGGGGAGAGCCGCCGCATCGATCGCGCCGCCGCCCAGGTGACGGTCGTCGGGATCCAGTCGTTGCACGATCTGGGGCAGCGGTTCGTCGTCGGGGCGTTGCTCGCCGAGACGTTCGGGGAGAAGGAGCGAAGCGGCCAGCGCCTGCCGCTGTCGGTCGTCGTCCTCGACGAGCTGAACAAGTACGCGCCCCGGGAAGGGACGAGCCCGCTCAAGGAGATGCTCATCGACATCGCGCAGCGGGGCCGCTCGCTGGGCGTGCTCCTCGTCGGAGCGCAGCAGACAGCGTCCCGGGTCGCCCCCGAGGTCATGGAGAACGCGGCCATTCGTGTCTCGGGCCGCCTCGACGCCGCCGAGGCCGAGCGCGCCGAGTACGGGTGGATGCTGCCCTCGACGCGGGCACGGGCGCGGCTGTTGAAGCCGGGCACGATGGTCGTGTCCCAACCCGCCATCCCCGTGCCCCTCGTCGTCGACTTCCCCTTTCCGCCGTGGGCCACTCGCAAGGAAGAGGTCGACGACTCGGACGTGGACCCGTTCGAGGGCTTGTGACCGCGCCGAGGCCGAGGTGAGGGCCCTCCACACGTCCGACTGGCACGTCGGCAAGCGCATCGGCCGGTACGGGCGCAGCGACGAATATCGCGAGGTGATCGCCGAGGTGGCCGCCATCGCCGACCGGGAGCAGGTCGACATCGTGCTCCACTCGGGCGACCTGTTCGATCGCCCCGTTCCCCCCGTCGACGCGCTCGACATCGCATTCGGCGGCCTGGCGATGCTCGCAGGCTCCGGCCGGCGTCCCGTCGTCGTCATCGCAGGGAACCACGACTCGCCACAGCTCTTCGAGGCGCTCGCACCCTTCCTCCGGGGAGCCGGCATCCACCTCGTCGGCGACATCAAGCGTCCCGATGAAGGTGCCGTGCTCGAGCTCGAGACCGGAGCCGGGCGGGCCGTGGTGAGCTGTTTCCCGTTCCTGCGCGAGGGCAGGGTCGTCGACTTCGTTGCCGAGGCCGACGAGTGGTACAAGCACTACGCCGACCGGCTTCGCCACATCTCGGAGGCCTACAGCCGTCACGCCGACGAGGTGGCCGGTGCCGACGCCGTGACCTTTCTCGTCGCCCACTTCCTGGTTGGTGGCGCCAGGGTTCACGGCCACGGCGCTCCCCGTGGCGAACGCGAGCTCCACATGGGCGAGGCGTACGCGGCGAATGCGGAGGCCATCCCTCCTGGTCCCCAATACGTGGCGATGGGCCACGTCCATGCCCCCCAGCCCGTCCCCGGGGCCGTCGTCCCTGCGGAGTACGCCGGCTCTCTCCTCGAGCTCGACTTCGGAGAGGCCGGGGAAGAGAAGCGGGTCGTCGTCGTCGACGTCGAGCCGGGCGTCCCGGCAACGGTGCGCTCGATCCCGCTCAGCGGGGGGCGGCGCCTGGTGCGGGCCTCGGGGGAATGGCAGGACCTCCTCGTCCGGGACGACCTGCGGGAGGCCTATCTCGATCTCACGGTGAGCACCGCCGGTCCCGATCCCGGGCTCGCCGATCGGGCCCGCGCGGAGTTCGACCACGTCGTGAAGGTCGCCGCCGACTACCCCCGAGTCGAGGACGATCGTCGGTCGCGCGCTCACCGAACGATCGACGATCTCTTCGTCGACTACTACACCGAGCGTGAGGGTTCGGAGCCGCCGCCCGAGCTCATCGCCGCCTTCCGCGAGCTCCTCGAGGAGGTCGGCCATGCGGCCCCTTGAGCTGCGGATCCGCAACTTCCGGTCCTATTTCGGCGACGACACCGTTGTTGACTTCCGCGACCGGCGCCTCGTCGGCATCGTCGGCCCCATCGGCGCCGGTAAGTCCTCGATCCTCGACGCGATGTCGTTCGCCCTCTACGGGAAGACGCCGACGGTGGCCGCCAACACGAAGTCGCTCATCCACCAGCGGGCGGACGGTGCGCTCGTCGGGTTGCGGTTCGTGGTCGACGGCGAGGTGTGGGAGGCGGTGCGGGCGCTGCGCAGACGCGGCCAGAGCCAGCACTCCCTCTCCCGGCTCTCCGCAGACGAGCCCGACGCCGAGGTCCTCGACAAGCTCGTCCTCGAGGCCGACGTCAACGCCCGGGTCGTCGAGCTGCTCGGGCTCGAGTTCGATGCCTTCACCCGCTCGGTGCTGCTCGCTCAGGGCCGATTCTCCGAGTTCCTCCGGGCGAGGCCGGCAGAGCGCGACGGAGTGCTCAAGGGCGTCTTCGGTCTCGATCGGATCGATGCGATGCGGCTGGCCGCAAAGAGCCGGGCGGGCGAAGCCGCCGGCGCCCTCGAGGCCCTCTCGGTTCGCCTGCAACAACTGGAGCGGACGGCAAAGCGGCTGGCGGATCGGCAACAGGAGCTCGCCGGCGTCGAGGACCGCGTCGAGGCGATCCGCAAGTCAGAGCCGGCCTACGGTGACCTCGAGGCACGGATCGCGGCGACCCGGACCCGATCCGGCGAGATCGACGAGCGGCTGGTCGTGCTCGAGGGGATGTCGGGGTCGATGCCGGACCCTGAGGCCACCGGCGACGTCGTCGCCGAGGCCGTCTCCGCCGGAGCCGCGCGCGCCGAACTCGCCACCGTGCTCGAGGCGGCCCAGCAAGAGCTCGCTCACCGCGGCCGAAGAGGCCCTGGCCGCCGCCGAAGCCGACGGCATCGCCACCCGAGTCGAGGAGGCCGGCGAGCTGCTCGCAGCCCGCGAGCCGGCACAGCGGCGGCTCGCCGAGCTCCGCGAGCGGGTCGCGGGCCTCGAGGGGAAAGCTGTGAGTGAGGCCGCCTCGGCCGCAGCATCCGAGGCGGCGGTCGTCGAGGCCGAGGAGGGCGCGGCTGCGTCCGCGTCGGCGGTCGAGGCGGCCGTCGAGCGGCTTCGCGCCGCGGAGACCGCCCTCCACGAGGCGCGGCACGCCGACATGGCGGCGACGCTCAGGGCGGGCCTTTCCTCCGGCGAGCCGTGTCCGGTGTGCGACCAGCCGGTGGCCGTGGTCCCCGATCCGATGCCGGGTTCCGCGCTCGGCGCGCTGGAGGAGACGGCACGTGCGGCACAGTCGGCGGCGGCGGACGCCGAGGAAGCGCGTGCGTCGGCTGTTGCCGCCCTCGAGGTCGCCAGAACTCGGCTCGAGGCCACGATGCGCAGCCGGGAGGCGATCGCCACCGAGCTCGAAGGCTCGGAGGCCGCCGCAGCGGCGGCTCGCGACGAGATCGAGGCGCTGGATGCCCGGCTCATCGTGATCCTGGGACGCGGTGATCCCGTCGAACGGCTCGNNGGCTCGGGTCGCTCCGGTCGCGTCTCGGTGACGTGACGGAGGCGGTGGCCCGGGCACGCCGCACCGTCGACCGCGCCCGTGGCGACCACGACGAGGCGATCAGGCGCCAGCAGGCTGCAGGCAAGGAGCTCGGCGCGATCGCCATGACCCTCGTCGAGCTGTCCGCCCGGCTCGGCTCGGACCCGCCCGCGATCGACGACGACGAACCGGGCACCGTGGCGACGGCCGCCGACGCCCTCCGCGCCGGCTGGGCGGATGAGCGCGCCGGGCTGGGTGTCGAGCGCACGTCCGTCGCCGAGGCGCTCGCCGCCGCCGGGCGCGAGCGCGATGCCTTGCTCGCGTCGCTCGGCCTCGAGACCGACCTCCCCACAGCCCTCGCCACACTCGAGGCACGAAGAGACTGGCTCGCCGACGAGATCCAAACCGGCACCGAGGAGATCGCCGGGCTCGACGACCTCGTCGCCGAGCGCGAGACGCTCGAGGCCCGCCGGGAGACGTTCGATCGGCTTGCGTCCGACCTCACCGATGCCAGGTTCGTCAGATTCCTCCTCGACGAGGAGCGGGCCCGGCTCGCCGATCTGGGGAGCGATCACTTCCAGCGGCTCTCGTCCGGCCGGTATCGCTTCACCGCGGACGGGTCCTTCTCCATCGTCGACCTCACCGCGGCCGAGGCAGTGCGGAAGGCGGACAGCCTCTCCGGCGGCGAGACCTTCCTCGCCTCACTCGCTCTCGCCCTGGCGCTCGCCGAGATGGTGACCCGCACCGGCGGCCGGCTCGACGCGTTCTTCCTCGACGAGGGCTTCGGGACGCTCGATCCCGAGCATCTCGACCTCGCCATGGAGGGCATCGAGCTGCTGTCGGCCGGCGCCTCGTCCCGGCTCGTCGTCGTGGTCAGCCATGTGCCCGAGCTGCGCCAGCGCCTCGAGGACCTCATCGAGCTCGACCGCTCCCCGGTGACGGGGGACACGGTCGTCGTCCGCTCCTGAGGCTACGGCGCGGTGAGCCTTCGCTCGGCGATCCCGTTCAGCACCTCGAGGACGACCCGGTTCGCCAGGAACGCCGTGATCCCGCCCGGGCCGTCGTACGGAGGGCTCACCTCGACGACGTCGGCGCCGACGATGCGGACGGCGCGGCTGATCTCGCGCACGGCGTCGAGGAGCTGACGAGAGGTGAGCCCTCCCGGCTCCGGTGTCCCGGTGCCCGGCGCCATCCCCGGATCGACGACGTCGATGTCGACCGAGAGGAACACGCCGTCGGCACCCTGGGACACGTGGGCGGTCGCCTCCTCGATGACGGGGCCGAGGCCGCGTTCCGCGATCTCGGTCATGAGCCACCAACGCATGCCCTGGTCCCGCATCCACTCGACGACGTCGGGGCCCGGCCAGTACCCGCGGAGGCCGATCTGGGCGAAACGGTGCCCCGGCACGGCTCCGCTCTCGACGAGGCGTCGCATCGGCGTTCCGTGCCCGTAGAGGTGGTCCCCCATGTGGGTCTCGGCGGTGTCGGCATGGGCATCGAAGTGGACGAGCGCGAACGTGCCGGAGCCGAGGACGTCGGCGAGGCCGGATGCGTTGGCGTACGTGATGGAGTGGTCGCCACCGAGGACGATCGGCACCGCTCCCGCGGTGACGATGCGCGCCACCGCGCGGCGGTTCATCTCGAGAGACTCCTCGAGGTAGCCGGGTGCGGGGACGAGGTCGCCGACGTCGACGACCGTCAGCTCGGCGAACGGGTCGATGCCTGTGGGGAGGTGGGGACGGCCGGGCTCGCCGAGGTAGTCGGCGTGCCTGATGGCCCCGGGACCGAAGCGGGCCCCGGGTCGGTAGGTGGCGCCCCAGTCGATCGGAGAGCCGATGATCACGACGTCCGGCGTCTCTAGGGCGTCGAGGTTCGCCGCTGCGACGCCGGCGAACGTGGGCCTCGCCCCCCAGTAGCTCGACAGATGCGCCTCGACGTCGCTCATCGGGACCAAGGTAGCCAACCGTGCAAGGCGCCGACCCGGCGCTACTGGAGGAGCAAGGTGGCGAAGCGCCGGGCAGTGACGATCAGCCCGGCAGCGCCCATGGCGGCGAGAAACGCGATGTGACCGAGGAGAGAGAGATCGAGTGTGCCGAGCATGAGAGAGCGGATGAGGTCCACGCCGTGGTAGAGCGGCGAGATCCTCGCCACCGCCTGAAGCGCTCCGGGGTAGACATCGAGTGGGTAGAACGTCGCGGAGAACAGGAAGAGGGGGAGTGTGACGAGGGTGATGAGGTCGAAGTCCTGCCAGCTCCGCAGGTAGGTCGTCGTCGCCATCCCGACCGAGGCGAAGGCGAAACCGATGAGGAGCGCCGCCGGGACGGCGAGCAGCCCCCACCACGACGGCATGAGGCCCATGACGAGGGCAACGGCGAGGAAGGCGATCGCGTACAGGCCCCCTCGGACGAGGGACCAAGCGATCTCCCCGACGGCGATGTCGCCGGGGCCGAGCGGCGTGGCCAGCATCCCGTCGTACGTCTTGTCGAACTTCAGCTTGAAGAAGATGTTCATCGTCGACTCGAACACCGCACCGTTCATCGCAGACGCGGCGAGCAGGGCCGGAGCGATGAACTCGGCGTAGGACACCGCCTCGCCGGCGCCGGCCACCGTCCCCACCAGTTCCCCGAGGCCCACCCCGATCGAGAAGAGATAGAAGACAGGCTCGAAGAACCCGGAGACGACGACCATCCAGACCCTGCGGTACACCCGGAAGTTGCGCTCCAGCACGTGACCGGCCCGGCGGCCCCCGAAGCGAACCGGCGGAGTGATGCGGGTGAGCAGCGTCCCCGACGTCACGCCACCATCCTCCTCGCCAGTCCCCATCTCGCCAGCACGGTCCCGACCCCGACCCAGACCACCAGATAGGCGATGTTGACGACTGCTGGCACGGTCGTCGCGGTCCCGAGCGCCGCCGCCCGGGTCAACTCGACACCGTGCCAGAGCGGGGTGACGTAGGCGACCGGCTCGAGCCACCCGGGGAGCTGGGACACCGGGAAGAACGTCCCGGAGAACAAGTAGAGCGGAACGATGGCGAACCGGAAGAGCGAGCTCAGTCCCTCGGGACCGTCGAGGAGGGACGTGAACGCGATGACCGGGGCGGCGAACGCCATCCCGGTGAGCACCCCGGGTGCCACCGAGGCCAGTGCGCCGCCGACGGTGACCGAGGCGAGCACGACCATGACGAGTGCGAAGACGACGGCGGTGAACAGCAAGCGGAACGCCACGTACCCGAGGTGGCCGGTGACGATGGAGCGAACGTCGATCGGGGTTGCCATCGCCGCCTCGTAGGACCGCACCCACCTGATCCCGGCCATGACCGGCCAGGCCGCGTCCCCGGTGCCGATCTGCATCGTCGTGGCGGCGAGGAGGCCGGGAGCGAGATATGTGACGTAGGCGAATCCCTCGAGCGCGCCGGCTCCGGTGCCGCGGTCGACGAGGCTGCCGACGCCGAGCCCCATCGCGGCGAGGAACAGGATGGGGTTCACGAACGTCGTGATGACGCTCGCCCGCCACTGCCGGCGATACGTGCGAAGCTCGCCTTCGAGGAACCGGACCGCGGTCGGCGCCGCCATCAGTCGATGAGACTGCGGCCGGTGAGCCGCAAGAAGACGTCTTCGAGGGTGCTGCGCCGCTCCACGACCGACTCGGGACGGAGACCGAGGCCGTGCACCTCCGACAGCGTCGGTTCGGCGTCGTCGGTGTAGAGCAAGACACGGTCCGGGAGGACCTCGGTCCGGTCGGCGATGCCGTCGAGGCGCTCGAGCGCCGTGTCGCGTTCGCCGATGGGGAACCGCAACTCGACGACCTCGCGAGTGGAGTAGCGCTCGATCAGCTCCTTCGGCGAGCCTTCGGCGACGATCTTCGCCTTGTCCATGACGACGAGGCGGTCGCACAGCTGCTCGGCCTCGTCCATGTAGTGGGTGGTGATGATGAGGGTCACCCCCTGCTGTTTGAGGCGGTACAGGCGGTCCCAGAGAAGGTGTCTCGCCTGAGGGTCGAGGCCGGTGGTGGGCTCGTCGAGGAGGAGAAGGTCCGGTTCGTTGATGAGCGACCTGGCGATCGTGAGCCGCCGCTTCATGCCCCCCGAGAGCGTGTCGACCTTGTCCTTGCGGCGGTCGGTGAGCTCGGAAAAGGTGAGGAGCCGATCGATGCGCTCCTTGATGACCGGCACCGGCAGATCGAAGTACCTCCCATAGATGAGGAGGTTCTCCTCGGCGGGGAGCTGGAGATCGAGGTTGTCCTCCTGAGGGACGACACCCAGCCGCGACCGGATCCGTGCTCCGTCCGCCCCCGGGTCGAGGCCGAAGACGAGGAGACGGCCCGCGGTCGGCGGCGAGACGGCTCCGATCATGCGCATCGTCGAGCTCTTGCCCGCGCCGTTCGGCCCGAGGAACCCGAACACCTCGCCCCGCTGGACCTCGAAGTCGACGCCGTCGACCGCGGTGAGCGAGCCGAAGCGCTTGGTGAGCTCGGAGGCCTGGACGAGGGCGTTGGTCATGAGCCGTCGAACGTTACCGGAGCGGGGAGCTGCAGCCGTCCGCGTAGCATGACTGGATGGGACCGCTCGAAGGGCTGAAGGTCGTCGAGATGGCGGCGATCGGGCCGGTGCCGTTCTGCGGCATGTTGCTGGGTGATCTCGGCGCCGACGTCGTTCGCATCGACCGGACGGCACCGGCGCCCGGCCGCCTCCCCGACATGCTGGCGCGCATCGTGGGCCGATCCAGGCGTTCGATCGCAATCGACCTCAAGACCGAGGCGGGCAGCGAGGTGGCGCTCCGCCTCATCGCCGGGGCCGACGTGCTGCTCGAAGGCTTCCGGCCCGGGGTCATGGAGCGGCTCGGGCTCGGCCCTGCCGAGTGTCGTGAGCACAACCCACGGCTCGTGTACGGCCGGATGACGGGGTGGGGCCAGCAGGGCCCGCTGGCGTCGACGGCCGGTCACGACATCAACTACATCGGCCTCTCCGGTCCCTTGGCGGCGATCGGGACGGCCGAGGCTCCGATTCCTCCGCTCAACCTCGTTGCCGACTACGGCGGCGGGGCCCTCTATCTCGCCTTCGGCGTCCTCGCCGCCCTCGTCGAGCGGGAACGCTCCGGTGAGGGCCAGGTCGTCGACGCCGCGATGATCGACGGCGCCGCCTCGCTCATGACCCCGATCTATCAGATCTTCGGACACGGCGGGTGGAGCGAGGAGCGAGCGGCGAACGTGCTCGACGGCGGGGCACCCTTCTACCGGACCTACCGGACCGCCGATGGAGGGTTCATGGCCGTCGGCGCGCTCGAGCCACAGTTCTACGGCGAGCTCATCGCCGGCCTCGGTCTCGACGGTGCCGACCTTCCCCCCCAGGGTGACGTGTCGCGCTGGCCCGAGCTCCACGAGCGTTTCGCCGCGGTGTTCGCCACGAAGTCCCGGGACGAATGGGCAGAGGTGTTCGCCGGCACCGACGCGTGTGTGTCGCCGGTCTTGACGATGGCGCAGGCGCCCCACCACTCCCACATCGAGGCGCGCACAGGCTTCGTCACTGTCGACGGCGTCGTCCAGCCGGCGCCGGCGCCTCGTTTCGACCGTACCCCGGGGCGGGTCCCGCGCCCGGCCCCGGTCCCCGGCGCCGACACCGACGAGGTGCTCGCCGAGCTCGGGTATGGGGACGGCGAACGCACCGAGCTGCGCGACTCCGGGGCCGTGGCGTGACGGCGGATCCGTTCCTCGAGGCCGCCATCGCCGAGGCGAGGGCCGGGCTCGCCGAGGGTGGGATCCCGATCGGCTCGGTGCTCGTCGTCGACGGCGAGATCGTCGGCCGGGGCCACAACCAGCGGGTGCAGAAGGGGAGCGCGATCCTCCACGCCGAGATGGACTGCCTCGAGAACGCGGGCCGTCTCCCGGCATCGGCCTACCGGAAGGCCACCCTCTACTCCACGCTGTCGCCGTGTGACATGTGCTCGGGCACCGTGCTGCTCTACGGCATCCCCCGGGTGGTCGTTGGCGAGAACCGCACGTTCCGCGGTCCCGAGGAGTACGTCCGCAGCCGCGGCGTGAGGGTCGACGTCGTCGACGATGCCGCGTGTGTGGCACTGATGGAGGCATTCATCGCGGCCCGACCCGACCTCTGGAACGAGGACATCGGGGAGTGAGTCTTCTCCGCTTGCGTCGAGCGGCGCCGGCGCCCGGGACCTGAGTAGGGTCCGAGCCCATGATCGAGGCTCACGCCGACGAGATCGGCGAGGTGCGGCCGACCGGGTGGTGGGCCGGGCTCTCGCCGGCGGTGCGCAAGACGCTGTCCTTCCTTGCCATCCTCGTCGTGCTCGCGTCCGTGTGGGAGCTGTACAAGGTCGTCTTCAGGGCGCTCGAGCTCAACGATCCCGTCCGACCCGACAACGTCACGATGCCCCACGTCTGGGACATGGTCCACGAGCTGTTTCGCCCCAGACAGCGCCAGGGTGAGCTGCTCATCGTCTTCCTGCTCAAGGCGTCGTTCTGGACGTTGCGCGAGGCCTTCGTCGGCTTCGCCGTCGGCGGGATCTTCGGTTTCGGGCTCGGCGTCCTGTTCGTGCGCTCGACGATGGCCGAGCGGGCGTTCATGCCCTACGTCGTCGCATCCCAGACCGTGCCCATCCTCGCCATCGCCCCGATGGTCATCGTCTGGGGAGGCAGGCTCGACATCCCGCAGTGGCTCTCCGTCTCGATCGTCGCCGCGTATCTCACCTTCTTCCCGGTGACGATCAACACGTTGCGCGGGCTTCGCTCCCCGGATCCGACGACGCTCGAGCTCATGCGATCGTATGCGGCCACGCCGGGCGAGGTCCTGTGGAAGGTGCGGGTCCCCGCCGCGCTTCCGTACATTTTCACCGCGCTCAAGGTCTCGGCGACGGCGAGCGTGATCGGCGCCATCATCGGCGAGCTGCCCGCAGGGTTCCAGGACGGTCTCGGGCGCGCGCTGTTGACGTTCTCCCAACGATTCGCAGTGGTCTCGGCGAAGCTCTACGCGACGGTGATCGTCACCGCGATCGCCGGGATCGCCTTGGTCGGTCTCGTCACGTTGGTGGAGCACAAGCTCGTCGACGCGACGAGGAGACAGTCCGAGGTGGCGGGGCGGGCCGGCGCATGAGCGAGCGCGTCATCGAGGCGGTGGGGCTGGGCAAGACCTTTGGCGCGGGCTCGGCCGACCGGGTCGTCGCGCTCGAGGACATCACGCTCTCGGTGCGTTCCGGCGAGTTCATCTCGCTCATCGGACCATCGGGATGCGGCAAGAGCACCCTGTTGCGCCTCGTCGGCGACCTGCTCACTCCCAGCGCAGGCGAGCTGCGCGTCAACGGCAAGGACCCGCATCGGGCGCGGCTCGACCGGGATTACGGGATGGTCTTCCAGAGCTCGACGCTGCTCGACTGGCGGACGGTCCGCAAGAACGTGGAGCTCCCGCTCGAGATCATGGACGTCGCTCCCTCGGACCGCACCGCCAGGGCGAGGGAGATGCTCGAACTCGTCGAGCTGGGAGACTTCGAGGAGCACTACCCGTGGCAGCTCTCGGGGGGCATGCAGCAGCGCGTCGCCATCGCTCGGGCGCTCACGTTCCGGCCCTCGCTGCTGCTCATGGACGAGCCGTTCGGGGCGCTCGACGAGNNCGTCTTTCTCTCGACCCGCGTCGTGGTGATGTCGCCCCGGCCGGGACGGATCTCGCACGTCGTCGATGTCGATCTCGGTCGTCCCCGCGACGTCGACACCCGAGAGTCGCCCGAGTACTACGCAAAGGTCACCGAGGTGCGAGAAGCGCTGCGCAGCCCGGCGATGAGGGGCAAGGAGTGACGGGACGAGACCGTGAGCTCCTCGAGAGCCACGAGACCGACGTCCTCACCGCCTTCGAGGGAGACGCACCCGCGGGCACCCGCACCCCCGCCGCGCTCCGCCGACTCTCCCGACGCTACCTGCCGGCCGTAGTGGCGTTCGTCGCGGTGATCGCGGTGTGGGAGCTGCTCACCCGCCTCTTCGCTGTTCAGTCGTTCATCCTTCCCAAGCCGACGGAGATCATCGACCAGTTCTTCGAGAAGGCCGACACCATATGGCCTGCGGGCTGGAGAACCCTCCAGGAGGCCCTCGGCGGTTTCGTCGCCGGCTCGCTCCTCGGGGTGATCGTGGCCCTGACCACGGTGCGCTGGGTGGCCGTCCGCGAGGGTCTCATGCCCTTTGCCATCGCGGCCAACTCGGTGCCGATCATCGCGCTGGCCCCGATCACCAACGCCTGGTTCTCCATCACGAGCCCGGTGTCGAAGATGGCGGTCGTTGCGATCGTCGTCTTCTTCCCGGTGATGATCAACACGGCTCGCGGGCTCGTCGAGGTGGATCCCGACGAGCTGGAGTTGATGCGCTCGTTCGCCGCCACCCCGCGCGAGGTGATGCGCCGGGTCCGGATTCCGCAGGCGCTGCCCTACTTCTTCTCGGCGCTCAAGGTGGCCAGCGTGCTGTCGCTCATCGCGGCGATCGTCGCCGAGTACTTCGGTGGACCCCAGGACGTGCTGGGGCAGTACATCATCAACCGGGCGAACCTGTTCCAGTTCCCCGACGCCTGGGCGGCGATCCTGGTGGCTTCGATCATGGGGATCTCGCTCTACGGCTTGGTCCTCATCGCCGAACGCCTCGTCATGCCGTGGCACGTCTCGTTCCGCGCCGCCGACGACGCCTGACCGGGCGGCGGCCGGATCGAGTCGATATCCTGCCGGGTCTGGCTAAGGACGGAGGAGGGACCTGATGACGCGAAGCATGGTGAGACGGCTCTTTGCGTTCGGAGTCGTCGTTGCGCTGGTGGCTGCAGCCTGCGGCGACGACGACGCCGGCCTCGGCACGGGAGAGTGCGACACCGTCGACAACGTGCGGGTCCAGCTGCAGTGGGTCGCCCAGTCGCAGTTCGCCGGCTACTTCGTGGCGAACGATCTCGGGTTCTACGGCGACGAGTGTCTCGATGTCGAGATCCTCGAGGGGGCGGTCGAGATCGTGCCCCAGCAGGTGCTCGCCACCGGCGGCGCCGAGTTCGGCCTCGCCTGGGTGCCCAAGGCGCTCGTGTCCCGCGAGGCCGGTGCCGACATCGTCAACATCGCCCAGGTGTTCGAGCGTTCCGGCACGTTGGAGGTCTCCTTCAAGGAGGCCGGGATCGAGACCGTCGAGGACTTCGCCGGCAAGAAGATCGGCAACTGGGGCTTCGGCAACGAGTACGAGTTGACGGCTGCGATGGAGCAGGCCGGCGTGCGCGACCAGGTGACCGATGTCGCCCAGAGCTTCGACATGCTCGCCCTGCTCAACGGGGAGATCGACGCTGCCGAGGCGATGATCTACAACGAGTACGCCCAGGTGCTGGAGGCGATCAACCCGGCGACGGGTGAGCTCTACCAGCCCGATGATCTCAACGTCATCGACTTCAACGACGTTGGCACCGCGATGCTCCAGGACGCGGTCTGGGTGAACGCCGACTGGATCGCCGAGGACGGCAACGAGGACATCGCAGAGCGGTTCCTCAAGGCCACGTTCCGCGGCTGGATCCACTGCATCGACAACTTCGACCAGTGCGTCGACGTCGTCCTCGCCAATGGCTCGCTTCTCGGACAGAGCCACCAGGAATGGCAGCTCAACGAGATCCTGGCCCTCATCTTCCCGGCGACGAACGACATCGGGATCATGAACGAGTCGCTCTGGGACCAGACGGTCTCGGTGGCGACGTCGCAGATCCCCGAGTTGCGCGGGGTGACGATCTCGGACGACGCGTTCCGCACGGATATCGCCGAGCGC
>JABAOE010000719.1_pt2 | contig 13620 bp, 16 predicted proteins | sample 7062141 | NCBI WGS metagenome assembly JABAOE01 (sample SAMN14538627, study PRJNA623070) | marine sediment metagenome | biome: marine biome [ENVO:00000428]; feature: marine pelagic biome [ENVO:01000023]; material: deep marine sediment [ENVO:00002113] | place: India: Gulf of Khambhat ... | reverse complement strand
AACGACGCACACCGTCTTCCGCGGCGCTTGCGTCGTCAGTAACCACGTTTAGCTTCCCGCCGCCCTGGTCAATCGTGTAGACATTCCCGTCGGGTCCGAGATAGGCAATCAAGCCGCTCTTTCGCTCGACCGCGGCCAGCAACGGGCTCTGCGGTACCTGAATCCCCTGCCCAACAGAGCTGCAGGCAGCTACCAGCAAGCTTCCAAGTATCAGGGGGACGAGTGCGTGTTTTTTTATTGGTTTGCCTTATTAAAAGTGTTTGCGGATTGTATCACCCACCGACCATAACCTGCCCATCCCCAGACGCAGATCTGGTCGCATCGTCAATGTGATTCCCCAATTCGCTTGCGAGCATCCGGTCTACCTTTCCCATAGGAAGTTCACTTAACTCGCCAGGCTTCACCCAGCGAATATCGCCGCGTTCTCGAAGCTGTCTGCTTGCTTGTTTTCTGCTTGCTTGTTTTCTGCTTGCTTGCTTGATGCGGCAAAGATATGGCTGCACCGTTGTGCTGAAGTGTGTATAGGTATGACTCAGGAGCTGCAGTGGACTGCCTACTTCCACATCTAAGCCGTACTGTTCATTAATGACTCTGCGCACGGCATCCTGGTTCGTTTCGTTTTCGACAATGTATCCAGCAGGAAAGCCCCAAAGCCCGCCCAGGAGTCCCTGCTCTGGACGCTGCACGACCATGAGGCTGCCGTTCTCAAGGATTACGGCCGCTACCGCTTTGCGGTGAGGGAGCGGCGACCTGGGCGAACGGAGCGGCAGCAGCTCCTGTGTACCGTTGCGCAGCGCTAAACAGTGATCCTTCACAGGGCAGTTTCCACAAAGCGGTGCTCGTGGCTTACAGATTAGAGCACCGAGATCCATCAACGCCTGGTTGTATTCTGAAGCTTTTCCCCTGGGCAGTGCAGACGTTCCCTGCAGCACAATTGCCTTTTGGCCTTCTGGCTTACGAGGGTCGAGGTGAATGTCATACAGGCGAGCGAGGACCCGGCGCAAATTCCCCTCCAGCGCAAGCGCGTCCTGCTGAAAGGCTATCGCGCGTATAGCCGCCGAAGTGTATTGTCCGATGCCTGGCAGCTGTCTCAGTTCTTCGTCCGAGCTCGGGATTTGACCGCCAAATTGCTCGACAACCACCCTTGCTGCGCGGTGAAGGTTGCGAGCGCGCGAGTAATATCCCAGTCCTTCCCACAATTTCAGCACTTCCTCTAGCGGAGCATGGGCGAGCATATCTACGTTCGGGTAGCGAGCCATAAAACGCTCGTAATAGGGAATCACCGTGTCCACCCGCGTCTGCTGCAGCATGATCTCTGATACCCATATCGCGTAAGGATCTCGAGTGTTGCGCCACGGAAGCTCGCGCCCGCTGAGCTTGTACCAGGAGAGCAGATCGCTTGAGAGCGACATAGAAGGGATTGTAATGGTGGCGGCGACTATAATCCCGATGCTTTTCCGTTGATGAGGGAGCCGCAAATGCCGATCTATGACGAGACGCTGGAGAACTACGTTCGGAGCACATTTGCCCCGGAAGACGAAGTCTTGGCGTCGATCCGGGCAGAGATCTCGCAGCGTGGCCTTCCTGAGATATCAGTCCGGCCCGAAGAAGGTCGCTTCCTCCAGTTCCTTGCTGCAGCAAGCGGTGCACGAGTGGCGGTTGAGATTGGCACACTGGGTGGATACAGCGGAGTATGCATTGCGCGCGGACTCCCTGCCGGCGGCACGTTGATCACGCTTGAAATGTCGGAAGAGCACGCCGCAGTGGCTATTGAAAACTTCAAATTGGCCGGCGTCGAGAGCAAAATCGATCTCCGGATCGGAGACGCGCATGAGCTGCTGCAGAAACTGTCACCGGAAGGGCCCTTTGATTTCGTATTCATCGACGCTGATAAGGTGGGGCTCCCTGCCTATCTGGATTGGGCGGAAAACAACCTGCGCCCGAGGGGCATAGTTGCGGCTCACAACGCTTTTCGTCACGGGGCAATCGCGGATCCTTCTGTTGACGATCCAGGAGTAGTCGCTTCAAGAGAGTTCAACGAACGCCTGGCAAAGGGCGGCCGGTTCGTTCCCGCAATCTTTCCAGGGGGGGATGGGATTGCCATGGGCGTACTTCGAAAATCTGCTTAGCAAATAGGGCGGAAAGGTGTTAATTCTCCTTTATCCGCACTGTTCCTCCATGTTTTCCACGACCTGCGAACGCTGAATCCGATTCATACGCATTTCTTACACCGCTTGGAAGCCCCAAAAGGGGCCGAATGCTATAATCGCCAACACGTGTGAAAACACGGTAGGAGGTTCAAAAATGATGCGATTTGACCGCTTTACGGAGCGGGCACAGGACGCCGCACAGCGCGCGGCGGAGATCATCCAACGTTACGGACACAATCAAATCGACACGGAACACATCCTGCTGGCATTGATCGAGCAGCCACAGGGTGTGATCACTCAGATCCTCGAACATCTCAAGATTGATATCGAGGCGCTCACCGATCGTATCGACCAACAACTGAGGGCCAGCCCAAAGGCCAATATCTACGGCGGCGGGGCTGGGCAAATCTTCATAACCCCTCGCGTGAAGCGTGTGGTGGATATGGCCAACGAAGAAGCAAATCGTCTGGACGATGAGTTCATATCCACCGAGCACATCTTCCTGGCGATCCTCTCCGAACGAAACACGGCCATCGCCAGGCTGCTGAATGAAGAAGGCATCACGAAGGAACGGGTTCTGGATGCCATCAAGGAGATCCGGGGCGGGCAACGAGTCACCGACCGTAAGGCTGAATCTCGCTACCGAACGCTCGAGAAGTACTCGCGCGACCTCACCACTCTGGCCAAGGAAGGCAAGCTGGATCCGGTGATAGGCCGCGATAAAGAAATCCTGCGAGTGATCCAGATCCTCTCGCGGCGCACGAAGAACAACCCGGTTCTCATCGGTGAGGCCGGCGTGGGCAAGACCGCCATCGTCGAGGGATTGGCACAGAAGATCGCAAACAACGATGTGCCGGAGATCCTCAGCGGCAAGCAGGTGGTCGCGCTCGACCTGGGCGCCATGATTGCCGGCTCAAGATTCCGGGGCGAATTCGAGGAGCGGCTGAAGGCCTCGATCGAGGAGATCCAGCGCGCGGAGGGCGAGATCATCCTGATGATTGACGAGCTCCACACCGTGGTTGGCGCTGGCGCAGCGCAGGGCGCAATGGACGCAGCCAATATGCTCAAACCAGCGCTTGCACGTGGGGAACTGCAGGCCATCGGCGCAACGACATTAGACGAATATCACAAACACATCGAGAAGGACTCTGCGCTCGAGCGCCGGTTTGCTCCGGTCTACGTCGACGAGCCAAATATCGAAGAGACGATTGCCATGCTTCAGGGGCTGCGAGATCGCTATGAAGCGCACCACAAAGTTCGCTTTTCAGACGAAGCGCTGGTAGCCGCAGCCCGGCTCTCGCAGCGATACGTCACCGATCGCTCCCTGCCAGATAAGGCCATTGATCTCATGGATGAAGCGGCAGCCAAGCTGCGCGTGGCGCTTTACTCGCTTCCGCCTGATCTGAAAGAACTCAAAAGCGACCTGGACCGGCTGATGGCCGAAGAGGAGCAGGCAGGTCTCGAACGCGACTATGAACGCGCTGCGGAGAAGAAATCTGAACGGCTTCGCCTGGAAGCTGAATTCCGTGAAAAGCGAGACGCCTGGGAAGCCGAACACCAGTTGGATGAGATCGTTGATGAGGATGACATCGCCGAGGTCGTGCACATGTGGACCGGCATTCCGGTCACCACCATGATGGAGACCGAAGCTGAAAAGCTGCTTCAGATGGAAGACCGGCTGCATGAGCGCATCGTCGGTCAGGACGAGGCCATTCATGCCCTGGCAGATGCGATACGCCGGGCGCGTGCAGGTCTCAAGGACCCACGCCGTCCGATTGGATCCTTCATTTTCCTGGGCTCGTCCGGTGTGGGCAAGACCGAGATGGCCAAGGCGCTGGCCGAGTTCATGTTCGACGACGAAGATGCGCTGGTGCGGATCGACATGAGCGAATACCGCGAACAGCACACGGTCTCGCGGCTCTTTGGTGCCCCGCCTGGGTATGTCGGCTATGAGGAGGGCGGACAGCTCACGGAGGCCGTGCGCCGCCGGCCCTATCGAGTGGTGCTGTTCGACGAGATCGAAAAGGCGCATCCGGAGGTTTGGAACGCGCTCCTGCAAATATTGGACGATGGACGACTCACCGACGGGCAGGGGCGAGTAGTTGACTTCCGTAACACGGTGCTGATCATGACCTCAAATCTGGGGACTCAGTTCGTCACCCATGCAGGCACTCTTGGCTTCCGCAGTCGTGGTGAAGATGCCGAAAAAATTGAGGCTGACGACAAGATCGAGAAGGCACTCAAAGACACCTTCCGGCCTGAATTCCTCAACCGCATCGATGAGATCATCATCTTCTCAACGCTGTCAATGGAACAGATGGAGAAGATCGTTGACCTGCAGATGCACAAGGTCAGCGAGCGGTTGGCAGAGCACGGGCTCAACGTAGAGCTCTCACCCGCAGCTCGATCCTGGCTGGCAGAGGAGGGCTACGACCCGGCCTTCGGTGCCCGCCCTCTTCAGCGTGCGCTTCAAAAGTATGTGGAAAGCCCGCTTTCGGTCAAGATCCTGCAGGGCGAATATGAGACTGGCGACACCGTGATCGTCGATCATGTTCCCGACGAGGGGGTCGTGTTCAGACGACCGGAAGGGAGTACGCCGGTAGAAATCGAAGAAGAAGTTCCCGCCTGAAAGGTGGGAAAAGGAAACCCCGTCGACAATTGATCGACGGGGTTTTTTGATTCTTTACCCTACTAGCGCTGCAGTTGCCAGCAGCTCTTCCGCCGATTTTCGGTTCGCCTCGCTGGAATCTCCAAGCATTTCCGCTAGCTCCTCGAGACGTGCGTCCCCCTCCAGGGCCCTCACCCTGGCCGAAGTTCTCCCTTCGCGGACCTGCTTATCGACTTGATAGTGCTGATCGGCATGCGCTGCGAGTTGAGGTAGGTGGGTCACACACAGCACTTGATGTTCCAGGGCCAAATCCTTCAACTTGCTGCCTACTACGGAGCCGATGCGGCCGCCGATACCCTGGTCAATTTCATCAAAAATCAGCGTCGGCCGGCGATCGGCTTTGGCCAGGACGCTCTTCAGGCCGAGCATCAAGCGCGAAGTCTCTCCACCTGATGCCACCTTTGCCAGGGGCTTCAGTCCTTCGCCTGGGTTCGGGGCGATCAGGAACTCGATCCTGTCCAAACCGGTCGGGCCAAAAGCTACTCGCTGGTCTTCAATCTCCACCCCATGTGGGTCATCGGAAAACTCGAAATCAACAGTAAAAGCTGCCCCGCCCATCCCCAGTTCAGCCAGATGATCTGCAATTGCCGCTGATAGATCCTCGGAAGCGTCTCGACGCCGCTGAGAGATCCGACTGCCCGCTTCAGCCACTTTGGTGAGAAGATCGACTTCTTCCAATCTGAGATCTTCCAAGCGCTCCTCGGCGTGAACGATGCTGTCCAGTTCCGCGCTGGCTTTTGCAGCATATCGCAGGATGTCTTCGACACCATCGCCATACTTTCGCCGCAGGTCGTGAATCGTGTTGAGTCTGGACTCCACCTCGTTCAAGCGCAACGGATCGGGTTTTACTTCATCCAGGTAAGACCGGAGCTCGGATGCCAGCCCAACGATTTCCTCCCCCAGGGTCTGCGAACGCTGGCTCACCGCCGCCATGGCGGGGTCAATTTCTGCCAGGCTCATCAGAGCAGAAGTGGCCTCGCCCATGCTGTCAGCTGCGGGTGAGCGATCTCCGGGGGACTCCACCAAGGCTGCGATTGCGTTTAATGCAAGACCAGCAAGCTTCTCAGCGTTGGCCAACCGGTCACGTTCGATCTCTAATTCCGGGATCTCGTTCTCTTTGAGTTGCGCATCCTCGATCTCTCTAATCTGATATCGGAGTAGATCTTCCCGTCGAGCCGACTCACGCTCCACACTGTCTAACGTTGCGATTTCGGAGCGCACTTGCATGATCCGCCTGTAGGTGTCCAGGTACGGATCTAAATCCAAATGCGCAAAACGATCGAGCAATGTCTGGTGTTCCGGTACCTTGAGCAGACTGAGGTGCTCAGATTGACCATGAACATCGACAAGCCATTCCCCAATTTGCCTCAGTGTGGTCAGGCTAACGATGCGGCCATTTATGCGGCACAGGTTCCGACCCTCACGACGCAGCTCGCGAGCCAGAACGATGGTTCCAGCCTCTTCTACGAGCTGGTGCTCATCGAGCAACTCGTACACTTCGCTCAGATCTCTCTGCTCCAACTCGAAGATCCCCTCGACCATTGCGAAATCAGCCTCTTTTCGCAGCATGGCAGTGTCCGCGCGGCCTCCAAGAAGTAATTCGACCGCATCAATAATGATGGATTTCCCTGCACCGGTTTCGCCGGTTAACACAGTGAATCCAGGTTGCAGTTGGAGCTCCAATTCCTCAATAATTGCGAAGTTTACGATCCGCAGTTGACTAAGCATCTAAATGCGAATGCCCCGTAGACGATAAAACAGCGTCGCGATCATGAGTACGCCGTAGGCCAGGGGCCAGAGCAGGCTGGTGCCAGCGCTGAACAAGAGCCTTGGATCGAAACCTCCGGCTCCGAAAATCATGAATAGACCCAGCGGTGCGACCCGAACTAAAGCATAGAGAGCAATTCCAACGCCCGCGCCGATGGCTGCGGCTATAGGAATATTCCGGCTGCGTCCCCCGCGCATGGCCAGGCGGACCAGCTCGGCAATCCCTCCGCCTGCAACAGGCGCCAGGATCAAACCGAAAAATCCGATGAAGTTCAGAATCCCGACAGCAATTACGGCTGTGACGCCAGAAATTACTGCTGCCAGTGCAACCTGCAGATTGCTGGCAGTCTCAAAGGCTTCTTGCTGTCCGCGCACGCACTCCCTACAGCGATAGCCCACCGGCGTCTGGACCGCGCAAGCCACACAAATGGGTTTGCCGCAACGATTGCAGCGCAGGCTGGTCACGCGGTCTGGGTGGTTTTCACAGACGATGGCGGCCTCTGTCACCGACTGTGCTCCCAGGTTGGATTCTGGCTCATCCGGGAGGTGAGGTTGCGATAGAAGTAATCTGGATCCTGCAGGCGGGCAAAATGAACTACATTCTCGGCCGCTCGCAATTCGACACAATCCCGATCCTTGAGGGGAATTGGGGGACTCCCATCCATACTGAGAATTGCCTGGTGATCAGTTCTCACTTCGACTCGCACCGATGAACCCTCGTGCAGTACGATCGCCCGATCTACTGAGAGGTGCGGAGCAACTGGCACGATTACCACGTTCCTGAGCTCCGGCGGCAGGATGGGTCCACCCGCCGCCAACGCGTAGGCTGTCGATCCGGTCGGAGTCGCAACGATCAGACCGTCCGCCACGTAGGTGGTCAGGTAGCGTTCGTCAATCTCAGTGATCAGATCCACGGGACGCACCAATTCCCCTCGACCAATAAAGCACTCGTTCAGTATCTCCCACGAGCCACGTTTCTTGTCTCCACTCAGATGGTCTGCGCGGAGCATCATGCGTTCTTCCAACCAGAAATCTCCGGCGACCACCTTTTCCAATGCCTGTTCCCAATCTTGTCTGCGCACCTCAGTCAGAAACCCAAACCGGCCGAAATTGATGCCCAGTATCGGGATTTTCAACGGTCCACAGAGATGGCCAACTCTCAGCATCGTGCCGTCACCACCCAGTGCAACGCAGAGATCGACCGGTTGCTGTGCTATCTGATCGCGAAGCTTCTCATCGTTCAGTGGCCCCCAATACGATTCGCCAACCAGGTACTGGCTGATAACCTCCGCCAATTCAACCGCTTCTGAGATCTGAGGATTTGCGAGAATGGCAAAGCTTTCGGGACTCTTCGTTGAGGGTTCGCTGCTCATCAGGTCTCTCCATCCATCCGGTCCTGCATGGCTTGAAGCGCAGATTTCAATTCATCCTGCTGCAAACTGGTGGTGAGATCTCCGCGCGTTCGCTCCACGATCCCACGGACCACATCCGTGAGGCGACGCAGTTTGCCCGTGATGGCGTCCGGATAATCGACTTTGACCAGCAGACCGTATATCTCGTCCATAACTTCCAGCAGCCGTTCTGCTTCCTCGGTCTGATTGCGACGCAGGACATCAAGTGTTCGTCGCCGCAGTTCTCCTACAGCTTCTCCGAGACCACCTAAGTAGGCTGCGTATTCAACCTCGAGATCATCAGGGTCGGGGAGCGATTCTCCGGCTAGAAGAGCGTAGACTATCGATGCTTCAGCGAATTCTTTATACGCGTCCTGGGTGTAGCCGGCATAGAAAAGATCCGGATACGGCTGCAATTCCTTGCGCAGCGCCTGTTTGATGGCCTGGGCTTCGCGGATATGCTGCTGGGCAAGTTCGTGCTCGTCTCGATGCGCGGCTCGGATCGCGGTGGCACAGTGGCGTATGAGGGAGCGCGAGTGTTGAAGAGCCAGGTCGCGCGCGGCATTCTTGCCATCTAGATACTTCAGAATGCGCTCACCGATACGGTCCAATGAATTCTGTTTGCTCACTCGTCGCTTGGCTCATCAGGCGGAGCCGACTTAAACAGCTGATCCGCGAGGTGAGGCCCCTCAGGAAGTTGTATCTCCCCAAATTGGGATTCAAAGCGGGCGATGTGATCGTTTAGCGCACGGAGAAAGAGTTTGGCGTTCAAGCTGGTCATGACCAGCCGGGCTTTCACCTTGGCGCGAGGAATGCGCGGCATCACCTGCGCAAAATCCATCACGATCTCAGATGCCGAGTTGGTCACCATCGCGAAATTTGCGTATGTGGGTTCCAGTTCCACAGGAACGTGAACCTGCACCTGTCCGGCGGAGGCTTTTGGTTGGTTTGTCATCATATTGCTCCGTAGTTGGGGGAAGGCCCCCGGACTTCACCCGAGGGCCATATCAGTTGTTTGCGCCTAGAAGGGAATCTCGTCTTCAGTGGCGGGGCCCATCTCCTCGGCTGCCAACGCATCATCCCTGCCGCCCAGGAACTGGACGGTCTGCGCGTTGACTTCAAAAGAAGCCGCCGGGGATCCATCCTGCCGATTCCAGATCCGAGGATTGCCGTTCTCGTCCGGCACCAGGCGTCCCTCTATCAGAACCTGACGACCTTTGCGCAGATATTGGTGCACGTTCTCAGCCTGGCGTCCCCAGACCGACACCCTGAACCAGACTGTCTCGTCTACCTGCTCCCCAGAGCTATCGGTATAGCGTCGGTTGGTGGCTACAGAAATGTTCGTCACAGCCTGGCCACTCGGCGTGTAGCGCATCTCGGGATCACGGCCGAGATTACCAACAAGAATAACTTTGTGAAACATTGGGGCTCCTTTCCGGTGGGCTGCGGCATTTCGTTACGGCCCGGGTGGCCGATTCGTGTATGGGTTATCCCACCGTACTAGAACAATTGTACTAATTGGGCCGTTTTTGTCAAGCGCTCGACCTGTGTCATCCGTGAAGTATCTTATCCAGAGCACCCAGCAGCTGCCGCACGTTCTGATCGCGGGCCGAGTGACCCATTAGACCGATTCGCCAGACTTTGCCTTTCATATCACCAAGCCCTCCAGCGATTTCGATGTTGTATTCGGATTGCAGTCGCGACCGCACCGCGGCCTCATCGATCCCATCCGGCACTGCTACGGTCGTAAGTGTGACCATCCGGTATGGCTCAGGGACCACCATTGTCATATCCAGGCCTCTCAAGCCCTCCCACAACATCTCCACTGCACTGCGATGGCGCGCCCAGCGATTCTCCAGACCCTCCTCCGCCACAATTCGCAAGCCCTCATATAGCGCCAGGTTGGATGAGATCGGTGCAGTGTGGTGATACGTACGTTCCTTGCCCCAGTAATTTTCCAGGCCGCTCATGTCGAAATACCAGTTGCCCACCGGGGTTTTTCTGTCGGCCAGTGCTTTCTGCGCGCGCGGTCCCAGTGTTATCGGTCCCAGGCCTGGCGGGCAGCTCAGACCTTTCTGGCTGCCGCTGTAGCAAACATCGATATCCCACTCATCGACCAGAACTGGACTGCCCCCCAAGGTGGCTACCGTATCAACCACCAGTAAGCCGCCTTTATCGTGGACAAGGTCCGCAAGCCCTTCCATGGGCTGTAAAGCTCCGGACGAGGTTTCACCATGCACGATGGCCACTACCTTTGCCGGGCGAGCAGCCAATGCTTCATCGATTTCTTCCCGGGCGAACACTTCCCCCATTGGTTTGCGGATCACCTCGATGTCCGCACCATATCGACGGCTCATCTCTTCCATGCGGGCACCGAAGTATCCTTTGACACACACCAAGACTGGATCACCCGGCTCAATCATGTTGGATAGCGCAGCCTCCATCGCTGCGCTGCCAGTTCCGCTAACCGGAATGGCGATCTCGTTCTCGGTCCTGAATACATAGCGCAGTAAATCCTGGATCCGGTCCATGATTTCCAAGAAATAGGGGTCCAGATGGCTCATCATGGGTGAAGCCATGGCTTGCAGCACCCGTGTTGGCACGTTGCTCGGTCCGGGGCCCAGGAGGAGTGGAAGGTTTTCTTCCAGTTGGGAGAAGTTGGGTGGTGTCGTCATATGAAGTCCCTTACAAGATCAATTGGATTCTATTACGAACCGGTCGATATTTTCACAGGCTTGCGCTGTGACCTTTGGCTTGGCTGGCTGGGCGGCGACTATAATCTGTGTGGTCATTAACGGAAGGTGTGTGAATGTTTGAGATCAGCAAATTAGCACAAGACAAAATCAAGGAACGAATAGATGAAGTAAACCGGCCCGAGCTCTCGTTGCGCGCCGAGATTATCGGCCGATCCGAGGACGATTTTCATTACCGATTGAGCTTCGTGCCTAAAGAACTGCAGCGAGCTGATGATGAGGTTGTAGAAATCGACGGCGTCACGGCTTTTGTGGACCCGGTCAGCGGACGATACCTCGAGGGAGCCCGTCTAGATTACATCGACAGTGAGGATGAGCAGGGTTTTAAGTTCGAAAACCCGAACCCGCTCTGGCATGACGAGCATGCCAGCGAGGTCAATGAAATCATTGTCAGCCAGATCAACCCATCGATTGCGGTTCATGGTGGCCATGTGACCCTGATGGACGTTCAGGACCATGTGGCTTATGTAAACATGGGTGGAGGCTGCCAGGGGTGCGGACTTGCCAGCGTGACGTTGCGACAGGGTGTCGAGAAAATGATCATGGAGGCCGTGCCATCGATCAAGGGCCTGGTCGACACTACCGATCACTCTTTGGGCGTCAATCCATACTTCCAACGTCAAACGGCGGGCGAGTCGCCGCTTTCATAACGGGACACATCTGGCATGAGCCTCGCTAGTCCGGGAGGCTATTGAAACTTCGGAGGCCGGCCTTCGGGACGCGCCAGATATGCCGAACCTGTGCGAAATCCGCCTTTCGGCAGAAACCGGGTGAGGGAGACCGTATGAACGAAATCAGTGCTGATGAACTGAAAGCAAAAATCGACCGAGACGATGAGTTCAGGCTGGTTATGACTCTGGGTGATCTAGCTTTCCAGGGAAAGCACATCCCCGGTTCAATTGATCTACATGAGCCCGAAACCCTGTTGGCCGAACTCGACCCCGAAGAAGAGATCGTGGTCTATTGCTCGGACCGCCTGTGTCCTGCCAGCATGATGGCGTACCATTTTTTGGAAGCGCAGGGTTACAAACACATTCGACGATTCTCCGGTGGACTCACCGAGTGGGAGGCAGCGGGCTATCCGCTGGAAGGTCAACTGGCCGAGCAATAGACGGCGGCGCCTCACACCTAGCAGAGCAAATCTCCACAATCGTCTTTTTTACACAACTCCCCGAATGAGCTCATGCGCATTCCGCGCAAACCCACTCGCTTTTGCCTTGGGCACACGCGCTAGTAGCGAAATCCAAGCCGCCGGATATCTCATTTGCCGCACTTGGCGGCGCCTACTGCTCGATCGAAGTCGTGTCAGAGTTCATGCGCACTGTGGACACATCTCACCATTCGCCTCATCTATAGATAGTTACACTTCTCTTATCTGCCAGAACGGGGATTTGGGGACCGGCTAACCTTCCATTCTGACCCTAATAGCCGCAGCTGTGGTCTGCTTTGTGATGGGAGCGCGCGGTCTCCACCATGAATTGAAGTGTCAGAGATAGGATCTGGAGAAAACAAGGAGGGGATCGAAATGAATACGCCGATCAAACTTGGCCTTGCAGCCATCCTGCTGGCCGCCCTGGCATGTAGCTTTCCATCTATTCGATTAGGTGTTCCCACTTCCAGCCTCAGAGGCTCTGACGATATCGTTACAGTGGAAGAAAACGTATCGGGCTTCGACAGGTTGGACATTCGTCGCCTTTTTGACGTCGAAATCGTCCAGGGTCAAACTTTCAGCCTGGTCATCCAGGTGAACGACAATGTCGAAGAGTACCTCATTGTCGAACAGCGCGGCGACACCTTGGTCTTAGATCTGGAGGACGGCCGCATTTACAACAACATAACGCTCGAGGCGCAAATTTCTATGCCCGATTTGAGATCGCTGAAGCTCAGCGGTGCAAGCGATGCGAGTTTCACCGAGTTTGCGTCCGCAGAGCCCTTAGATCTTGAGGTATCCGGCGCAAGTTCGGCAGACGGCGAGATTGAAGCAGGTGATGTTGACATCAAGATTTCGGGGGCGAGCAGCGTCGAACTGCGGGGGTCGGGTGGTGACCTGGTTCTGGACGTATCTGGAGCGAGTGAAGCCGATCTTGATGGGTTTACTGTAAATGACGCACGTCTCGATCTGAGCGGAGCCAGCGATGCTATGGTCAATGTGTCTGGTATTCTCGATGTCAGGGCAAGCGGCGCATCAAATGTCACCTATGAAGGAGACCCCCGTTTGGGTACCATTCAGACAAGTGGTTCCTCCAACGTTGAGGGTAAATGAAAGGAAAAGCGAGATGGATGATGGAAGCGGCTCCGGAGTGACCTGGCGAATCGCCGTCACGATCATAAGCACCATGGTATGGCTCATCTTCGTCGTTGCCTGGCTGGGCTTCGGTATGGATAACACCGAGGTTGGACAAACCATCGCCGTGCTGTGCATCTCGTCCATTTTTTGGCTGGGTTTGAATGCCCTAATCTGGGCAATCTGGCCGAATCGCAGAGCTGAGGTGGATTAGCCAAGAGAAGCGCGAAGAGTCCAGCATTCGGAATTTACAGACAGGAGCCGATGAACTTCGGCTCCTGTCTGTATTAATCTCCTCCCTGGCCGGACGAGCCGGAACGAAATCATTCCGTCGCCAGCAGGACCTCCCTGCACGGCTGGCCGCACTTCTGAACCTCCTCAAAGATTGCGTCGATCGTCGGCTCGATGGTCCGGATTTCGGTGCCATCTTTGAGCGTCAGGATGACTTCCAGGCTGTGGAATTGTGCGACCATTTCCACTTCTCCGCTGTTGAGAATCTCGATCGCCGTCTCCCAATCCACTTCGCCAGGATATGGCGTGGGGTCAGGTTTCTCTGTGGCACAAGCGGAGATCAGCAACACCAGGAGGGCCAGTCCGCCAATTAGCT
>JABAOE010000173.1_pt2 | contig 13621 bp, 14 predicted proteins | sample 7062141 | NCBI WGS metagenome assembly JABAOE01 (sample SAMN14538627, study PRJNA623070) | marine sediment metagenome | biome: marine biome [ENVO:00000428]; feature: marine pelagic biome [ENVO:01000023]; material: deep marine sediment [ENVO:00002113] | place: India: Gulf of Khambhat ... | reverse complement strand
ACGAATGTTATTGAGCGTAGGAAACATTACTGCGAGAGGCTTCGCTTCGCGCCCTTTTGCGATACGTAGACGCTGAACGGCAATCTCATTGCCAGCGTCGACCATAAGGTGAAAACCACCGACACCTTTTACTGCAGCAATTTGGCCCTCGCGCAATGCGTTGGCCGCGAAACAGACTGCGTCGTCACGCCGTGCCAGAATTTTTCCCTCGCGATCCCAAAGCTCTATTTGCGGCCCGCACTCGGGACAGGCATTCGGTTCTGCATGAAAACGTCGGTCCGCGGAGTCGCGATATTCCAGGCTACAGGCAGTGCACATGCTAAAACTACGCATTGACGTCCGTTCGCGGTCATAGGGCAGGCTTTCAACAATGCTGTAACGAGGACCACACGAAACGCAGTTTATAAACGGGTAACGGTAGCGCCTGTTGTTCGGATCGAACAATTCACTAAGACACTCATCGCAGGTGGCGGTGTCGGGAACCACCTGCGTGCGGCAGGCGCCCATTGTCTCACTCTGCCGAACAACAAAGACCTTATCATCGCTCGGCGGAATCTCTTGTACTTCGATATCCGTCACCAAAGCATTTGGTGGTGGCTCTCGAAGCGCTTCGATAAATCCATCTACCCCCACATCTTGTCCTTGAACCTCGACGATGATGCCTTGCGGAGAGTTAGCTACCCAACCAGCAAGGCCGAACCTGACGGCATGTCGGTATACAAAAGGCCGGAATCCGACACCTTGGACGGTGCCATGTAACAAGATACGCTGGCGTTTGTACGAAATCTTAGCGTTAAAATAACGTTTCGATACAGACACGACTTCAGCCCTCGACCTCGACACTGTCGAGCCGGATAAGTTGGGCATCTACATTATTGATGTCGTTCGACAAAGTGATATGCAGCTGTGCGCCCTCGGCTCGGCGATCGTGCCTTTCGCAGCTCGGCAAAAATGCTCAGCAAAGTGCTGCTTGGACATATGGCTCAAGGCACCGAGCCAGACCGCAACCGAGACGACTCGTCGCGCTCCTTCAGCTCGCGCTACCGCCTCGATTTTTCGCATCAGGCCCATTATCAGAGATGCCTCATGCATCAAAACGCTCCATATTTGCCTGCAAGCACTCAAATTCACTCTGCACAGCCGTAGCCACGACCGGCACTGCTGCAGCAACCGGCTCACTGAGCGCCGCGCCAGCATCAAAGCAGGTCGCCTCGATCGCATAAACGATGCAAATTGGAGGAAGATTCCCAAGTACGCGTAGCAGCTCAAGTGTTTCGTTTATGCCAACACCGTGCGTTGAAATGGCGAAGGCATCGCTGGGCAAAGGCGCGGCTACAACGTCAAAACGCCGGATGCTCCCGGCCAACGCGCCGCTTCTACAGGCGTCGACCAAGATAACCGCATCTGCACGCTCTAGCCAATTGAAAAGTACTGTCATTTCACCAGCCAGTTTTTCAATATGAACGCACTGCGGAAGTTGCCCTTGTAGGCTTTCAACAACGCGTGGCCCGACACCATCGTCACCCCGATCAGGGTTCCCTAACCCGATCAAGACATGGCAGGTCTGCCTCCTCTGCACTGTATTAAGCCCGGTCAATATCCAAGCGCAGAAAATGGGTAGCGCACGAAATGCACGGATCGTAGTTCCGCACCGTCTGTTCGCAACGGTGTTGCAACGCTATGTCGTCGAGGTCGAGATAACAGCCAACAAAACTTACTAAATCTTCTTCGATACTCGCCTGATTTTGTGAGGTCGGTGGCACAATCGATGCCTTAGAAATTGTTCCGTCCTCATCCAATTGATAGCTGTGATAAAGAAGTCCGCGCGGCGCCTCGGTCGCTGCATACCCCCGGGACGCACGCGTTTGAACAGGCACCGCCGCAGGGTCTGGCTCGACGTAGCTGTCAATAATTCTTAGAGCCTCGTCGCAGGCATACACGACTTCCACTGCTCGCACAACGATACTACGGTACGGATTGCTGCATGTTGGTCCCAGCCCGGCATCGCGCGCGGCTTGCTGTGCTAACGGCGAGAGACGGTCGAAATTCAAGCTGTAACGCGCGAGGGGGCCAACAAGGTAGGACTGTCCGCCTCGCAAACGCGAATGCAATGCCGTGGAGCGCTCGACATGCGACTCCGCGAAATGCTTTTCGTAGTGTGACACAGGAATGTCTAGGCCTTTGTTAGAAACGATGCGGCCCTCGTTAAACGGGTACTCTCCTGGATGCCGAAGCGCAACCAGCGTGTAATCGCGTTCGCGGTCCGGAAACTCAAAGCTAGCAACCCAACGCACGGTGTTGAGAGCGTGCTCGAGCGCTTGCTTGAGCGTATCCCGTAACTGCAATAGCTCGCGCCGCTGCGGCGTTCGATAAAAGCCGCCGACGCGCACATTAATCGGATGGATTTCTCTACCGCCGATCAGAGCAATTAGTTGATTGCCGGCCTTTTTTAGCGCCAGCCCGCGGCGAACCTGCTCACCGTGCTTACGAGCCATGTCTACGACGCCATCAAAGCCAAGAAAGTCAGGCGCGTGCAACATGTAAACGTGGAGGGCATGACTCTCAATCCACTCGCCACAATAAATTAACCGGCGCAACTCGCGCAGCGCCTGGCCCACACTGATGCCAATTGCATTTTCTATCGCGTGCACCGTGCTCATTTGATAAGCAACTGGGCAAATGCCACAGATACGGGCATTGATATCTGGCGCCTCCTCGCAACTTCGTCCGCGCAACAACGCCTCAAAAAAGCGCGGAGGCTCGAATATATTTAACTCCGCTGAGCGTACTACTCCGTCTCGCACTACAATCTTGAACGCACCCTCGCCTTCGACTCGCGCCAGGTAATCTACCTTGATTGTCTTACGACTCATAATGCTCACCTTGTTCACGAAACGCTGGCGCCTCAGCATTGAAATTTCGGTAAACTCGCTGAACATCACGCGCGCTCATGCCTAGCCGGAGCAAATGTTCGCTCAATGACGCCGCATTAGGTGTTTCCATCGGCCCATAGCATCCATAACAACCGCGCCGATAAGATGGACAAATTGCGCCGCAGCCAGCTTGGGTGACGGGACCCAGGCAAGGCGTACCATGCGCCACAGAAATACAAACATTGCCAGCCAGTTTGCACTCGATGCAAACGCTGTGTGTTGGTGTAACTGGGCGGCGTTTGGCCAAAAACGAGCAAATTACCTCGATGAGCTGCCGCTTGCTGATCGGACAGCCGCGCAGCTCAAAATCAACATGAACGTGCTCGGTAATAGGGGTCGAGGTTGCAAGCGTTTCAATAAATTCCGGCTGCGCATAGACTACCGACATGTAGTCGCGCACATCGGCAAAGTTACGCAGCGCCTGGACGCCGCCGGCAGTGGCACAGGCTCCAATAGTAACCAGTGATCCGGAGCGTTGCCGGACTTCGCGAATCCGTTCCGCATCGGCACGGGTCGTGATTGATCCTTCCACCAGCGACAAGTCGTAATGGCCCTGCACCTCACCGCGGGTCGCTTCTGGGAAATAAGCGATCTCTACAGCCCCCGCGAGCTCCAAAAGCTGATCCTCACAGTCGAGCAAGGTCAATTGACAGCCATCACATGAGGCAAATTTCCAGACTGCCAACCTTGGCTTGGCGGTGCGGCGGGACACCTTAGATTTCCCGAATTGCCAGCATATGTCTGACTTGGTCAAATCCAAACACGGGGCCGTCACGACACACCAAAGCCGTTCCCAACTGACAGTGTCCGCAAAGGCCTACAGCACATTTCATGTTGCGCTCCATCGACAGAAAGATAAAATCATCAGCGACTCCCGCATCCTGCAGGGAAGCAACGGCGAACGTCATCATCAGTTCCGGCCCGCAAACCATAGCGACCGTATTGTTTGGATCAAAATTGGCACGAGAGATGAATGTCGTGACAACACCAACGTGCCCTCGCCAGTGTTCACCAGCGTGGTCTACAGTCACCCCAACCTCAATCTGACGACGCCAGCGATCGAGGTCGTGACTAAACAATATGTCTTCGGGACTACGCGAGCCGTACAAGATCAAAATTTTTCGGTAACGTTCACGTTTTGCAAGTAAATGATAGATGGCCGGCCGCAGCGGAGCGATGCCGAGGCCACCAGCCAATACAATCACATCGCGTCGCTCAGCTTTCTTCATCGGCCAGCCGTTACCAAAAGGACCGCGCAGACCAAACATGTCTCCGGCACTTAGGCTAGCGAGTGCGCTCGAAACCGGCCCGACAGCTCTGACGGTATGGAGCAATGGCATTCCAGGCCTCGGATCACCGCTCATACTCACGGGAACCTCGCCAATACCGAACGCCGTAAGCATGTTGAACTGACCCGGCGCAAACTGCAGTGCCTCGCCATCGACAGCCTCGATTTCCAGCGTCCAAATTTGCGGCCCCTCGGGACACCGCCGACGCACACGTGCCACAGTAGGCAGTATCGCGTTATGCATGACTTCCGTGCCGCTCATCAGTTCAGGCCGGCACGCCATACAAATCCAGCGCCTGCAACCGCGCCGCGACGAGGCGATCGATCAACACCGACATGAATCGTTTCATCAATTCGTAGCCAAGATCGTGGTCCGCTTCACATTTTTCGCGCAGGCAGGTAGCGTGAATACCGATCGCCCGGACACGTGCTACAGCTTTTGCGTCAAACGACCAACGGTACGGAGGGATAAGCCACGACAAGCCAACAATTTCGTCGTTACCAACTGTCTGGAAACTGATTGGCTTACCAGTCGGTCCATTGACCTGCAGCGCTACGTGGCCCTCGCGGATCAGGTAAAATTCGTTTGCGGGTTCACCTTTGCGAAACAGGTAGCTGTCCTGCTCGAATCGCACGTTTCGCGCGCAGCCACAGACAAGGTTGCACAATCCTCTTTCGAGACCGACGAAAAAAGGGTGCTCCATGATGATCCGCTCCAGGCCACGGGTTTGCATAACGACCTCCTTCAGCCCGTTTCGCTTTTCCGAATTACATGCACTTCAGCCGTAATATCGATGCCTACCGGGCACCAGGTAATACATTGCCCACAGCCGACGCAACCCGATGTTCCAAATTGGTCAACCCAAGTTGCGAGTTTGTGGGTCAACCATTGTCGGTAACGTGCGCCACCACTGCCCCGTACGCTGCCACCATGAATATACGAATAATCCATCGTAAAGCATGAATCCCAGCGCCGTGTGCGCGATGTTTCTGCGCCGCTCAGATCGCTGGTGTCCTCAACCGTGGTACAAAAACATGTCGGGCAGACCATCGTGCAATTACCACATGTCAGGCAACGTTCGGCTACTTTGTTCCACTGTGGATGCTCAAGATTTCTGAGCAGCAAGTCGCGTAAATCATCTGTTCGCATCTCGCGCCCCATTGATTCGGCGGTACGTTTTGAGACCGAGTCGGCTTGTTCACACTCTTTTTTCGATGCACGGCGATGCGGTAGCTTTGCGAGCAGCAACTGACCACGCTCACTGCCAATTGCAACGACAAACACCGTCTGCTCCTGCTCGCCCGGGATCTCGGTCAGCGCCAGATCGTAGCCAGTGTTGACTTTCGGTCCGGTTTTCATCGAAACGCAGAAACATGTGCCGCCAGCAACCGCGCAATTCACCGCGACAATAAATGCGCTGTCACGTTGTGCCTGGTAATGCGAATCAACAAAGCTGCCATTTAACAGAACTTGGTCCTGAATCTTTATGGCCTCCAACTCGCACGACCTGACCCCGATGAGTGCCAACTTTTCCTCAGAGGGTAGATCAGGAATTATCCGCCACGAATGGCCTTTGCGTTCCGCCTGCCAAAGTTTGACAACCGGACGGTGCAAATAACGCTTCCACGATGACGCCCCGACAGCAAAACCGAACAGGGCTTGATCCTTCCGTCGAACCAAGCGGTACTGCCCATTACTTTGTTCATCGCCCCATCCACGTGGTAAATCGTCAACAGAGGCAATATCGTCATAGACAATCGCCTGTTCGCGGATGGTCGGCCCGACCAGCCGGAAACCCTCATCTTTGAGAGCATCAAGCAGATTTTGCAGCCCGTCGACACTGATCAAGGCCAAATGCTCACCCGCCATACACTTGCACCAATAATTGAACTCAACACAGCCTACCGGGCGTTGCCGCCTGTCGCAACCATCGCGTAGATTAACGGTGGTCATTTTTGCGGTGTGTCAAATTGCCGTCATGTCATTTTTCGCCACTGTTCCGATATTAACTAGGTAAATGCCGCCACCAAGGCCGATTCCGGCCAGGTTTGCTGCGTTCGGCGCAGCGCTTGTCAGGCGTCTTCGACGATCAATTTTGCTGGCAATGTGTGGAGTTGGTCCGAAGGGCCGACGGCATCGCATCGCGCGCCGAGGCGTGTACCTGGTTCAGGTGGGCGGCATCTTCACGGTCTCACCAAGAGGTGCCCAGCTCGCACAGCGTGGTAGCTATTGTCGGGAGACGACAAAGTGCCGTTCGTCGAGCTTGATGACGGCAACTTTGATTACCGCGACGGTGTCGCGGTAGCCAAGCAGGAAGCCATTGGGCGGCGTCAGATTTGCCGTATTGCGTAGATAAACAGCTTCCTAGGTCAGCTGCTAGAGAACACCGCGTGAAACACTGCCACTGATGAACAGTAACGAAGGCTGTTGGCCGTAGCTCACCAGCTTGTTGATTCTCTTCTGAAATTGATGAAAATAAAGGGTAGAAGACGGTACGGCTGCGCTTCACGATGTCATCTTCCGCTGCCGCTATTGTTCGGGATCTTCTATTACGTAAAGGTATCCCTGGTCTGTCCCGACAACAATCGTGTCGTCGGCTACAGCTGCGGTGGCGAAGATAGGGCTGGAGAATTCCGACGGCGCTACCAGATCTTTTGATTCTGGCAGAGGCTCGCCACCATAAAAAACATGCCCTGCGTTTTGATTTCGCCCAAGATACATGCTCCATACGCGGCGTCCATTAGCTGCGTCAAACTTGTGCAAGAAACCGTCATAAGTACCTATGTAGACGTGATCATTCGAAATTACTGGAGATGACCACAGTTCAAAATTTGGATTATTAAGGTTAGTTGCCCAAACTATTTCTCCAGTCTCCCTTGAGATCGAGTAAATCGTGTTTGATTCTGCATCGGCAAGAATCACCCGGTCATACCATGGAACCGGCGTCACTCGTGAATTGCCGAATGGGGCGTCGACGAAGCGATTCGGATCTGTACCAATCCAGCCTAGAGTGCCATCCTTATGAAAAGAGATAACAGGCGGGTAGTCGTAATCATCCTCTCTCACCAGACTAAGCACGACGCTGTCATTTAGAACCAAAGGTGCCGCTGAGAAACTCGCACGCAATCCTTTGCCATTGCCAAGACGCTCGTACCACTGGATTGCGCTGCCCGACAATGTGTGGCCAAGCGCGTCCGGATAGTAGACACTACTGTCTCGTCGCAGTTGCACTTCCCCAAAGCCAGCGTACCGATGAAGGGTTCCCGCCTCTGTTGCAACCCATAGTCCACTCCGATCCGCCGCCAGTCCAGCACTCACACCGCCGTCGAGAACCGAACTAAGTTTGGTAGAGCCATCCCTCGCGTTAAGCACAACAAGCTCGCCTGAGGCCGTGGCGATAGCAACTGAGTCGCCCGCCGGGACCGGTCGCGCAGACACCGGGGCTTCAAATGTTCTGACCCAATACGTCCTGCCACTACGAGCACCGACGGCAACGACTTCGCCCGCTTCTGTCCCGCCGATTATCAACCCCCCGATGTAAGTCAAATCATTAAAGTCATTTTGGGTCGGCACGAACCAGACTTTTGTGCCTTTAAGTAAATCAAATGAATAGACGCCATCAAGTACGTCCGGCTGATTGCGTTTGTGCCCTGAACTACCAACAAAAATACGTGTGCCAACAATTTGTGGATTGTTACGCCACGATTGTTTGCCGATAAAGAAGCGGTACTTGATTGCCGGTTGTGGATTTGCGATAGAGACCAGCTCGGGTTCGGGCTCCTCCATCCACGAATCGAAAAAGGGTGTTACTAGATTAGTCAAGTAGTCCTGGCGAATTACGCGGCCACGATTGGCTTGCTCATCAATATCCAGAAGCACTCCGGCGTGTCTATTTTCAAGCACAACGCGGCTACCTACCATGCCCGCCATCAGCCTGTCGGAATCGCGAACAGGAGAAATTAGCAAATAACCCGGTGGTCCAATTTGGTCGACGCGCACATGCAACTGGGCTTCCGTGCCGTCGCTGGCTTTGATCTGCAGGGCGCCGATCCGAGTTCGCTCTAAAGCAATAACGAGGTGCGACCCGTCCGACCAGCTTTCCGAATTGCACATCGTCGTATCACCGACAATACGCACAATCGAAAAGCCTTCTTCAAATGTTCTTTTGACCTCGACCGGTAAGCGCATGATGCCAGGTCGTATTGCATACAATTGCGTGTTGCTCGATGCCACCAAAGCGGGGGCGATTGCGAAGCACGATTCACCCTGTTTCTGAGTGATGCCAAAGCCAACATGGTCCCCCATGAGAAACACATCACTGGCTTGTGTCCGAGTAACAAGCATCAACATGCTAATGCAACAGAGAAGTCCCCGAACAGCGTTATTCGAGTAACCGGGTTGTTTGCCAGAAATTTTCATTCAAATCATTTCACTGTCAGTTACCCAGTTATCAAGGGCTTTTTCCAGTTGACATCGCTCAGGAGGCCCGCAATGGCCCAAGCAGTCATTGGCCAACTCAGTAGCTGATGCCATTGAAGGTGAAGATTTGCGAAAAAAATCATTGACCTGTTTATGCAATCTCTGGCACAAGGTACTCAAACCCGCCTTTCTTCACGTATATGACGCAACCAGTGTCAGTTCGCGGAGAGTGGGCCGCTTGCATCGGGAAACGCAACCAAAAGCCTTTTCCATAACTGCCATTTTCATCGCGGAAAGTTCCGTCTATCACGAATATTTCGGCCCCCTCAGGATAGACGATCTTGCCCGGACTCGTTGTCGCTTTCCACTTCTGAAGCTCAACGCTGTCAGAATAGCCATCTTGCGAGTACAACGGCTTATGGGCTACACCGGCGATGCCACTATCGCACCAAGGTAAAGAATTGGTATTGATCGCGATATGCTGCCGATCTTTGCCGGGATACTGACGGAGTTTGACGAAGAGCACACAGCCGCCTAGTGAAAACGGTGCGTGGCGGAAGCCTTCCGGATTCAACAGATAGGTGCCGGCTGGCCAATCGCCCTGCAAATCGGAAAAAACCCCCTCTAAAACAAGAATTTCCTCACCATGAGGATGGTCATGTTGGGGAAAGCTCGAGTCCGTGTCGTAACAAACAACCGAAGTCACTTGACCAGATTCAGGCGCACCTACTAAATGTACGCGCTTGCGCCAAACCGAGCCGCTGGGACTCGGCTGCCATTGCATGCGGTTGGTATCAACCGCACAGAACTTGGTCAAATCTCCGTTGAGCGCCATCGACTTCGGCTGATAATTACGCCAAAAATAACGCGGGATCGACGGGTACCGTGTTCAGGTAGACGCCAAAATGCAAATGCGCTCCGGTAACGCGACCAGTCGAACCCACCCTGCCAATCACCTCTCCACGGTTCACGTGGTCACCAACTTCGACATTCATTGCACTGAGGTGAGCATAGAGTGTCAGAAAACCCTGCCCGTGATCGAGTATTAACATGTTGCCTGAAAAAAAATAGTCGCCGCGATCGAGCACTCGGCCTGAGGAAGCTGCCACGACGGGTGTTCCCTCAGCCGCAGCCAGGTCCATGCCACTATGAGGGTTGCGCGCCTGACCATTAAAAACTCGGCGTAAACCGAACGAGCTTGATCTCTCGCCTTCACACGGTTGCGTCAATGGCAAAGCCCCGATCAAAGCAGTAGAAAAAGTCTGCCGGACTTTTTTCAGATGCGCACTCTCTCGCTGATGACGTTGTAGATTCTTTTGCGAGAGATTGACTTGCCCCGGTTTTACCTTGAGTTCCTGTGTCGCATAGCGTTTGCTTCCCACCGAGATGGGCACTTCGTCGACAATGCTGTTAGGCCACTTCACTGTAATGTGCAAAATGCTGTTTTCTTCGGTACCAAGCGCAATTCCGACAATCGCCCGCCACTGCTTTGCGTCACCCAAAACCATGACACGATTACCCGCCAAATGTGCCATTGGAGCCTGCTCCGATAAACCGAGCGGAACAACGGCCACCCCGCCGGGTACCTGGGCTGTTTCCGGTAAATTCTTCCCAAAAATGCCATCCGTAGTGGTAAGGATGCCCGAGAACAGTGCCGATAGTTTTAGAAAAAGGCGTCGATCCATTTTTGTCAATGCGGTCGCACTGCGAAATAAGATAACATTTAAAGTCTACCGTCTCCTTCCATGTTATTCATTCAGTGATTTACGAGCGTTAGCAAGGCCTGGTCTTCATCGGCAACCAACTAGCGTTCACGCGCTGTTCGCGGAGTAGCGTTCATCTCAGTGCGGCAAACGTGCAGCAACAAAGCAACGTTCACACTGGCAATACTAAGTGAAAGTAGAAAGTGCAGTCGTGCGCCCAAGACCGTGCGATCGATTAGATTGCTGACCATTTGCACTTGTTCAGTAACATGATCGAAAAGAAGCAGAGCAATTTGTCTTAGCATTTTGGCATCACTACCTTGCTGTATCGCGTCGCGAACCGCTTCAGGTGGCGATGTAAGAGCCGCTAACTTTGGAAATATCCAGGCGTCAGCGATTAGAAGCGCGGCGACAAAAGATGCATAGAGCACAGTTGCGACGATATTTAGCCCCAATAACCACTTCATTTCACGCCTCCGCGCATGATTGTGCTGCTAAGCTGCGCCCGCGATGCATGTGAATCAAATACGAAAACTGTCGGTCCGGCGCTTGTTTAGCTTTCGATCGCTTGCCGAATCTGTTCGAGCGTGGCTGGGTCTTCTAGCGTAGTCAGGTCCCCAGGATCACGCCCCTCGGCCAGCGCCTGGATGCTACGCCGCAATAGCTTTCCAGAACGCGTCTTAGGCAATGCCGAGACGAAATAAACGCGGCCAGGTCGAGCAATCGCACCAAGTTGCTCATCTACTTTTGCCATGACCTCTTTTTCCTGTCCAGCCTTAAGCGCTGCCGTTTTAATTTTGTCGGTGTCCTTGACCACCGCAAATGCCAGTGGCATTTGTCCTTTTAGCTGGTCGTTGACCCCGACCACGGCCACTTCCGCGACATTCGGATGTGCCTGAATCGCCTCTTCGATCTCTCGCGTTCCCAGGCGATGTCCAGCGACGTTGATAACGTCGTCAGTGCGACCAAGGATAAAGTAGTAGCCTTCGTTATCCCGAATTCCCCAGTCAAAGGTTGAGTAGACCAGCTTGTTGCTAAAAGTCGAAAAATAAGTTTTGACAAACCTGTCGTCATCTCCCCAGACTGTGGTCATGCAGCCCGGAGGTAAGGGGGGGATAATTGCCAAAACACCCTTCTCTTCTGCACTTGCTTCGCTTGCATCGTCCTCGCGCAACAATTTAAGGTCATATCCATAAGCCGGAAACGACGGACTGCCATACTTGATTGGAGTCTTTTCGACACCCGGAACCGACGTTAGTATTGGCCATCCGGTTTCGGTTTGCCAATAATGATCGATGACAGGCTTTGCCAGCGTCTCAGTCAGCCACGAGTGTGTTGGCTCATCCAATGGCTCACCTGCGAGGAAAATGTGCTTCAGGGATGAGAGGTCGTGCTGTTTCATGTACTTGGGGTTTTGCTTCTTGAGTACCCGTATTCCGGTCGGTGAAGAAAACATGACCTTAACCTTGTAGTCCTCGACAATCTTCCACCAAATTGCCGGGTCAGGACGAATAGGGACCCCTTCGTACACAATGGTTGTCATTGCGCAGATCAATGGTGCGTAGACAATGTACGAATGCCCGACGACCCATCCAATGTCCGACGTCGTAAACATTGTTTCACTGGCTCCGCCGCAGTAAATGTGCTTCATTGATGCGGCCAAGGCGACCGCATATCCCCCGGTATCGCGCTGTACGCCTTTGGGTTTGCCGGTTGTGCCCGAGGTATATAGGATGTAGCTAGGCTCGCTCGATTCCAGCCACGTAACCGGTACGTCTTCGCCGTCGTGTTTCCTCGCCAGTGTGATGTAGTCGAGGTCGCGTTTCTCGACCAGCGGCATGTCCTTGACCAATCCCCTTTTCACGATCACCACATTCTTCGGCGGTGTCTTTGCCAACCGCAATGCTTCGTCGACGAGATTCTTGTACGGAATAACGCGCCCGGCACGCATGCCGGCATCGGCGGTCACCATGACCTTGGGCCGTGCGTCATCGATGCGCAGTGCAAGGCTTGTCGGAGCAAAACCACCGAACACGACTGAATGAATTGCACCGAGCCGTGCACAGGCAAGCATGGCAAAAATCGCTTCCGGGATCATCGGCATGTAGATCAATACGCCGTCGCCCTTGCCGACACCCAACCCGCGTAACATCGCCGCGCAGCGCGTGACTTCCTGATGCAGTTGCACGTAGCTATAAGTTTTTTCGGTATCTGTTTCGGTGGAGATGTATACCAGCGCCGGTTGATTACCGCGCGACGCCAGATGGCGGTCAACGGCGTTGTGACACAGATTGGTCTCGCCGCCGACAAACCAACGTGCGAACGGTGGACGATCGTATTGCAACACCTTGTCGAACGGCTTGTGCCAGTCGATCAGTGCCGCCTGCTCGGTCCAGAACCCGTCCCGATCCTCGATCGAGCGGCGATAAAACTGCTGATACCTTTCTCCCATAGACGCCTCCGCCTAGCGGCTAATCTTGACGACCGTTCGTCCCTTGATCTGCACTTTCAACACCTTGTCAAATACGCCTGGCAAGTCGGAAAAATTTACTGTCGAACCCATGGCGTCGAGGTGACGTGGCTTGAGGTCCGTTGCCAGCCGCTGCCAGACGTTCNNCGTCCATCGCCGCATTGACCGAATCTACGCCGAGCAGGCTCACACCGCGCAAGATAAACGGCATCACCGTGGTCTTGAATTCATGGCTGGCAGCAAGACCGATGCAAGCGAGTGCACCACCGACTTTCATGGTACTGGCAATCCATGACAGCACGTCACCGCCGAGGTTGTCGACTGCACCGGCCCAGGTTTCCTTGGCCAGCGGACGGATTTTCGAAAGATCGAGCGAAGAGCGCAGCATCACTTCCGCAGCACCCAGCTTTTTCAGGTAGTCACTTTCGGCTTCCTTGCCCGTCAACGCCACCACGTGGTAGCCGCTGCCGGCAAGAATGTCCACCGCCACACTGCCGACCCCGCCGGTAGCACCAGTGACGATCACTGGGCCATTGTGGGGTTTGAGCCCCTCGTGCTCCATGCGCGCCACCGCCAGGCCGGCAGTAAAGCCCGCCGTGCCCAGAACCATGGAGGTGTACAAATCGAGGCCGGCCGGCATGGGCACCGTCCAGTCGGCCGGAATGCGTGCGTACTGGGCATAACCGCCATCATGTGAAACGCCTATGTCATAACTGGTGGCAATCACTTTATCTCCGGGCTTGAAACGCGGGTCACTCGATTTCTCTACCGTGCCGGACAGATCGATACCGCCCACACACGGAAAGC
>JABAOE010004247.1_pt2 | contig 13622 bp, 7 predicted proteins | sample 7062141 | NCBI WGS metagenome assembly JABAOE01 (sample SAMN14538627, study PRJNA623070) | marine sediment metagenome | biome: marine biome [ENVO:00000428]; feature: marine pelagic biome [ENVO:01000023]; material: deep marine sediment [ENVO:00002113] | place: India: Gulf of Khambhat ... | reverse complement strand
GATCACCAGGATGCGATTCGACGGGCAGCGCTTGTACTGCTTGATGACGAACACGATGAAGAAGCCGAACAACAGCCCGACGGCCCCGACCAGCCCGAGCCACATCGAGGGATCGGCGGTGACCTGCAGCAGGCTCATCGTCGAATGGATCATCTCGTCCTCCCGTGATTCCCCGGCGCCCCGCCCATCCGTCAGAGCTCCGTGACGGTCACCGAGTTGTCGTCTTCGTTGACGCTCACGACCCTGACCTTCGCACCGGTCGGAAGCTCTCCTCCGTCGCTCACGGCTCTGTAGTACCGCTCGCGATCTCCGATCACGATCCGCACCTCTCCCCTCCCCTCGCCCGCCCGAGGGATCTGGGCGTACACGCTACCCTCCGCTTCCAGCGCGTGATAGAGGGGCAGGTTGCCGCTGCTCTGGAGCCCGTAGATGAAGCGCAACAGGGTCGCGAGCAGCCACATCATCGCGAGACCGGCCACCAGACCGACCAGGGCGCTGACGCCCGGCGACCACCCCGATCCCCTCAGCGCACCCAGCCCTCCCCACCCGAAGCCCATCAGGAACGCCGAGATCGCCTGAATCGACAGCACCTTGAAGGCCGCGGAGGAGTCTCCCGTGTCCCCGGGATCCGCCACCGCATCGGCGGCGGCGGCGTCCAGCTCGACCTCCATGTCGACGCCCGCATCCGCGTCCGCGTCACCTCCGATGAGCATCAGAGCCGTGCGCGCGGCAAAGAAGGCGGTGCCGACGGTCGCCGGTATGCCGAACCAGATCGCGACCGGTCCGAACAGCAGATCCATCATGGCTCGCCCTCGCTCACCGAGGCCTCGACGTGGTCGACCGGGTCGCGAGCCTGGCCAGCAGCTCCGCCACCGCCCGCTCGAGCTGCGTGTCGCGCCCGCCGTAGCTCTCCCCGGCGGGCCGCTCGACCTCGATGTCGACCGGGCGCGGCGCGAGCTCCATGACCTCCCCCGACAGATCGCGGATCTTGACCCGGGGCATGCGCACCGAGCTGCCGTCGACCAGGCCCGCCGTCCCCGTGTAGATGATCCAGCCGGCGGTGGGCTCCCCGACCACGGTGCCGAGCCCGAGGCTCCGATAACCCTCGGTGAAGTCCTCCCCGTCCGACAGCGTGTGCTGGTTCGTGACCAGCACGGTAGGCGCGAGGAGCGCCCGCTGGCCGAGCTGCACCCGGGACGGCGCCTCCACGCCTCCGCGGTTCTCCATCGTGAAGTAGTTCCGCCGCGAGAGAACGTCGATCGCGTAGACGTTGACGAACCCCCCGTTGTTGTTGCGGACGTCGATGACGACGCCCTCCTTGGCGTGGTTGAGCTGGTCGAGATCGAAGACGAGCTGGTCCAGCGCGCCGGCCGACATCGAGGCCATGTGCACGTAGCCCAGACGCCCGTCGCTGAGCTCGTCGACGTGGGCGCGCCGGCCCTCGACCCACGCACGGTAGACGAGCTGGCGCTCCGCCCCGGGCGCGATGGGCTGGACCTCGACGTCGCGCGCGCCCGACCCGTCGGCGCTCGCCAGGGTCAGGACGACCTTGTCGCCCACGGTGCCCTCCAGGATGCGATCGAGGCTGCTCGCGACGCCCAGCTCGACGCCGGCGACCGCCACCAGCCGGTCCCCGGGCGCGATCTCGCCGGTGACGTCGGCCGGACCCAGCTCGACGACGTTCGTGACGACAAAGCGCCCGCCGCCCTCGTACGCCGCTCGGTCGAAGCGCAGACCGAGCTTTCCGGTCTGCGGGGGGCTCCCGGCCCCCGGGACCCGGTGGCCGAGGTGCGAGGCGTTCAGCTCCCCCAGCATCAGGTTCATGAGGCGGTTGAGCTCCGACCGCGTCCTCGCCCCGGCGACCCGGGGGGCGAACGTCTCGCGCACGCGATCCCAGTCCGCGCCATGGTAGCGGTCGTCGTAGAAGCCGTCGCGCATCTCGCCCCAACCCTGCTCGAAGACGGCCCGCTTCTCCCGCTCGAAGTCCACGACCACCTCGGCGGAGGCGGAGACGGTGCGCGTGTCGCCGGAGGAGACCGTCACCACGCGGATCCGTCCGCCCCGCAGCATCCAGAGCTCGCGCCCGTCGGGGGAGAACTGCACGGACTGGCCGCCGTCGCCGAGCCGTCGCGGCTCGGCATCCTCCTCGAGCGACACGTAGTACAGCCCGCCGTCGCCAACGACCGCGGCGTGCTCGCCGTCGGGGCTCAGCACGACGGAGCCGACGCTGACGTCCAGGTCGACGACGTAGCCGCGCCGCCGGATCCCCTCGAGCACGACCTCGACCTCGTCGGGCGGCTCCGGGATCGCGGAGCCCGGGCCCGGCTCGTCGCTCGGGGCCGGCGACCGACGCTCCCGCTCCGTCTCGTCCCGGTTGAAGAGCTCCCAGAAGGCGTCCTCCCGGAAGGTGGGCGTGAGCGGAACGAGGTCGACACGGACCAGCCTGCCCGGCTCCGTGCGCTGGCCCGACCGGAAGACCAGGAACTCGCCCGTCCGGCTCCAGTCCACCGATCCGAAGAAGCTGTTGGCGAGGAAGCTGACCTGCGCCGGCTCCGCGCCGTCCACGCCGGCCACCATGACGTTCGTGAACTCGTCCGTGTGACCGCCGTACGCGATCCAGCGGCTGTCGGGCGACCACACGAAGTCCGAGGCGCCGGCCGTCCCCCCGGCGAGCCGCCTGTCCTCACCGCTCTCCAGGTCGACGAGACGCACCTCGTCCCCGTTCCGGTTGTAGGCGAGCCAGCGGCCGTCGGGCGAGAAGGCGGGCGCCGCGTCTCGTCCCGAGCCGTCGGTGAGCGGGCGCTCCTGCCCGGAGGCGAAGTCGTAGAGGAAGATCTGGGGCGTGCCGTTCCGCCACGAGGCGTACGCGAGCCGCTCGGAGTCCTCGCTCCACGTCACGTCGCCCTCCGCGGCGGGGGTGTCCGTCACGCGCACCGCCGGCGCATCCCCCGCGGCGGCCGCGGCGAAGACCTCGCCCCGCGCGGTGAACGCGACCTTGCGGCCGTCGGGCGCGAGAGCCAGCTCGCCGAAATCGTCCTCGTACGTCCTGAGCTCGGGCCGCGGCCCCTCGACGGATCCCACCAGGCGCACGTCGAGCTCGGTCGTCCGTCCCGAGGCCACGTCGTGCGTCCAGATCCCGAAATCCCGCTCGAAGGCGATCAGCGGGCGGGCCAGCGCGATCGAAGGCCACAGCACCCGGCCGCCGCTGAAGTCCGTCAGCCGCTCCGGCTCGCCCGGCCGGCCGGCTTCCAGCCCGACCGTCCACAGGTTCTCGGCGCCGCCGCGGTCCGACATGAAGTACAGGCGGTCCTCCGAGCCTCCCCACATCGCCCACACGTTCTTCCCTCCCGCGGTCACCGGGTCGTACGCGGGGACGTCGCCCTCGCGCACGAGCCAGATCTCGGCCTCGTCGATGTGCGAGTGGCCGTTCCGCCACCACTGGCTGCGCGCCATGTTGCCGCGCGTGCTCACCGCGAGCAGCCCCGGGCGCGGACCCGCCGCGGCGAAGAACTCGGTCTCGTAGTCGTCCCCCGCGACGACCATCGGCGTGCCCCCGGTGGCCCGGACCCGGAAGACGTCGGTCATGCTCGAGATGTCCTCGTCGGAGGAGGAGAAGTAGATCCACTCCGAGTCGCGTGACCAGCCGTCGAGCTGCTCGGAGCCCGAGCTCCACGTGAGCCGCTCGACCGTGCCGGTGGCCAGGTCCATCACGTGCACGTCCACGCTGCCGTCCCGATCGGAGTTGAACGCGATGCGCGTGCCGTCGGGCGAGAAGAGCGGCCGGGCTTCGTTCGCCGAGTGCGCCACGAGGATGCGGGCGGCGCCTCCCGACGAGGGGACCGTCCACACGTCTCCGCCGGAGACGAAGGCGATCTCCGCTCCGTCCGGCGAGATCCCGGGCTCGGCCAGCGACGGCAGCGCCCCCTCGCCGACCTGCGAGACGACGGGCTCGGCCGGCGCGAGCGCGACGAGCGCGACGAGCAGCGCGAGGGGGGAAGACGGGACGGCGAGGGAGCTGGCGCGCATCGGAGCCTCCGCGCTCGGATTCGGGATCGTCGGAAACCGCCGCCCGCCCGACGGGCTTCGGGCGAGGGCCTCCCTCGTGCTACGGGTCGGAGGTCCGCTTGGCAAGGCGCGGGGGGCGTGCGGCCTCAGGGCTCCGGAAGGCTCTCCCGCAGCGCGTCCACCGTCATCGTGAAGCTGCGCATGCCCGACAGCGGATCGTAGGCGACCAGCATGGCGCCGCGCCAGCCCAGACGGTGCGGGCTCGCGCCCGAATACTCCATCAGGGCGCGGGCCAGCGTCTCACGCGACCCGGCCTCCTCCGCGGGATCGCGGACGAAGAGGGCGTTGAGCGGCAGGGTCTGCGGGCTGCCGTCGCGGATCGCCATGGCCGCGAGCGCGACGAGCGTATTGTGCGGGAAGTTGAAGTGCAGCGAGAGCGGCGCGTAGGCACCCCTCGTGGGCCGATGGCCCGCCAGCTCGCCGAGCAGGTCGCCGCCCCAACGTTCCAGCAGGCCCCGCATCTCGGCGTAGTCCGCCGCGTATGCGGCCAGGGCCGGAGGTGGCGATCCGGTGAACGCCCAGGGGTCCGCCGCGAAGCCCTGGAGCAGGCCGTCGACCACGTCGACGCGTCGCCGGCCGGCGGCCTCCACGCCCGCCTCCCGCAGCCGGTCGTACTCGCGCAGCAGCGTGAGGACCGAGTAGAGCAGCCACGGATAGTCACCGACGTTGTCGTTCCTCATGCGCAGCACGTCCCGGCCGTACATGAGCCAGAATCCCCAGCGCAGGTGGCAGCTCAGCACGGACGCGCTCGGCAGCGCGAAGCGTGTCTGGCGAGCCTCGCCGAGCGCGGCGATCCTCTCGATCAGCCGGTCGTAGGCGTGCTCCTCCGGGTGGAACTGCGACAGCGCGTAGATCACGAGGGTCTCGGAGTCGTCCACGAACCGGTGGCCGCTTCCGTCCGGGCCCTGCAGCCGCCCGACGAGGCCCGTGACCCGATCGAGCACGCCCTCCGGGTCGGGATCGTCCCAGGCCCGCATCGCACAGAGCGCCAGAAGGTGCAGGAAATGGAAGTCGAGCAGGATCGAGACGGCGGGCCGCAGGGCGAGGACGTCCGCGTCACCCTCGAGGTAGTCGAGCATGAGCACGGGCGTCATGTCGTCGGTGAACCGGTGCGCGGTGTGATCCCAGCTGTGCAGGACCCGAAAGCCCTCTCGCCTCGTGCGGTGGTCGAGCCTGCGAACGGGGCGCTCGAGCTCGAGGGTGGCCGAGCCGGCCGTGAAGCGCTGCGCCGTCAGCGTCCGGCGAAGGCGGGCCAGCGCCCGATCCGGCTCGCCGGCTGCGAGCACGGATTCCACGATCTCCCGCCGCGCCGGGCCCGACAGGAGCGCACCGAGCCGCTCCAGCAGCTCGTGCAGCGCCGCGGCGTCAGCCATCAGCGCGACGCTCCGCACGGCGGCGGCGCGGGCTCACCGTGGCTCAGCGGTCGAAGTAGGCGCGGAGACCCTCCGGATCGGTCGTCCGGGTCATCGCCGCCATGAGCAGCACCCGCGCCTTCTGCGGGCTCAGGTTGTCCGCCTGCACGCAGCCGATCGCGAGCAGGTCGACGTTGTTCGCGTAGAGCGGCACGATACGGCCCGTCAGCACCCGCGTGCTCACCACCACCGGGATGCCCCGCGCGCGCACCTCACGGATCGCCTCGAGCGTCGGCGTGCTGACGTGGGCGAGGCCCAGCCCCGCCACGACCAGCCCGTCGAGGTTGCCGTCCTCGAGCAGCAGGCGGATCTGGCGGCCGTCGGCGCCGGCGTACTCGCTGACGATGGCGACGTTGGGCAGCTGCGCGTCGGGGGCCAGCTCGATGGTCTGCCGACGCGTCGGGCGGCGGTAGAAGCGGACCTCCTCGAGGTCGGCGACGCCGAGGAGCCCGAAGTCGAGCGTCCGGAAGGTCTCGACGTCGAGGGTGCTCGTCTTGGTCACCTCGCGCGCCGCGTTGATCTGGCCGTTCATGACGACCATCGTGCCCATGCCGAGCGCCTCCCCGGAGACCGCGACGCGCACCGCGTTGAGCATGTTGCGGGGGCCGTCGCTGTCGAAGTAGGTAGGCGCCCGCTGGGCCCCCACGACGACGACCGGCTTGTCGCTCGCCACCGTGAGGTCGAGGAAGTACGCCGTCTCCTCGAGCGTGTCGGTGCCGTGCGTGACGACGACGCCGGCCACGTCCGGCATGGCCAGGAGCTCGTTGGCCCGTCGGGCGAGCTCCAGCCAGATGGCCGGCGTCATGTCCCGGCTGTTCACGTTCGCGATCTGCTCGACCGACACCCTGGCGATCTCGTCGAGCCCGGGCACCGCGCTCACGATCTCGTCGCCGGTGAGCGCCGCCCGCAGCGCGCCGATCTCCTCGTCGTAGGTGCTGGCGATCGTGCCGCCCGTGGCGAGAACGACCACCCGGGGAAGCTCGTCCTGAGAGAGCGCCCCGGTCGGAAGGCACAGGGCCATCCCCGCCACGAGCGTCGCCGTGGCTGCGCTCCAGCGCGGGCGCGGGCGGGGACCGGGCCGGGGACGGCGCAGGTTCGGGGTCGGTCGGATCGGGGTCGCTCGGTTCGGGGTCGGTCGGATCGGGGTCGCTCGGATCGGGGTCGGTCGGACGAGGCTCACGCGCGGTGCTCCGGAGGCGGATCGAGGCGGTCGAGGACGGGGGGCTTCGATGCGACGGTAGGGGATGCTACACGCCGCGGGGCGCTCGGGCCATCGAGTGCGCGCGCCGGGCACGGCGCCACACCTCGGAGACCGCCGGACGCACCCTGCCGACCTCGCATCAGTCGAGCTCCACCACCCCGGTCGGCGCCCGGATGCGGGCGATCAGGCGGGGCGCCGGGCCGGGCGCGACCGCGAGCTCCACGCCGAGGGTCCGGAGCACGTCGCGAACCCGGGCCGGGTGCGGATGCTCCGCCCGCAGATCGATCAGCGCGCATTCCCCGCCGAGCGCGACCGCCGGGTGCTCCGACCCGCTCCAGTCGACGAAGAAGGGGACGATCCCGTCCAGCCTCTCCGCCCTCGGGTCGGTGAACCTCCACCGCAGGAGGCTTCCGTCGGCGCGCCGCCTGCTTCCGCTCGTCACGGCCCCGAGGTCGACGCCCGCCCGGCGGGCGCGAGCGGCGACGGCCTGGAGCGAGCGCTCCTTGCACGCCCATGTCACGAGGCGGGGCTCGTCAAGGGCATCGAGCCCGAACCACCGGGGCTTGGCGGGCGGCGGCTGGCTTCGATCGACGCCCACGACCTCCAGGTACGCTCCACGTCCGAGGCCGACCAGCGCGTTGCGGGTGCCCCGCCCCTCGTGCGCGCCGCCGGGCGCGGGCGTCACCCCGAGGAGCCGCTCCACCGTGCTCGCACCCTCGGCCAGATCCGGCGATGCGTAGACGAGGTGGTCGACGCGGAGGGTCATGGAACGAGCGATGGCGCCTGCACGACGCGGAGGTCCGCGATGCGGGCGGAGCTGGCGAGCGAAGCCACGTAGCCCGCACGCGGCGCCAGCGTGACGAGACGCCCCGAGGCCTCCTCCCCCAGCACGTCCAGCTCGTCGGAGCCCGCTCCACCCCCCGCTCGGCTCATCAGGCGCAGCCCGGCCGAGTGCCTCTTGGCGAGCGCCTCCTTGCCGGTCCACATGCGGAGGAAGCGGGCGGTCAGCTCCCCGTCCCCGCCGGCGCTCAGGTGCTCGACCTCCGCAGCGCCGAACCACCGCCGCGCGATCTCCAGGGCACGGCGCACGGGGCGGTCGGCCTCGACGTCCACGCCGAGGCTCGAGGCCGTGCCGACCGCCACGCAGAAGAGGTCTCCCGAATGCGCGGTCGAGAAGCTCAACCGATACCGGTCCCCACCCTCGGGAAGGAAGGCCGGCTTGCCCCCCGGCAGCGCGACGAGGCGCACCGACCCGGGATCGCGTCCGAGGTACAGGCCGAGCATCCGGCGCACGGCCGCCCGCCGGGCGAGCAGGCCGGAGCGCGCCGAGGGATCGCCCAGCCGCGCCGCCCTCGCCCGCTCCTCGACCGATACCGGACCGGCCTCGGCGAGCGCCGCGAACGCGGGCCGCGACCGGTCGAACACCCACACGTCCGGGCGGCCGGGGTCGCCCTGGAAGGCCTCCACAACGTCGGCGGCCGGCGGGCCCCCCGTCACCGACCTCCGGACCGGACGCGCACCGCGAAGGCCGGGACCTCGTAGATCCGCAGCCCGTCGACCCACTGCGTTCCGTACACGGTGACGGTCACCGACTCGCCCTCCACGATCTCCACCGAGCGTGCCTCCACCTCGGTCACCACGCGCTCGCGCGTGGGCACGACCTGGCCGCGGTACCGCCACGTGAGCGGGAAGTCGAGAATGGGCTGCTCCCAGACGGGGCTCTCGATCCCCTCGAGCCAGCCGCTCAGGGCTACGAGCGCTCGCGCCGACTGCACGAGCGCCTCGATCCCGAGGGATCCGGGCTGCACGGGATCCTCGAAGAAGTGGGCCTCGAAGTACCACGCCTCGGGACGTACCGCCTGCTCCGTACGGATCCGCCCCAGCCCCTCCTCCCCCCCGTCCGGCCAGAAGCCGGTGACCTCGTCGAGCATCCGCATCCTGCTCGAGGCCATGCCCGGGAGATGGCCGAGGGGCCCCCCGCCGTCGAGCAACGAGATGGGCCCGGTCGGAGAGGGCGCATCGAGCCTCGCCCGGTCGGCGTCCGTCGTCGGCAGGCCCCGCTGGTCTTCGAGGAGCTCGGGGCTGAAGAAGCCGAACGTGGTGCTCACCTCCGCGACCGGGCCGGCCGCGCACTCCGCGCGAACCTCGAAGAAGACGATGCTCGTGCCCGCGGCCTTGGCCACGCGCGTGAGACGCGTGGTGAACGTGAGCGTGCCCGTCTCCGGCGTGACCTCGCGGTGCAGCACGCACTCGCCGTCGAGGTTGCGGAAGGCGACGTCACCCTCGACGTCGGCGAAGAGGTAGAGGTAGGAGGCGAACCAGCCGCACGGCTGCAGAAAGGCCTCCGCCAGAACCGGGAAGGGCATGAGGCCCTGCCCCTCCTCGAAGTACCAGGCGTCCGGCTCTACCTCGAGCGTCGACACCACGGTGCCCTCGTGAGCCCCCGAGCCCGCCTCCACGTCGACCGAGAGCACCTCGCTCATGAAGTGATACGGCGGCGCGGGCAGCCGTGGGCACTTCAGGGCCCCGTCGTACTTCTCGTACAGCGGGCCGAAGGCGTGGCTCGGCCGGCCCCACGCGCACGCCAGGAGCGCCTCGTGGTCCCCGCGAATTTGCCGATCGGGGCCGACGTACCGCGCGGGCCCGAGACCCTCGAGGTGCTCCTTCTTCGTCGCGAGCGGATAGTCGGGCACGAGCCGCAAGCCGAAGCGCCGGCACCCGAAGACCTTGAAGCCGTCGCTCTTGCACAGCAGGGCGGCGTAGACCTCGGGCATCTCGCCGTCGATCACCTCCTCGATGAAGACCTCGTACTCGAGGGTGTGCGGCTCGTCGGGGACGACCTGTCCCCGGCACACGAAGCGGGCCATCTGCTCGGGCACCGGCTCGAAGCGCCACCCGTCGCGGCGGATCGTGAAGCCCATCGCCGCCATCGTGAAGGCGAGCGCCTGCGTCGCGGCGTCCGCCATGAGCGTGCCCGGCATGCAGGGGTCGTTCTTGAAGTGGCCCTCGTAGAACCAGGCGTCGGTCGGAACGTGCGCCTCGGCGCGGAGGTAGCCCCGACCCCACGGTCCGCCCTCCGGATCGAACTCGGGCACGTGGTCGAGGAGCCGCAGGCGGCCGCCCGGGTTCGTCGGGGTGCGCGTGTGGGAGGCAGCGAGCTCGAAGCCTTCGCCGAAGCACCCGTAGGCGTCCCCGGCCACGAAGCGCCGCAGCTCCTCGGCGTCGAAGCCCCGCTTGGTCGTCAGCCGCGGCGCCGGATCGAGCCGGGACTCCTCGGCCGCCTTGGGCTCGTCCTCGGCCGGATCCCACAGCACGCCACCCGAGCCTGCCAGCTCCTCGTCCGTGAAGAAGCCGGCCTGGCCGTTGCGCACCGAGATCAGGAGGCGGTCGCCGATCCGGCAGTCGTAGTGGAAGAAGAAGAGGCGGACCGGCCCGGTCTTCGCGTGCCCGTCGACGTAGATGTCGTAGGTGAGCGTGTCGCCCGGCCTGGGCTGCTCGCCGTAGAAGGTCAGGTCGCAGCCGAGCAGCCGGTAGACCCGATCGTTCCGGTTCAGGAAGTCGGCGCCGAGCCAGGAGATCAGGAGCAGATCGGCCTGACCGGACTCGATGACGACGCCCGGCGCCATGCGGCCCGCGTGCAGGTACCACGCGCCCTCACGGACGTCCGTCTCGGTGACGACACGGCCCTTGCCCATGCTCCCCGGCTCGCCCTCCACCAGGAGCGCGCGGTCGGCGAAGAGCAGCGGCGGCTCCGGCATGCGCACCTGACGCGCATGTCCGTCCTGCTGCTCGAAGAGCGGCCCGAAGATCTCGGAGATCCGGCCCGAGGCGTGGACCTCGAGATCCTCGCGCGAAAGCCAGACCGTGCCGGGCTCCGGAAGGTTCGGGGTCGGGCCCGGAACGGGGGGAGCGAGCGGCGAGTCGGGCGCCATCTGCCGCGCCGACGCGGACGCCGGGCGCACGCCGCCCGGCTTCGGGGTGCTCGGGGTGTCTCCGGCGCGCTCCGCCGCCGCGGCTTCGGGCAGCGCCGGCTCCGGCGGCCGTGCGGTCCGCGCAACCGAACCGGGCGCGGCAGGGTGAGTCACCGGCAGGGACGCGGCAGGGCGAGTCACCGGCAGGGACGCGGCAGGGCGAGAGGTCACGGCCGGTGGCGTCGCGGCCGGAGGGAGAGTCGGGGGCTTGGACGGGCCCGTGACCGCACCGGCGGCCGGGGGCCCGTCGGTCACGAAGAGCCGGAGGTCCGGGGGCCGGTCGCCGTTCGACGGCGCCGGCTGGCCGCCGGGGGCCGCCCCTGCGGCGAGCCTTCCTCCCAGGCTCAGGAACGCCGCGTGAGTCTCCTGCTGCGCCCGCAGGAACTCCTCGTGTGCCCGCGCGACCTCGCCGAAGTATGCCGTCACCGGGTCGGCCTCGGCCGCAGCCGCCGCTCGGCCGGCCCGGGCGGGCGCCTGGCCGGACCGGGCGGGCACGTGGCCGGACCGGGCGGGCGCGCCGAGCTCGAAGCTACCGGCGCCGCGGGCGCCCCGCTCCGCGCCGAAGAGCGCAGCGAGGTCGTAGTCGAAGCCTGCGGCCGGTGCGGGTCGAAGCGCCTCGACGCCCGGCTGCCGCGCCGGCGGCGCGCCGGCATCGCCATCAGGCCCCACCGACGCCTCGCGGCCGTCCCGGGCGCGCTCGAGCCCGGCCCACACGACGTCCGGCGCGTGGGCCGGGAGGCGGAGCACGGCGCCCTTCGTCTCCCCCGGCGCAGCGGCGCCCAGCCGGAGCTCCTCCACCCGGGCGGCGAAGGCGCGGACCTCCATAGGCACGCCGTGCGCCCAGAGCCGGGCGACCGAGCGGGCGACGGCCTCGAGCCCCGCTCCCTCGTGCGGGTCGAGCGCCACGACCAGATGCGGGCGGTCGCCGAGGATGCGACCGATCGCGCCGGTGAGGATCGCCCGGGGGCCGTGCTCGACGAACACCCGGACGCCGTCGTCGTAGGCCCGCTCGACCGTCTTGGGAAAGTCGATCGGCTCCAGCGCCTGGCGCGTGATCGCTTCCGCGGCCGCCTCGCGCGTGGGCACGTACGCCCGGTTGCCCGCGTTCGTGTAGAAGCGGATCCCGGGCACGGCGGTCGTGTCCCGCAGGTGGATCCGGTGCCACTGCTCCGCGAAGGGCTCGAGGGGCGCGCAGTGCACGACCATGTCGAGACCGAGGTCGATCGCGCGACGGCGTCCGAGCGCCTCCACCACGCGCTCGCACCCGGCGGCGTCCCCGCCGATCACCACGTCCTCGTAGTGGTGCACGACGGTCACGTAGACGCGGGGCTCCGCCGCCACCGCCTCCTCGACGACCTCGAGCGGAGCGGCGATCCGCCAGTTGCGCCATTCCGTCGCATCTCCGTCCGGCAGGCCCCAGAACCGCGCCGCCGACCGGCACTCCCCGGTGAGCTGGTTGACGTACATCTCGGAGGCCTCGATCTCCGTCACCATCTCATCGAGATCGTTCCAGACGCCGAACGCCATCAGGGAGTTGGTCTCGCCCGAGGACAGCCCCATCGAGACCTGCGGCTCGATCCCCAGGACGTGGCGCGAAAGCTCGGTGTGCGCCTGACAGACGAACGAGGATCCGTTGAGCTGCGTCGCGGGCGAAAACGAGGTGACGTCGGCCCCGTACAGGTCCCGCGCCAGGCTCGGAGTGCCCTCGAAGCGGCGCGCGAGGTCGTGACCGATCCGAGGAAAGGCCATCAGGAGCGAGCGGGCCGCACCCGGGTAGGCCGCCGCGGCCCCGGTGTAACAGAAGGCGACCTCACCCTCCACCGCATCCTCTCCGTGGAAGACGCCGGGCGCGACGGGCGCGCGCCCGGCCGTCAGCTCCTCCGCCGCGTGCGCCCGCAGCCGCGCCAGCTCGTCGCCCGACGCCGCGACGAGCGCGAGGCGGACCTCCCCCGCGTAGCCCTGACGGTCCTCCTCCACCGCCGACGCGAGCGCGCCGGCGTCGGCGGCCGCGTAGAAGCGGCACGCCGGCGCGTCGACGGCGCTGATCAGGTGGGACGGCTCCTCGGGCGGGAGGAGGTCGAGCGAGCGGCTCCGGCCGGAGAACGACTCCACGCGGACCCGCGTGTGAGGGCCCTCGGGGCGCCTGGGCGCGGGCCAGGCGCCCGCCCGGTCGATCTCGACCCCCAGGTGCGCCGCGATCGCCCCCGCCGCCACGTGCAGGAGGCCCGACGCGCCGTGGGCGTGCCCGAAGCGCGCGGTGACCTCGCTCTCGCCGCGCGCCGGCGCGAGCGCGAGCTCCACGACATCCCGGCCTCCTCGGCCCGTCGACTCCCCGCCCGTCGGCTCCTCGACCGCCGCGATCACCGGATAGCCCTTCTCCCGGGCGTCCGAGGCGCGCATCACCACGAGGGCCACGGCCGCATCTCCGGCCCGGTGCCGGTCGGGCGGTAGGACCGCCCGGGCCGCGGCCTCGTGCGCGGGCTCACACGAGAAGTCCGAGGCACCGACGAGCGCCGCGTCGACGTCTCCCGCCCGCAGCGCCCGGATCGCGAGGCGGAGCGCGTCGACGCCGGACAGCTCCTCCGCCGCCACCGTGAAGCCGGGCGCCGTCCAGTCCTGCTGCGTGTGGATCCGATTCGCCGGGATGTTCGGCATGCAGCCGATGACGCCGGCCGCCGTGAGGTGCCGGGCCGCCTTCGGGTTGGCCGCGCGCCAGGCCGAGACGTCGACGTCGGCGCGGAGCAGGTCACGCAGGCGGACCCGAAGCCCGTGTCGCGCAGCGTACGGGTCGACGCACATCCCGATGTAGACTCCGGTCCGCGCGGGATCCAGCGGCGGGATCTGCCCCAGCGCCTCCTCCACGACCGCGAGAATCGAAGTCTGCTGCGGGAAGCTCTCCTGCAGGTCGTTCGGCGGGAAGCCGAGCCCCGCCATCGGCAGGGCGATCTCCTCCGTCCGGGTCGTCTCGCCGTC
>JABAOE010013268.1_pt2 | contig 13624 bp, 11 predicted proteins | sample 7062141 | NCBI WGS metagenome assembly JABAOE01 (sample SAMN14538627, study PRJNA623070) | marine sediment metagenome | biome: marine biome [ENVO:00000428]; feature: marine pelagic biome [ENVO:01000023]; material: deep marine sediment [ENVO:00002113] | place: India: Gulf of Khambhat ... | reverse complement strand
TCCGAGTGCGTCCTGACCGGGCCGCCATGATCGCATAAACCTACGCCCGTTCCACGGTCGCGGTGGTCTGGGATAGAATCCGGCCGAACCCAAAAGGAGTCCAGGAATGAAAACTCACGCGACGACCGGCCCGGCAGCGCTGCTCGCGCTGCTCGCGCTGCTGGCCCTGCCGCTGGCGGGCTGTGGCGAAGCCGCGGCTGCCCCGCTGGAAGTGACGTACTACTACCTCCCCGGCTGAGCGATCTGCGACAAAATCAAGCCCGCCGTGAGCGGGTTGGAGCAGGAATTCGAAGGCCGGGTCGTGACCGAGAACGTGGACGCGATGACGCCGGAGACGGAAAAGATCTGCAAGGACCTCGGCTTCAGGAACCACGGGCTCGTCGTCCGCGACGGCGCGGGGAACGTGCTCTGGAAACAACCGGATCACGAGGTTCGCGTCGATGACGCCCGTGAAGCGATCGAGGGATTGCTGGAGGAAAGGTGACCCGATCGTGAAAGTCCGAAGGGTGACGTCGATCGATCAGGAGTTGCTGCAATCCGTGACGGCCAAGGCGATGAATTCTCCGAGGCGGCGGATGAACCACAACTTCCATCAGCTCGAGGACGCCGCGAACCGGATGCTCAACGCGATCGAGCCGGACAGCTACATCCGGCCCCACCGGCACCTGACGCCTCCGAAAGACGAGGGCTTCCTGGTTCTCAAAGGAAAAGGAAGCTGCCTGATCTTCGACGAGCAGGGCACGGTGACCGATGTCTGCACGCTCGATCCTCTGGAGGGGAAGTGGGGCGTGGACATCCCCGCCGGCGTCTACCACACGATCCTGGCGCTCGACCCCAACACGGTGTTCTACGAGGTCAAGCCGGGACCCTACGTGCCCGCGTCCGACAAGGACTTCGCCCCGTGGGCTCCCCTCGAGAACACCCCCGAAGCGGTCGCCTACCTGGAGGAGCTGCGTCGGATCGCTTTGGCCGGGGGAGATGCCCGCTAAGAAGGCTTCGGCCGCGGCTCCTCGCCGGTGGGCGCGGATCGCGATCCGTGTTCTCGCGACCTCGGCCGCCATCGTCGTCATCTTGACGGGTCTCGGGCTCGCCGTGGTTCTCGTTCCGGTCATCCCCGATCCCTCGCCGGGCTTCGCGGAGCGGAAGGGAGACATCGCCTCGGTACGGGAGACCGCGTCCTGGATGGTGGGAAACGACGTCGTGACCGAGCTGACGCTGCGCTCCACCAGCGGGCTGGAGGTCGAGCTGAGCGTCCGTCGTCCCGCGGACGCAAGCCATCCTCGGCCCTTGATCTTGATGCTCGCCGGAGTCGGCACCGGCCGCAACGCGGTGCGCTTCCCGGCGGACACCGGCGGCGTCGTCATGGCCGCCCTGTCCTATCCCTATCGTGGTGACCGCCACGCAGGCACGGGGGCGCTCCTCCTCGACCTTCCTCGGATGCAACGCGCGCTGCTCGACACGATACCCGCGGTCCTCCTGGCAACGGACTGGTTGATGCAACAACCCTACGTCGATCCCGGAAAGGTGGAACTGGCGGGAGGGAGCATGGGTGCGTTCGTGGTGAGCGTTCCGGGTGCTCTGGACACCCGGTTCCGGCGCGTCTGGATCGTCCACGGCGGTGCTGCTCCCGCGCTGGTCTTCCGAGAGACGCTGAAGGACCGGATTCGGTTCGCGCCCGCACGAGCGCTCACCGCCGAGCTTCTCGCCGCGATCGCCTGCAGCCACCACCTGGCGCCCGAAAAATGGGTCGGCAGGATCTCGCCACGACCGGTGGTCGTCGTGAACGCTCGTGACGACGAGTCGATTCCCAAGGAGAGCGTCGAGCGTCTGCACCGGGCGCTGGGCGACCCTTCCGAAGTGATCTGGACTCAGGGGGGGCACGTCCTTCCCGACCGTGAAGCGGTCATCGAAGCGCTTGCGGAAGTCATTCTCTCGAAGATGCGGGAAGACGAGACGTTATAGTTTCCGGTACTTCCGCCGTCGCCATCCCGCAACACATCTTTCGGCGCCTCACTTCCCGACGTCCGAGACGATCTTGCCGTCGCACAGGGTCACCACACGATGGGCATGCGCGGCGATGTCGTCCTCGTGGGTGACGACGATCACCGTGTTGCCGGCGTCGTTGAGCGCATCGAACAGCTCCATGATCTCCGCGGAGGTGGTGCTGTCGAGGTTCCCGGTCGGCTCGTCCGCGAGCAGGATCGACGGCTCGTTGACCAGCGCCCGGGCGATCGCCACGCGCTGCCGCTGACCGCCCGACAGCTCGTTGGAGCGGTGCTTCATGCGGTCCGCCAGCCCGACGCGTTCGAGCGCGCGCTCGGCCTTCCCGCGGCGTTCGGTTCTCCCCACGCCGCCATAGATCAGGGGAAGCTCGACGTTGCGCAGCGCGGTGGTGCGAGCCAGCAGATTGAACGTCTGGAAGACGAAACCGATCTCCTCGTTCCGGATCGCGGCGAGCTCTTCGTCGTTCAGACCCTCGACCGCGACGCCGTTGAGCCGGTAGCTTCCCGACGTCGGCGTGTCCAGGCAGCCGAGGAGGTTCATCAGCGTCGACTTGCCGCTTCCCGAGGCTCCCATGATGGCGAGGTACTCGCCGCGAGAAACGACGAGGTCGACGCCGTCGAGAGCGCGCACCTCTTCGTTGCCGACCCTGTAGATCTTGCGAATGTCGCGGATCGACAGGAACTCGCGGGCTTCGCGCATCGTGCTCATGCCGCCTCGTGGCGAAGCGCCTCGACCGGGTCCATCCCGGCCGCCTGGCGCGCCGGAAGGTAGCCCGCGAGGGTCCCGGTCAGGCACGAGGAGACGACACCGAAGGCGACGGCCCAGAGCGGAAGCACCGGCATGAAACCCGGCAGGACGAGGGCCAGTACCGAGGTCAGCAAGGCCGCCACCAGCAGCCCGCCCGCGCCGCCCACAAGAGAAAGCAACAGAGACTCGATGAGGAACTGCCGCATCACGTCCTGACGCCGGGCGCCGACCGCCATCCGAACCCCGATCTCCCGCGTCCGCTCGGTCACGGCGATCACCATCACGTTGGCGATCCCGATGCCGCCGATGAGCAGGGAGACGGCCGCCAGTCCGACGGTTGCGAGCGCGATGCCGGCGCCGACGCGGTCGAAGGTCCCGATGATCTGCTCGGAGGTCGAGAGGTTGAAATCGTTCGGTTCGTCGGGCGCGAGCCGGCGCAACCGACGGAGCACCGTCTCGATGTCGGTTCGCGCGCTCTGCAGCCGGCCCTCCAGCGCCCGGAGATACAGCACGGTCGCGTCGGCGTCGGGAAAGCGACGCGCGGCGGTGCCGGCGGGGATCGCCATCACGCTGTCCTGGCGGTTCTCGCCGAAGAAGCCGCCGCGGCGCTGTTGAAGGATGCCGACCACCGCATAGGGCTCGCCGAGCAGCTGGACCTCGCGCCCGAGGGTTCCGGCTCCGGCGTCGTCGCCGAACAGCGCGCGTGCGAGACTGGCTCCCAGGACGGCGACACGCGCGGCCGCACGGTCCTCGTATTGCGTGAAGGGCCGGCCGTGAGCGAACTGGGCGCCGACGATGTCGAAGTAGCTCGCGGAAGTTCCCTCGACGAGAACCGTGTCGGAGACGGCGGAGCCGGCACGCGCGCTCAGGGCGCGCCCGTTGACGACCGCGGGGATGAGGATCTGGGCGGCGGCCGCCTCGACGGCCTCGGCCTCCCTCACGATGACGTCGCCGAAATCGCGCTCGAGCGGTAGACGTCGGGCCTCCTCGTCGGACGGCGGCGAGTAGGGATCGCCGCTGAGGTGGAAGGCGAAGACGTTGTCGGTCCCGAGCTCGCGGAACAGGAGCGCGATCTGGTTGCGAACGTTGACCAGCACCGTGGCGACGAGCGAGACCGTCACGATGCCGATCACGATGCCGATCACCGCGAGCGCGGCGCGTCCCGGGTGGGCGGCGAGAGACTCCACGGCGAGACGCATCGAGCTCACGAGCGCTTCCCGCTTGCGACCGTGACGGGTGGATGGCTTTGGGCTCACCGGACTCCCCTACTAGTCGGCATGAAGTGCGTCCACGACGACGATTCTCGTGGCGTAACGCGCCGGGAACCAGCCGGCCAGGAGGCCGCTGGCGCTCGCGGCCAGCAGGCTCCAGGCGACCGTCGCGATCTCGAGCCGGAGGTTCAGTCCGGTTCGGTTGAGAAGCTCGACGAGGCCGTAGACGCTCAGGACCCCGGCGAGACCACCGATGAAGGAGATGACGACCGACTCGGCCAGGATCTCGGCCAGGACCTGCGATCGTGAGGCACCGACCGCGCGGCGCACGCCGATCTCACGCGTCCTCTGGGTCACCGACACCAGGATGGTGTTGGCGACGACGATGATGGCCGCGAGCAGGGCCATGGCGGAGATCGGCGCCGCCGCCATGCCGATGCGTTCGGAGAGGCGCTGGACGAAACTCCGCGAGGCCTCCGGAGACAGCATGTCGAAGTCGTCCTCCTCCCCGGGATCCAGTTGGTGCCGGGCCCGCATCGACACCCGGGCCCGGCTTTCCGCTTCCTGCGTCGCCGCGGGCTCGTCGGGCCGGGGCGCCCGCGCGAGGAGCTGCATCGTCTCGGGAGCGCCGAAGGCACGCTCGAACGCGGGAAGCGGGATCCAGACGTTGCGGTCGAGGGATGCCCCGCCCACGTTGCCCTGGCGCTCCTGGAGTCCGATGACCTCGAAGCCACGGCCGGCGATCCGGACGGTCTTGCCCAGCGGGTCGACCGCGGGGAACAGCTCGTCGACGAGGACGGCGCCCAGCACCGCGACCTGTCGCGCCTGCAGCTCCTCCGTGTTCGTGAAGAATCGCCCGCGGGCGATCGCCAGATCCCGGATCTCTGCGAGATCGGCGGTCGCGCCGACCAACGAGGCCCCCTCGTAGCTCCTGGAACCCGCCACCACCTCGACGCGCCGGTTCACGGTCGCGCCGTAGACGACCCTTCCCGACGCCCACCGCTCGAGCACGCGCAGGTCCGCGCGGCGAATGTTCGGGTTGCGCTCGAGCTTGCGTTCCAGCTGTTGCCGGCTGATGCGGCCGGGTGACGCCACCTTCGCGATCACGAACGTGTCGGCGCCGAACGTACGCGCCGCGCTGGTGCGCGCGAAGCGCTCGATCCCGTCGAGGACGACCACCACGATCGCGATCGTCGCCACCGCAGCCGCGATGGCGAGGCCCGCGAGTAGCGCGCGGAGCCGGTGCGTCCTCACGGCCCCCACCCCCTCGCGGATCGCCTCGACCAACGAAACCCGCGCCGCGGCGGAAGGAGCTTTTCGAGCTCGTGTCATCCCCGAACGACCCTCCGGATCAGGGCGTGCGCACCCGGTCGCCGTCCTCGAGCCCGCGCAGGATCTGGTACGGGCCGACGATGACCTCCGAGCCCGCTTCGATCCCGTGTACCACGATGTCGAGCCCACCGATCATCCCGGTCTCGACCTCGATAAACCTTGCCGCCCCCTGGCTGACGGTGAAGACGCCGCGTGTCTCACCGCCGTCGTCGCGGGTACGGATCACGACCGACTGCAGCGGCACGACGACGACGTCGTCCTGCTCGCCCACCAGAATCTCCGCGTCGCAGGTCAGGCCCGGCCGGATGTTGGGCACGGCATCGAGCAGTCGAATCTCGACACGGAACTCGCGCGCCGCGGCGCCCGCGGTCAATTGCGGCAGCGCGCTGGCGCCGACCTCGGTGACCCGGCCGCGGAAGGCGCGGTCGGGCAAGGCCTCCAGGGTCACGGTCGCCTCCTGCCCGACGGCCACGCGGAGCACGTCGGCCTCGGCGACCTTCACCTCGGCGTTGAGCTCGCTCAGATCGGAGACGGTCATGAGGACGGTGCCCGGCTGGTTCTGGATCCCGATCACCACCATCTCGCCCTGCCGGACCTGCAGCCTCGACACCACGCCCGAGATCGGTGCCTCGATCGAGGTCTTCTCGAGGAGGTCGCGTGCCCGGGCGGCCTGCGCGCGCGCCTGGAGCACGCGGCGTCTCGCCGCCTCGCCGCTGCTCTCCGCCCGCGTGACCGCGGCCTGCGCGGCGTCCACGCCGGCATTCCTCGATTCGGCCGCGGCCCGGGCGGCATCCATCTCGGATGCCGAGACGAGGTCTTCCCGGAACAGCGTCTCGAGACGTTCGAGGTTGATGCTCGACTCCCGCGCCTCCGCCGTTGCCCGCTCGAGGTCGGCACGCGCGGCGACCACCTGCTCGGCCGCCGACGCCGCCTCCGCCGCGAAGGCCTGGATCGCGGCCTCGGCGGCCTCCAGCTCACTTCGTGCCTGGATCGGATCGATGCGCGCGAGCAAGTCGCCGGCCTGTACCTCCGCTCCCTCGGTGACCGGAAGCTCGACCACCCGGCCCATGACGCTCGAGCCGATGTCGGCGTAGCGCTCCGCGAGAATCTCGCCGGAGGCGTTCACGAAGGAGCGAAACAGGTCGCGGCTCTCGGCCGGGGCCAGCTCCACCGCCTGCCCCTCGTCGCCGCTTCGTCCCAAGACGAAAAGAATCACGACCACCAGGACGATCCCGATCCCGACCCACCTGAATCGCCTCAAGGCTTTCGCTCTCCTCTCCTGACCGGAGTCGCATGCCGATCGCTCGGGCGTTCCCCGCAGCTCACGCCGTGATTGTATCCGTAAGTCGCGGTCTTCACCGAACTGGTACTCTTGATCGGAGGCATCGAGGCTTTCATGGGCAACGCTCGTTCGTTCCGGATCCGCATCGCGGGTCTTCTCGTCACGACCCTGTCATCGACGGGATTTGCGAGCCCGGCGCTCCCGTCGGCGGAGACCGAACTGTCGAGCGGGGTGTTCCTCGTCGCCAGCCGGGACCTGCTGGATCCGAGGTTCCGCAAGACGGTGATCCTCCTCACGCGTCATTCGGAGCTCGGGGCGGTGGGCCTGATCATCAACCGCCGCACCGAGATGCCGCTGGCCAAGCTTCTTCAGGATGAACCGTCGCTCGCGGACGTCAGCGATCGCGTCTTCATCGGCGGACCGGTCGACGCGCACAGCGTGCAGTTTTTGATCCGGGCCGACAGCAGACCCGATGGCTCGCTTCCCGTTCTGGACGAGGTGTACATCAGCTCGAGTGCGGAGCTGCTCGAGCGCTTGACCCGCGACGGGACGGACGGTGGGAAGACCCTCCGCGTCTTCGTCGGGTATTCCGGCTGGGCGCCGGGCCAGCTCGAGAACGAGATCTCGCGCGGCGGCTGGCACGTGATGCCCGCGGACGCGACGAGCATCTTCGAGCGGGACCCGAAGGACGTCTGGTCCGCGCTGATGCGCCGGATCTCACCGGCTCACGGTCTGGAGGCTCGCCTCAGCGCTCCTTACGCCCCCGGATCTCCGGCTCGGGTTTGGCCCGCGGACTCCTCGGCGTGGGCTTCTTCACCTCGAACTCGGTCTCGCTCTCCTCACCCGCGCTCGACACCACGAGCGTGTAGGTGCCGGGAGTGATGTAGAGCGGCCACTCGAGACGGACCGCCTCGGCCCAGGGCGTCTTGGCCCGGACCCCTTTGTCGGTCTTGTCCGTCTCCTTCTTGTCGGCCTTCTTTTCTTTCTTCTTCTTCTTACCGTTGTCCTCCCCGGACTGCTTGGAGGCGATACGTTCGGCCTCCGCCGCCAGAGCGAGCGGTTCGTCCAGTAGAAGATCCCAGGTGAAGACGGAGACGCCACGGTCGACCGACATCTGCAAACGACGCAGCACGCGATCGTCGTCGTCGCGGACTTCGAGGGTCGCCTCGCCGGCGGCGGCGGCCCAGAAGGGAATCTTGACCTCGGGGTCGTACTCGGGACGGTAGAACCACGGGCTCCGGCGCCCCTTCCAGCCTCGGCTGTATTTCACCTCCTCGACCGGGAAGACGTGAACCGCCTCGGTCTGCAGCTCCTCGGTCAGGTCCTGGACGGGTAGGAGATCGAGGACCCAGACGCTGCGCCCGTGGGTGCCGGCGACGAGCTCACGTTCCCGCGGATGAACGACCAGGTCGTGCACCGGGACGTTGGGCAGCTCGCTGCCCAGTCCCTGCCAGCTCGCGCCGCGGTCGAGCGAGACGTACACGCCGCGATCGGTCCCGACGTAGAGCACGTCCTCGTTGACCGGATCCTCGCGCACGACGTTGATCGGCTCGGCGGGGAGCCCGTCGGCGATCGACGCCCAGCTGCGGCCGAGGTCGGCGGTCCTGTAGAGGTAGGCCGTGTCGTCGTCGTCGCGGTAGCCGTTCAGCGAGACGTAGGCGACCTTCTCGTCGTGGTGCGACGCCTCGACCCGGCTGACCCAGCGGTCGGCGGGGAGGCCGTCGGAGACGTCCGTCCACTCGACGCCGCCGTCGTCCGTCACCCAGACCCAGCCGTCGTCGGTGCCGACCCAGATCAGACCGAAGCTTCGGTCCGACTCGTCGAACGTGGTGATCGTCGCGAAGGGAACGTCGCCCCGGTTCTCCGACTTCGTCAGGTCGGCGCTGATCGGCTCCCAGGTCTCTCCCTGATCCATCGAACGGTAGAGGCGGTTGGCCCCGAAGTAGAGGATGTCGGGGTTGTGCGGCGACAGCTGGATCGGCGTCTGCCAGTTGTAGCGCAGCGCCGGCTCCTTCAGCTTGTCGCGCGGGCGCACGGTCTGCCGACCGCCTTTCCCGCTGCGCTGGTAGAAGCCGAACTGGAATCCGGAGTAGACCGTCGCGTTGTCCCGCGGGTCGATCTGGACGTACATCCCGTCGCCGCCGCCGATCGGGCGCCAGCGCTGGCCGAGCTCCCATCGGGTCGTGCTCGAACCCTTGTAGGTGCCGTTGTCCTGCAGCCCGCCGTAGACGTTGTACGGATCGGCCATGTCGACGGCGACGGCGTAGAACTGTCCCACCGGTTGGGCGTCGAGCTTGAGCCAGCTCTTGCCGCCGTCGTAGCTGACGTCGATGCCGCCGTCGTTGCCGACGAAGAAACGATCGGGGAAGTTGGGGTCGATCCACATCGCGTGGTAGTCGACGTGAACGCTGCGGTCCTGGATCGTCTCGAAGCTCTTCCCCCCGTCGGCGGAGGTGATCATGGGAACGCCGAGGAGGTAGATCCGCTCGGGGTCGGTCGGCGAGACGCGGATCAAACCGAAGTAATAACCGTAGGTGAAGACCATGTCGCGGATCGGCTCGTCGTGCGTCAGCCGCCAGCTTTCCCCGCCGTCGTCGGAGCGCCAGACCTGGATCCCCTCGATGTCGGTGTCGAACAGGTTCGCGTTCGCGTCGCTGATCTCCTCGATCAGCTCCTCGATCGTGATCTCGTCGTTCTCGACCATCTCGATCAGCTTCTCGGCGTCGATCTCGGTGTCCAGGTCGTTGCCGCGGATGAAGTCCTCGACCGCCTCCGGGTCCTGCTCCAGGAGCTCCTCCTTGGTCATCGTGCGCAGGCGCTTGGCGGTGATGGGGCTGTCGCCGAGATCCCATTTCTCCTCCGGCAGGAGCTGCTGGTTGTCGACCGCGGCGTAGATCGTCTGCGGCTGAGAGGCGCAGAGCGTCAGCCCGATGCGCCCGACGTGATCGCCGGCCGGGAATCCGCCTCCGAGCCGTGCCCAGGTCGAACCGCCGTCGGTCGACTTCCAGATACCGCTCCCCGACCCACCTTCGACGAAGTCCCACGGTCGCCGGGAACGCTCCCAGGCCGCGGCGTAGAGCACGTCCGGATCAGCGGGATCCTGGACCAGGTTGATGAAGCCGGTGACCTCGTCGCCGGCGAGCACCTGCTCCCAGCTCTGTCCGCCGTCGGTCGTGCGGTAGACCCCGCGATCGCCGCCCGGCGTGTAGAGCTTGCCGAGCGAGGCGACGTAGACGCGATTCGAATCTCTGGGGTCGACCAGCACCGCGCCGATGCGGTTCGTCTCGCCGAGGCCCATGTGACGCCAGGTCCGGCCACCGTCGTCGGAGCGGTAGACGCCCATCCCACCGTAGGACGAGCGCGATGAGTTGTTCTCGCCGGTCCCGACCCAGATGGTCTGTGGATTCGACGGGTCGACCGCGGTGTCGCCGATGATGATCGTCGGCTGGTCGTCGAAGATCGGCTCGAAGGTGACGCCGTTGTTCGTGGTCTTCCACAGACCACCGGAGGCGTAGGCGACGTAGAACGTGTACGGCTCACCCGGGACCGTCTCGATGTCGACGACCCGCCCGCCCTGGACGACCGGTCCGATGGAGCGCCACGCAAGGCCGCTGAACAGTGAGCTCTTGTCGAGCTCGACGTGCCGTTGCCACGCGGCCTCCTTGTCGGCGAAGGAGGTGGGCGGCGCGCCGGGCGGGCGATCCGCGATCACCGGTGTCGCGATCATGGTGAACAGGAAAGCGCAGAGCCAGCCGAGCGAAGCGTGGCGGATCATGTCCCCTCCTTGCGTCTTGACCGAAGGGGAATGCTAGCACCCGGACCGGGGTGGTGAAGCCGTCCCGCGTCGGTGATACCTTCGCCGCGTGAGCTCTCTCGACGGCATCCTGCGCCCGCGTTCCGTCGCGGTGATCGGGGCTTCCAGCCGGCCGAACACCGTCGGCTGGAACATCATGGACAACCTGTTGCGGCACGGCTTCACGGGACCGGTCTACCCGGTGAACCCCCGCGCCGCGTCGGTTCACTCCGTCCCCGCCTGGCCCTCCATCGAGGAGATTCCCGGCCCCGTCGACCTGGCCGTGGTCGTCGTGCCCAAGCAGCACGTGCTCGGTGTCGCCGAGTCCTGCGTGGCCAAGGGCGTCAAGGGGTTGATCGTCATCTCCGCCGGGTTCAGCGAGATCGGTGGCGAAGGGGTGGAACGGCAAACACGTCTGGCCGCCCTGGTGCGCGAGGCGGGCATCCGCATGGTCGGACCCAACTGCCTCGGCGTGCTCAACACCGACCCGGACATCTCGCTCAACGCCACGTTCGCGCCGATCATGCCGCCACCGGGCCCCGTGGGCTTCATCAGCCAGTCGGGCGCCATGGGCGTGAGCATCCTCGAGCACGCCTGCCGGCTGGGCATCGGCATCTCCTCGTTCGTGTCCATCGGCAACCGCGCCGACGTCAGCGGCAACGACATGCTCGAGGTGTGGCGCGACGACCCCGGAACGCGGGTGATCCTGATGTACCTCGAGAGCTTCGGCAATCCGGTCCGCTTCGTGGAGATCTGTCGCGAGATCACCCGTTCCAAACCGGTGTGCATCGTCAAGTCGGGGCGTACCGGGGCCGGCCAGCGGGCCGCGGCCAGCCACACCGGCGCACTGGCGGGGACCGAACTGGCCACCGACGCGCTGATCGCCCAGGCCGGTGCGCTGCGCGTCCCCACGGTGGCCGCGTTGTTCGACGTGGCCCAGGCGTTCGCGAGCCAGCCGCTGCCCCGCGGCAACCGGGTGGCCATCGTCACCAACGCGGGCGGTCCCGGGATCATCGCCGCCGATGCCGCCGAAACCTACGGGCTGGATGTCTGTGAGCTGTCGCCCGCGACTCAGGAGAAACTGCGTTCGCGCCTTCCCGACGAGGCCAGTGTCCGCAATCCGGTCGACATGATCGCCAGCGCCGATGCGGCCTCGTTCGAGCACGCGCTGGACCGCGTGCTGGAAGACGACGGCATCGACGCCGCCATCGCCGCCTTCGTACCGCCGCTGGGCATCCAGGTGGCGGACGTCGCGGCGGCGATCGGCCGGGCCCACGAACGCCGCGACGACAAGCCCGTCATGTCGGTGCTCATGTCGTCCGACGGTGAAGGTGTCGCCCCGGCAGGAGCCGGCGCCGTCCCGGCCTACCTGTTCCCGGAGTCCGCCGCACGCACGCTGGTTGCCATGTGGAACCAGCGGCGCATCACCGAGCGGCCCGTCGGCGTCGAGCTCACGTTCGACTGCGCCGACGACGCGATCGATGAGTTGATCGAGAAGACGTTGGCCGCCGGCCGGACCATGCTGACCGAGCACGACGCGATGCGACTCTTGAGCCATGCCGGCGTGCCGGTCGTGCCGTGGCGCTACGCCTTTGCGGACGGCGAAACACCCCTCCCACGAGCCGCCGCCGAGGCAGCCGAAACGCTCGGGTTCCCCGTCGCCGTCAAGGTCGTGAGCCCGCAGGTCGTGCACAAGTCGGATGTGGGCGGGGTGGCCCTGGACCTCGAAACGGCCGAGGCGGTGGAGAGCGCGACCGAGGGCATCCTGCGCCGCGTTGCCGATCGGTTCGGCGGCGAGGCGGACGTCGAGGGCGTCCTGCTCCAGCGCATGGCCGGCACGGGAACCGAGACGATCGTGGGGATGACCCGCGTGCGGCGTGTCGGCCCCCTCGTGATGTTCGGCATGGGCGGGATCTTCGTCGAGGTGATGAAGGATGTGGTGCTGCGACTCGCGCCGCTGCGAGACACCGACGCGATGGAGATGGTCGCCGGTGTCAAGCTGCATCGGTTGCTGGAGGGCGTGCGGGGCCAGCCGCCGCGCGACCTGGCCGCGCTGCACGACGTCATCCTCCGTGTGGGTCAGCTCGCGGTGCGCCACCCGCGTCTGGTCGAGATGGACATCAACCCGCTCCTCGCCACGCCCGAGGGTGCCGTGGCGGTGGATGCCCGGGTGAGGGTCGCGCGGCGGCGCGATCAGGGGTCGTAGTACGCGGCTACAGCGCCGGGATGCACTCGCAGCTGGTTTCGATCGGCCCGTCCGCGTCGGCCCAGGCCAATCGGAACTCCTCCTCCACCTGTGCGGCTTCCGCCGTTCGCCCCTGCGCGTGAAGGACGCGGCTCAGGCCGTAGAGCGACCAGCCGTTCTCGGGGAACTCCGCCAGGTCCTCGCGGTACGCTTCTTCGGCCTCTTCGAGTCGGCCGGCCAACAGATAAACGGCACCCAGCGTGTGCCGGATGGGCTGAAGATAGTCCGGCGGCTCTCCGCTGTAGCCGAGTTTGTCCTCGGCAATCTTCGCCTTTTCGAGGTGCCGGATCGCCTTCTTGTACTTCCCTTTCTGCAGGGCGATCTCTCCGGGCACGAAATGATCGATGACCCTCAGCCGACCCTTTGCGGCCTTCAGTGAGTAGTCTTCGGGAAGGTTGCGCGGCAAGGTGTCGTCACGCACACGGCGATACGCGCGAAACTCCCGTTGGGCTCCTTCGATGTCCTTCTTCGCAGCGTAGGAGATTGCCCGGTGTGCGTGCCAGGTGGCGAGCGTGAACGGCATGTACTCCGGCGGGGCCGGCTCGGCGAGCATCTTGTCCCAGCGGCCGAAGCGTTTGTAGACGTCGTAGACGGAGCACATCCAGGCGTCCACCTGGGGACCGACATCTTTCAGCAGATCCTCCGGGATCTGCGACCACATCCGCCGCGAGGCCTCGAGCGCCTCGGCCTCGCGACCGACCATCATCGCGCCGTAGGCCCGGATGTGGTTGTTGTGCACCATGTACATGTGCTGGACGAACTGGTCCGGCGACTTGGCGCGGTACTTCACGTCGGCTTCCATGGCCAGGGCGTTCTGCTCGATCGCGCGGTCCCAGTCGCCGGTGCGCGTGTAGATGTGCGAGGGCATGTGCAGCAGGTGCCCGCTCAGCGGCACGAGGGTGCTGAGCCGATCCGCCACCACCAGGCCGCGTTCGGGAGACTTGCTCAGCTCCACCGCGTGGATGTAGAGGTGGGCGGCGCCGGCCTGATTCGGATTCAGCTCCAGGACC
>JABAOE010052015.1_pt2 | contig 13625 bp, 10 predicted proteins | sample 7062141 | NCBI WGS metagenome assembly JABAOE01 (sample SAMN14538627, study PRJNA623070) | marine sediment metagenome | biome: marine biome [ENVO:00000428]; feature: marine pelagic biome [ENVO:01000023]; material: deep marine sediment [ENVO:00002113] | place: India: Gulf of Khambhat ... | reverse complement strand
GAGGCAGGAACGGTGATCCGAAATCGCACTCGCGTGCCGGCGGCCGGCGTCCTGGCTCGGAGGCTGGTTTGGGCCTCGCTGCTCGCGCTGGTCGTGCCGGGGGACACGGCCGGGGCGCCGAAAGAGCAGAACCTGCCGGACAGCGACGGCTGGATCGGGGCGCACACCGAGCATTTCACGCTCGTCTCGAACGCCGGGAAAGCTCGCACGCGCAAGATCGCGATCCAACTCGAGCGCTTCCGGCAGGCGCTGGGCCGCATGACGCGCGGCTTCGAACTGGACAGCCGGGTCCCGACCACTACGTTCGTCTTCCGCAACGACGACGCCTACCGGCCCTACAAGTTGAACGAGCACGGCGAGCCGATGAGCGTCAGCGGTTACTTCCTGTCAATGCCCTTCGGCAACAGCATCACGCTCGACGCCGCCGCGGGCTCGCAGCCGATGCGCGTCGTCTACCACGAGTACTTCCACGCGGTAATGGACGCGACACTGGGCGACCTGCCACCGTGGCTCAACGAGGGACTGGCCGAATACTTCAGCACCTTCCGGGACCCCGGCAACTCCACGGTCGTCGAGGTCGGGCATCCGATCGAGGATCATCTGCGGTTTCTCGCCACCCACGGGACGATCCCGTGGGAAGAGGTGTTCGCGACGACCAAGTACTCCCCGACCTACAACGAGGGAGCGCGGCAGGGCGCGTTCTACGCGCAGTCGTGGCTGATCGTGCATTACCTCAACGCGACCGACGAGCGCAGCAAGCAACTCAGCCGCTACCTCAACCTATTGCGCTCGGGCGTCGGTGCGGAAGAGGCGGGCGCCGCGGCTTTCGAGATGGACCGCGCAGCGCTGGGCCAGGCGGTCGAAGCCTACAGCAAGACCGGCAGCAATTACGTACGCTGGGACTTCGGCGAGGCGGCGGCGGAGGTGCAGGTGGAGATTCATGACATCGCGCCTGCCGAGCTGCTGCTCGCCCTGGGCGGGCTGCTGGCCCAGCGAGGTCAGTACGAGACGGCGGCCAAGCATCTCGAGGCCGCGCGCGCGGAGGGCGGCGACGCGGCGGAGATCGAGACCGCACTCGGCACCGCGGCGCTGGTTTCCGAGCGCGACGAGCTCGCCGAGGCGCATCTGCGCAAAGCGATCGAAGCCGGTGCGCGCTCACCGGCGGCTTACGTGCTGCTGGGCGATCAATTGATGCGGCGCTTCTACGACGATCCGGCCTCCCGCGAGTACCACCAGGCGACTCCGCAGCCGGTGCTGGAAGCGCGGCAGTTGATGCAGGGCGCGCTGGCTCGAGACTCCGAGAACTTCGAGGCGCTGGTCGGGTTGTCCAGTACCTACCTGTTCGGACCCGACGACCCCAGGCCCGGAATCGAGGCCCTGGGCCGCGCGAAGATGCTGCGGCCGCTCGAGCCCGAACTGTTCCGTGTCCAGTCGTTGCTGTTGGCCCGCTCGGGCAAGACCGCCGAGGCCCTCGCCGTGATCGAGCGCGAGATCGCGACTCGCGATGCCGATCTCGCGCAGCAGGCCCGCGACGCGGCGTTCGGGGCAACGTGGGCCACGTTGGTCGAGAAGATCCAGGCTGACGACCGCGAGGCTGCGGGAGCGATTCTCGACGAAGCGCTGGTGGGGTTCCGCGATGCCCGACAGATCGATCAGCTCCGTCGTCTGCGCGATTCCCTTGCCGCGGGCGCCCCGATCGTAGTCGCCGAAGCGCAGGACGCTCAAACCGAGGAAATTGCGGCGCTGAATCAGGCAGTGGAGCGGTTCAACGCCGCGAACCGCCTGGCGAGTCAGAACGATCACGACGAGGCGCTGGCCATCTTCGAGGCGCTGGCCGCCGAGTGCGTGGCCCCCGAATTGTGCGAGAAAGCCCGCGCCAACGCGAAGGAGCTACGCGCATTGATCGAGCACAACGCCTTCGTGCGAGCCTTCAACGAGGCGGTCGACCTGGCCAACGCCGGCGACCGTAAGCGCTCGGTCGACAAGCTGCGCGAGTTGGAGGCGACGCTCGAGGACCCGGAGAAGCTGGCCGCGGTGCAGCAGCTGCTACGACAGCTCGGAGCGCGCGTGAAGAAGAAGTCGCCTTGAGCGGCAACGACGCCAGCGCGCCGCGTCCGGCTCAGCGCAAGACGCCGAGCTGCCCGTGGAAAAAGACGCCGGCCAGTGCGCCGGTCATCAACGTGGCCAGCGTGGCGCCGACCAGAGCGCGCAGGCCGAGCGCCGCGAGGTCATCGCGCCGCGAAGGTGCCAGCGCGGTGATGCCGCCGACGAAGATGCCGACCGAGGCGAGGTGGGCGAAGCCGCACAGCGCGTAGGACAGGATCAGCAACGTCCGCGGCGAGATCGACCCGCTCTGAGCCAGCTCGGCCAGCTGGCGGTAGGCCGGAATCTCGGTCAGCACCGAGCGCTCGCCGATCAATCGTCCGGCCTGGGCCAGATCGGCGAGCTCGACGCCCAGCAGCCAAGCCAGGGGTGTGAACAGCCAGCCCAGCAGACGCCCCAGATCGATCGGACCGCCGAGCGACTCGGCGAAGGGCGAGCTGATGCGTGTCAGCCCCAGGTCGATCAAGGCGACGACACCGAGTACGGCGATCAGCAGGGTGGCGATTCCCGCGGCCAGCTTGAGGCCGTCCCACGCGCCGGCGCTCAGCGCCGCCATCGCGTTGCCGTGGCGCACGGAATCGTCGAGCGCGGGCACCTCACCCGTCGTTTCCGGATGACCGGCCTCCGGGAGCATCAGCTTCGAGACCATCGCCGCGGCCGGGATCGAGATCACCGACGCGGAGATCAGATGACCCGCGATCTGCGGGAACACGTCCTTGAGAAACAGCACGTAGACGGCGAGGGTCGTCGAGGCCACCGTCGACATGCAGCAGGTCAACACGGTGAGCAATTCCGACCGGGTCATCCGTGAGAGATAAGGCCGGACGGTCACCGCCGACTCGAGGCCGAAGAAGATGTTCGAGGCACCGGCGAGCGATTCGGCTCCCGACAGCCGCAGACTGCGATGGAACACCCGACCGAACAGGCGAACCACCGGCTGCAGGACCCGCACGTGGTAGAGCACGGCCACGATTGCGGCGAAGAAAATCACCGCCGGTAGAATCTGCGCGGCGAGTACGAAACCGATCGATGGCTCACCGGACGAGGTCGATCGTCCCGGCCCGACGGCCAGCGGGCCGAAGAGAAACTCCGCGCCGGCGTTGCTGCTGCCCAGCACGGCAATCACCAGATCGTTCAGCCACAACAGGATCACGCGCGTGTACGGCAGCAGGAAGATCAATGCGCCGAGCCCGGCCATCAGCGCGGCCGACCCGGTTGCGGTTCGCCACGGAACGGGCCGGCGACATCCTCCGATCAACCAGGCCAACGCCGCGAGCACGACGAAACCGAACAACGAGAGCAGGTTGAGCCAGCTCATGGCCGTATTATGCGGCCCTGTGTCCCGAGTCAGAAGCCCGTTCACCGTTTTGCCGGCCCTCGACGCCGCTGTTTGAGGCGCTGGAGCAGCTCCAGTATGCTTGTCGGGATGCGCGTCAAGACCACCTGCAATCGAGACTGTCCCGACGCCTGCGGCATCGTGGCCACGGTCGAGGACGGACGCGTCACTCGCATTGAGGGCGATGCGGACCATCCGGTGACCCGGGGCTTTCTGTGCCTGCGGACCCACCGCTTCCTGCGGCGGCAATACGATCCCGACAGACTGACCACGCCGCTGCTGCGCAACGGAGCGGGCTTCGAGCCGGTCGCCTGGGATACGGCCCTCGATCTGGTCGCACGAACGATGTCGCGCATCCGCGACGAATCGGGTCCCGCGGCGATCCTCAACTACCGCAGCGGCGGATCGATGGGCATGATGAAGCACGTCACCGATTACTTCTTCGAGCGCTTCGGGCCGGTGACGATCAAGTCGGGCGACATCTGCTCCGGCGCGGGCGACGCGGCGCAGATGGAGGACTTCGGCGAGGAGGACAGCCACGATCTGCACGACCTGTACAACAGCCGCACGATCGTGCTGTGGGGAAAGAATCCCTACATCAGTAGCGTTCACCTGCTTCCGGTGCTCCGCGAGGCCAAGTCCCGCGGCGCGCGCCTGATCCTGATCGATCCCGTGAGTCACCGCACGAGGAACCTCTGCGAGTTCTACCTGCAACCCCGGCCCGGCGGAGACATCGCCCTGGCTCTGGGCCTGGCCCGCTTGCTGTTCGAGCGCGGGTGGGCCGATCCCGGGGCGGCGGACTACTGCGACAATCTGGATCGTTTCCGCGCACTGTGCTTTTCACGCGGTCTCGAGGAATGGGCCGGGCTCGCCGACCTCACGACGGTGGAGATCGAGCGTCTCGCCGCGAGCTTCGCCGAAGGGCCGCTGGCGATCCTGGTCGGCTGGGGCATGCAGCGGCGNNGGGCGGCGGCGTGTCGTTCTACTTCAAGCGTCGCGGCGCCTTCGACCTGGGTTTCTCACGTGGTCTGGATGTCGCGCCGCGCTCGATCCCCGAGCCGCTGCTCGGTCCGGGCATCCTCGAAGCACGCGATCCCGAGATCCGCATGGTCTGGATCAGCAACGGCAATCCGGTGGCGATGCTCCCCGAGTCGGCCACCGTCGCGCGCGCTCTGGAGACGCGCGAGCTCACCGTGGTCGTGGACGCCTTTCTCACCGACACGGCACGCGCGGCCCACCTGGTGTTGCCCACCACGACGATGCTCGAGGACGACGACCTCGTCGGAGCCTACGGCCATCATTTCCTCGGCAACGTACGGCCGGTCGTCGCGGCACCCGACGGCGTCCGCACCGACTACGAGATCGTCCGGCAGCTGGCGAGCCGCCTCGGCCTGAACGGCGATCTGCGGCACGCCCCGCGCGAGTGGAAGCGTCGGGTGCTCCGCCGGGTCGAGCCGCTCGGGGCGTCGCTCGAGGCGCTGGAGCGTGGTGCGGTGCGCAACCCGCTCGCCCCCCGGGTCCTGTTCGCCGATCGCCGGTTCCCAACGGCCACGGGTCGCGTCAACCTGATTCACGAGGTCGATCCCGAACCGCCGCGGCCCACTGCCGAGCGGCCGCTGTTGCTGATGGCGCTGTCCACCGAGAAAGCCCAGGCGTCCCAATGGTCGGTCGAGCGCGACGACGGTCCGGCGACCCTCACCGTCCATCCGGGCGCGGCCAGCGGCCTGCGCGAGGGCCAAACAGCGCGGCTCGAGTCGCAGCTGGGCTCGATCCCGGTGCGCCTGGTCTTCGACGAGCGACAGCGGCGCGACGTGGCGCTGATGGCCAAGGGCGGTTGGTATCGCGAGGGCCGTTGCGCCAACGCGCTGGTCGCGGCGCGGACCACGGACGCGGGCGGGGGAGCGGTCTACTACGACACGCCGGTTCGTCTGATGGAACCGAGCTGAGGGGCGCGCCGTGCCCGTTCACAACTTCGAGCAGCCTCGGGGCCGGGTGGAAACGCTGACGATCAGCTCCGCGGCGCTGCGCGACAATCTTCTCGGCGACCCCCACCAGCGCACGGTGGCCGTTTATCTGCCGGAGCACTACGACGCCGGGGAGGAGCGTTATCCGCTGCTCGTCGGCCTCGCCGGCTTCACCGGGAGCGGTCTGAAGCTTTTGGGCTGGCAGGGATTCGGGGAGAGCCTTCCGCAGAGGATCGACAGGCTGGTCGAGCGAGGAGCGATGGGTCCCGTGATCCTCGCCCTGCCCGACTGCTACACCTCGCTGGGCGGCAACCAGTACATCGACTCGAGCGCCCTCGGACGCTGGGAGGAATTCCTCCTCGAAGAGATGCTTCCGGCCGTCGAGACGCGCTTCCGCACGCTGGGCGAGCCTTCCGCGCGGGCGGTCTTCGGCAAGTCGAGCGGTGGGTACGGCGCGCTGATCCAGGCCATGCGACACGGCGATCGGTGGGGTGCCGTGGCCTGTCACTCGGGTGACATCAACTTCGACCTGTGCTATCGGCCCGAGATGGCCAAGGCACTCGATGCGTTGGCCCGCTACGACGGCGAGATCGGACGCTTCGTCGAGCATCTGCGTTCGGCCAACAAGATCGGCGGCGAGGAAATGTACGCGCTGATGCTGCTCGCGATGTCGGCGACTTACGATCCCGATCCGGACGCGCCGTACGGCGTGCGACTACCGGTCGATCCGCAGACCTGCGAGCTGATTCCCGAGCGCTGGGAGCGTTGGCTCGAGCACGATCCGCTGCGCCTGATCGAGCGTCCCGAGTGCCAGGACAGCCTGCGCCGCTTGAAGACCCTGTTCCTCGACTGCGGCAACAAGGACCAGTACGGTCTGCACTACGGGGCGCGGTCGCTGGCGCGCAGGCTGACGCGGCTCGGCATCGCGCACCACCACGAAGAGTTCGACGACAACCACTCGGGCGTCGACTATCGGATGGACCGCTCGTTGCCCTTGCTCTACGCGGCCGTCTCGCCCGCCTGATGCCCGGCCCGCAAGCTCAGCCCCTCTGCAGCAGACCGTCCAGCCATTCGCCCCAGCGCTCGTACTTGTCTCTCAGGTAGGACCCGCCGGCCGGTGGGGTGCACTCGATCGTGCGGGAAGAGACGAATGGGGGGAGTCCGGCGGCGAGCCGCGCCGTTCCGAGTAGCACCGCCTCGTGCGCTTCGAACAGGTGGACCGGTCGGCCGAGCAGAGCGGCCAGGCCGGTCGACACAGCGGGCTCGCGGCTCAGACCGCCGGCGAGGATCACGCGGGGCGAGCGGTGGCCGGCCGACAGGTCGTCCACGATCCGGAAGATGCGGAACAGCAGCCCCTCGAGCGCGATCCGCCGCCGCCCGTCGGGCTCGGCCAACGCCCGAGCCGCAGGGGACAGCGTGAGTCCGATCTCCGGCCTCCAGTACGGGGCGCCGAGACCCGCCGCATCGGGCAGGCAGAACGCGTCGGGACTGGGGTCCTGCTCGGGCCAGACGGTCGGCCCTTCGCCGAAACGATCCACGACCGCACCGGCCCCGTTGACCGACCCCTCGACGGCGTACGATGCCGACCCCTCGGCCCGCGCCCAGATCGGCGCGGTGAGGTAGCCGTCGATCCGCTCGGCGGCGTCCGCGGCCGGCCGCAGCACGAAGGCGCCGGTCCCCAGGTTGACCACGACGTCGCGTGATGCCGGATCAAGCAGGGTCAGCGCTCCGGCTGCCTGATCCGCCACGCTGGCCGTCCACACGAGCCCGTCGGGCAGCGTCCGTTCGCGCCCGGTCGTCGGGTACACGAGGGGCAGGGCCGCGCGGGGGACTCCGTAGCGGGCGAGCAGTTCGTCCGACCAATCGCCGAGCCCGAGATCGACCATCAGCGTTCGGGCGGCCATGGTCAGGTCGGTCTCATGCGCGCGCTCGCCCGAGCAGCGCCAGAGCAGATGGGATTCGAGCGTACCGAACAACGCCCGCCCGCCCGCCAGCCGGTCCGCCCACTTCCCCTCGGCTTCGATCAAAGTCGCTAGCTTGGGCCCCACGTAGTGGGCCGACAGCACCAGACCCGTGGCCCGTTTGATCTCGTCCTCGATGTCGGCGTTGCGGGCACACCAATCCGCCGCGCGCCGATCCTGCCAGGAGATCATCGGCGTGAGCGGATTCCCGCTGTCGCGATCCCACAGCAGGAACGTCGACCGTTGCGAGGCGACGCCGAGCGGCGTGCCGGCGGGGAGATCCGCGGCGAGGCCGCCGAGCAGATCGAGGGCCTGCTCGAGGTATTCCGTCGCGTCCCCTTCACGCACCGGCCCGGCTCCGCGCAGCGCGGGAGCGGCAAGCGAGCGCAACTCGGTTAGCCGCCCCTGCGAGTCGAGGATCGCGGACTTGATCCGGGTGCTGCCCAGATCGATCGCACCGGCCAGCGCTGGGTCGCGACGCGTCACCCGCGGAGCCCTCGTTTCCTCAAGTACTCGCGCAGCCATCCGGGCCGATCGGACATCAGCCCCAGCGCGCCGGCCGCGATCGATCGCTCGACCTCCGCAGCGGTGTTGCAGGTGTAGGTCATCAGCGGACGGTCGGCTCGCCGCAGCGCGCCCGTCACCGAGCTGGTCAGGCCACGCACGTCGACCGAGGCGACGTCGACCCGGGAGAGCCGCCTGCGCAGCGTTGCCGGCTGGATCGGCATCCGGCCGATGTTCAGTACCCGCCGCAACTCCGGAGCGACTCGCGCGGCTTGGCGCAGGACCTGCGGATCGAAACTCAACAGGAAAACTCGTTTCTCCGCGCCGGCGCTGCGCACCTGTTCGACCACCGCTTCCAGCAGCGCCTTGCGCCAGGCCCGGTCGCCGCGCAGCTTGATCTCCAGCAACAGGTTCGTGCGCGCCGCGTAGCGTTGCAGGATCTCGGGCAGTGTCGGGATGACCTGACCGCCGAACCCGGACCCGAACCACGCACCGGCGTCCAGATCGCGTAGTTGTTCCAGCGTGCGCGTCCGTACGCACCGCCGCCCGCCGCCGACCTTGTTCAGGGTGCGGTCGTGGTAGACCACGGGGACCCCGTCCCGCGACAGCTGCAGGTCGAGCTCGATCGCGTCGCAGCCCGCGCCTACGGCGGCCTCGAACGACGCCATGGNNGGTCGAGCTCGATCGCGTCGCATCCGCGACGCAGCGCTTCGTCGAAGGCCGGTAGGGTGTTTTCGGGTCGGTCGCGCGATGCGCCGCGGTGCGCGATGGTCCACACGCCGCGACGGGGCGGCCAGCTGACGCTCACAGGACGGCTTGGTCCAGCGACTCGCGTTGCTCCTCCGAAAGCCAGCCGACCTGTCCGGCTTCGCCGATCAAGGCCTGGCGCAGGAACTCCCAGCTTTCCGGTCGTACGGCGGCGACCATCGTGCGCACCAGGCTCACTGCTTCCGGCTCGGTGAGGAACGAATCGATGATCAGCGCCGCGTTCCAGTCGGAGGGTTGAGTCTCGCACAGGTAGCGTTGCCACGCTCGCGCGAACAGTTCCTTTTGATGCGGCCAGAGCGCCCAGGGTACCGTGGCCCAGTAGGGTCCGATCGGACGCTCGAGCAGGTAGGCTTCGACCGGTGGCAGCAGGGTCGGAACGTCCGCGGCGGCCAGCAGGCGCAACAAGTCGGCCAGGTGCGACTCCTCGTCCCGCGCCTGTAGGCCCGGCAGCGGCATCAGCTTTCGAGCCAGCTGGCGAAGTTGCGCGAGATCCTTGACGCCCTCGAGCAGGAACAGCGCCACGCCGTAGGCACGACGGCGCTGCAACAGCACGCCCCACAGCCTACGCAGGAACTCCTCCCGCTCGGTAACCCGGGTCCGGCACAGTTTGCGGCGCAGGCGGTTGGCGATCTCGAACGGCTCCTCGTCGGCCACGCGACGCTGGAACCCGTCCCACCAGATGTCGAACCGCTTCGAATTCAACTCAGGCTCCCGTGCCCGCCTCCCCCGACAAATCCTCGATCAGCGACTCGAAACGACGCCTCAGCGCTTCGTGCGCCTCGGCCGTCGCGTGCCCGGAAGACCCCGAGTGTACGGATCTCATCCGTACTACTCTACCGCACCGCACGCGGCCGATCGCGACCCAACCCGCTCCTCCACACTATTTAGTGCCTGCCCTCAGGCCCGTCCACTGCTCGTGAGGTCAATCCACGGAGGGTAAGCTCGAAGCCTCGTTCGGCTCGGACCCCTTCCCGGGACGCTTGATCAGCCGGGCCCGTTTCACGGACGCCTCGCCGAGCTTGTCGCGGACTGCATCGGCCGCGCGCGCCAGCGCCCGGGCGCGCGCCTCGTCCGGATCCTCGAACAATTCGGCCTGCCCCGACCGCCCCGGCTCGAGCCCGCTCACGCCCAGTCCCAGCAGCCGAACGCCCCGCCCGCCCAGCCGGATGCGCGCACGGAACATCTCACGAGCGGCCTCGACCAGCGGCTCGGCCAGGTCCGTGGCGGACGCCAGCTTGCGCGATCGCGTCCAGGTCGTGAAGTCACCCGTGCGGACCTTCAAATGCACCGTGTGAGCCACCAGGCCCTGCCGACGCAGTTGCCGGGCCACCCCCTCGGCCCGCGCCAGCATCGCCCGGTCGATCTCCAGCGGATCGGTCAGGTCCTCGCCGTAGGTCCGTTCTTCCGAGATCGACTTGTGCTCGCGGTGCGTCACCACCGGCCGGTCGTCCTCGCCGCGCGCGAGGCTCAGCAGATGACCGGCCGTGCTCGGGCCCACGAGAGTCTCCAGCGACGCCGCGTCCGTCTGGAGCAAGCGGCCGATCGAGGTCAACCCGGCCGAGCGCAAGCGCTCCGCCGTTCGGGGTCCGACGCCCCACAGACGCTCGACCGGCAGCGGCCAGACTTTCGAGGGTAGATCCTCGAGTGCGACCACCGTCAGGCCGTCCGGCTTGTCCAGGTCCGAGGCCAGCTTGGCCAGGAACTTGTTCGGCGCCACGCCGACCGACGCCGTGAGCCGCTGCTCGCGGCGGATGCGCCGCTTGAGCTCGCGGGCGACCTGTGCGCCGGCGCCGAGGTCGCGGGCGATGCCCGTCATGTCGATGAACGCCTCGTCGATCGACAGCGGCTCGACCAGCGGGGAGAAGTCGCGCATGATCGCTCGAATCTCGCGGGATACGGAGCTGTACAACGACATGCGGCCGGCGAGCCAGATCGCCCCGGGGCACAGGCGCTCGGCCGTCACCGAGGGCATCGCCGAGCGAACACCGAACTTCCGCGCTTCGTAGCTGCACGTCGAGACCACTCCCCGGCGCCCGCGGTGGCCGATAATCAACGGTTTGCCGGCAAGGGCGGGGTTTTCCCGCACTTCCACGGCCGCGTAGAACGCATCCATGTCCAGGTGGAGAATGACCCGATTCATGCTCACAGATTCAGTACGAGTTTCCCTCGCACGTGTCCCGCCGCGATCCGTCGCTGGGCCTGCTCGGCTTGGGCCAACTCGTAGATCTTCTCCACGTGGGCTCTCAAGCACCCCCGATCGACCAGCGAGGCGAGCTGGTTCAGTTGCTCGCCGTTGGGCGCGACGAACAGGCCGTGTGCCGTCACCTGCCGTCGCGCCGCCTCGTCGAGTTCGGGCGGACCGACGATGCTCACCAGTCGTCCGCCCTTTTTCAGCACCTCGTAGCTCCGCGTCACCGGCTCGGTGTCCAGGGAGTGGATCACCAGATCGACGCCTTGTGGCCGGTGCCGCCTGACCGCCTCGCGGAAGTCTTCCTTCGTGTAGTCGATGGCCACCTGCACCCCCAGCTCCAGCAAGAATGCCTGATTCGCCGGGCCGGCGGTTCCCAGAACCTCGGCACCCGCGTGACGCGCCAGCTGCACGGCCAGATGCCCCACACCGCCCGCCGCCGCGTGGATCAACACGGAGCTGCCGGCGCCCAGCCTGGCCTGCCCGCAGAGTGCCTGATAGGCGGTGAGCGCGGCCAGCGGCACGGCGGCGGCTTCCTCGTAGAGCAGCTTGGAGGGCATCAGCGCGACGTGGGTCTCGTCGACCGCGACGTATTCGGCGTAGCAGCCCCACTGCACGACGGGCTTGCGGGCGCAGGCCCACACGCGGTCGCCCTTGCGGAAGCGTGTCGCCCGCTCGCCGAGCTCCTCGACCACGCCGGCGACGTCCCAACCGGGAATCAGGGGGAATGCGTGGGGCATCAGAGCGCTCAGACGGCCCTCTCGGATCTTCCAGTCCACGGGATTCACTCCGCAGGCCACGGCGCGGATGAGAACCTCGTCCTTGTCGGGTTTCGGCCGGGGCAGGTCCAGCGGTTGCAGTTTCTCGGGACCGCCGAACTCCTCGATGGCGATGCTCCGCATCGATCACCTCCCGCAGGGGTCCGTGGCCGCCACCCGCCGCACCTTCATCTTATCTCCTCACCCCTGCACGCCCGCTCGTGACCAAGCGTAGAATAGCGTGCCGGAGGTGAAAGTGTCGGGGACCGTCGCATGGAGCGTCGAGGGTGGCCTGGGCATCGCTCGACTCGGGCGCGAGCACGGCAACGCGATCAACGAACGGCTGGTCGAGGACCTCACGCGCGTCTGCGCGGAGGCGGCGGCCGACGATCGGGTTCGCGGCATGATGCTGGCCGCGGCTGGAAAGCTGTTCTGCCCCGGTCTCGATCTGCAGGAGTTGATCGAGTTGGACCGCGGCGACCTGGAGCGCTTCGTGCGCAAGTTCGCCCAGTGCATCGCGGAGCTGTACGCTCTCGCCAAGCCCGTGCTGGCCGCGATCCACGGGCATGCGGTGGCCGGAGGTTGCGTGATCACGCTCACGGCGGACTGGCGCGTGCTGGCACGGGGGGCGTTGGTCGGTCTGAACGAGGTGCGCGTCGGCGTCCCGTTGCCCTTCGGTGTGTCGATGATCGTTCGCGAGAGCGTCCCTCGGCTACACCTCGAACAGGTCGCGCTGCTCGGAAAGAACTACACGGACGACGAGGCCCTCGCGGCCGGCTTGGTTCACGAGTTGGGCCCGGCCGAGGGATTCGAAGCCCACTGCCTGGCGCGGCTCGAGGAGTTCGCGTCTCGCGACGCGAAGGCGCTCGGGATCACCAAACGCTACCTGCGTTCGTCGACCGTCGAGCGGATCCGGAAGCACGACCCGTCGTTCGTTTCCGAGTTTCTCGACAGTTGGTTTCGCCCCGAGACCCAGGCTCGAATCCGCGGCATCGTGCAGGATCTGAAAAAGCGCTGAATAGCGGTTCCTCTCCTACGCCGGCCGCCGGCTCCGTTCGCGACTTGACCGTACCCGGGGCCGGCTCTACGTTTGCGATGCTGCATATACACATTTGAGGTGTCGCATATGTAATCGGGGCCGGGATCGTCAGGGACTTTCCTGGTTCGCCGATGGAGGCCAGACAGGCCCGCCCATCGAGTTCGCCCGTTCTGTCCGCCGACGGGCGGACGTGGGCGCGGGTGTGACCGTCACCGATCATGAAGCGCATCGCCCCCTTTGCAGCCTTGTTCGTCGTTGTGGCCATCGTCTATTCGGCCGGGGGACTCGAGTCCGTCGACCGCGGTCTGATCGATCTGAAATACCGGATCATCACGCGCAAGCCCGAGCCGTCCGTCGTCGTGGTGGCCATCGATTCCAAGAGCCTGTTGCAGCTCGAGGTCTGGCCGTGGCCTGCTCGCTACCACAGTCGAGTGCTGGAAAACCTGCTGCTCGCCGGGGCCAGCAAGGTCGCGATGGACGTGGAGTTCGGGACCTCGAAGTCGGACGAGCAGCGTGACTCCGAGGCGACGGCGCTGATGCACGAGGCCGCGCGCCACGTCGTCATTCCCGTTTCCGGACAGCGGCTGCGGGCGCGGGTTCGCGACGATGGCGGTTACTCGCTGTCGGTTGCTGGGCCGCCGTGGGTCGGCAAGGCCAAGCTGGCCACCGTGAACACGATCGAGGATGCGGACGGATACGTTCGACGCTACGCCACGCGGGGTGAGTACCTCGGACAGCCGCTTCCGTCCTTGGGCGCAGCGCTCGATGGTGGCGCACGAAGCGACGGCGGGAGCTTTTACATCGACTTCGGAATCAACGTCCGGGAGATTCCGACCCTGTCCTACACCGATGTCCTGCGCGGAGATTTCGACCGACGGCTGGTGAAAGATCGCGTGGTCATCGTCGGTCCGACCGCGGTGGAGCTGAGCGATCCGATCGCCGTGCCTCGATTCGGCTCTGTGCCACAGAGTCTGCTGCAGGCCCTGGCGGTCGAGTCGATCGCC
>JABAOE010004406.1_pt3 | contig 13635 bp, 13 predicted proteins | sample 7062141 | NCBI WGS metagenome assembly JABAOE01 (sample SAMN14538627, study PRJNA623070) | marine sediment metagenome | biome: marine biome [ENVO:00000428]; feature: marine pelagic biome [ENVO:01000023]; material: deep marine sediment [ENVO:00002113] | place: India: Gulf of Khambhat ... | reverse complement strand
TGATCCTCGTCGGCCTGGCCCGCTGCATCGCGATGGTGCTGGTCTGGAACGACCTGGCCAAGGGCGACAGCGACCTCGTCGCCGGTCTCGTGGCCGTCAATGCCGTCTTCCAGGTCTTCTTCTACGGCCTTTACGCGTGGATCTTCATCACGTTTCTTTCACCCCTGGTAGGGCTTCAAGGCGCGGTCGTCGACGTGGGGGTCGGTGAGCTGGCCCGAACGGTGTTCATCTATCTCGGGATCCCGTTCCTGGCGGGGCTGATCACGCGCCTCGTCAGCCTGAAGCTGAAGGGTGTCGAGTGGTACGAGACGGCGTTCATCCCCAGGATCGCCCCGCTCACCCTGGTCGCGCTGCTGTTCACGATCGTCGTGATGTTCTCGCTCAAGGGCGAGCTGATCGTCCAGCTGCCGTACGACGTCCTTCGCACGGCGATTCCGTTGACGCTCTACTTCGTGGTGATGTTCCTTTTCACGTTCTTCGCCGCCAAGGCGCTGGGTGGGCGGTATCCCGAGACCACGACGGTGGCACTGACCGCGGCGAGCAACGACTTCGAGCTGGCGATCGCCGTGGCGGTGGCCGTGTTCGGCATCGCCTCGGAGCCCGCCTTCGCGACCGTCATCGGTCCCCTCGTCGAGGTCCCGGTGCTGCTCGGGCTGGTCAAGGTGTCGCTGTACTTCAGGCGCCGCTATTTCCGGCGGGTAGCTTCCGGCGAGCCCGTCGAGCAACTCGCTACAAATCGAGGTTGACTACAGGAAACGGTGGAGGTCATCATGAGCTCATACTCGATCGGTTTCATCGGAGGCGGCAGGGTGGTCCGGATCCTGCTGGGCGGGCTGGAGCGTGAAGGCGCCGGTCCTGCATCGTGTGTCGTCAGCGACACGGACACGAGCGTCCTCGACGCGTTGAAATCGCGGTTTCCGAAGATCCGCACGGTCGGTGACGACATCGCCGAATCGGCACGACAAGACGTCGTGTTCGGGGCTTTGCACCCGCCGGCAATGAAGGAGGCCCTGCCTCGAATCGGCCGGGAACTGCGGCCGGAGTCGATTTTCGTGTCGCTTGCTCCGGTGATTCGGCTGCCCGCGCTGGGCAAGGCTCTCGGCGGTCACGATCGCATCGTGAGAATGATCCCCAACGCGCCGTCGATCCTGGGTTCGGGGTTCAACCCGGTCGCTTTCGCGTCCGGAATCCCTCCGGAGATCAAGAAGGACTTTCTTGACTGGCTCGGCGTGCTCGGCGAATGTCCCGAGGTGCCGGACGAGCACCTGGAGGCGTACGCGATCCTCACCGCGATGGGCCCGACCTACTTCTGGTACCAGTTCGCCGAGCTGGAGGCACTGGGTAGGGGTTTCGGACTCGATGAGCGGGCAACTCGTCACGCACTGGCACAGATGCTCCATGGCGGAGTGACCGCCTTCTTCGATTCCAGGATGCCGAACGACGAGGTGATCGATCTGATTCCGGTCAAACCGCTCGAGGCGCTCGAGGGCGAGGTCCGCGAGGCCTACAGGACACGACTTCCCGGGCTGTACGACAAGCTGACCCGGCAACCGGCGGGGGTGGGATCCTGATCACACGACCCCGAGGTCCGCGCCGAGGCCAGCCGGGAAATAGAAGCGTTCCTGGAAGTGTTGGGCTACGTGCACGAGGAGATCGCCGATGAGTGACGAGACGTGGAAGGAAAAACTGACTCCCGAGCAGTACGAGGTGACGCGCTGCGGCGGCACCGAGCGTGCGTTCACCGGCAAGTACTGGGACTGCAAGGAAGACGGCACGTACCACTGCATCTGTTGCGACGCCCAGCTCTTCGGCTCGGACACCAAGTACGATTCGGGATCGGGGTGGCCGAGTTTTTACGAGGCGCTGGACAAGGACGCGATTCGCGAGATCGAGGACAGCAGCCTCGGCATGCGCCGCATCGAGGTGCGCTGCGCGCAGTGCGACGCCCACCTCGGCCACGTGTTCCCCGACGGCCCGCGGCCGACCGGGCTGCGCTACTGCATCAACTCCGCCGCGCTCGACCTCAAGAGGAAGAAAGACGCGTGAAGGACCGACATCGCTAAAGAACCCGGTTGACGGAAAACCCCAGATCGAAGGAGGCGAGGACGAATAGAACGTTGATCAGGACGTTGGCGGCTGCGGGCCAGCGCTCTTGCCGGAGCAGCGGTGCCAACCCGCGGCTCGCATTGGCGAGAAGGCCGAAACAGGTGAACGCGACCACGATGCTGTAGGACCAACCCAGGAAAGGGAAGACGATCAGGCTGTGGACCAGGCCGCAGGCGACGAAAGCGGCCATGGTTGTCAGGAAGCGATGCCTCCGACCTCCCATCACGAGGTAGCAGCGGTACGTGAAATAGCCGATTCCGGGATTCCAGACCTGCCAAAAATGGTGAAACCCCGGCTGCGCCCAGGCCTCGATGAAACCCCGCCGGTGGTATGGCCAGTCGTTGAAGGTCCGGAACCCGCGCTTCTGCGCGTACGACCTGTAGTCGGCGACCCAGTTCTCGTACGCTCGACGCACGGCCTACCTCGATTTCAGCGCCCTGCGCTCGATCTGTCCTGCAGGACAGGCCGCTCCAAGGCTCCTGCGAGGGTACCCAGGGGCCCGGAGCCCTCCCATGCGGAAAAACCGAGATGGTCCCTTGGGTGCGTATTTTCCGAAGTTCCGATGGATTGCTGNNTTCTGGAACCACGACACGTTCGCCGTGGTCGGGCACTCGGCGAAGAAGAACTTCCCGCTGCTGACCTACCGTGGCCTGAAGGATCTCGGCAAGACGGTCATCCCGGTCGACTCCTCGACGCCGGAGATCGACGGCGACCACGCCTACTCGGATCTGGCACACCTGCCGCAATCGGCGGATGCGATCGTGATCGAGGTCCCCAGGGAAGAGACGCGGGAGTGGATCGCACAGGCCGCCGACGCGGGGATCCACGACGTCTGGATCCACATGGGGACCGAGACGCCGGAGGCGCTCGAGCTGGCCGAGGACGAGGGGCTGGATGCACGGAGCGGTCACTGCGCCGTGATGTACGTGTCCCAGGGCTTCAGCTATCACTCGCTGCACAAGTGGGCGGTGAAGCTGGCGCGGAAGTACTGAGGTTCAGGACTCGGCTTTCTTGGCCTCGGCCTCACGCTCGGCGCAGGTCGGTAATGACGGGAGCTTGCGCAGGACCTGCATGAACGGGTCGATCTGAACCTCGGCGATCGACAGTCCGGCGAGCCTCGCGGTGTTGCTCGAGAACTCGACGCGCACGACCTCGCCGCTGCGGCGCACGGGGACGGGCATGTCGAACGGCAGGTCGTCTTCCGTCTTCCATTCGAGGACCACGTCGGCGCCCTCTTGTCGGGCGACGAGCTCGGGCACCGCCGTGCTGCGGAAGTAGACCTCGAAGAACCACGACAGGTCGCGACCTGCAATGGTGCTGGTGATCTCGAGGTAGTCGTCGGTGGTTCGATGGCGCGCGGCAATGGGCGGCTCGAGCGTCTCCGGGTCCGGCGTGTCGTAGAGCAGCACGCGGACCGATTCCCAGAACGGTTCGTCGCCCATCAGGTAGCGCAGGCTGTGCAGGGTCCACGCGCCGCGGCCGTAGATGTCGCCTCCCGGGCCCTCGTCGCCGTGCAACCGGTCGTCCGAGAACTCGCCGCGAGGCGCGACGGGGTTACAGGCCCGGATGCCGAGATAGGCCTCGTACATCCGTGCGTGGAACGCCGCGTCCCCCATCACTTCTTGCGTGTAGACCGGTTGCATGTAGGCGCCGAACCCCTCGTGGATCCAGAGATCGGCGTAGTCGCTCGCGGAGACGAGGTTGCCGAACCACTCGTGCGCCAGCTCGTGGTGCAACAACCAGTCGAAGCCGTACTTGTCGCGCTTGAACTCGTTGCCGTAGGCGTTGATGGTCTGGTGCTCCATCCCGAGGTGCGGTGTCTCGGCGATGCCGAGCTTCTCCTGTCCCCAGGGATACGGACCGGCGAACTTCTCGAAGAACGCGACCATCTCGTTCATCTCGGTATCGAAGAGCTTCCTGGCGTCGTCGGCGTGATCCTCGATGGCCCAGAAGGCCAGCGGGATCTCGGTGCCGTTGGTCGAGGTGTGCGTCCCCTCGATCAACACGTAGGGACCGATGTTCAACGCGATGCCGTAGAGGTTCGTGGGCACGTTGGTTTGCCAGTGGAACGTCTTGCGGCCGTCCGGTTCGTCGGTCACGCCGACCAGCACGCCGTTCGACGCCACGGTCAGGTCGCCGGGGACGGTGATGTGTAGGTCGACGCCGTCGGGCTCGTCGCTCGGGTGATCCTTGCAGGGCCACCAGATGTCGCACCCCTCGCCCTGGAACGAGGTGGCGATCCAGGGTTTCCCCGAGGGTGTTTCGGCCCACTGGAAGCCGCCGTCCCAGGGCGGTCTCTTCGCCACGACCGGCTTGCCGCGGTAACGCACGGTCACCTCGCGGGTCTCCCCGGCGGGGACCGTTTCACCGAGCTTGATGAAGAGCTTCGACTCGGTGGCTTCATGGTCGAGCGTGCCTCCGGGCCCATCGATGGAATCGATGTGGAAGGTCCCGTCGAAGTCCAGCTCGAGCGTGTCCATGTCCCGGAGCGCCGCGAACCTCACGCTCGCGGAGCCGGCGATCGCCTCGCGATCGACGAGGATCTCGTTCCGCAGCGTGTAACGCAGGACGTCGTAAGCCTGCAGGCCTTCGCTCAACGGCAGGCCCGTGTCCATCGTGGTCGCGTTGCGCGAACCGGGCTCGCAGGCGGAGACGAGAACCAGGACGGCGGCCAGACATGAGAGCGCAATGCGATTCGACGAGGATTTCATGGCCCGAGTTTAACCGCACCGAATCCAGGCGGCGGGGCTGTTCGCGTTCTAGGGGCGGCGCCGGCCGAAGTTGACCGTGAGAAGCGCGCCCAGCGCGACGAGGCCGGCGAGGTCGAAGACCGGCAGATCGATCCCCGCGAGCGACAGCTCGGGGCCGGGGATCAGCAACAACATCGCCGCGACGAAAGCGACGCCGCGCAACCAGGGCGTCAAAGGCGCAAACAGGTAGCCCGAGATGGCCGCGGCGAACGGGATCAGTCCGGCGGCCGCCAGCAGGACCGAGCGCAGGATCGCCGCCCAACCCGGTGCCGTGCCGTCCGCCGACATCATCAGCAACTCGGGCTCGAAGACGAACATGTAGGGCAAGGTGAAGCCCACCAGAGCGAAACGGAACGCGGCGAACGACGTCGGCATGATCCCCGACCCGGCGATCGACGCCGCGGTGTACGCCGCCAGCGCCACCGGCGGCGTGACCATCGACATCATCCCGAAGTAGAAGATGAACAGGTGCGCGGCGAGCGGCACGACGCCCAGATCGCCGAGCACCGGACCGACGAGCGTCGCCATCAGCAGGTAGCAGACGGCGGAGGGCAACCCCATGCCGAGGATGATCGAGGAGACCATGATCAACGCCAGCGCGGCGACCAGGTTGCCCTGAGCCAGGTCCAGGATCGTCGACGGCAGCTTGGTGCCGATCCCGGTCAGCGTGACCACCCCGATCACGATCCCGACACACGACGCCGCGGAGACGAGCGGGATCACGTCCATCGCCGACTTGCCCATCGCGGACAACGTCTTGCGCGGCGTGATGCGCGTGTTTGCGTTGAACGCGGCCACGACCACGATCGCGACCAGCGCGAGGCTGACCGAACGGAAGACGGTGAACCCGGCAACGAGAAGCGTGATGAGCACGGTGAAGGCGGCGACGAAGACCAGCCCGTCGAAGCGCTTCCAGACACCCGGGTCGACTTCGTCCTGCGCCGCGCCGGCGCCGATGCGCCGCGAGTAGAAGTGCACGATCAGCAACAGCGAGGCGTAGTAGAGCAGCGCCGGCAGCAGGGCGGCCTTGATGATCTGCAGGTAGGTCACCGGCGGCTCGACGATCTCGAGCATCATGTAGGCGCCGGCGCCCATCACCGGCGGCACCAGCGCGCCGCCCGAGCTGGCCGCCGCCTCGACGCCGCCCGCGATCTCCGGCTTGAAGCCCGAGCTGCGCATCATCGGGATCGTGAACGTGCCGGTGGTCGCCGTGTTGGCCACGGCGCTGCCGGACAGCGAGCCCATCATCCCGCTCGACAGCACCGAGACCTTGGCCGGCCCACCGGGGCTGCCGCCGAACAGGCGACGCGCGAAGTCGATCACGTACTGCGTCGCACCGCTCTCCTTGAGCAACGCCCCGAAGATCACGAACAGGAACACGTAGGTGAACATCACGCGCAGCGCGGTGCCGAAGACCCCCTGGCTGTGCAGGAACGTCTGCGAGACGACCCGTTCGAGGTCGTAACCGCGGTGCGGGAACGACCAGTCGGGCAGCGAGGGCCCCACGAACGCGTAGAGCAGAAAGACGGAAGCGAGGATCGGTAGGGCCCAGCCGATCGCGCGCCGTGTTGCCTCGAGCACGAGAAAGACGCCGAGCACTCCGATCGCCGTGTCGAGGTTCGTCTCCTGGCCGGCGCGGTTGCCCAAGGATTGTCCGCCGATCCACCAGCGCTCGAACCACGGCTCGGTCTGCACGAAGACGTACGCGCAACAGACGACGCTGGCCAGTGCGAGGGCGATGTCAACGACGCGCCACGCCCGGTTGCCGGCGAAGCGCCGGTGCAGCGGCTTGTTCAGGAAGCACAGCACGAGGCCCAGCATGGCGAACACCGCGAGCTGCGACTGCGGGGAGAGGTGCGGGTAGTTCACCTCGGCGAGCGTGAACACGCAAAGCAGCCCCGCGAGCGCGATGGTGAGCCGCGAGTGCTTAATTCGCTTCGTCTCCCTCGGGGCTTTCGTCGGCCCAGATGCCGATCTCCTGGTAGTAGCGGCGGGCCCCGGGGTGGAACAGTGTGCCGGTGTCACGCGCCGCGTTCTTGGGGTTGATCGCCTTACCGGCGGCGTGCTTGGCAACGACCTGGTCGCGATTCTCGTAAAGCGTCTTGGTCAGCTGGTAGACCAGCTCCTCGTCGGCCGAGGCGCTGGTGATCAAGTGCATCGATCCGACGTCGAGCCCGCTGTAGTTGGTGTCCAGGCCCTTGTAGGTGCCCGCGGGAATCGTCGCGCGGCGGAAGAACAGGTATTCCCCGGTCAATTGCTCGATGGCTTCTTCCTCATAGGGGATGAAGACGATGTCCTGCGACGTCGCGGCCTGCGTGATCGACGCCACCGGGATTCCGCCACCGAGGAACGCCGCGTCCGCGGATCCGTCGGCGAGATAATCGACCGCCTGCGACTGGCCGCCGTGGATGGGCACGAGGTCCTCCCAGGTCAGGCCGTGCGCTTCGAGGATCGGGCGGATGAAGTAATCGAACCCGGCGCCGGACGGCCCGAGATAGACACGCTTGCCCTTGAGCTCGGCAACACTCTTGACGCCGCCCTCGGGGGCGATGAACAGCGCCACGTTCGGCGCCAGCGTCATCACCGCGCGGATGTCGGCCGCGTCGCCCCAGCGTTCGGAGCCGCGCGCCGCGAAGTAGCTGATCGCGGAGTTGGCCAGCGCGAGCTCGAGCTCGCCCGCATCGATGCGGCGGATGTTCTCCTGCGAGCCCTTGGTCGCCTCGGCGGTCACGCTCCAGCCGCGGTCCCCGGCGTTGCCGTCCAGCACCTCGGCGATGGCGCTGCCGATGACGAAGAATGTGCCCCCGGCGGGCGCGGTGCCGACGCTGAGGAACTGTCGGCCCCCGGACGAGCCGCTGCCCGAGGAACCGGTGTCGTCTCCGGAGCCGCACGCCGCGAACACCAGGAACGCACTCAGACCGAGCGCCAAGATCGAACTGCGTTTCAACATCTGTTTACCTTTTGTTTACAAACAGTTGGTCGAGATCGCGTCATTCTACCCGCGGCGCTCGTTTGTCGAAAGCTTGCGTGGTCAAACGGCTCGAACACGCTTCCAGCCGCTGCTGCGTCGTTCGCCGTCTCGCTTTGGAACTGTTCGGTTAGCCCTCGCGCGGCTGGATCCCCACGCCGTCGGTGATCTGGTCGGACGGGTAGAGTACGACGCGATCCCCCTCGTCGAGTCCGGAGAGGACCTCGGCCTGGAGTCCGGTTCGCCAGCCGACTTCCACGGGAACGAGGCGGGCCTTCTTTCCCGCGACTCGGAACACGGACCAGCCCTCGCCGCTACGAACGAGGCTGCTCGCCGGGACGCGCACCACGTCCGCCGCTTCCCAGACGACCACCCGGACGTCGACGCGATAGCCGTCGCCGAGGGCGCGCCAGGCCTCGCGCGGGTCGTCGAAGTCGATGACCACGTTGACGCGCTGCTCCTCGACGCCGAGCGCCGAGATCTTGGTGAATCCGGCGGGCTCGACGCGCCGCACGCGGCCGTGCAGGCTGCGCTCGCCGCCCCAGCGTTCGATCAGGACGATCGCTCCCGTACGGATCCGCACCGCGTCCTCGGAGAGGAAGTCGGCCACGATCTCCAGGCGATCGGGATCGGCAACCTCGATCAACGGATCTCCGGCCGGGACCACCGCGGCGCTCTCGCGCAGGCGACGCAGCACGACACCGTCGATCGGCGCAAGGATCGTGATCGGTTTGGCCGACGCGTCGTCCTCGCTCATCAAGGCGGCGCGCGCCTGCTCGAGGGTGTGCTCGGCGACGCCGACCGCGAACTCGGCGGCCGTCCGTGCCTCGCGGCCCGCATCGAGCTGCAGCTGGACGGCGTCACGCATCTCCTGGGACACGATCTCGTCTGCGGCCAGCCGTTCGATGCGCGCGTACTCCGACTCGGCGTAGCGGTACTCCGCCCGGGCGCGCGCCAGCTCCGCCTGCGCGAGGCCGAGGTCCGCCTCGGCGGTCTCGACGCGTGCCTGCGCCTCGGCGCGGGTGCGCGCGTCCAGCAGGTTCGGCGGCGCGGGCTGGAACGTCGCCAGGACCGTCTCCCCGGCCACGACGGGATCGCCCGGTTCCAGCTCGATGCGCAGGACGCGACCGGCGACCGGCGCCGAGATCACGTAGCGGTCGCGGACGCGCGACTCTCCCTCTTCGTCGAGCGTGACCTGCAACGGACCGCGGTCGACGGTGCCGAGCTCGACCTCGACGCGCTCGGGGAGCAGCATCACGACGATGATCGCCAGCGCGGCGACGGCGAGGACGATCCAGGCCCAACGGTTCTTGGCCATGACCCTACTCCTTGACCTTCAAGACTTCGATCAGGTCCAGATGATCCAGGCGGCGGCGCACCAGCAGGCCCGACAACGCCGCCGAGAACAGCACGACGAGCGCGGACGCGGCGTAGGTGCGCGGCGTGATTACCAGAGGAAAGCGGTACAGCTCGGTGTCGAACACCATCACCATGAAGCCGGCGAAGCCGTAGCCCATGACCAGGCCGATGGGAATGGCGGCCACGGTCAGCACGGCGAGCTCGCCGAGCAGGATCGACGAGATCTCGCCTCGCGTGAAGCCCAGGACGCGCAGGCTGGCCAGCTCGCGCTGGCGCTCGGAGAGCGCGATGCGGGCGACGTTGTAGACCACGCCGACCGTGATCACGGCGGCGAAGACGATATTGAAGAGGATGAACACGCCCATCATCTCGTCCATCTGGCGCTGAAACTCGACGACTGCCGCGGACTTCAGCGCCACCCCGGCCACCGCCGGAATCAACTTCAGTCGAGCGTACAGGCTGTCGGCGAGACGCGGGTCGACCCGCAGGTAGGCTCCGGAGAGGATTCGACCTTCGCGCATCATGTCGTGCAGCGCGTCCATGTGCATGTACACCTGGGCGCCCATGTACTCGTCGACCGTGCGGGTCACGGTGACCTGACGCAGCGGTCGCGTCCCCTCGAGCACCTGGACGGTCAGTGTCGAGCCCGGCTCCACGTGCAGGATCTCGGCCAGCTTGCTCGACAGGACGAGTCCTTCGGGTGGCAGCTCGACGGGCTGGAAGTCGGTGTCGACCACGCGTTGCAGTCGCGCGGCGGGCTCGATGCCCATGATCGCGGCCTGGCGTGTCCGGTGCCCGGCCCGGAGACGCACCGCCAGGGAACGCGCGGGAGCCGCGTCGAGCACGCCGGGCAGGCGCGCCACCTCGCGAAACGCCGCCGACGAGCGCGGTTCGGCGAAGCTCAGCGTGATGTCCTGTCGCTGGATCAGGTTGAACTGCAGATCCATCACCACGTCGATCGTGTCGAGGAAGAACAGGCCGATGATCATCAGTCCGGCCGAGAAGCCGATGCCCACGATCGAGGCGCTGGTGCGCAGCGGGTGGCTCTTGAGGTTGCGCAGCACGATCCGCGCGGGCTGCGACAGGATGCGCTCGATCCCGATGCGTTCGATCCAGGTCTTGCGGTACAACGCCGGCGGGGCCGGGCGCATGGCCTCGGCCGGCGGGAGTCGCACCGCCTGGCGCACGGCGCCGAGCGCGCCGATGATCGCCGCCGAGAGTCCGAACAGCGTTGCCGTGAGCACGACGCCGGGCGTCAGCCGGTAGTCGAGGAACGGGAACCGGAAGTAATCGTTGTACAGCGCGATCATCCCGCGCCCCATCCAGCTGCCCAGCCAGATGCCGAAGGCGCCCCCGACCACGCTGATCAGGAGGCTCCACTGGGCATAGTGCCAGCCGATCTGCGCATTGGAGTAACCTAGGGCCTTGAGCGCCGCGATCTGTTCGCGTTGCACCGCGACGATGCGGCGCAGCACGACGTTGAGCAGGAATGCTGCGACGGAAAGGAAGACCACGGGAACGAACAGTCCGAAGCCGCGCAGCTGGCGCAGCTCGCTGTCGAGGTACCAGTTGGAGATCTGCAGCTCGCGCGGGAATGCACCGAGCGCGCCGTAGGGCTCGAGCAAGCGATCCAGGTAGGCGATGGCCTCGTCCGCGGAGGCGCCGGGAACGAGGGTGAGCGCCACGTCGTTGAAGCCGCCTTCCATGTCGAACGCCGTGGCGAGCGCCTTGTGGTCCATCCACATCACGCCGAACCGCGAATCGTCGGGCATCAGGTCGCCGGGGCGAATGGCATAGACGTATTCGGGCGAGAGCCCGATCCCTACGATGTCGAGCTCGCGTTTGCGGCCGTTGATCACCGCGTGAAAGGAATCGCCCGGGTCGAGCCCGTGGGCCAGCGCGAAACCCTCGCCGACGAGGACCTCGTCGGGCCGTCCCGGCTCCGGCAGGCGACCGCGCAGTAATGCCAGGTCGTTGAGCCGTGCCGGTTGCAGCACGTCCATCGAGATCAAACGTCCGGTGACCGGCTCGCTCATGCCCTCGACGTCCAGGCTGACCTCGGCGACGACCCGCGTATCCACTTGCGCCACGCCCGGGATGGACTCGAAACGTGCGGCGAGGTGATTGGGAGCGCGCTTGAGCCCGGCGAAGACATGCGCGAAACGGTAGCGTTCGTAGAACGTCGCCTGCGTTCGACTCAGCGAATCGAACGTCGAGAAATACGCGATGAACATCGCCACGCCGACCGTGATCACCACCGCGATGGCCAGTACCTGCCCCTTGAGCTGCCAGAGGTTCCGGAACACCTTGCGTTGGATCGCTCGCATCGTCTCTTACCAACTCAGCTCATCGGGGCGGAGTTTCTTCTCGTTGATCTCGATCCCGTCGATGCGGCCGTCGGCAAGCCGGATGACGCGGTCGGCGATGTTGGAGATGGCGGCGTTGTGCGTGATCACGGCGGTCGTCGTCCCGAGCTCCCGGTTGACGCGCTCGATGGCTTCGAGCACCAGGACGCCGGTCGAGATGTCCAGCGCGCCGGTCGGCTCGTCGCACAGCAGGACGTCGGGCCGCTTGGCGATGGCCCGTGCGATCGCGACGCGCTGCTGCTCGCCGCCCGAGAGTTGCGACGGGAAGTGATCCATCCGGTCGGTCAGGCCGACGACGTCCAGCGCGTCCTCAGGGCTCATCGGGTCGTCGGCGATCTCGGTGACGAGCGCGACGTTCTCGCGGGCGGTCAGCGAGGGGATGAGGTTGTAGAACTGGAACACGAAACCGACGTGGTGACGCCGGTAGGTCGTGAGCTTCGATTCGTCCGCCCGGGTCAACTCGGACCCGCGGTAAAACACCTGCCCGCGAGTCGGCGTGTCGAGACCGCCGAGGATGTTCAGCAGCGTCGACTTGCCGCTTCCCGACGGGCCGAGCAGGACGATGAACTCGGAATCGAGCAGCTGCAGGTCGACGCCCCGTAGCGCGTGGACCTGAACCTCGCCCATGTCGTAGACCTTGGTGATCCCGCGGGCGTCGAAAACCGCGCTGCGCTGTTCCGTTGTGCTCATCGTACGGAGCCTTCTGAGGCGATGATAGCGCGCCCCGGTAAGGCCCACTGTAAGAGAAACGCGAATGCTCGGGTGACTTTACTTTGGGGTCGGGGCGGCCGAGCCGGCGGCCTGATACAGCGCCGTCTGAGAGCCGACCAGGGTCAGACGCAGAGCCAGCCGCAGGATCATCCAGGCTTGCCCGACCAGCACCGCGTAGACCGCCGCGCCCCAGCCGGGCGTGGCGACGCTCGGCCGCAGCCAGGTGTAGAGCGCCAGCGGCACTGCGGAAACCGCATAGATCAGCACCAAGACTCCGCTCGCGCTGAACGGATGCGTCAACACGAAGGCCACTCCCCGGATTGCCGACAGCAGCGCGCTGCGTCGATTCTCGATCACGATCGCGATCTTGGCGTAATCGAAGCAGGCGCGCACCAGCACCAGCAGCAACGCAATTACGAGGTAGACCATCAAGACGGCCCACATCGCGCCGGTTTCCTCGGTCACGTCGACGAGCCTTTGCCTGAGCCCGTCCATCAACCGGTCGTACAAGCGATAGATCCCGTAATAGGCCGGCGCTGCCAGCAGGGCCAGACGAACGAACCGCCCCCAATAGCGGCCACCCGCGGTGAGGATCGCAGCGACGCCGCGCGGTTGGTCCGTGAAGGCGTAACGCTCGATCGCGCCGCCCAAGAACAGCGCCCAGGCCAGCGCGAACAACAGGGCCAGCCCGGTGAGGCCCGCGAATTGCTCGAAGGTCGCGCCGCGGACCCAGTTTTCGAGGTTGGCCAGGACGCCGCCGACGCCGGCGAGCGTGGGGTCGAACGTTTCCTCGATGCCTTTGGCCGAGCTGCGGTATTCGCCGTACCAGGTGCTGTCGAAACCCTCGGCCATCGACTCGGCGGCGAGCGTGCGGCCGAAGGATTGTTGCAGGCTGTTGCCGAGCACGACGGCCGCGGGCAGCGCGGCCACGACGGTCAACGACCAGGCGGCGAGGATCAGCATCGGCGACCCGAGGACCCTGCGCAAACCTGTCGCGATCGCTCCGAACATCACGCCACCTAGACGAAAAACGCCCAACTACTCAAGAGATCCTGGACCCAGATCATCCACACGCCGGCCCACTTGACCGCACCCTTCTTGGTCGGGGTCTCGCGGAACCGGCTGTTGTTGCCCGGATGAATGTCCAACGCCAGCACGCGATCGGGATCGACGACCGCGTAGCTCAGTTTCGATCCGCGGGTTTCGGTGATCAGCGTCCAGCGTCCCTGGCCGTCCCATTCATGGATCGACTCGTCACCGTTTTCGAAGACCAGTTTGATCTTGACGGGAAACCGCCCGCCGCCGTGGCGGCGGACGACGACGTCCGTGCGCCATTTCCTCTTTTCGTCGTTCCCGGCGTTGTCGCCTTCCGCGC
>JABAOE010015021.1_pt4 | contig 13642 bp, 10 predicted proteins | sample 7062141 | NCBI WGS metagenome assembly JABAOE01 (sample SAMN14538627, study PRJNA623070) | marine sediment metagenome | biome: marine biome [ENVO:00000428]; feature: marine pelagic biome [ENVO:01000023]; material: deep marine sediment [ENVO:00002113] | place: India: Gulf of Khambhat ... | reverse complement strand
TCCCGTCGTGCGTCGAGTCAGGGGTTGATCGACCACGTACTCGTGATGATCTCCGTTGACCAGTAGAACCGGTTTGGCGAACCGTTCGACCTCCTGTTCCAAGGTTTCGATAAACGGCTCGTACGTACGTCGATAGCGGTCGCTCGCCGGTTTTTCCAGGTTCGGGTTGGCGTGAAACGCCAGGACGACACCCCTCGCACCGACCTCTCGCGCGACTTCGAAGGTCTGGATCAACCAGGCAACGGCTGCTGCGGTACGTTCGAGTGCCGCGTCGTCGTTTGCGGCGGTTCGACCGGAGAAGTCGGCCAGCCCGTTCCAGCCGCCTACGAGATGCAGGGTGGCGAAAACGTAGCCCGATGTTTGCCAGCGAGCGTTTTCAACGTAAAGGTCGAACCGCTCATCCGTGGCTTGGCTTTGAACGGCGACCGGATCGCGTCCCAGGCTCGTCAACGGCTCGGCGAAGAAGATCTCCCGCAACCGGGTCAGTCGTTCGAGCGGCGCGTAGCCCCCGGAGCCGGGTTCCCAGCAATCGGACCATTCGTTGTCACCCGGCGTGAACATCACGGGATGACGAAGCCCGTTGAACCAGTCGAGGCTGCGCCGGTACAGCCGGTCCGAGCAGGGACGCCAAAAGATGTCCCCGACCTGGATGACCAGACGCAGGTCGTTGGCCTCTAGCTCCTTCAGCACGATCGCGTACTGCATCTCCTCCCACAGGTAGTAGGGCGCGTCCCCGAGAACGGCGAAGGAAAACGTTCCCGGGGGATTCGGCTTGGGAGAAGCGGGGCCCCGGGTGACAAAGAAGAAGGCCGCCGCCAGGAGCACCACGACTGCCGCAACGAGCAGCTTTTTGCGCGTCACGGGACGCCTCCGAAGGCTATCTGCCGGCGCGAATGAACGCCCGCACGTCGTCCATCAGTTGCACCAAGGACGGGTGATGGATGTACATCATGTGACCCGATTCGTAGTAGGCGTATGTAATTCTCTCGGGCACAACCCCGTTACGCATGAAACTCATCTCGGCGTCGAAGAACGGCGTCGCGAAATCGTAGTAACCGGCCGCGTTGAAGACCCGAAGTTGGCTGTTTTGCCGCATCGCGGTTCCAATGTACGGTGCGACGTTGATGTTGAAGGAACGGAAACGCTCGCTCGGGAGTTTCCACTTCCAATCCATGAAAACCGCTCCGAAGATCTTGTATTGTCGATCCATCTCCACGCCGAGATCGCTCGAAAGGTAGTGATTCACGGCTGCGGTGTAGGCGCCGTCGATGCCATAGAACGAGGGGTCCGATTCGGGCGTCTCGCCGGCATCATCGATGTCCCGGCCGGTGAAGCGGCCATCGAGCCGACCGACGACCAGGCCTTCGTCTCTCAGCAGTTCCTTGTAGAAACGCCTGTCCGTGATGCGTAGATCGCTCAGCTCGAAGTACTCCTCGCTGATCCCGGTGAAGTACGAGAGCCGCTCGCGGATGCGACCGCGTTCCTCGTCGGGCAGCGTGTTTCCACGCAGCAGAGCCGGCGCGTACTCCTCGATTGCGAACTCGCGCGCCGCTGCGAGGAAAGCCTCGAGGTCGGCCGGCGGAGGGTCGATCTTGCCGTGGTAGGCGGCCGTGGCGGCCATCGTCGGTAGATAGGTCACATAGCCGAGTTCGTTCCCCGTCTCGAACGCCGAGGTGTAGAAGTCCATCACCGTCGAGATGAGGATCAAGCCGTTGACCGTCACATCGTCGAAACGGCCTTCCAGTTGGTTGATAACCGCAGCCGAGCGCGTCGTGCCGTAGCTCTNNCCCGTCTGGAAGCTCGAGGTGTAGAAGTCCATCACCGTCGAGATCAGGATCAACCCGTTGACCGCCAGGTCGTCGAACCCGCCCTCGAGCTCGTGGATCACCGCGGCCGTCCGCGTCGTGCCGTAGCTCTCGCCGCCGATGTACTTGGGCGAGGCCCAGCGTTTGTGGGTCGTGATCCAAGCGCGAATGAACTGGGCGATGGATTGAGCGTCCTCGGTGATGCCCCAGAATTCCTTGCCCTCGTGCTCGCCCAGTGCGCGGCTGTAGCCCGTTCCCACCGGGTCGACGAAAACCAGATCGGTCACGTCGAGGATCGTGAGCGCGTTGTCTTCCATCCGGAAGGGCGGGGCGCCGTCGTCTTTGGCGTCGCTGGGGACGACCACACGCTTTGGTCCGAATGCTCCCATGTGCAACCACACCGAAGACGAGCCGGGGCCGCCGTTCCACAAGAACGTCACCGGTCGCGTCGTGGGATCCGTCAAGTCGTCCTTGACGTAAGCGATCGAGAAGATACTGGCCGTCGGTTCACCACTCTCGTCTTTGAGGTAGGTCTCGCCGGCGGTCGCCGTGTACTTCACCGTTTGGCCGCCGAATTTGCCGCTGTGAGACGTCGAGAAAAGCTGCGCCGGCGGGATCGCCCCGGTCTTGCCCTCGCCTTCGGTCGGGTCGGCCGCCGCCGGGCCGATCGCAATCAACGCCACCAAGAATGCCCTCAACGGGAGACGTAGCACCATCGGACACCTTCTTTCTTCCTTGACCGGCAGAAAGCTCATCCTACACCGAACCTAGCCGACCTCGGGCGAGACCCCGTAGTCTGCGCGGGTCAGAGCGGCCACGATCGAGGCGGCAAGCGAAACGACGCCCCACGTCAGGCCCACGACGACGCCCCCTGCGACGATCCCGCGCCAGGGTTGCTCCAGGAGTCGAACCAGCACGACCAGAATCGTGATGCCGAAAGTGAGCCCGTATGCGACCGCCAACGTGCGCCTGTTGGCGTGAAAAAAACCCATCGCGAAGAACGGCGCAAGAACGGCACGCACGGCGGTGGGCTGCTCGCGGAGATGGCGCAAGCGGGCCGCGGTCCGCGGCGAAAAACGGAGTTGGAAGCCGCGATAGCCTTCCGTATAGGCCATGAAGAAAACGAACGCGATCGTCACCGACCACTGCAGGCCGTCGAGCCCGGTTTCGTACGCCTCGACGGCCTTGGGCAGGATCCGGACGAGAGCGTAGACGATCGTGCCGATCACCCCGGCCGCGCCCCAGATCGCACCCAAACGTCCAGTCCAGTTCATCTCGCTCCTACCGTTCAGCCCGCAGCCGATCGCGGACGGCGGCCAGTGCTTGGCGGTTGGACGGATCGCCGGGCGCAAGTCGCACCGCCTCTGCGAGATGGCGTTCGGCATCGCGGAAATCGCCACGCGTGGCGAGCAGGAAGCCGAGATTGTAGTGCACTTCGGGGTCCGTCGGATCCAGCCGCAGCGACTCGCGCAAGTGCTCTTCGGCCTCGACAAGCCGGTTTTGCCGGGCCAGAACGACGCCCAGGTTCAAATGCGCTTTGGGCGAAGCGGGATCGATCTCCAGCGAACGCCCGAGCAGCGCAAGCCCCTCGTCCAGTCGCCCCGAAGTCGCGAGTGCCGTTCCCAGCCGGTACAGCACGCGCCCGTTGCCGGGCTGCTCGGCGAGCGCCCGCTGGTAGAAGCCGATGGCCTCGGGGGTGTTCTCCGTGCGTTCGAGCAAGTCCGCCAGTTGAACCAGCGCGTTGAACTCACGCGGGTTGGCGGTCAGAGCCTCGCGGTAGTTCTCGATCGCGTCCGCGTTCCGACCCAGCCGGGCCATCACGCGGGCGACGTTGACGAAGCTTTCGACCTTGCCGGGGTTGTTTTCCAACGCGATCTCGTACTGCACGAGGGCTTCTTCGTAGCGACCCTGCTCTTCCAACTCCCGGCCGCTGAGAGTTCGTTGCAAGGAGCCGGCTCGAGGCAGCGCGCGTTCGCGACGGGGATCGTGCATCGTCCGGCGCGGTGGCGCCGTCGCCGCGCTGGCGGCGAATCGCCGGGCCAGCTCGTTTTCACCGACGATGAGGTAGACCTGCGCCAGCGCGTGGTGCAACTCGCTGGGCTCGGGATCGATCCGGTAGGCCTGCTCGAGACGCGCGCGCGCATCTTCATGACGCCCGGTGTCGAGATCGAGTTGGCTGATCCCGAACAACGCGTCGACATTGTTGGGTTCGTGCGCCAAAGCCTGTTCGAACTGGTCGCGGGCCTCGTCGAAACGGTCCAGCCGGACGAGTGTTTGGGCCAGGTAGATTCTCGCCGGGATGTACGCGCCGTCGATCGCCACGGCACGCTCGAACGCCGCGTGAGCTTCTTCGAGGTCACGCAGCGAGAGCGCATGGCCCAGCAAGTAGGGCCNNTTCGCGCCGCCAGCCGTGCGCCATGTAGCGATCGGCCAGCGCGCCCCAAAGGTCGCCGGAATCGGGTTGCTGCCGTACCGCGGCACGCGCTTCTTCGACCGCGGATACGATTTCCGCCTCGGCTCCGCCCAGGTCGGGCAACGGGATCTCGGGCGCGGGGTTCGCGCAGGCCGCGAGCAGGGCCAGCGCGGGCATCGCCGCCGCGGTTGCGGGCCTCACAGCGGCCGTCCTCGACCGCGGACCAAGACGGCCTCGGTATCGACGGCGGCCGGCGCAAAACTCTCCTCGGTGCCGTCGGGCCAGACGACGTCGATTCGTTCGATCGAATCGACGGAACCCAGCCCGAAAAGCAGCCGCGGATCGCTCGCGCTGGCGTAGCTCGCGCCCGCTGGGACGACGCCGTTCCAACTGCGGCCGGCGGCCCGCACGGTGATCCGCGCGCCGAGTGCCGGGCCGGCGGCCGTCTGCGCATCGATTCGAATCCAGTGATTCCCTTCGCGCGGCGCGTCGTTGCGGTACAAACGCAAGGCGTTGTCCGCGTTGGCGACGACCAAGTCCGTATCCCCGTCGTTGTCGATATCGCCGTAAGCCAGCCCGCGCGTGACCTCGCGCGGGCGGGCCCAGGGTGATTCTCGTGGGGAGACCTCGTCGAAAACGCCGTCGCCTTGATTCTCGAAGATTTGATTGGGTTCGGCATAACGATCCCAGAACCCGCCGTCCTCGGNNTCGATCAACGCACAGCCGAAGCCCGTCAGCGCGAAATCGTGGGTCGCCATCCCGCTCCGCGGCGTCACGTCGCGATAGCGCGGGAGGGCGCCGCCGTAGATCGTGTTGTTTTCGCCCTCGAGGTGCGTCAACAGAACGTCGAGCGCAGCGTCGCCGTCGATGTCGCCGATGGCGATCCCCATGCTGGCCTCCGGACGGCCGTGACGATTGACCGCGGCGCCGCGCGCGACCGCCTCATCCAGAAAACTCCCATCCCCGCGATTCACCCAGAGCTGGTTGCTCTCGCCGTCGTTGGCGACGTAGAAGTCGAGCCGCCCGTCGCCGGTCAGGTCGGCGCAGACCACGCCGAGGCCTTTGGCCGAGCGGCCCCGATCCGGCAGCCCTGCGATCCCGGCGGTCTCCGAGACGTCGGTGAAACGGCCTTGCCCGTCGTTGAGGTACAGGTGGTCCAGAGCTCCATCAAAGACCTGGGGGGCGCAGTACCCGACCGCGCCGTTGGGAGCGAAGCACGTTCGAGCGGGGTCGTAGTCGAGGTAATGAGCGACGTACAGGTCCAGGTCGTCGTCGCCCTCGAGGTCGCAAAACGCCGCGGAACTGCTCCAGAAGGGGCCGTCCCAGGGGGCCGGTCCGGGTGCCGTCTCGAAGCGTCCCTCGCCCCGGTTGAGCAGCAGGCGGTCCGGTCCGTAGTTGGCGAAGAACAGATCGGGACGACCGTCTCCGTTGACGTCGCCGATCGTGATCCCTTGGGCGAAGCCCCTGGCCGGCAGCTCGTCCGCCTGGCGAAACGTGCCGTCGGAGGTCTGTAGCCAAACCCGGCCGAGCGTCGTTTCCCCGCGCCCCGGTTCGGGCATCGTGAGCTGCACGATGTCCAGGCGCCCGTCGCCGTCGAGGTCCGACAGGGCCACGCCGGGACCCATGATCTCCGGTGCGAGGCCGGTGCCGTCGGGCCACGCCGTCGACGGGGCGCCGCCCAGCGCAATCTCCGTCAGGTACGGCTGGGCCGGCGATTGCCCGGGGGACGCCGGCGGGGTTTGACCGCTGCAGGCGAACGCGAGCAAACCCAAGCCTGATAAGACGAAACGAAACATGACGCAAGTTTAACCGGACTGCGGAAAGCTTCAACCCACCCGGCAGCATTGACGCCCGAACCGAGCGGTGGGATCATCCAGGTCCGGACGCCCGCCTCCGCCCCGAAAGAAGGTTGATCGTTGCCCGCACCGCACACCTACGACGAAACCAAAATCAAGACCCTCAGTTCGCTCGAACACATCCGCAAACGCAGCGGGATGTACATCGGCCGGGTCGGCGACGGCCGGCACTACGACGACGGCATCTACATCCTGCTCAAGGAAGTCGTGGACAACGCGATCGATGAATTCATCATGGGCTATGGCACCGAAGTGTCGGTCAGGATCGACGGCGGCAAGGTTTCGGTACGCGATCGCGGGCGCGGGATCCCGCTGGGCAAGGTCGTGGACTGCGTGTCGCGGATCAACACCGGCGCCAAGTACAACGACGACGTGTTCCAGTTCAGCGTCGGGCTGAACGGGGTCGGCACCAAGGCGGTCAACGCGCTGTCCCACGAGTTCTTCGTGCGCAGCATTCGAGACGGCAGGTACGCGGAAGCGAGCTTCATCCGCGGGGAGCTCCAAAAGCAAAAGAAAGGCAAGACCGACGAGCCTGACGGAACTTTCGTCGAGTTCGTCCCGGACCCCGAAATCTTCGGAAACGCGGACTTCGACGACGATCACGTCGAACACCGGATTCGCTTCTACACCTACCTGAATGCCGGTCTCACGGTCGACCTCAACGGCGAGCCGTTCGTGTCCGAGGGCGGGCTGCTCGATCTCGTCGGCGAAGACACGCGCGGGGAGGCCGCCTACGCGCCTTTGCACGTGCGAACCAAGACGCTGGAGCTTGCGTTCACGCACACGACTCGTTTCAGCGAAAACTATTTCTCCTTCGTCAACGGCCAATACACCACCGACGGCGGGACGCATCAAAGCGCCTTCCGTGAAGGGCTGCTCAAGGCCGTCAATGATTTCTCCAAGAAGAAGTTCGACGGAGAGGACGTCCGCGACGGGATCGTCGGTGCGATCGCGATTCGCCTGAAAGAGCCGGTTTTCGAATCGCAGACCAAGAACAAACTGGGCAACCCGGAGATCCGTAGCCGCCTGGTGTCCGAGGTGCGCGAGGCAACCCTCGACCTGCTGCACAAAAATCCGCAGAGCGCAGAAAAGCTGATCCGCAAGGTCGAGGAGACTCAGAAGATTCGCAAGGAACTCCAGGCGGTCAAGAAGCTCGCACGCGAGAAAGCCCGCGCGACGTCGATCCGCGTGCCGCAACTCAAGGACTGCAAGTACCACCGCACGGATCGCAAAAAGAAAAAAGACTCGATGGTGTTCATCACCGAGGGCCAGTCGGCCGCCGGCTCGATCGTCAGCTGCCGCGACGTCCTGACCCAGGCGATCTTCGCGCTCAAGGGCAAGCCCCTCAACGTCTGCGATCTGAACCGCGACGCGATTTACAAGAACGACGAACTGTACAACTTGATGCGCAGCCTGGACATCGAGAGCGACGTCGACAACCTGCGCTACGACCAGGTGATCCTGGCGACCGACGCCGACGTCGACGGGCTGCACATCCGCAACCTGCTGATCACGTTTTTCCTGCGTTTCTTTGAGCCGCTGGTCCTGCGGGGCCATTTGCAGATCCTCGAAACGCCCCTCTTTCGAGTCAGAAACAAGAAGAAAACCTTGTACTGCTACTCCGAAGACGAACGTGACGCCGCCGTCAAGATGATCGGACGCGGGGCCGAGATCACTCGATTCAAGGGTCTCGGGGAGATTTCGCCGCACGAATTCAAGCGTTTCATCGGGCCGGACATGCGCAAGTCGCCCGTCGAAGTGGACAACCACCACGCAGTCCCCAAGATGCTGCGTTTTTACATGGGCAAGAACACGCCGGAAAGACGCGGCTACATCATGGACCACCTCGTGGTCAGACCGGAGCCATGAGCAAGGATCAGCAGGAACTGTTCGGCGACGCAACAAGCGCGAACGGGGGAGCGTTTCTCGAAGACGGCCACCTGCGGAAGTTGTTCGACGACAACTTCATCCAGTACGCCTCCTACGTGATCCGCGATCGGGCGATCCCCGACCTCGCCGACGGCCTCAAGCCGGTGCAGCGCCGCATCCTGCACTCGCTGAAGGAGAACGACGACGGCAAGTTCATCAAGGTGGCCAACATCGTGGGCCACACGATGCAGTACCACCCGCACGGGGATGCGAGTATCGGCGACGCTCTCGTCATGTTGGCGAAAAAGGGTTTCCTGATCGAAGGGCAGGGGAATTTCGGCAACCTGCTCACCGGAGACCCCGCGGCGGCGCCCCGCTACATCGAGTGCCGCCTGACCGAGCTTGCCCGCGAGAACGTTTTCAACGACGAACTGACTAAGTTCGTGCCGAGCTACGACGGGCGGCGAAAAGAACCGGTCTCTCTCCCTGCCAAGCTTCCGTTGTTGCTGATGATGGGAGCCGAGGGGATCGCGGTGGGGCTCTCGACCCGCGTTCTGTCGCACAATTTCATCGAACTGCTCGAGGCCCAAGTCGCGATCCTGGACAAAAAACCGTTTGCGATCGTGCCCGATTTCCCGCAGGGCGGCCTGATGGACGCGTCGGAGTACGCCGACGGCGCCGGCCGCGTTCGGCTGCGCTCCCGCATCGATGTCACGGCCCCGCGCCGGTTGACGATTCGATCCGTGCCGCCGGGAGTGACGACGGACTCGCTGATCTCCTCGATCGAGGCCGCGGCCAAGAAAAAAAGTCTCAAAATCAAGGCCATCAACGACTACACCGCAGAAAACGTGGAGATCGAGATCGCCCTGGGCCAGGAGCAGGACGCCGAAAAGATGAAGCAGGCGCTGTACGCGTTCACCTCCTGCGAGGTGGCTTTGTCCAGCCGCGTCGTCGTAATCGACCGTGACCGCCCGGTCGAGATGACCGTCGAGGGCGTGCTGCGCGCCAATACGAAAAACTTGGTCAAGACCCTCAAGCGCGAGCTCGAAGCGCAGCACCGCGCCCTGCTGGACAAGCTGCATCAGATGTCGCTCGTTCAGATCTTCGTCGAGAACCGCATCTACAAACGCATCGAGGAATGCAAGACCTACCCCGCGGTCCAGCAAGCCGTCCTCGACGGGGTCAACGAGCATCGCAAGCTGCTGCGCCGCGACGTGACGGGTAGCGACGTGGAAATGCTCCTGGGGATCAAGATCAAGCGCATCTCGCGCTACGACATGAGCAAGCACCACAAGGGCATCGAGGACACGCTCGCCGGTCTGGACGAGGTCGAGAAAAATCTCTCGGACCTGACGGCGCACACGAAGCGTTACCTGAAATCGCTCATACGCAAGTATCGCAAGCAGTTTCCGCGGCGCACCGAAGTGAAATCGTTCGATCAGATCGAAGTCCGAGATCTGACGGCGAACGAACTGACGCTGAGCTACGACCGGGAGAAAGGCTACGTCGGTTACGGTGTCGAGGGGGACGAGCTGTTTCTCTGCTCGTCACTCGACAAACTCGTGATTGTGCGTGGCGACGGGAAGTATCGGGTGGTGAACCCGCCGGAACGGATGTTCGTCGATTCCGACATGGCCTATTGCGCGCCCGCCGATCGCGACCGCGAGTGCCTAATGGTGTACTGCGACGAGGACGGACTCAACCACGTCAAGAAATTCACCTTCGGCGGCTCGATACTCAACAAGGAATATTCCTGTATCCCCGACCGGGGCAAAATCCTGTACTTCACCGATTGCCCGCCAAGAACACTGTACGTGAAGTACAAAAAGCGAAAAGGTCAACGAATTCACCAGCAGGAGTTCAATCTTTCGAAGATCCCCGTCAAGGGAGTCAAGACCCGTGGTAAACATATGACCTCCAAGAAGGTCGCTTCGCTTCACTCGGTCAAACCACGCGGTTGGGTCGAGAAGAAGCCGGGGCGTTCGGGAACGTTCCTGGAGTTGTAAGCCCGGAAAGCGGGGTCATGATGAATCTCGATCTCGAAGAAAGCGGTGCGGTGAGCATCCTTGTGCTCGGAGGGCAGCTGGCCGGGACTTCCGCGAATTCATTTCGCGAGGCGATGGACACGCTGATCGAATCGGGCCGGTTGCAGATCCTGCTCGACTTCACGGATCTGACGTTCATGGACAGCGGCGGGATCGGCGAACTGGTGTCCGCTTATCGCACGATCGACCGTCTCGGCGGCTCGCTCAAGATCCTCAAGCCCGGAAAGCGCATCCAGGACACGCTCACGCTGACCAAGTTGCTGCCGATTTTCGAGGTCTTCGACGATCGCGACGCGGCGATCGCCAGCTTCTCCGGCGACTAGCGGTTGTAACCGAGCCCCACGTACGCACCGATCCCGGAAGCCTCGAAACCGAAAACGTCCTCGTACGTATCGTCGAGCAAATTCTCCACGCGCCCGAATAGCGTCAAGCGCTCGGCCACGCGAAACGAGGCGTGAACGTCCGCAAGCAAATAGCCGTCGAGGCGCACGCGCTGCGAGGGCATCGGAAACGGCGGGAAGTAAAGATCCGTCGCCTCGCCCGTGTGGCTCAGGCTCGCGCGAAGCGTCAGACGGTTGCCCGCGGTTCTCCAGTTCAGCGCCGCCGCGGCCAGGTGCTTGGGCCGTCGGATCTCCCGTTCGGTGCCGCCGGACCCGTCGGGTTGAGTCGCGTCCGTAAACGTGTATGAGGCCTGCACGTCGACACGTGAGCCGATCGGGGCCGTCAACGCGACTTCGAATCCCCGGCGGTCACTTTCTCCTGTTTCGTTGATCGCGGTGAACCCACCGAGGGTCGCATCGAAAAAGAACCCGTTGATTTCGTCTTTCAGCGCAGCGTTGAAATAGGTCAGCCCCAGCATTCCCGCGTTGCCGAGCTGGCGGTCGAAGCCGAACTCGAAACTCGTCGATCGCTCGGGCTTCAGCGCGGGGTTTCCGAAAAACGAGTTCGCGAAGAAGCCGAACCGTTCGAGGAAAGTGGGCGCTTTTTGACCCGTTCCGAGTGCCGCCCGGAAGCGGGTCTTGCCTCCCGTGAGTCCGAACGAACCGCTCAGCCGGAACGTCGTGATGTCGTCGAAATCGCTGTTGTTCTCGTGACGAACGTTGGCCGAGGCGGCCCATCGTTCGGCGAAACGGAGGCGGTACTCGGCCGACACGCCCGTGTTGTCGATCTCCTGGTCCTGGTTCGGGTCCCCGAACGGCGAGGCGATGCCGCGCTGGCTGAATTCTCTCCGCTCGTGGTCGACGGCAAACGTGAGTTGCTGCCCGCGGGGCCCGTCTTCACCCCCGAGTCGAACCGTCGACTGGAAGGCCGCACCCAGTTTGTCGATTCGAGTCGACGTATCCGGAACCCCGCTCAATGAAGTTTGCACGTCCGTGCCGACGGACGAGAGCGAAGCACTGTGGTTCCAGCGCTTGTCGTTGGGACGCCAACCGGCGGCCAACCGAATCAGGGTCAGATCCGTATCGGTCGTGTTGGGTGCGTCGACCGGCAGGCCGGTCGTCACGAAGTCGATCGAGTCGAAGTCGCTCGTTGAAGCGATGTGTCGAGCGCCGAACTCGAGTTCGAAAGGTTTAGACACGGAAGCGTAGCGCAGGCTCGCCGAAGCCGTCGTGTTCCCGGTGCCGTCTTTTTCCGAACCTTGCCGTGAGATGTTCGTCCCATCCGAGCCGATGTGCGAAATCCCGGCGTCGAAACGAAGCCGTTCGGTGCGCTGCGCGTAACGTCCGGCGGCATGCAAGGTTCCGAACGAACCTGCGTCGATCCGGGCCACGGCTCCCGGCTTCCTGTCGGAGCGTGTGAGAATGTTGATCACACCGGCGACCGCCTCGCTGCCCCAAAGGCCGCTTTGCGGTCCACGGACGAACTCGATGCGTTCGACGTCGTCCGACGTGAAGATCTCCATCGGAAGCTCATCGGAACCGAACACGTCGCTCACGTCCACCCCGTCAATGCGCACGAGGACGTGATTGGCTTCGGCGCCGCGCACCCGGATCTGGGTTTGCGATCCCACGGGTCCCGAGCGGCTGATCGAAAGACCCGGGAGTCCGCGCAGCAGATCGGCGAGGAACACGTTTCCGCGGGCCTCGATCTGTTCGCGCGTCAGGATCGAGATCGAGTTGCCGGATTCGTCCACCGGGATCGGTGTGCGGCCCGCCGTCACCGAGACGCGCTCGCTGTAGCCGCTCTCCAGCGGATCGGAATCCGGCGCTCGCGCCGCAGCCTGAGCCGCGCCGGCAAGAACGAAAAGAAGAAGACAGAGGGAAAAACGGTTCATGATCGACCTCCGCGTTCCGCCCGAAAGCGCGAGTTCAACGTTCGGCTGCAGGCCGGTATACGGGCTCGCGAATCGGGTCGTTTTCGACCCGCGGGCGATCGCCTTCCCATGCCCTTCGGCACAGTGGCCGTCGTGACCGCCGTGACTTCGCTTACCGTTGCGGGGGCAGCGCCGGTTCCTCACCGGCTTCCCGTTCAACCCCTCGAGCCGGACGGCTTTCGGGGCACCTGCAGCGATGACGACCGGATGCTATAGCCGGCGCAAGGGGGCGTCAAGATCGGCGCTCGATTGGCCGAGAAGTTCCAGCACTGCGAGTGTCATGGCGCGAATTCCGGAGGTGATCGAGGGCTGCGGCTCGATTTCGAAAAGGGGATAGCGGCGCGTCGTGCCGGAGGGCCGCCGCTCGCGGCGGCACCCGTTGGGTCTCCAACCGGGCACGAAATCAGGCCTTTTCTACCCAAAAGTGGTTTCGATGCGGTGGCGGCCCTATGTTCGCCGAGATTGGAGGAAAAGGGAATGTTTTGCAAGAAAACGACCTCTGCCATCGTCTTGACGTGTCTTGTCTCGTTCGCAGCCGCGGCCGCCACCGAGCCGGTCGAACTGCAGAGCGTCGCATTCCCTGAAAAGCGCACGATCGACCTGCCGATCGTCAACCGACCGGCCGCACCGGAAGCCCGGGTCACCGCGGAGGTGATCCACCGCCAGGGCCAGGCCAAGATCGAAATCACGTTCTCCAAGATGAAGCCGGCGATTCTGTTCGGGGGGGACATCACCTGCTACGTCGTCTGGGCCATCACGCGCGACGGCAACGCGGAGAACCTGGGTGAATTGCTGACGCCCAAACCCAGCGGGCGACTCACGTTTTACAGCGGGCAAAAGAACTTCGCGCTCGTGATCACCGCCGAGTCGTACAACCTGGTGTCCCAGCCGTCCGAACTGTTGATGTTCCGCAACGTGGGCCCGGCCGGTCAATCCGATCTGGTTTCCTCGTTCCAATTCGACGGCTTCGTCGAAGCGCCGGAACATCACATGGACGGCATCTCGCACTTGAAGTGGGACTCCAGCGTTCCGCTGGAACTCCTCCAGGCCCGCAAGGCGTTCGATCTGGCTCGTGAAATCGACGCCGAAACGCATGCCGCGCAAATCTATGGAGAGGCTGCGGAAGCGTTGAGCCATGCCAACGCGGTCGCGCACGGCTCGAGCCGCGGTCGCGAGTTGCTCGACGCCGCCCGGCGGGCCGTCGCGTTGAGCAACGAAGCGCTGAACATCTCCATGCACCGGATCGAAGCGATCCGCGTGGAAGAGGAGTTGGCGCGCCGGCGCCAAGAAACGGCCGCGCTCGAGCGGCGGGCCGCCGAAGCCGAGGAATCGGCCGCCGA
>JABAOE010000810.1_pt1 | contig 13647 bp, 14 predicted proteins | sample 7062141 | NCBI WGS metagenome assembly JABAOE01 (sample SAMN14538627, study PRJNA623070) | marine sediment metagenome | biome: marine biome [ENVO:00000428]; feature: marine pelagic biome [ENVO:01000023]; material: deep marine sediment [ENVO:00002113] | place: India: Gulf of Khambhat ... | reverse complement strand
AGGATTGCGACGAACAGGCGCCTCACGGCGATGCGGCCAGCGCTACCGGTCGCCCGTCAGCGGCACGAAGCGCACGGGTGCGATTTGACGCGTCACGATGCGGCCATCGTCGTCTTTTTCGATGAGCAAAAGCCATTGCGTCGCGAAACGGCTGCCAACGGGAATCACCATACGCCCGCCCGTTTTGAGTTGCTCAATCAGCGGCGGCGGTACATGCGTCGCCGCCGCGGTGACGATGATCGAGNNAGGTGTTGCAGCCGCTCGCCGGCCTCCATTGACAGGGCTTCGATGATCTCGATCGTATACACGCGGGCGACGAGGCCGGACAGGATGGCAGCCTGGTAGCCCGAGCCCGTACCAACCTCGAGCACCACGTCGTCCGGCCGTGGCTGCAGCAGGTTAGTCATCAGCGCCACGATGTACGGCTGCGAAATCGTCTGCCCGTAGCCGATCGGCAACGGGCGGTTCTGATAGGCAAAGGGAACTTCGCGGCGTGGTACGAAGCGGTGACGCTCGACGGTATCCAGGGACTCGAGAACGTCGTCGCGGAACGCCTCGTCTCCGGCATAGCGCGCGAACTGACGGACTTCCTCAACCAGGTCGGCGCGTTGCGCAGCAAAATCCTGGGCGAACACCGGCAACGCCAGTAACAGCGCCGCGACCGCCGATGCGCGGAAAGCGCTCATCCCATTTCGTCCTCGATCGCCTGATTGTATACCTGTATCGAGCACAGCCGGTCGATATCGACAGGCTTGTCGGTCGCCACCTCGATGACGCAACCGCGCTCATCGCCGGCGAGTGCATCGGCATGCTCGAACTGGTAGCGCAGCACCGCGACGTCCGCTTCGGACGGGTCGCCGCCGGCGCGGTCCCTGCGCCCCAGGCGCCGCTGCAGTTCGTCGCGCGCTGCACTGGTAGTGAGGATTATGAATTCATTACCAGCTCGCCTCGCCAGCTCGCGAAAACGCTCTCTCTCGGCGCGCTCGAGAAACGACGCATCGACGATGGCGCTGTGTCCCGCCCCGAGAATGGTTTCGGCCAGTCCGGCCAGCCTGTCATAGGTGCCGGTACGTGCATCCGGCTCATAGAGTCCCTGCCCGACCCCGGATCCGCTTCGCTCGGTTTCCTCGAGCCCGTGCATACGCTTGCGCTCGATGTCCGAGCGCACGCGAATGGCTGGTAGCCGCCGCATCAACTGCTGCGACAACCACGTTTTTCCCGACCCGGAGAAGCCATGCATGATGATCAGCCGTGGCGCCCCGGCATCGATCCAGCGCCGGGCGACGGCGCAGTAGTGCGCCATTTCGTCGAGGTCCTGCCGTCTCTCGAGGTCGTGCTCTCTCTCGATGGCCCTGATCGCGGCGATCTTGGCGCGAATCAGTGCGTGATAAACGAAATACAGCCCGAGCACCGCGACACCCGCATAGTCGCCGCTGCACTCGAGGTACCGGTTGATGAAAGCCCAGGCCAGCCGCTGCTCGCCACGGGCCACGAGGTCCATCACCAGGAAGCTGACGTCGCTGATGACGTCGATGCTGCGCAGCTCGACGCTGAACTCGACACAGTCGTAAGGCGTCACCCCGGACGGCAGGCGCACCAGGTTTTTCAGGTGCAGATCGCCATGGCACTCGCGCACGAACCCGGACTCGTACCTGGCGATCATCAATTCGCCATGCTCGTCGAGGCCTTGCCGGGTCCATGCCTCGAGCTTTGCAACATCGTCCTCGTTCGTGCCTTCCTGCAGGTAGTCGAAATTGTCGAACATCGCCTGGCGGATCGCGGCAAAGAAGGCAGCTCCGCTCAACGCCTCGTAAACGGGTACCGCGGCGTGCGTTGCTGCGACAGTCTCGGCCAGGTCGACCATGTCTCTGTCGGTGAGCCGCCCGGCCGCAAGCTGCGCGTCGAGCTGCGCGCTCTGCGGGAACTGTTTCATTTTCACCGCGTACTCGATAGGCGCACCTTCCCCGCCGACAGTGGGTGCGTCGAGCGTGCCGCAGATTGCGACAACGTCGAGGTAGAGGTCCGGTGCCCAGCGCCGATTGAGCTCGAGCTCGAGCTCGCAGCAATGCTTGCGCTTTTGCAGCGTGGAGTAATCGAGGAAGTCGAGCCTGATCGGTTTCTTGATCTTGTACGCGAACTCCCCGGTCAGCACGACCCACGAGATGTGCGTGTCGAGAACGCGAACATTCTCGACCGGATGATCGAAAGCGCGTCCGTGCGTTAGCGACTCGATCAGTGCTTTCTCACGCTCGATGGGTTCGAGGTCGACGTCTTCAGGGTCCATGCGCATGGCTCCCCTGTGGAATAGCTCGCTTCGGTCTTGCTGACCAAGTCAATGATACTGCTTTCCGGCAAGCGCAAGGGGACTTCCGTGCGACCCCGGCTATCGTCATCCTCATGGGGACGCGCAACGCCGATCGAACTCGAAGGCTGCTTTGCCCGGGTTGAGCTACTCGGCCGGCGGCGCGGGCCGGGAGAGGATGAAGACCGCCACGGCGCCCAGCACGACAAGTTGCACAACCATGACAGCCATGGGCGCCGCCATCGCCAGCGAGATGACCACCAGGGCGACCATGGACGCAACACTGACCGCCTTTGCCCGCCGGCTGATGGCGCCGTAGCGTTGCCAGTTGTCGATCAGCGCGCCGAAGATGTCGTGCGTGATGAGCCATTCGTGCAGCCGGTTCGACGAGCGCGCAAACGAGAACGCGGCAAGGAGGATGAACGGTGTGGTCGGCAACAGGGGCAACGCGACGCCGAGGCCCCCGAGCCCGAGTGACAGGAGGCCGACGACCAGCCAGCTGATACGGGCGGCCCGAGTCAGCACTGCGTGCGCTTACCCGTCCCTGGCGGGATCACGGACGATCGGTCCCGGTGGCCAGGCAAGGCCCAACTGTTCTTATCCATTGGCCCCGGGGCTACTCCCTAGTCACAGAAAATGTCGTCGGCACCCAGCGGGCGACACAAATCCGGCCAGCCGCGCTCGCGCCACAGGTCTACCAGGCCGACATCGTTAAGAAAATCCGTGAAACCCGGCAATTGCCGGGTTTCTTTGAAGGCGGGCATCCAGACACCTGACTCTATTAAATTCCCCAGGGCGACAGTATCTTCTTTTTCCAGCGAGTCCTGCATGAAGGCCAGGATCTCTTCGTCGGCACCGAACCATTTGAGCGACGCAAGGTGGCCGATAGCGTAGGCGCCGCGGACGCCCCTCTCTCTTTCACCGGGGTCATCCAAAGCCAGCAGAATGTCATTAATGGCTTCTCGTCGCTGGTCGGATTCGCGCAGCCGGCCGAGCGTGTATTGCTCATACTCGGCCTCGATGTTGGCCCTGAACGCGTCAGCGTCTCCTGCCAGCAAATAGATAAAGCTCATGCCCCCCCAACCGTTGGCGTTGTTGCCGTCTATGGCACGCTGCATGTGTTGGCGTGCCGTTTCCACGTCGTCCTGGTGCAGCGCGTGCAGTCCCAGTCCGTACTGCAGTTGCGGATAGACCGGGTCCAGTCGCTCCGCGGCTTGGTAATGCGGGTCTGATTCGGTCACGTAGCCGGCACTTTCGAGCAGGCTTGCATACCAGTATAACGGGGTGGAGTCGCGCGCAACCGCAGCGGCCTGTTCCACGTAATCCAGAGCTTGAGCCCACTCGAGCCGATACCAGTGCATCAGGCCGAGCGCCGACAACGCAGTGGCCGATTCGGGGTCCAGCTCCAGGGCCCGCCGGGCCGCATCCTCCACGGGTGCCAGGTGGTCGGCGGCGTTATCCGTATCCCAGCCGGCCAGCGTGACCGCGGTTTGCGCGAGTGCTGCCCAGGCATCCGCAAAATCGGGGTCCTGCGTAACCGCGGCCCGGTGAGCTGCGACCGCTTCTGTCAGCGAGTCCACGCCGCGCTGCAGGAACAGGTAGCGGCCACGCAGGTAGGATTCGTAAGCACCGACGTCTGCCATGTGCTTGGCGCTCCCCTGGTGCGTGTCGTCCGCGCTCAGAACCAGTTTCATTGCGTCGACGATGTGGCCGGCAATCTCGTCCTGGATGGCGAAGATGTCCTCCAGCTCCCGGTCATAGGTTTCAGACCACAGGTGCGTGTCGGTCGAGACGTCGATCAGCTGTGCGGTTACCCGCACCCGGTTGCCGGCCTTGCGCACGCTGCCTTCGAGGATGTGACCCACATCCAGTTGCCCGGCGATTTCCCTGATATCGGTATTGAGACCTTTGAAGGCAAAGCTCGACGTTCGGGACGGCACGCGCAGGTCGTCGATGCGCACCAGCACGTTGAGGATCTCCTCGGATATGCCGTCGGAGAAGAACTCCTGCTCGGGGTCGGAGCTCATGTTGACGAAGGGCAGCACGGCCACGGATTTTTCCGCCGGTTGTGCGGCTTCTGCAGTCGGCTGCGCAGCGCTAGAGGCTGGCGGTGCTGCGGCCTGCGGTAGATCCTGCACGTCGCTTTGTCCCTGTTCGGGCAACAGGCGGTCGATCACGATGACGGCGAGAGCTGCGATGACCAGGCCGATCGTAATGCGATTGAGCTTGTTGGCGGTCTCATGGGTAATCGACTCGCCCCGAACGACATCTTTTTCCCGCTTGATGCCCTCAGGAGTCAGCTCGTAGGCCCATGCAATGATTATCGCCGCAATGAAGCCCAGGCCGATCAACAGCATCAAGGCCTGCAAAACCCAGTCGGGCGCATTGATGGCATCGAACACCAGGTCGGCCACCTGGAGAAACACCCAGGCAGCGACCACGTAGGCTACGCCCACGCGAAACACGTTTCTGCGTTCGAGTTCCTTGAACAGGCTCATGCTGGCGCCAGTGACCTCCGGTTAGAACCGGCACATTCTAGCAGTGATAAGGGCGCGCAGAGGACGAAAGGACCAATCATCGGCGCCGGGACGCGCCGACCGGGTTTCTTCTGTCAGTTCGGGGATGTCGGACGGTTATTCAGGTACCGATGATCTGGCGGGCCCACTGCACGATCTGGCGAACCCTCGGGGAGCCCAGGTCGTAGGCCTCGTCGAACGAGACCCAGCGCCATTCCTGGTGCTCGGGTTCGCCGGTTTCGGGCGATAGCCCCATGACGACCTTGTCCTGGCTGGTTTCGGCGATGTAATAGCGCGCAATCTTGCCGCGACTGTAGGGCCCGGTTTCAAAATAACGATCGCCCCAGTTGAACGACAACTCGGTGATGCTCGTTTCCTCCGCGACCTCGCGGATCGCCGCCTGCTGCGGCTCTTCACCGCGTTCGCGAATGCCCTTCGGGAAGTCCCAGTGATGAAAGGCGCGCAGCAGCAGCGTCATCCAGCCGTCGTCGGTCCGGCGCGCGAGTACGACACCGCAGGAGAGTTTCGATTCCTTCACGTGGTCGCCCCTCTCAGCACCTCGACGGGCATCGCGTTCACGGCCCCGCGCGCCGCGAAGAATCCGCTGAGACACACGGCCACCACGCCGGCACCCACGCCTGCTATCCAGATGAATGGGTTGAACTCGTACGGGAGTTCGAACAGCCGGACTGCAACGACGGCTGCCAGCGCCGAGGCACCCGCCGAAGCCAGTAGTCCCGCCGCCGCGCCGAGCGCGGCGAACTCGGCCATGACGCCGGCAAAAACCGTGCGGCGCCGGGCACCCAGCGCCCGCAGCATGGCGCTCTCGAAGCGTCGTTCATCGATCGTCGATTGCACCGCCGCGAACAGCACCGCAATGCCCGCCGCGAGCGTGAAGATGAACACGGCCTGCACCGCGAGGCTGGCCTTCTCGATGATGCCGCGGACCTGCTCGAGGATCGCGCCGAGGTCGATGACCGAAACGGCCGGGTGCCTGCGCATCAGGTCGATCAGCATCGGCTGTTTGTCGTCGGGGATGTGCATGCTCGTGATGAATGTGCCCGGCATGCCGTCGAGCGCACCCGGCGACAGCACGATGAAGAAGTTGGGCTGGAATGAATCCCAGTTGATCCGGCGAATACTCGCGATCCGCGCCTCGATCTCCCGACCGGCAACGAAGAAGTTGAGCTCATCGCCAAGTGTCAGTCCTGCATTTGTCGCGGCTTCTTCCTCGATCGAGGCAAGCGCCGGCCCGGTGTAATCGGACGGCCACCACTCGCCCTCGAGTAACTCGTTGCTCGAACTCAGCTCGGCCGCCCACGACAGGTTCGCTTCGCGGTTGGCCAGCCAGTAGCCGTCGCGGTTCGGATATTCGCGATCCTTGACCGACTCCCCGTTGATCGTTGTCATGCGGGCGCGCACGAGCGGCGTGAATACCGGCGCATCGACGCCGCTGTCCGTGAATACCGCTGCGACCGCGTCGCGCTCGTCCGGCTGGATGTTGATCAGGAAGTGATTCGGCACTTCATCGTCCAACGTGGCTTTCCAGCCATCGAGAAGATCCGTGCGCACCAGGGTCAGCAGCAGCAGCACCGTGATGCCCAGGCCGAAGGCGACGACCTGGACGGCGCTGTCCCGGCCGCGCCGCGACACGTTTGCAAGGCCGTACCGCCAGGCTACGCCGACGCCCGAGCGTGCCTGACCCACCGCTGCAACCAGGCCACGACCGACGGCGTAAAGTGCGCCGGCAATCAGCAGGATCCCGCCGATCAGGTACAGCAGCATGCGCGGGTCGCCGACGGACCGGTACAGGAGCAGCGCGACGGCCGCCATCGACAGGCCGCCGACGAGGATCCGGGATGGCGCGGGCGGCATTTCGTCGTGCCGCAGCACCCGCAGCGGCGGCGTGTTGCGCAGCTGAATCATTGACGGCAACGCGAAACCGAGCAACAGTATGAGCGCACTGCCACAGGCAAGAATCACCGGCCTGAGCCCGGTTTCGGGCAGATCGCCTGCGAGCAGGTCGGCCAGGATGCTCGCGATGATTTCCTCGGCCGCATAGCCGACGATGCTGCCCATCATGACGCCGAGAATGCCGAGCAACAACAACTGGACCAGCGACACCGAGATGACGAATCCCTGGGTCGCCCCGAGACTCTTCATGAGTGCCACGGTATCCATGCGCCGGTGCGCAAAGCGCCGCGCCGACATCGCGATCGCGATGGCGCTCAGCAGCAGGCTGATAACCGCCGTGAGTGACAGGAAGCGCTGTGCCCGGTCGGCCGCGTTATAGGCGCGCTCACTGCTCTCCTCCGCACTGCGCACACGAATCTCGTCGGGCAGCTGGTCTTCGATAACTTCGTTGAATGTAGTCACGTCGGCTTCGTCACCCGCGACGAGCAGGGCGTAACGGACACGACTGCCCTCACCTACGAGACCGCTCGCCTCGATGTCGCCGATGTTGATGATCGCGGTCGGCGCGAGCGACGCGAAGCCGATCGACTGGTCGGGCCGGTAGGTCAGCACGGCGCCCACGGTCAGCCGCAGGTCACCGACCTCGAGCACATCGCCGACGTCGGCGCCGATCCGTGCCAGTAGTGCGCCATCGGCCCACGCTTCACCGCGTGCAGGGATGCCTTCGGCGGGCCGCTGTTCGCCGAACATCGCCGCAGCCGTGCGCACATTCCCACGCAGCGGGTACCGGTCGCTGACGGCAAGGATCGTCGACAGCGCGTTGTCGTCCCCGAAGAATACGACCGACGGGAACGACATGGTCTCGGCTGTAGCGAGGTCATGCTCGGCTGCGAGTTCGCGCCAGGATTCCGGTACCGGCGCCTGGGAACGCAGGCGCAGATCCGCCGCCAGCACCTCGTTGGCCTGGCGCGCCACCGCCTTGCCGATCCGGTCGGTCAGGAACCCGACCGCGGACAGGGCGGCAACGGCCAGACTGACGGCCGCAAGCAGCACCAGCACCTCGCCGGAGCGAATCTCCCGCCCGAAACTCCGCAGGGCGAAGGCGACGGCTTTCACGCCGCGGCCTCGCTGTCGCTGATCAGCCTGCCGGCGTCGAGCGCGAGGATGCGGTCGCAGCGATCCGCCAGCGTGCTGTCATGGGTGACCAGGATCAGGGTCGTCGATGACGAACGGTTCAACTCGAACATGAGTTCCATGATCGTCGCGCCTGTACGGCTGTCGAGGTTGCCCGTCGGCTCGTCCGCAAACAGCACGGCCGGCTCGGTCGCAAAAGCCCGCGCAATGGCAACCCGCTGTTTTTCGCCGCCCGAGAGCTGTGCCGGGTAGTGGCTCCAGCGCTCGCCCAACCCGACCTTGTCGATGAGCTCACGCGCGGCCCGACGGGCTTCCTGGTGCCCGCTTAGCTCGAGCGGCAGCATGACGTTCTCGAGGGCATTCAGCGACGGCACGAGATGGAAGGACTGGAACACGAAGCCGACGTTCTCGGCGCGGGCCAGCGCCCGGCCGTCCTCGTCGAGGCTGGAGAGATTGGTGCCGTTCAGCTCGACGTGGCCGCGCGTCGGCAGGTCGAGGCCGGCCAGCAACGCCAGCAATGTCGACTTGCCGGCTCCCGACGGCCCGACGACGGCGACGGATTCTCCCGCCGCAATCGTGAAACTGACATCATCGAGAATGGTCAGAGTCCCTTCAGGGCTGCTAACCTCCCGAGTCAGTTGCTGCGCTTGCAGCACCGCGTTCACAGACGAATCCGGCATGCGAAGATTTCTTACAGTCCTTATCTTGTTAGCGGTGACCGCTGCCCAGGCAGACGATACACCGACGGTCCTTATTTTCGGCGACAGCCTGAGCGCCGGCTACGGTCTGGATGTTGACCAGTCCTGGGGCGCTTTGTTGCAGCAGCGACTCGAGGAACAAGGGTACGAACATCGCGTCGTCAACGCCAGCATCTCGGGCGAGACCACCGAGGGCGGCGCCACCCAGATCGACAGCGCCATCGCGACGTTCTCGCCGCAGCTGATCATCCTCGAACTCGGCGGCAACGACGGGCTGCGCGGCTTCCCGCCGGCGCGCATCAAGGCCAACCTGCTTGCCATTGCCGAACGCGCCCGGGCCTCGGGCGCCGGCGTCGTACTGCTCGGTATACGCATCCCCACGAACTATGGTTCACGCTACACCCAGGCCTTCGAGGCCGTCTACGGCGAGGTAGCCACCGAACTCGGGATCGAGTGGATCGAGTTTTTCATGGAAGGCGTGGCGCTCAACGACGAACTCCTCCAGGAAGACCGGATTCACCCGAACGAGGATGCCCAGCCGATACTCCTCGATAACGCCTGGCCCGTCATTCGCGCTACACTCGATACGCTGTAGAACAAGAACGAAGAGAGGCAACCTTGGACAGAGTCTGGCTGAAGTCCTACCCGGAAGGCGCCCCTGCAGAAGTCCCCGAGCCCCCGTGGCGTTCGGTCAGGGATCTCATCGAGCACAGCTTCGCCACCAACCCCGACGTCCCCGCCTATACCAACATGGGCAAGACGCTGACCTACTCGGACCTCAACCACCTCTCGATGCAGTTCGCCTGCTTCCTGCAGCAGGAAGTCGGCCTGACGCGCGGCGAACGCGTGGCCATCATGCTGCCGAACGTGCTGCAGTACCCGGTCGCGATGTGCGGCATCTTCCGGGCCGGCGGCGTCGTCGTGAACGTCAATCCGCTGTATACGGCTCGCGAACTCCNNCATGCTGCCGAACGTGCTGCAGTACCCGGTCGCGATGTGCGGCATCTTCCGGGCCGGCTGCGTCGTCGTCAACGTCAATCCGCTGTATACGGCCCGCGAGCTCCGGCACCAGCTCAAGGACTCGGGGTCCCGTTGCATCGTCATCCTCGAGAACTTCGCGCACATCCTCGAAGAAGTCATCGACGAAACCGATGTCGATCACGTCGTTACAACAGGGATTGGCGACCTGCTGGGATTCCCGAAGGGGGCCATCACCAACCTGGTCATGCGGCATGTGAAAAAAGCTGTGCCTGCTTACCGGCTGGCGCACAACACGCCGCTGAACAAGGCCCTCAAACAGGGTGTGGGGCACAAATTGCGGGAGGTCGAACTCGGTTTCGCGGATATCGCCTTCCTGCAGTACACGGGCGGCACGACCGGCGTGTCCAAGGGTGCGATGCTGAGTCATCGCAACATGGTCTACAACGTCCAGCAGACTCTTTCGTGGCAGAATGGCGTTTACGACGACCTCGACCACGTGGTCGCGATCACCGCCTTGCCGCTGTACCACATCTTTTCGCTCGAGGGGAATTGCCTGGCGGGTATGGCCCTCGGCGGCGAAAACATCCTGATTACGAATCCGCGTGATTTCGAGGGCTTCGCGAAGGAGATCGCGAAATACCCGTTCAACCTGTTCACGGGCGTCAACACGATGTTCGCGTCCCTGATGCATACGCCGAGCTTCGACAAGATCGACTTCAGCCACCTGCGCGTGACCATCGGCGGCGGCATGGCCGTGCAACCGGCCGTGGCGAAGGAATGGAAGGAAAAGACCGGCCAGACGATCCTGCAGGGCTATGGCCTGACCGAGACCTCGCCTGCTGCAGTCGTTTGCAAGGTTGGCAGCGAGTTCAATGGCTCCATCGGCCTTCCGATACCATCGACCGACGTCATGATCGCGGGCGACGACGGCAATGCGCTGCCGGTCGGCGAGATCGGCGAGATCTGCATCAAGGGCCCGCAGGTCATGGAAGGCTACTGGCAGCGGCCGAAGGAGACGGCCGAGGTCATGCTTCCCGGCGGCTGGCTGCGCACGGGCGACGTGGGCCGCATGGACGATGACGGTTACGTCTGGATCGAGGATCGTAAGAAGGACATGATCCTGGTGTCGGGATTCAACGTCTATCCGAACGAGATCGAGAATCTCGTCGTCGAGATCGATGGCGTGCTCGAAGCGGCCGCGATTGGCATCGCCGACGAGAAATCGGGAGAGGCAGTCAAGGTCTTCGCGGTCCGCAATGACGATTCCGTTACCGAGCAGGACATCCTCGATCACTGCAGGGAAAACCTGACCGGTTACAAGTGCCCGAAGATGATCGAGTTCCGCGACGAGCTGCCGAAGACCAACGTCGGCAAGATCCTGCGGCGCGCGCTAAGAGAGTAGACGGCGATCAGTCGACACGCTGCAGGGTCAGGAACATGGCCTTGTCGAGTGCGACAAAGAAATCCTGGTAGGTCGCGGCATCCGCAACCGCGTTCTCGCCGATGCGCGCATTGGCGCGGACCGACACGCGATTCCCTTCCCGCTTCGCAACCGTCACGGTCATGCGCATCGTGTATTCGTGATAACGCGTTGCCGTTATCGTGCCCAGTTCGGCATCGGCCTGGTCAATCGTGAACCCCAGGTCCTGCAATGTGGCGATGACCGAGCGCATGGTCAGCGCCTTGTCGAGCGTATCGTATTGCCGCGTCTGGATCTGCCGCGTTTCGAGCTGCGTGCCACTGGCGCCCATATCGACCGGAGTCGTCGTCGCACATCCGGCGAGCGCAGTGAACGCCAACAAAGCAATCATCTTCCTGGTCATGATCCGCTGACCTCCAGAAACAGCGCCTTGCGAAGATTGTCGAACGCCACCTGGTAGATCTCCGGCGCCGTGATCTTTTCGAGGATCTTCACCCGATCCAACTTATCAAAAATGATGCGCTGCATCGTAATTCTCACTGAGTATTCGCCGCTGCGCTCCAGGCTCGGCGCTGCCACCATTGTAAGAATCAGGTGCTGCTCGTCCTTCGCGGTAGACATGTTCTGGCAGTCCGAACCACCGCCCGCGGCGCAGAGGAGATCGAGAAAGAAAAGGCCCCTCTTCTCGCCAGGGTCGTCGGCATCACTGACCTTCGATGCCGAGATGACGCCGAGCGGCTTCTCAATGCGGTCGATGTTGAATTCCATATCCTGCAGCACCGCGACCATCGCGGTCAGGATGGCGATCTCGGATGGCGCCGCCAGCTTGCGCGTTTGCACGGAGCGCACTTCCAGCGTGCTTTCTTCGAGCCGCAGGGCCTGCTCGGGAACGGCATTTGTGGCACACCCTGCCAGCCCCACTGCCAGCGCTACTGCCAATGCTGTCCGATACCTGTGCATCGTTTTGTGCGGCGTCAGAATTGCGACGAGTGGTACGAGAAGTCGCGCACGCTGTTGTTCTCGTCGAACTTGATAATGACGGTCAGTGTCCGTTGGGTGGACGAGGTTGAACCAGCGCTGGTCGAACCGACACCAAGACCTCCGCCAGCGTTACCGAAGATCAGTCCTACGACAGTACCGTCACTCCTCGAGTATGTGACGTCNNGTCACTCCTCGAGTAGGTAACGTCGGACGAAATCTTGTCGTAGATCCAGGTTTCGTTCCGCTGATCATCCGTCGTGACGATATTCGGTGATCCGAGGGCCTCGGCGACCTCGGCAGCCGACATGCCCATCCGAATCTCGCGCTGCACCGTGCCGACAGTCACGCGGTTGGTTTCTTCTGCCGCGCGTACGTCGGCCGCATGGCGCTGGGCGCTGCAACCCGCCATCACAATGCTCGTCAGGGTAAAGACCAGTAGTTTCCTGGAGATAGTCATCGCATCGCCCTCCCGGTAGGCGTTTCATTCGCTCCCCATGAATTCTATTCTCTCAGCCCGGGCTGAACCAATCCTGAATCACCACTGATTAATTTCTGATGTTTTTCTGACTCAGGTGTCGTGGTACCGGGGGCTCATTTCATGCACGGCATCCACGAGAACCGTGACGTTGTCCGGGTCGATATCGGGCGTAATGCCGTGACCAAGGTTGAAAACGTGGCCGGGACCGCTGCCGTAGCTCGCGAGCGTCCGGGCAACGCCTGCGCGGATTTCGTCGGGGCTCTCCCTGAGCGTCGCCGGGTCGAGGTTGCCCTGTAACGCGACCTTGTCCTGCACGTACTCGCGCGCTGTGGCCAGGTCCGTTGTCCAGTCGACGCCCAGCGCGTCGCAGCCCGTGTCCGCCAGGTCTTTCAGCAACTCGCCGGCCCCCTTTGTAAACAGGATGACCGGGATACGCCGGCCGTCTTTTTCACGCGTCAGGCCGTCAATGATCTTCTGCATGCTCGCGAGCGAGAAGCGCCGGAAGTCGTCCGGGTCCAGCGCCGCACCCCAGGTATCGAAGATCTGCACGGCCTGCGCCCCGGCCTCGATCTGGGCATTGAGGTACTCGGTCGTCGTCTCGGCTACCTTGTCCATGAGTTCGTCGAGGACTTCCGGCGACTCTTTGGCGAGACCCTTGATGGTCGGGAAGTCGCGGCTCGAACCGCCTTCGACCATGTAGGTGCCGCAGGTAAACGGGCTGCCGGCGAAACCGATCAGCGGGACCTTGCCATCGAGCTCGCGCCGGATCGTGCGCACCGCATCGAAGACGTAGCCGAGTTCCTTCTCGACATCGGGGACCCGCAGCGCACGTATGGCGTCAGCCGTCTGCACGGGGCGCTCGAATTTCGGCCCCTCGCCCGTCACGAAGTACAGGCCGAGGCCCATCGCGTCGGGCACGGTCAGGATGTCGGAGAACAGGATCGCCGCGTCGAGCGCGTAGCGCCGGAGCGGCTGCATCGTGACTTCGCAGGCCAGCTCGGGATTGCGGCACAAGCTCATGAAGTCGCCGGCCTGTGCGCGCACCTCACGGTACTCGGGCAGGTAGCGCCCGGCCTGGCGCATGATCCACACCGGCGTGCGCTCGACCGGCTCTCGCCGCAGCGCCCGCAGCAGGCTGTCGTTGCGCGGCGGCGTCGACACCGCCGTCACGGCCGCGACCCGGCGTGCGGCAACGCTGCGGCGATGCGGCGCTGCACGTCGAG
>JABAOE010004772.1_pt1 | contig 13653 bp, 13 predicted proteins | sample 7062141 | NCBI WGS metagenome assembly JABAOE01 (sample SAMN14538627, study PRJNA623070) | marine sediment metagenome | biome: marine biome [ENVO:00000428]; feature: marine pelagic biome [ENVO:01000023]; material: deep marine sediment [ENVO:00002113] | place: India: Gulf of Khambhat ... | reverse complement strand
CTTAAGATCAAGCCTCAGATGTAACTCTTATTTCTATGAAATCAGATAAATTATTTTCTATTCTAATCCGAAATCTAACTTATCAGCGGGATAAAATAATATGACAAACTGGCTATACTATGTAATGCAGATCCCTGGCGGCACTGAATTGGAGCAAATCAGCATTTTAGGTCTCGTAACACAGGCGGGACCGGTCGTAAAGGCGGTGCTTTTGATCTTATTGTTAATGTCTGTGATATCCTGGGCGATAATATTTTCAAAATATTTTTTACTGAAAAAAGCAACCAGAAGCTCTGAGAAATTCCTTGAACTATACGGGGCAAGCGGTAATTTTGGCAACCTATATACGTCCACCAAACATATGGGCGGCCCGATTGCAGAAGTCTTCAGGGCTGGTTATACAGAGATACTAAAAATCAGGAAGTCCCGAAGTGGCGGATCATCTCCAGCAGAGACCTCCACAGGAAGTGCAGAGCTGATCGATACGGAATTAGGAGTTGTAGAGCTTGTTGAGAGAGCGCTTAAGAGAACAATGGCCTCTGAGATATCAAAGCTTGAGAGCTCGCTCACTTTTCTTGCAACAACAGGGAGCGCGGCTCCGTTTATCGGCCTGTTTGGTACGGTTTGGGGAATCATGACTTCATTTATAGGACTTGCAGGGAGCCAGGGAGTACCCACGCTTCAGGCTGTTGCGCCGGGTATTGCCGAGGCGCTTGTGGCCACGGCTGTGGGCCTTGCGGCTGCTATACCTGCGGTTATCGGATATAACTATTCTTTGAGCAGAGTTAAAAAAATTGATGTGGATATGGAGAATTTTTCATCAGAATTTCTAAATATAGTTGATAGATATGTTAAAAAGGTATAGATAGCAAAATGGGTATACAGACAAATAACGGCGGCGGACGCTCTGTGATGTCCGAGATCAACGTTACTCCTTTTGTGGATGTGATGCTGGTGCTGCTTGTAATCTTTATGGTAACAACTCCTATCCTATATCAAGGAGTAGACGTTAACCTGCCTAAGACTGAATCCAGGGCTATGCCTTCATTGGACAGAGAGAAAAAAGTTGTCGTGACAATTAATTCTGCCGGAGAGATTTTTATAGAAAAAGAGCAGTTTTCTCTGTCTGAGCTGCGTATTGAGATCAGAAGATTAATGTCAGAACAGGGGAAGGAAGTAAGGGAGGAAGACGTGTTCTTAAGAGCAGACACCACTGTCCCCTACGGCACGGTAGTTGAGACCATGTCCGAGATCAGAAATGCCGGAGTTACCAAGCTGGGTCTAATTACCGAGCCCATTCCGAAAAATTAGCTAGAGGCCAAGGGTATAATGAAACCATCTAAAAAAGACTCATCTAACCGCTTAGGTATGATTTTTTCCATTGCCCTTCATGCGGGTCTCATATTTCTAATTCTTTATTGGGGATTTAGCGGCTCTCACTTTAGCGATAATAACCCGGGGCCTATACAGGTCTCAATATCAAACCTGGATACCGGATCCGCAAGCTCTCAAAAGCGCACTTCACCTAAAAAACAGCAACAAAGCAGACCTACTGTCGAACCTGAGAAAGAAGAAGTTGCTGAGCCTGAGCCCACTCCGCCCCCAACGCCTGAACCAAAGAAGGAAGAAATAGTAAAAAAAGAGCCTGAGAAAGAAGCGATACCTCTCGAGACTGAAAAAGAGATTGCCAAGGCTGAACCTACACCAAAGCCGACACCGAAGGCTACTCCTAAACCAACACCAAAACCTACTCCAAAGGCAACGCCTAAACCAACGGAAAAGCCTAAAGCGACTCCTAAACCAACACCGAAGCCGACAAAGAAGCCGGACTTTGACAAAGAAAAAGAGCGTGTTCTAAAAGACATCCAAAGGCAAAAAGTTCTTGATGAGCTCAAAAAGACCCAACCGGAGACCGAAGATCCGGCAGACGAGCTTGAGAAGCAGCTCGAAGAAGAAATCGGACAGGAGCAAAGGCTGGCAATGGCTGATGATGAAAAGTACGGTGAAGAATCAGAAGAAGAAGGCCCATCCGGCGGATCTCCGAGCGCGGGGGGAGGGGGATCATCTATCAGCCCGCTAATTATTCAAACATACAGCAATCAGGTTCACCGTAAAATTAGCCGCAACTGGACAATTCCTCCCGGCGTTCCAACCGACGGAGGATTATCCACATCAATAGTTTTTAAAGTAGATGGAGCCGGCAATGTTAATGACGTGAGAGTTACAAGATCCTCCGGCAATTCGGTATTTGACAATTATTGTAAGCAGGCCATCATAAGATCAGCACCGCTTCCGGCGCCTCCTTCCGAGCTTGCGAAGGAAGCAAAGAATAGTGGTGTAGAATTAACATTCAGGAATGATCCGTAGATTTTTATTGGTGAAACAATGATCCTTATTCTTATACGACATGGCGAGACCGACTGGAACAGACTAGGCAGGTGCCAAGGGGTGGCTGACATAGTACTGAATGACAACGGAAGGAAACAAGCAAAAGAGCTTGCCCATTCGCTCAGAGACCACAAAATCAAAGCTGTGTACTCGAGCCATCTAAAAAGAGCCCTTGAAACCGCAGAGCATATTGCCAACCATCACGGCCTTGAGGTCAAAATAGAGCACGGACTGCATGAGATGGACCAGGGGGATCTTGAAGGGCTTAGTTTCCCGGATATAAGAGAGAGGTATGCGGAGGTTCTTCAAAAATGGAGAGAAACTCCTGAGACTCTGAGGCTTCCTAACGGAGAGTCATTGGTTGAAGTGCAGGATAGGGCTTGGAGCGTGTTTGAGAAAATCCATAAAAATCATTTGGGTGAAACGGTTGTTGTAGTAAGTCACAATCTCACAATAATCACTCTTCTGTGTAAAATAAGCGGAATGGGGCTTAAGGGGTTCAGAGAATTCAATGTTCAGGCGACTTCTAAGAACGTTATAGTATCTGAAAACGGTAATGTAAGAATTGATGTAATAAATGATGTATCGCATCTGTCTCCAATGGAATCTGTTCCCGATTTTGAGGCAAAAAGATAATAATTAGACTGGCTGTTATAAGAATCAGAAATATGGCTGTTGTAACGTGAGAATTTATCTGGTGTAATTCCTACAAATATGAAAGAAGATATACAAAATGTGGTCTCTCAAGCGCTTCAAAATATAGAGAACACGCTTGGCCTCTCAGATCTTTCAGTCGATGTGGAGGTCGGTGTTCCCAAGAAAAAAGAGTTTGGGGACTTCTCTGTGAACACTGCAATGATTATTGCTAACAGGATCGGCAAAAAGCCCCGTGAAGTTGCAGAGCTGATAATAGAAAACCTTCCTTCCGAAAAAGATGAGCTGTTCAGCAAGATTGAGATAGCAGGCGCAGGGTTCATAAATTTTTATGTAAAAGAGATTGCGATTGTTAATAAACTATCTCAGATTGAGTCCGAGGGTGAGGAGTTCGGCTTGGGCAGCCTGGGACAGGGCCAGAGAGTCTTAGTTGAATTTGTCAGCGCAAATCCCACAGGGTTTCTTCATATGGGACATGCAAGAAATGCTGTCGTCGGCGACACGCTTGCAAGAATACTCTCTGCGTCGGGATACGATGTAGTAAAAGAGTTCTACATAAACGACACAGGAAGACAGATGAATCTGCTCGGGGAGTCAGTTTATATTCGGTACAAAGAGCTTTTTGGAGAATCCGAGGACCTGCCCGAGGATGGGTACAAGGGTGAGTATGTCTCGGATATTGCCGAGCAGATTAAATCCGAAAAGGGGGACTCACTCCTACACGAGTACTCTCCGCAAGGTGCTGCCGAGTACTGCATGGAGTTTGCAAAAGGGGTGCTTCTTGAGGAGATAAAAAAAGACCTCTCAGATATAAATGTGCAGTTTGATGAGTGGTACAGCGAAAAATATCATATCCACAGCACCAATAACGGTTCAGATTCAAGCAAATTAGAGCAAATTAAAGATCTCTTAAATTCCAAAGGGGTTCTTGAGGAAAGAGAAGGGGCGCTATGGTTTAAGGCAACTGAATTTGGGGACTCTCAAGACTGGGTTCTAATCAAGAGCGACGGCAGCCCCACGTATTTCCTTGCTGACATTGCATATCACTTTGATAAGTTTGAGAGGGGTTTTGACAGTATTATTAATATATGGGGAGCTGACCATCATGGACACGTGGCACGGCTAAAGGCCGCGTTAAGGTCGCTGGGTCTTAATGACTTGCGCTTCACGGTTGTGCTGATTCAATTTGTAAGACTGATGAGACAGGGCCAGGAGGTGGCAATGTCCAAGCGCGCGGGCAGCTATGTCACAATGAGGGACGTAGTAGAAGAGGTGGGTTCTGATGTTATGCGGTTTTTTCTTTTAATGCGGAGCTCCGAGAGCCATCTGGATTTTGATCTCGATCTGGCTAAAAAAGAATCAAGCGAGAACCCTGTGTACTACATCCAGTATGCTCACGCCAGAATCGGCAGTATATTCAGAAAAGCCCATCACGATGGGGTTTCTCTATCAAGTTCTAATCTTGCTCTATTAACTGCACCTGAAGAAATAGATCTCATTAAAAAACTTCTGCAGTTTCCTGAAGTTGTAGAGGACAGCGCAAAGTCTCTAGCTCCGCATAAAGTTGCATACTATCTTCAGGAGCTGGCGGCACAGTTCCATGTGTATTATAATAAGTGTAGAGTGGTAGATGATGATAGAGACTTAAGCTCAGCAAGGCTATATCTAGTTAAATGCGTGCAAATTGTGCTCGCAAACGGACTTCAACTTTTAGGCGTTTCTGCACCGGAGAAAATGTAAATGAGCAATAATAAATCAGATCAGAAAAGAAGCAAGATGGGCCCGCTGCTTTTTACTTTTGCTATTCTTTTTATATTTGTGTTTGCTTTGGGAATTATTATTGGAAAGGGCTTGGGCAGCCGAGATGCTCCTGTGGTTGAGAAAACATATGAAATAGGTGTTCCGCCTGAAGAGTCTGAGCTAGAGGTTGCTGAAGAAGAGGTCGTTCTTGAAAAACCAGTTGAGGACATAGAACCGCCTGCCTCTAAAATTAAACCCGAAGATATTGTCACGGAAAAAGACGGCACTCCCAAAGAAACAGAATCCGACGATAAAAAGAGTGAAATTACAAAAGTTCAAGATGAGCCAGAGGAAACTGCAAATATAGAAACCCCTAAAGAGGAACCTGTCCCTACCCCAAAGGCCCAAGAGCCCAAGGCAGCGTCCACTGATGATGTAATTAAAGATATAAAAGAGGGTCAGCTAAAAGAAGCCCCATCTGAAAAAGAGGCGGCTAAGGTCAATACGCCGTCCATGCCGAAAACCGATCCGGGTGGCCGGTACACTGTTCAGCTGGCGGCTTTTCAAGATAGAAAGCAAGCAGACAGCCTCATGAATTCTATGAAATCCAAGGGCTACCCTGCATTTATTAAGCAATATGAGACTCCAGACAAGAAAACTTGGTATAGAGTAAGGGTTGGTACCTTTTCCACCAAAGAGAAGGCTGCCGAGTATGGGAAAGAGTTAAAAGAGCAGCAGCCCGAAGTTAAATCGGTGTTTATTACAACAAACTTATGATATGAACTATACTGGCTTGCCTGCGTAGTTCAAAGCTGATATTGTTATTTCCTGACATGACACAACCCGAAGAAATAGCTGAGAGATCTAAAAACAAAGAGGGGCCTCAATCCTCTAAACTCCTGGGTAGCGGGATAAAAACCTGGTGGCTGCTTTTAATGCTGCCGATTGAGGAATATCTGCTAAAGATAAAAATCCATCCTAATATACTTACTGTCTCTACACTGCTAGTGGGCATAATAACCGGTCTAGCCTATTATTTCGGGTGGATCTTTGTTGCAGGCATTTTAGTGCTGGGCGGATCAACGTTCGATATATTTGACGGCCGGGTGGCAAGGGGGCTTGGAATAAGCAGTGAGAGCGGCGCATTTTTCGATTCCTCTCTAGACAGAGTATCGGAGGCTTTCATTTATGTCGGTCTGTTGGGACTCTTTCAGGGCACAATCTTTATGTATGTGGTGTTTTTTATTTTAGTCTCAACCACCATGGTCAGCTATACAAGGGCAAGAGCAGAGGGGCTGGGTGTAAGTTGTGAAGTGGGTATTATGCAGCGCACTGAAAGGGTGGTTTATTTGGGTGTGCTGTCTATATTCAACTTCTTTGGCAATCTGATTGCAAACGCATTTGGATTCGGCTCGGACGACTATTTACTAAAACTTGCCTTAATACTCATTCTTGTTTTCTCCTCATACACTGCTATTCAGAGAATGATGCATGTAATGGGAATATTAAAGCAAAGAGAGGAAGAAGACATTAGCGAGTCGGAAACTGATCCCGAGCCTGAGGCAACGGAATCTTAATATTTATAAATCATCCCCGCAATTTGATAGTTTATGATTTCTTAGGNNTAATATTTATAAATCATCCCCGCAATTTGATAGTTTATGATTTCTTAGGTATAAATTCATTGCCTAAGTGTCGTAAATCCTACGCCTAGGCCAAATTTATTTGTTGTCTAAGAAGTTGATATAACTTATTTTTTCTTGAATATTAGTGGTAATAATTCAGTAAAATATAGCTTGCAAAATCTAGTAGAGTTGCAAAAATATGCCCAAACGTACGGATATTGACACTATACTGCTTTTAGGATCGGGCCCGATTGTAATAGGTCAGGCATGCGAGTTTGACTACTCGGGTACCCAGGCATGCAAAGCACTCAAAGAAGAGGGCTACAGAATAGTTCTTGTAAACAGTAACCCGGCCACAATTATGACCGATCCCGCCTTTGCCGACCGTACATACATAGAGCCTCTTCATCCCGATATCGTAGAGAAAATAATAGAAAAAGAACGCCCGCAGGCTCTTTTGCCCACACTAGGGGGCCAAACGGCACTCAACATTGCTGTTGATCTTGCAGAGTCGGGTGTCCTAGAGAAATACAATGTTGAATTAATCGGAGCTAAACTTCCTGCAATACAAAAAGCTGAGAACCGCGAGCTGTTTAAAAAAGCGATGATAGATATCGGGCTTGAAGTTCCCAAGAGCGGTATTGCTCATACAATGGATGAGGCCTGGAAGATAGTAGATGAAATCGGCTTCCCCGCTATAATCAGACCGTCCTTCACCTTAGGCGGTGCCGGCGGAAGTGTTGCATACAATAAGGAAGAGTTTCAAGATTATGCCAAGGCCGGGCTGGATTTAAGCCCTTCAACCGAGATACTGGTTGAGCAGTCGGTTCTTGGATGGAAAGAGTATGAACTCGAGGTAATGCGTGACGGGGCAGATAACGTTGTGATAATTTGCTCCATAGAAAACTTTGATCCCATGGGAGTACACACCGGCGACTCGATAACAGTTGCTCCTTCCCAGACGCTGACAGACAAAGAATATCAAAGAATGCGTGATGCTTCTATCGATATAATCAGGGAAATCGGAGTCGACACCGGAGGGTCAAATATACAGTTCGGAGTAAACCCTGAGGACGGCACAATGGTTGTTATTGAGATGAACCCAAGGGTTTCAAGGAGCTCGGCGCTCGCTTCAAAAGCAACCGGGTTCCCAATTGCCAAAATAGCGGCCAAACTAGCAGTCGGCTACACGCTGGATGAGATATCAAATGATATAACCAGGTACACCCCGGCATCATTCGAGCCCACGATTGACTATGTGGTTACCAAAATTCCGCGCTTTACTTTCGAGAAATTCCCCCAAACCGAGCCTCTTCTCACTACGCAAATGAAATCGGTCGGCGAGGTTATGGCAATTGGAAGAACATTCAAAGAGTCCTTGCAGAAAGCACTCAGATCCCTCGAGATAGATTCATGGGGGCTGGAACCCGCCTCAGGTGATATAGGACTTATAAGCGAGAAGCTGCAAACGCCTAATCCTGAGCGGCTTTGGTATCTGGCTGATGCATTTCGGGCAGGTATGGATATAGAGGAAATTTATAACCTTACATACATAGACAGATGGTTTTTGCAGAACTTAAAACAAATAATCGATATGGAGGGCCGCTTGGAAGAGACCAACGGCCATACAGATGCTGCTCTGCTCAGGCAAGCCAAAGAATACGGCTTTTCCGATATCCGAATCGGCGAGCTTCTCGGTAAAGGGGAGGATGAAATAAGAGGTATGAGGCTCGAGAATAATATGAAATCCGTATACAAGATGGTCGATACCTGCGCAGCGGAGTTTGAAGCATACACACCATATCTATATTCAACTTATGAGAGTGAGGATGAAGCTCTCCCAACGGATAAAAAGAAAGTCATAATCCTTGGCGGCGGTCCTAACAGAATAGGCCAGGGTATTGAGTTTGATTACTGCTGCGTTCATGCTTCGTATTCTCTGGCCGAAGAAGGGTTCGAGTCAATTATGGTCAACTGTAACCCTGAGACTGTAAGCACTGATTATGACACCTCAGACAGGCTGTACTTTGAACCTCTTACTCTGGAAGATACGCTATCAATAGTCGAGAGAGAAAACCCCTGGGGGGTAATCGTTCATTTAGGGGGACAAACCCCGCTTAAGCTCGCTATACCGCTTGAGGAGCGCGGGGTTAAGATAATAGGAACCTCTCCCGACAGCATAGATCTAGCAGAGGATAGAGAAAGGTTCAGGGAGCTTGTTCAAAGGCTTGGACTCAAACAGCCCGAGAGCGGGATTGCGAGGAGCCAGAAAGAGGCCATCCAAATAGCACAGGATATAGGTTATCCCATAGTAGTCAGGCCCTCATATGTGTTAGGCGGCAGGGCAATGGAGATAGTCTACAAAGAAGACTCGCTCAGGAGGTATATAACTGAGGCTGTTAGAGTATCTCCAAATCACCCGGTTCTGATCGATAAATTCCTCAAGGACGCAAAAGAAGTGGATGTAGATGCTATTTCAGATGGGAAAACAGTCGTTGTAGGAGGAGTTCTGGAGCACATAGAAGAAGCAGGGGTTCACTCGGGAGACAGCGCAATGGTACTTCCGCCATATTCTATTGAGCCGCCCGTAGTTGATGAAATAAAACGCCAGACCAAGGAGCTTGCGCTTGCGCTGGGTGTAAAGGGTCTTGCGAACATACAGTTTGCAATCAAAAACGGTGAAGTTTATTTAATTGAGGTAAATCCGAGGGCAAGCCGGACTATACCGTTTGTGAGTAAAGCCATAGGGGTTCCCCTTGCCAAGCTAGGCACCAAAGTGATGATAGGAAAAACCCTCGATGAGTTAGGGTTTACACAAGAAATAGTCCCTGAGCACATATGTGTTAAGGAATCGGTATTCCCGTTTATCAAATTCCAGGGTGTAGACACCATTTTAGGCCCGGAGATGAAGTCTACCGGAGAGGTAATGGGGATAGATACCGAAATCAGAAAATCATTTGCAAAATCTCAGATGGCCGCAGGAAACGATCTTCCGCTTTCGGGCACTGCATTTATAAGCGTAAAGGACGATGATAAACCCAAGGCGCTCACGATTGCCCGAAAACTCTCTGAGCTTGGTTTTACAATAATGGCCACCAAGGGGACTGCCGCGTATTTTGAAGGCGCGGAGCTCAATTGCGAGTATGTTAAAAAAGTAGCCGAAGGAAGACCCCATGTAGTGGATTATATAAAAAATGGTGAAGTGCATTTAGTTATCAATACGACTTTTGGCGAGACCGAAGTTGCACAGTCCTACTCGATCAGAAGAACATCAATTATAAACCGCGTTCCTTATTTTACTACAATAGAAGCCTCTGTCGCCGCTGTCGGCGCAATTGAAGTTATGATAAACGAAGGACTCGGTGTAAAAGCTATTCAGGACTACTATTGATGTTGTATACTTTATGATTCTAGATATTTTCTAGTTTTTGTGTAATAAATACGGAGGTAATTGTTTTGTCAGTTGAAAGAGTCCCAATGACGCCCAACGGGTTTAAGAAGCTGCATGAAGAGCTTCATCGTTTGAAAACTGTAGAAAGACAGGAAGTTATAAAAGCAATAGAATACGCAAGGTCTCTCGGCGATCTTTCTGAGAATGCCGAATATGAGACCGCAAAGCAAAGACAGTCATTTGTTGAGGGACGAATACAGGAGCTGGACAGCAAGTTAAGCCGAGCCGAGGTCATTGATCCTGCCGCATTGACAAATAAAGAACGGGTGACATTTGGACTGCGCGTCAAGCTTGAAGACTTGGATACGGGTGATACTGTTACTTACCAGCTCGTTGGCCCCGATGAATCTGAACCTGACAATGGCATGATTTCAATCACCTCCCCGATCGGACGGGCACTCGTCGGAAAACAAGTGGACGATGATGTAGTAGTACAGGCTCCGGGAGGGGTAAGGGAATTTGTCATATTAGAAATATCATAGAAATCAACGAGAAGACTTTCTGATCTCAGTTATGTATGATATTTTATACTACTTGCAATAATGGAGGCACAAACCCAAATGAATAAGAATTTTATACTGCTGCTATTAATTCCGGTTGCATTTATTGCATTTGTTTTATCTGGATGTGGAGAAATAAAAACTACTTCCTATTTTAGTCCCACTAAAACGAAACTAAGAGATTTCCAAGCTGTACAGTTTGAGAACCTTGAGACAGAAATTGAAGATTTTCCAAAAGAAGCACTGGTAAAAATACCTGCGGAAGCAGCGGCACAGCTGGACGGTGACAACAAGTTTAAAGAAGTTAGTAACTCTGAAATAACAAATATTCCAGCTTCAGACACCATTATCGTTCTTGGTGAGGTTTCCGAGTACAGACCCAGTTCTGATATAAGTTATGAAGGCGGCGGCATAAAATTCGGAGAGGTCTCCATTACAATCAAATTAGCCTTATTGGATAAAGCTACCGGAAACGAGATAGCCACAGGGGAAGTTAACGGATTTAGCTCCTTAGGTTTTATGGCTAAAGACATATATGAAAGTATGGCCAATGAGATAGTGAAATATATGTTAGAGATTTATTGATATATAGGTTAACTTAGATCAACATACCGTATGTAAATTAGGAGGGAAAAATGAATAGAATTTTTAAAGGATTATCACTGGCGGCGATTACAATTCTTGTCCTTGGGGGCTTTTGCTATGATTCTTTTGCTCAGGGCCAGGCTGCTCAGGACTATACCAAAGGAAGGGAAGCCTTTTTAACATTCACACCTGATGGGTTCCAGAACGCAATTTCTTTCTATAACAAAGCTATCGCAGCTGATCCTAAATATGCCCCTGCATACGCGGGACTTGGAGAGCTCTATTCCTTCCAAGGTTACTACAGATATGTAGTGAAAGATGATTACGAGAAATACTATATTCAATCCTATGACAATATGAAAAAGGCTCTTGCCATAAATCCTAATCTAGAGTCTGTTCAGCTTGCATTGGCCTACACATATCTTCATTTGAGTGATGAAAAGAGTGCCATTAGAGCAGCTCAGGGAATTCTTTCAAAGGATCCCAATAACGCAGAAGCTCTTTATATTCTATGGGAAGCCCAGGGAGGAAACCCAAACAATCCGGGCATTCAAAAGGCCCTGGAAATTAACCCAAACCTTGTGCCGGCTCTAATTGGTCTTGGAACAGCATATTATCAAAAGAGGCGCTTTGCCCAGGCCGATAACTATTATCGCAGGGCTGAAAAAATAGCTCCATCTCCCGAGCTTCACAATTTTCTTGGAAATGCACTAATTTATCAGGGTAATTACTCAGGAGCTCTGGGACAGTTCCAGAGAGCACTTGAGATGAATCCCAACTATGCCGCTGCATATATGAACATGGGTATTACATATTATTACATGGGTAATTTAAATGAAGCCATTGCAGCAGAGAAGAAAGCCATCTCCCTTAATCCTAACAGACCTGATGCGTATTACTTTATGGCTCAGAGTTATGATAAATCAAGACAAACTCAGCAGGCTATCAGCTACTACAGGCAGTTTCTGGACATAACTCTTGGTCAGGATGAATATTCTATATATGTAAAAAATGCCAAGCAGAGGCTTGCAGCTTTGTCTGGTCAGACAACAAAATAGTAAGCTGGTTCCAAAGTTTGACGGGGTATATATGCAAGAGCAAAGTGCACAATCCGAATTGATTGACTTGTCTTTTGCTATGGAATCAAGTGCAAGTCTTTGGAATATAATATTTGAAGGTTTTGATCAAGAAGTTGTACTTGTATCCAAATTTACGAGCCGCGAGCCCGGGACGATTAATAAACTGTACAGATTTGGGTTCTTAATATGCGAGAGATATAAAGATTGTAAAGTAGAGCCCAAGGACTCGGGTATTGAGATAAGAAAATCTCTTCCCGAGAATGACTTTAGTCTTGTTGCCGAATGGACAGACCTTATGGAAAGTGTGCGCTCCGAGATGGAAAAGTTCATGCCCGATACTCAGTAAAGCACATTCCGGACTAAATAGTTTGCACGTCCCCGGCAACTACCTTATTGATTTCTCCGTTTTCTGTTTGTACCAAAAGAGAGCCCGTATCATCAACACCAATTGCCGTTCCTTCATACTTCTCTTCATCGTCTATGGCAACACTTACGCGTTTGTTCAGATCACCCCATCTAGCTGTCCACTCGCTCAGAATATATGTCTTTCCTTTGCTCGCAAGCGCTTGATACCAGCTCTCGAGCTCAAGTAGAAGGTCTGCGGCGAACTTTGCCCTGTCCACTTCTTTGCCCAGCACCTCGGAAATTGATGATGCCGAAGGGGCAACATCTCCCATCTCAGAGATCATTTCTTCTCTGGATATATTTATATTCACTCCGATCCCTACAACTACAAAATCGACCATAGCTCTCTTTGGACGCATCTCTGTTAGCACGCCCGCAACTTTTTTACCCCTTATTCTAATATCATTTGGCCATTTGATATCCGCATCCTCTATCCCCAATCTCCGGATCACATCTATTAAGGCTAGGGAGGCAATCAGAGTAAAAAGAGGTGCCTCTGTAGCTACAATTTCAGGCCTAAAGAGTATTGATATATATAGATTCCTGTCAGGAGGAGATATCCAGGAGCGCTCAAGCCGCCCTCGTCCTGCTGTTTGAGCATCCGCTATTGCTGTCGTTCCTTCAGAGGCTCCCCTCTCCCCCAGCTCAAGAAGAGCCGAGTTAGTAGATTCCATTTCATCCTGGTAATGGATAACTTTTCCCAGAAACTCGGTCTTAAGCAGGCCGTTTAGCTTTCTTATCANNTATCGCTTTAGTAAATAATTTAACTGGAAAATGGACAATTAGCGCATATACTAACGCATAGTTCAAATACATATGGTGAAAATATTATGATAAAAATTCTAATCACATACACATTAATAGTTAGTTTTATGTTTGTTCCGGGCAGCTTCGGACAAGCGGCATCAAACTTTGTGAGCCCTTCAGAATTTACCCAGGTTACTATACAAGATCTGGTATCTAATCCCAAAGAGCATAACGGAGAGAGGGTATCGCTTGTGGGATTTGTTGATAAGGTTGAATATACGGAGTCCAGCAAAGGTGAGCCCTTTACCCTTTTTAAACTAAGTGACGGCACTGACAATGAGGTCAGAGTTTATTATGAGGATGAGCATCTGCCTCTTAAAAAGGGAGATAAAGTGAAAATACAGGGAAGGTACAAGAAACAAAAGAAATACTTTCTGTATAAGGTAAAGAATGTTATCAAAGCAAGAACAGTCCAAAAA
>JABAOE010021803.1_pt1 | contig 13666 bp, 8 predicted proteins | sample 7062141 | NCBI WGS metagenome assembly JABAOE01 (sample SAMN14538627, study PRJNA623070) | marine sediment metagenome | biome: marine biome [ENVO:00000428]; feature: marine pelagic biome [ENVO:01000023]; material: deep marine sediment [ENVO:00002113] | place: India: Gulf of Khambhat ... | reverse complement strand
GCGCTGACCGATCTGCATTAAGTCCCCGACCTGCTTAGCCGTAAAAGCAGCGACCGCCGGCGACATCAATACGTTTCCCCGCGGCAGTCGCCCGATCACCTGGGCAAATGGCTCCGTCTCACCGAGGGAAGGTTCGTGCCGGACGGTTTCGATATAGCCAGTCGGATCCGGAATAAAATACACCGGTAAGCCGTTGAAGCCGTAACCCGGCACATAGACGCCGTCGGTAACGCCCTCGATCAGGGTCCATTGCGCTTGCGCGACACCAGGGACGGCCTCCAGCGCTGCGACAAGTTGCGGCACCTGCCCGGACAATTCCGCAGTCTGCGCAGCGATACCGCCGTCAACGAGAAGATCGTTACTCACGATGTCGGGGGCATTCAGCGTCACCTGCAGGTCCGTGCCGACCTGGATCGCCGTGCCACGGCTGATCTTCTCCTCGAACACAGCGGTGATCACGGTCGGATAAATGCCGATCGTCGTCATCATGGCCGTAATGATCAAAAAGTCGGCGACACGCCTCGGGCGCGTCGACAAGTGCTGGGCGATGAACTTTTTCATCGGGCCGCCGATCAAGGTCATGATCGCCCCGAGCGCCCGGGTCATCAGCCGCGAGCGGGAAATACAAAGCACGACGAAACCGTAGATGAACAGAGGAAAACCGAGGAAGTCGAGGAGCCGATCGGCATCGAGCAGGGCCTGCACCCCGGTCTGGTTCGCGAGCGAGAAGCCGAAGGCCCAGGCGGTAACCTTGTAGGCACCCAGCAGTAGCGCTACGGCTTCGAGCACACCGAAAGCGACGCGCGTGTCAGCGAGATCTGTAACCGCGACTCGGCCAGATGCTTCGAGTGGTGAAATTGAAGCAACGCGGCGGATGAATTGGCGACTGACGAGCAACGCCACGCCCGCTCCGATGCCGAGGAACACCGCGAGCAATTGCGGCGGCTGTACCAGAAAAAGGGTCTCTAACGGCAGCACGGTACCCTCGTAAATGAAGAGCGGTAAAACGGTGCCGACAAGTCCGCCGATCACGCCTCCCGCGAGGGCTCCACCGGCAATGGCCAGCAAGAGGGCTCGTCCCATGGCCGTCCCGGATGCACCGCGCAGGCGCATGAGCCCGAATTTTCGCCGTTCATTGAGCAGCAGCATACGCGACAGGCTGGCCATCAGGATCCAGGTCACCCACAGCAACGGAATCGCGATCAGAATGCTGATCAGGCCGACGCGTCGAGCCGTCGCCTGCATGCGTTCGAGCAGCACGCCGATCGAGTTATCGATGAACACCCGCGGGCCGATTGCAAAAGTATTTTGCTCGAGCATGCTTTTCAGTTCGCTCAGCCGGGCGAGCGAGCCCGCAATGTCCCAACCCGAGATCAGCTGCGCAGTATCCACTTTGAGGAGGTGGATGATGTCGGGAAAATAGTTACCGGCCTCCTCATGGATATCACCATCATCGTGATGCACGGTGACAATCCCCCGTGCCAGCGCATCGAATGCGCTGACGATCGCCGGGTCGTACGGCGTCACGAGGATTGCCCCGACTTCGGGAATCAGCGCCGGGGAGCCCGCCTGCTCCAGGAACCAGCGATTCAGATCATTGCGTTCAATGCGAATCGTTCGTTCGAGACCGACATCGAAAACGGCGATCGAGCTCGGCGAATCCGCGTGCCCGCCATGATCGTCAGCCGCATGATGGTGATCTTCGATTCGAATCTCGAAATGCTCTTTTCCCTGCAGATCGGCATAAGCGTTGCCCATCTGGGCCTTGGTCCCGACGAGGACGAACACGGCCTTGTCGCCGCTTGGGCGGATACTCGCCGGCAAAATGCCCACCTCGGCCGTTGTCAGCAAAGATAGCCATGGCAGCCGGATCGCCTCCCCGTCGATATAAGCAACGTCCTCGCTGGTTAGCGAATTTCGCAGGAACAGCAGTTCGTTGGCGACAAGTACTCCATCGGTCTGCCCCAGGGCTGCAGAAACTTGCGCCGCTGCCGCGACGTCCCCGGATTGGTAGGCCGAAATGTCCCACGCCATCCGCGTCAGCTGGTCGGCGACGTAATTCTTGAGCGCATAACGAGAGGCGATGTTGACCGCCGCCAGCACCGCAACGGCAAGCATCGTGACGAGAAAGAAGACGGTGAATGCCCGTCGGCCCAGAATGCCGAGCAAGATCATTCGCTGAATGCCAGGCGATAAGTGATGAAACCGATTCCCTTGAAATGGCAGTTGGACCCGGCCGGACGAGTCCGGCACTATGCGCAATTATATGCAACGTCCCGGGCAAGACCGTAATCTTTCGTCAGTAACCGCCTAGAAAGCCCGACAGGCATTGTCCGGGGAGTGCCCTGTGCTCCGATGGCGATGATGTATGTCGGCGGAGCAGACTCTGTGAATCGCCTTCGAGCCTTAGCCGTTCTCATCGCCGGCGCTGCGTCTTTCGGGTTCTTACCCCCGGCGGTCTTTGCCCAGGAGGCGGCTGACACCGCGAGAGCAGCGACGCGGCAGTCGAGCGAGGCCGGCGTCGTCACTTACGAGGCGGAGTTTTTCGCCCGGTATCAGCCAAATACGGCCCTCGACATGGTCAATCGGGTACCGGGATTCACGCTCGACGATGGCGGTGAGAAGCGCGGCTTCGGTGGCGCTGCCGGCAATATCCTTATCAATGACCGCAGACCGAGCACGAAGCAAGATGCGCCGTCTGCGATCCTCAACCGGATTTCGGCCGACCAGGTCGACCGCGTCGAACTGATCCGGATTCGTGTCAGGGATATCGACTTGCAGGGTGCGCCCGAAGTCATCAACGTCATCCTGCGCGCGGACGCGCCGGCCACGATCCGTTGGGAAACCTACTTCCGCTGGAATTTCGACCACGGCGTTACGCCGTTTGCGGGAATCTCGTATTCCGACCGCTGGAACGATATCGAGTACAACGCAGCATTCGACTACCGGTATTCACGTTTCGGTGATCCGGGCAAGTGGAAAACCTTCGATGCCGACGGCGTCCTGACCGAGAAGCGGGTCGACGACGATGGTGCCCACGGCCCCGATCTCAATGCCTATTTGAATGCCGCCTCCTGGCTGGGCAAGAATTTCATTCGGCTCAACACGCGTATCAACAGCGAGTATCGCGACATCCTGCTCGTCTCGTCGGTCACGCCGCAGGTTCCCGGCGAGGAGCCCAGCGAAGAAGTCATCGCCGGCGTACGCGATAACAAACGCCTCGAGATCGGCATCGACGGTGAGCGGGTTCTGTCGAGTGATCTGCTAGGCAAAGCCATCGTCCTTTATTCATTACTCGATCAGTCGCCCTTGGCCTCTTCCCTCGACCTCGATGCAGCGGGTGAGCAGGTTCGCTTTCAGGTCGAAGACGAAGAGACGCGGCAATCTGAGTTGATTACGCGCCTGGAGTTCAATTGGGCGGCATTCACGAACCATGCACTACAGTTCAATATCGAACGTGCTTTCAACGTGCTCGATAACGAGCAGGTCTTCACGGACGATACAGGCGACGGTCCCGTCGTCATCGACATCCCCGGCGGCAATGTGCGTGTCGAGGAAGAACGCTGGAACCTCGTCGCCCAGGACACCTGGGAGTTCGGCGCGTACACGCTCGACTTCGGTCTCGGCTACGAGCGGTCAACGATCACCCAGACCGGTGATGCCGAGCAGGAAAGAAGCTTTTCATTCGTCAAACCGCGCGCAATCCTGACATACGCCCCGAAAAAAGGCCGACAAAGCCAGCTCAGACTGGAACGCGAGGTTTCGCAACTGGACTTCGAGGACTTTGTCAGTGCTGCCGTGTTCGAGGATGACGACGTTGCCCTCGGCAATCCCAATCTGCGGCCGGACAGCACCTGGATCGCCGAGGTATCCCACGAGCGTCGCTACGGTGATGTGACCGTGGTCAAACTGACCGGTTTCCATCACTGGATCGACGATGTCCGCGATCTGTTGCCGCTGAGCGCGACATTCGAGGCACCGGGCAATATCGGCGATGGGCGCCGCTGGGGATTGATCCTGGAGACGACGCTCCCAGTCGTGCCGAGCCGGCTCGACAACGCGCGCCTGGACTTCAAATCGCGCTGGCAAGACTCCACGGTCGTGGATCCCGTGACCGGTGATGAGAGGATGTTGTCGGGCGAGGGAGGCTATCGAACCGAGATGGCGTTCCTCAACGAAAACAGCTGGGCATTCGACATTGACTTCCGGCAGGACTTCGAAGAGCAGAACGTATCCTGGGGATTCGGCTTTGCCTGGCGCGACGAGCGCATCCAGTACAAGGCTAACGAACNNTGACGAGGGTGTCGAGGTATCGGCATTCTTACAGACGACGCGTTGGTGGGGAATCCGCTTGACGCTTGAGGGCGAGAACATTACGAACAACGCCGTCGACCGTGATCGGACCATTTACCTCGCAGAGCGCTCATTGAGTTCGGTCGTACGCCGGGAATTGCGCGCCGGTTCGAGTGGCGCTCGGTTGTGGTTCCGGGCAAGCGGCACGTTTTGAAAGAGCAAGCCAGGAGCTGACTGACTATGACTGGATACACAAAAGCGTCACGTTTCGGGCTTTTCGTCCTCGGCATTACCTCACTCGTTCATGCGGCGTTGGCCGACCAACACCTGAGCGCCGCGCAAATGCGCATGAGCGCCGCCGAGCGCAATCAGGTCTATGCTCCCTGGGACCCCGCGGATATCGGCAAGTTGCGCAAGGAAATGGGCCTTATTGGACCGGGTCCCTCGCGAGCCTACCCGCGCGCAAGATTTCCGAATTACCTGAAAGCACCCGAGAGTATCGACGAGTTGATGCCGCAGGCGCGGCACGCGGTGCAGCAGAAGGGCGGACGAACCCCGCTCGGCTTGGCCGATCCCGGGGACATTGTCCTTATCCCGATTCCCTACACGGCAGATCCGTTGGTGCAGGAAGCAATTCGGCGCGCTTTCGCAGAACGTCGTGTCGAGGCACGGCTGCTCTACGAGCACGAGCTCGCCGGTGTAGACGTCAAGGACCTCGAGACGATCGACGAAATCCAGAACGTGTTCAAGGCCGGCGACGGCCAGCAGGAACTCAATTACCTGCAAATCACCGGTCGCATCGCGGACTGGGACGGCGCGGTCGCCTGGACGCGCGCGAAAGACCCGGTACTCGCCGATGCAACCTGGCCCGACTTCGACTATCCGAACGAGAGGCTGGCCGCTCTTGCGAAGAACTACCGTCGGANNCGCGCCTACCTGGACGACCATCCTGAGGTAACCAAGATATTCTGGCGCACGGGTGGGCGTCCATTCGTCATGCAGGCCCTCGAGCGATTCGACAACAAGTTCGTTGGCAATTACACCTACCTCAACAATTTCGACATCATGAGCAAAGTGCCTGCCTATCCGTCGGACGTCTGGCGCCTCATCGAAGGCAAGATGATCGAACCGATGGCGTACACGGACCGGGTCGAGGTGTCGGACCCGGAGGGCAGTGCCTTTTACTTCGAGCTCACTGCCGAGGAAGCGCGTATCTGGAGTCAGGGATCCTACCTGCAGGGTCATATTTTCATGCTGCCGTCGCAGTCCTCCGGCGTCTTCCCTTTTTCCTTTATCGAATATCCGGCCATGCGGGACGACTGGCTGCCCACGGTACAGCTGACTACCGCCAATGGTTTAGTTGCGTCGAGTAACAGCCATGCCTCGAATCATCCTCGCATCGAGATTCGCATCGAGAACGGCTATGTCACGGACGTTCGCGGCGGTGGCCTCTACGGCGACGGCTTCCGCCTGTGGCTGGGATATCCCGAGATCAATGATCTGACCTGGCCGTTTCAGAAGAACGCCGGTTTCTGGTGGTTGTTCGAAGCCGGTACCGGCACGAATCCGAAATACTTCAAGCATCCGGGCGAAGTCCTCGTCGGACAGAACCTCTCCGAACGCAATGCCGGCGGCGTCATTCACTGGTCGTTTGGCTCGGAAGTGAAAATGGGACCGGAAAAAGACAAACCGAAGTCGGCGCGCTCACCGCAGTCCGTTGCTTTTGGCAAAAAGCACGAGCTGCCGATCGGGCACGCGATGCACAACCACAACCTGCTGCCAACCTACCAGGTCCGGTTACGCGACAGCGGTCGTTGGCAGACCCTGATCGAGCATGGCCAGATCCTCGCCAGCGAGGATCCGGAAGTCCGCGCACTGGCCTCGCGCTATGGAGACCCCGACGAGGTCCTGAGCCGCGACTGGATACCGGAGCTACCCGGCATCACGGTGCCCGGTAATTACGACGCCGATTACTCCTCGGACCCGGGACGCTTCTGGACCGACTGGGCCAACAGCATCTACGACGGCAGCAACCCCTACTTCGACACGAATTGACACCGCTTTCGGTCTTACCTCGGTCGGAAGATTGCACCACCAGGCACTTTGTTTCGCCCCGGCCAGGCGACACGTCGTGCAGTCAATCCCATCGGTTCTCGCAAGCAGGACCAGAGATCAGAAGCGCGAGCGAATCCAGTCCGCGACATAGTCGAAGTCATTGGCGACGGCGTTATCATAACGGCCGTCGTACGCTTCACCGTCGGGCATGCATGCCGCACAAGGCAATCCGCCGTGCGTGGCACCCTCGACGGCGACGAAGTCCTTGTCTTTGCTCGCCGCGTAGTCGTAAATCAACTCGCTGTTGCGGACGAAATAGTGACCGGTCATGGCCGAGACCAGTACCGGCACCGAGATGTGTTGCACCATGCAGAGCGTCGAGTTATTGCTCGAGCAGTAGTCGATATCGGTCATCGAATTTCGGGACCGGATAGCCCTCGTGCTGAGGAAGGACTGGAGAGTCAGGAAGCGCGTGCCTTCCCAAAACAACTCGTTGCCCTTAGGCCCGATGTCGATCGGTCGGACACTCGGGACCGGGCAACAGTCCTCGATCGTGCCGTCGTTCTTGATCAGCTTGTGGGGATTGACCGTACTGCCATCGATCGACCGGTCGAGGCGCATGAGCCGGGCAATGTCAGCCCGCGGCACGATGAAGGCCTCGTCATCAGCATGGCTCCCCTTGCCCTCCTCAATTTTCTGCATCCGCTCGAGCGCAATGTCAATCAGCTTGTTCATGCGCTTCGACTGGGCCTCGAAGTAGGTATCCTTGAATTCGTCAGAATAGGCCGACTCGCCCTGGGCGTTGTAGTCGTTGATCGGACTGAACGGATCGAGCCGCGGATCAATTTCAGGTGCCGCATTCGAGGCGAGGATCTCGGCGTCGTTGATCACGGCCGGATTGAGGCTTCTCAGCGCATTGATGCCGTTACCAAGATGCGCGTCCCAGAAGATCACGCCATCGGCCGGTGGCAGAGCGGTGATCGCGTCGGGGCACTTCACGAGGCGCTCGGGTTTCTGGCAAAGTTCATTGCCATTCTCGGCGATCGCCTGATAGAACGCCATCGTCGGGCCGCCGCCTGAATGCCCGACCAGGATGACGGTCTCGATGCCCGGTATGCTGCGCAGAAATTCGACCCCCTGTTTCACATCCAGAGCGTTGTTCTCCCACGGGATGCACAATGCTTCGTTGTTGTGACAGCGTGGATTCATGCCCATGGCGACGATGCCGCGTTTCGGCATCTCCCGGGTCGTTATGTGGGACATGAAATTCGAGTCGCGGTGCATCGCGAGTGTTGCCACGGTGGGGCGCGGAAATTTTTCCGGGTCAGGCAGATACAGCGCACCCATAACCGGGCTGGGACTGAATTGCACGAACTGCGGCGGCGGCACCTCAGCAAAGCCCCACGCCGGGAAGATTATCAACAGCAGCCAATATCGTCGAAGTAACATGCTTATCCTCTTTTTGTTCAGGTCGCTGCCTGTTTACCGATCCGATGTCGGCTAAACGTCGCGATCGACCCCGGTTGCGTCCAGCGCCACAGCCAATGCGCAACCACGAAGCGGTCGGTTGCGCGATCAGCATACAGACTGTTTGGACCGACACCCGAGCGTACAACCGCCATGGCATTCAAGGGTCTTTCCGGCCCCCGGGTGACGGGCGGTAGCCGTCACAGGCACCGGGCCGGCCCAGATCCGCGGGCGGGTGACAGAACATGGCGCGTACGCCTAAGCGCCTCTCGAATCAGGGCTTCGGCCCGACGAGCCGCTTCGGATCGATACCGGGTCGCGGCGCAAACTTCTGCACCCGGCCCACGTGCACGTCGGCGATGTACAGATTGCCCATTTCATCGACACTGAACTGATGCGGGCCCCAGAACGCCCCGGGCAATTTGCCGAACGTTCCCCAGGATGACAGCAGCTGCCCGTCCAGGTCGTATTTCAGCACCTTGTTGGTCCAGCCGTCACTCACCCACATGTGCTGATCTTTGGAGACATGGATGTAGTAGGGATAGGTGATGTCATTCCATTCATCCAGGTAATTGCCGTCGGCGTCGAATATCTGGATGCGTGAATTGCGCCGATCGCACACGTAAACACGGCCCTGGTCGTCTACGGTGATGCCGTGTACGGTGTCGAACTGGCCTCTGCCGGTACCCGGCTCACCCCACTCGAGCAGGTATTTGCCTTCGGCATTGAATTTGACCACGCGCGTGTTGCCATAGCCGTCGCTGACGAAGAAATCACCGTTCGGCAGGAATGCAATATCGGTGGGCCGGTTGAAGTGCTGCCCGTCGTCGCCGGGAACGCGGAACTCCCCGAGCGTCATGACGATCTCACCGTCTTTCGTGAGCTTGTGGACCTGGTGCGCGCCGTCATCGATCAACCACACGTGCTTTTGGGCATCGTGCGGATTCATGACGACCCGGTGCGGGCGCACCATGAGATGATTGAGGCGCTCCCAGGAGTCGACGAGCTTGCCGTCACGATCAAAGATCATGAGGTGCAGGCCTTGGCGGGGATGGCGTGCCGGATCCTCGGCAGCGAAGTGGTATTGCGATGCATTGCGGGCGGGTACGATAGAGCGCCCCGGTTCGAGTTCGGGCAGGCAGCCTCGCTGCAGGACGAAAACGCGGTCCGAGCTCTCCGCCCAGACCCCGCCGACCGAACCCATTTGCCAGCCCTCTCCGCACACGTTCTCGGGCCAGCCCTCCACAACCTCGTAGGGCCCGCTCAACTCGTCGCCGCCTTTCGCGTGCGCGAGTGTCGCTGCGGATAATCCGAGGATCACAAGATTGAGTGTCGTGATGCGCATATCCTGTTTCCTTGCTCACTTTGTTTGTCGCGGCCAGGCGCGAATCGTGCCCGCCAACCCGGTAAGTGGGTTGCCAAGAGGTTTGCCACTGCCGGTCAAAGTATAGTCCAGATGGGTCGTGGCGAATCAGTGCGCGTGCGGCGCGGCCGCGTTCACTGCGCGCAACCGGCCTCGAGAGCCAGTAACGGTATGATTTCGCGCCCTGCGATGCGGCGCGGCTGGCACCTTAATGCGCCTTGGCTCTTATAATAGCGGGCCATGGTCAGACGAATCACGGTGCTCACGGTATTTTTGACCCTCGCGTCCTGCGCGCTCGCCCAGGACCGGCCGCCCGTGAGGCTGGCCTTCAATGCCTACCCCATTCTGACCGATGTCGAAACGGATTCCGATTTCACGCTCACGACTTTTGCACCGCTGCCGCTGGGTTTTTCCTATTTCAGCTTCGTCAATATCGGCGGCGTTTTTGCAGCCGGTGCGCCGAATTTCCTGATCACCGNNCCAACAAATATCCCTTCGACCTGGTTCTGCAGGACGTGATTCGCAAGGGTCACGATAACGACACCTTGCATTTGGGCCTTCGCTGGCGACTCAACGACACGCCGGGAATCGGCAACTGGCTCGATAGTCTGCACCTCGAGTTCAGCACACACGTTTTCCCGCTGCGTGAGGACCAGCGCGACCTCGGCGGCTGGCAGCTTTCGCATACCTACACGATTCGCCTTCCCTATCTTTCCAAGCGCATTTACTTCAGCGGCTTTTTCGATCACAACCTCGACGAGAAGCGCCCGGGTGGTGGCCATCGCAATGTCATCATCAGTGAAAATCAGCTGGGCTTTCGGCTCTTCAGCAACATCTACGCGGTCGCCGAGTACCGGGTGAACCAATACCGCTCGTCGGATTCGAGCAATGTCGGTTTCGGGCTGGAGCTCAAAACAAGCTGATAGCCGCAGGGTCATTTGCGAGCCGCTATTACAACTGAAATGAAGTTCGCCGCGGTGGACAAAGACGTAGGATAATCTGCCAAGACCTTGGCGGGCAGGATTGCGGAACCGGGGCCGAACTGGTTAGACCTCAGGCAGGAACGCGCCCGTGCCCAAAAAAATGTATCGACGCTACCGACAGCCGCTCGCGGTGCTGGCATGCCTCGGTTTGTTTGCTCCACCAGCTCTTTCCCAGGAACTGACAAGCACTTCGGAGCCCGCCGCGGAGACGAGAGGCGGTTCTCCGGACATCGTCGACTATCCGGCCGCCTATTTCAGTCGTTACCGGCCCAATTCCGCCCTCGACATGCTCAACCAGCTACCCGGCTTCCGCCTCGCCACGAGCGGTGAACTTCGCGGCTACGGCACCGACACCGGCAATGTCCTGATCAACGGGCGCCGACCGAGCGCGAAACGCGTTACCGTGGCCTCGATACTCGATCGCATTCCGGCAAGCCAGGTGGAGCGCATCGAACTCATTCGTGGCCCCGTCCGCGACATCGAACTTCTCGGCGAGCCCGAGGTCGCGAATGTGATCCTTCTAAGTGACGTCCCCGCAGCCGTACGCTGGTTCGTCACGACCTACTGGAATTCCGATATGTCGCCTTCGCCGTGGTTCAGCAACGTATCGATTTCGGACAAGTGGAAGAACATCGACTACAACGCGGCACTCGATATGTTCCGGGTCGTCTATAGCGACCGTAATGACGAGGAGATAGTCGACGGTGGGGGCGACGTGACGGAGACACGCTTCGAAGACGGTCACGACAAGGAGTTCGAAGCCAATTTCGACCTCACGGCATCACGCCGCGTGGGGGAAACGCTGTTCACCTACAGCCATCAGATCGGCATTCAGGAGGGCAGTGAAAAATTCATCTCCCGCCGGACCCCGACACTGCCTGGCGAAGCACCCAGCCGCGAAGTCATCGATGGCAACAGCGACGAATTCCAATACGAGGTCGGCCTGACAGCCGAGCGCAATCTGCTGCCGACACTCAAAGGGAATTTCCTGGTGTTCTACAGCGAGGAAGACGAAAACGCGGACACGCGCCAACAGAGTCTCGACGCGGCCGGTGAACTGACTGCACTGCGGCTCAAGGACACGAAACAACTGGAGAAGGAGGGGATTCTGCGTGCGGAATTCGAGTTCGGCGGCTGGGAAAACCACACGCTGCGGCTCAACATCGAGGGCACGTACAACCAGGTCAGGAATACCGAAACGGAGACCGAGGACACCGGTGCCGGTCCCGTGCCGATTTTTGTCCCGGGCGCAAACACGACGATCGAGGAGACCCGTGGCGATTTCCTGCTCAAAGACATCTGGGCCTTCGGCGATTTCGAGCTCGATTACGGCCTCGGCGGCGAAATGTCCCGCTTGACCCAGGTGGGCGATGCCGACGTCGAGAGAAATCTGACCTACCTCAAGCCACACGCCGAACTCAGCTACGTGCCGGACGAATCCCGGCGCACCCGATTTCGCATTGCGCGCGAGGTTGCGCAGCTGGATTTCGAAGATTTTATCAGCGCGAGCCTGCTCGAGGACGAAGATCTCGCGCTCGGCAATCCGGACCTGAAACCGGAGACAACCTGGATATCGGAGCTTGGCTTCGAACAGCGCTTCGGCAAAGAGTCAGTCGTCAAACTGATTCTTTTCCACCACTGGATCAGCGATGTACAGGATTTCATCCCGATTACGCTCACCGAGGAAGCACCAGGAAACATCGGCGACGGTCGCCGCTGGGGCGTAGAACTCGAATCAACTGCCGCACTCGATCGCCTCGGACTCAAGGATGCGCGGCTCGATATCAACGCGCGCTGGCAGGACTCCACGGTTACCGATCCGGTTACCGGCGGAGAGCGCGTGCTGAGCGCCACCATTTTTCGTGGATCGATGGGAACGATTTTCGATACGGACAGTGAGTACGCAGCGACGATCGACTTCCGGCAGGACCTCGAAAAATCCCGATTTGCCTGGGGCTGGGACATTACCTACGAGGCCGACTTGATTATTTTCAAGGTCAACGAGCTCGACGTGCGCGATAGAGAACCGGAGCTGAACCTGTTTATCGAGACGACGCGCTGGTTCGGCCTCAAACTCCGACTCGAGTACAACAATATCCTCGACCGCATCGAGGCCCGGCAGCGAACTATTTACGCAGGCGAGCGCGAGCTCACGCCGATCTTGCGGCGACAGCTGCAAGATCGGACCGACGGCCGCGAAATCGGCCTGACCCTGAGCGGCTCATTCTGATCGATTGCGCCGGTAATTGTTTCGCGGCGCGTTACTTTTTACCCTGCATACCGAGACCCGACAGGGAGCGTGCGATGTTCAGGATCCACAACATTTTCTTTATCAACGTCTTTCTGCTCCTGCTCGCAGCACCGGCAACCGCGCAGCAGGAATCGGACGCCGCCATGACGTTTTTCGTTACCAGTGAGACCAACAACGGAAATCTCGGCGGTCTCGCCGGCGCCGACTCGATCTGCCAGCGCCTGGCCGCGGCCGCGGGCGCTGCCGAGCGGCGCTGGCGCGCCTATCTCAGCACGCACGGCACACAACGTGAACCGGCCGTCAATGCTCGCGATCGAATCGGCAACGGTCCCTGGCACAACGCCAAAGGCGTCATGATCGCCGCCAGTGTCGAAGACCTGCACGGCGACATTCAGCGCGACAGCAACCTGATCTTTCGGGAGACCGCCCTGACCGAAAAGGGTGAACTCGTCAACGGTCGCGTGCGGCCCGAGGGTGAGCGCAACGAACACGACATACTGACCGGCTCGGACACACACGGTCGCGGCTTTCCGCCGGGACTCGCCTCGGCAGGGAACGATCGGACCTGCCGCAACTGGACTTACGACGGTTCTGACGGCAGCGCGATGATTGGGCATCATGACCGGCTGAGCTCCTGGAACACGTCATGGAATTCTTCGCACTCGACCAGGGGCTGCTCGCTCGAAAACTTCCAAGAGACCGGCGGCGCCGGCCGCTTTTACTGTTTCGCTGCGGATTGATCGACACAAGATGAAGAGTCTCGCCGGCTGCTCGGCCCTGCCGCTGATCCTTGTCGCGCTCACTGTCAGCGCCGATCACCCGGTGGCCGAAGAGCAGGCCGAGCCGTTGCACGATCCGATGCAGGCCGCCCAGGTCGTTGACTACCCGGCGGACTTCTTTACCCGCTACCGGCCGAATTCGGCACTCGACATGGTCAATCAGCTGCCGGGCTTTCAACTCGACGACGGCGAGAACGTGCGCGGCTTCTCGAATGCGGCCGGCAATATCCTGATCAACGGGCAACGACCCAGCGTCAAACAGGACACCCCTGCCGGCATCCTCGGCCGCATCCCGGCTCGCAATGTCGTGCGTATCGAGCTGATTCGTGGCCAGACCACGAACATCGATCTGCGGGGTCAGCAGGTCGTTGCCAATATCCTGTTGCGCGAGGACTCCCCGGCTGCGGTTCGCTGGGAGGCATCTGTTTTCGACAACACCCATGACGATGTCATCATGCCGGGCGGCGCCGTCTCC